>Ga0209473_1000883_pt1 | contig 17192 bp, 16 predicted proteins | sample GraSoiAngelo_133_FD_185890 | JGI IMG/M metagenome (GOLD analysis project Ga0209473, IMG submission 185890) | Grasslands soil microbial communities from the Angelo Coastal Reserve, California, USA - 14_0929_05_20cm (SPAdes) (version 2) | ecosystem: Environmental > Terrestrial > Soil > Grasslands ...
ACCCAAGACCATTCCCAGAAAAACGCGCATGACAAATCTCCCGTCATCCAGTGACGACAGCTAACGCGCTTACCCAGCGCTGGTTCCACATCGTCGTCCCGCCCAGGTGCCGCCATCCGCGCGGCGGCCTCGGTTGCGAATTTTTTGTCGCGGATCAGCCGTCTCATCGCCACCGCGTCGTTCACCGAGCCGCCCGGCGAATTCAGCGCCACGGTCTTGACGTATTCGCACCCGTGCGCGCCGCCAACCTGCCGTTCATCGTTCGCCGTTCATCCATTTCAGTATCTCCGCGTTCATCTCGCGGGGATAGCAATGGCTGAGGTCGTCGAGCTCGCGGTAGGTCACGGACGCGCCGGCCGCCGACAGCGCGTCGCGTGTCTGCCGCGCCACCTGGACCGGAAACATCCAGTCCAGCCGTGGACGATGTGAACAGGCAAGCCGCGCAATCGTTCGGCGTCGGCAATTTCCGCCATCAGCGGATGAAACGTCGCGGCGACCGGGGCGAGGTGGGTAACGGGCGAGGTGCTCGTAAATCCCGTGACGTAGCAGAACGTGCCGCCGTCGCTCATCCCGCTCAGCAGCATACGCTTCGAATCGACGTTCCAGCGCGATCGAACCGAGATGAGAATGCGGGCAAGGTTCGGCGTGTCGGTATCGTCGCCCATCAACGCCCAGGTCGGGCCGGTCGCGGTCGGCGCGACCAGGATCGCGCCATGACTGCGGGCGTCGCGCAGCCAGCTCCACAAAAAGCCGCGGCCGTTGCCGCTGCCGCCATGCAGCGCCATCACCAGCGGCCAGGCGCGGTCGGGGGTGTAGTATTCCGGCACATAGAGCGAGAAGCCGCCGCGACTGCCGGGCTCGTTGTGGTCGTGCATGATTCCGGTGTTGCCGGGCGCAGGCTGCGCGAGCCGCGCCAGCAAATCGGGATCCTCGCGCGAGGCGGGATCGAGAAAGAAACTTGATATCGGCGGAAACCTTGTCGCAAGCGGATACAGCGCCTCCTGCGCCCGCGGCGCATAACGCAGCGCACGAAACACCGCGACCAGATCGCCGTTGCCATGCTGTACGGCGCGCAGTCCGGCGAAGGCCGCCAATGCCGCGTTGCTTGCGGCTTCGAGCGAGGTCCGGATCTCGGAAAATTCCTCCGGCCAGTCGGTCAAGCGGGAGCGCACCGCCTGCAATGCTTCGTCAGGCGCGCCGGCGGCCTCCATCACGCGATCGAAATCCGGCGGGTTCAGATGCCGCGCCACAAAGCCGAGCGCTTCCAGCGATTGCAGCAAGGGCGGCAGCAAGGCCACGATGTCGTCCACCACGGCCTCGCTCATTGCATTTCCTTTGGCACTTCCTTTTGAAGCTAGTGCAGCCTCGTTAGTGCAGCCTCGATTAATGCAGCCTCGATTAATGCAGCCTTGGCGCCTTCAGCAATTTGGCGCGGTCGGTCGAGGCCAGCACCACGTCGAAGGTGACGCCTTCGTGGTGAACGGTGAGCGGCACATCGACGCCGGCCGGCCCGAGCGCCCAGAGTTTGCGGTAGAAGGCGCTTTGGCTCGCGATCTCCTCGCCCTTCACCGCCAGGATGACGTCGCCGGCTTTGAGCTCGGCGCGCGCCGCCGGGCCGTTGGCGGAGATGCCGATCACCACGACCTTGTTGTCGATCTCGGTCGAGTACATCCCGAGCCAGGGGCGTGCCGGCTTGTTGACGCGGCCGAATTTGCGCAAATCGTCGATCACCGGCTTGAGCAGGTCGATCGGCACAATCATATTGACGTGCTCGGCCTTGCCCTCGCGCTCGCGTTCGAGCTGCAGCGAGCCGATGCCGATCAACTCGCCTGCGGCCGAGATCAGCGCGGTGCCGCCCCAATTGGGATGCGCGGGGTAGGTGAAGATCGCCTCCTCCAGCAGGTATTCCCAATAGCCGGCGAATTCCTGCAGGGCGGCGATCTGGCTCGCCACCGAGCGCGTGCGCCCGCCAGCGCCGCCCACGACGACGCGGTCGCCGACCTTGGCCGCGGCCGACGAGCCGATCGGCAGCGGATCGAGATCGATGCGGCCGAGCGCCTGCACCAGGCCGAAGCCAGTGACGGGATCGAAGCCGAGCGCATGGCCTTCGACCACGCGGCCGTCGCCGAGATGCAGCCAGACCGACTCGGCTTCGGTGATCAGATAGCCGATCGTCAGCACCAATCCGTCATCGATCACCACGCCATTGCCGGCGCGCTCGGTCCCGAGCGTCTCCGCGGTAAAGGCGTCGGCAGGGATGATGGAGTGCAGGCCCACGACCGAGGACAGCGCGCGATCGAGATCGAAACTGTATTCGCCCGAGCGGGGCTGATATGCGGGCGGCACTCTCCATTCGGTCAAAGAGGGCATCGATATCTCCCGGCCTCAAGGGGCGTTAGAGAATGTTGAGCAATTATGTGGCGCTCCTTCGCATTCCCGCAAGGTGAAATTTTATTTCCGCTGAACGCGAAGCGGCATTTCAACCAGCCTTCGCTCGCGCAGGCTTCGGCATGATCCGGAAGCTTCGGCCTTGCTCCAGCCAGGCTGCGCGTTCGTCGCGCAGCAAGGTGCGGCGGACTTTGCCGGAATCGTCGCGCAGGCCAATGCTGACGACCTCAAAGCTTTCCGGGTGCTTGTACCGGCTGAGCCGTTCCTTGAGGAAATCGCCCATGCCGTCGGCGACCGATTGGGCGTCGGCGGCGTCATCAAGTTCGACGACCGCGTGCACGCGTTGTCCGAATTCGGCATCGGGCAGGCCGACGACGACGCAGGAGCGCACATCCGGATGCGCGCTCACCGCCGCCTCGACTTCGGCGGGATAGATATTGGCGCCGCCGCGCAAGATCATGTCGGCGAGCCGGTCGCCAAGATAGAGATAGCCATCGGCGTCGAGCCGGCCGATGTCGCCGAGCGATTCCCAGCCATCGGGACGGCGTTTCGGCTCGGCGCCGAGATAGTGATAGGTGCTGCCGGCGCCGTCGTTGGGCAGGAAATAAATCTCGCCGGTTTCGCCGGGCGAGACGTCGTTGCCGTCTTCTCCGATGATACGCAAGCGGCAGGTTTCGCCGATCTTGCCGACCGAACCTTTATGCGCGAGCCATTCGACGCCGGAGATCACGCAGGCGCCCTGGCGCTCGGTGCCGCCATAGAGCTCCCAGATTCGCTCAGGTCCCAGCCACTCGATCCATTTTTCCTTGAGCCAGGGCGGCATGGGAGCTGCCATGTGAAACACGATTTTGAGGCTCGACACATTGTAGGCATTGCGCACCTCGTTGGGCAGCGCCCAGATCCGATGCATCATGGTCGGCACGAAATTGACCCACTGCACGCGATTTTCCTGGATCAGCCGCAACGCTTCCTCGGCGTCGAATTTCACCATCCCGGTCAGCCGCCCGCCGTTGAACAGGCCCAAATGCGACACTGTGAACGGCGCATTGTGATAGAGCGGGCCGGGATTGAGCATGGACACGCCGTGGGGAATTCCGAGCAGCGGCTCCATCGTAGTTTCCACCACCGCCGGTTGATGGTCGAGGATCACCTTGGGCCGTCCCGTCGAGCCGCCGCTGGTCATCGCCTTCCAGTAGCGTGCGACCGGACCAGCCAGCGGTTCGTCCGACATGCCTTCAGGCACGAAACCGGCCGGCAGCGCATTGGGGGCATTCCAATCGGCTTCGCCGCCGACCACCAGCGCCGGCTTGAGGATTTCGAGCACCGCGGCGGCTTCGCCCCGCGGCAGCCGCCAGGACAGCGAGGTCGGGGTGGCGCCCAATTTCCACACCGCAAACGTGGTTTCGAAAAACGCGTTGCTGTTGGGCAGGCCGATCGCGACGAAATCGCCCGGCCTCACGCCCTTGGCGGCAAAGGCGCGGGCGCGTTGGTTGGCGCCGCGCTCGAGTTGCTCCCAGCTCAGGGTCTCCGTGCCATGACTAATCGCAACCGTGCCCTGAGGCGTTCGTTCGGCGTACCAGCGCGGCACGTCGGCCATGGGAATCAACATGTGGAGCGTTTCCGTGAGTTGAGGCTTCTCGACGCCGCTCTTTTAGGGGCTCGTCGCAACGAGCAAACACTTCACCAATAGGAGTTGTGGCGAGTCAAGACGTCCGGAGCGAAGCAAAACAAAAACCCGCCACCCACGCCGCGGCTGCCGCGGCGCAGGCGTTTGCAAACGCGAGCCTGCCAAGCGGATGTTTTAGCTCTTGCCGTTGATCGCGATGCGGCGAACGTTCTGCTTGGCGCGCTCTGATTTCGGGAGCGTGATCGACAATGCGCCGTTTTTGAACGACGCGTTGGCCTTGCCTTGTTCGACATCCCCGCCCGCCGGTGTTCGCTTGTGCTTGAAGAGTGCGCGTGGCGGCTCATCGAGGTCGATCAAGGCGTCGATCACCTTGTCGAGCCGCGCAAAATCCTTTTGCGCGATTGCCCGCGTCTTTGCGCAATCGGTGCGGTATATTTCGAGCGCCCAGCGGCGCAGAATTTCGCGTTTCTGTTCGGGCGAGAGTTGCGGATGACGCACGATCCGCTCGGGCTCGTCGAATGCCGCAACCGGATCGGCCAGCGCACGATCAAGATCTAGTCCGTCGTCCGCGGCATCTGCGGGTTTCTTGTTTGATACCAACATCTGCCCGGTCAACCTCCATTGCTTGGAATGCGCCCGGTGGGACGCATAGCGTGCCGCGCAAGAAAACCGGCCAACTTGCATCTGGTTTCAACCCTTTAGTTGAAATTTTTGACTTGGAACCGTCGACCCTTTGTCCGGTTAATGCGCCAACGAGTCTTCCTTTTTGCGGAGGCACAAATGGTTTTTCGGAAAGCACAAATGGATGAACCCAACCTGCCACGGCATGTTCTCGAGCGCGCCGAACGCCGATGGGCGGCGGTAGTTTCTCGGCAGGCTGTCCCGCGGCCAGGCTTTGCACACCGCGGAACGCAGGAGCCGTCGCCCGATGGCACAACCCAGCCGCCCGAAAGCGAGCCCGCCCAGCCAACATCGAAGCGGCCGGGCTGGAACCGGGCGTTCTGATCGCGTTGCATCGCTGAAATATCGGAAAGCGAATTTCCTAGTCTAAATATCCGGAACGGGCGGTGTTGACATCGGCATCGTCCGAAGAAAGGAGGATGTCATGAACGTGTGGTCGAACGAGAAATATTGCGATCTGGCAAACCTGATCCTCGGTGCGATCCTGTTTTTGTCGCCGTGGATGTTCGGATTTGCAGCCGGGCATGAATCCCAGGACGCCTGGGTCACCGGCATCGTCATCGCGATCCTTTCCATCGCCGCCCTCGCAGCATTCGCGGTATGGGAGGAATGGCTGAACCTCGTCGCGGGGCTCTGGGCGATCGTGTCGCCGTGGGCGCTTGGGTTCCAGGGAACAACCGCGATGACCGTCCATGTGGTGATCGGCATCATTGTTGCGGTGCTGGCAGCGGTCGAGCTGTGGCTGCGGTATCAGAACCCGCCGCGACTGACCGCCGGGAGTTGAACGGATCGGTACCGGCCATGTGAAAAGAAAATGGCCGCGCTTTCCGCGTGGCCATTTGTCTGCGCGGTTGCGCGATCCGACTTACCAGTCGGGGTCTACTACGACATCCGCCGCGTAGTCGTATCCGCCGTAGCCATACCCTGCGTAGCCGTAGGGTGCTATCGGCGTGCGATACGGATACACCGGGGCCGGCACGTAGGCCGGACGGCCCACCACGACGGTACGCTCGCGCACGATAGGCGCCGGCGCGACGTAAGCGCCGCCCGGGGCCACGACCACCGGGTAGGGCTGGACATAAGGGTCGACATAGATGGCCTGCGCGGACGCGCCGGTGGCGGTGACGCCCAACGCGCCGGCTATCGCCAGGCCAACCATCCAGAGCTTGCTCGGTCTCGCAGTCATATTCCGTGCCTCCTTCACTACTGTTACGCCACCCAATCGAACCAACAGCGCGCGTGGTAGTTCCGGTTCCCCCCGGGTTTTGGATTGGTCATTTTGTCGTGGCGGGCTCGTCACTCGGGCCGGCCAGGAGATCATCGGTATCGAGCGGGCTGTCGTGCGAGGCAAACCACTCGGCGCGAAGCGCGGCACGGCGTCGGCCGCGCTCGTCGACCGGCAGCTTCAGGGCCTCGAGCAGGGCTTGAACCTCGCGTCGCGCCGGAAGCGCGCCTGCGCCTATGCCGGGCATGCTCTCAGACGGTTCGTCCAGCGCGGTGAGACCGCGGGGGAAAAGATTCCGGTAGACCTGCCTTTCATGGAAACCAAGCGCAACGCGGAACCCGAGCCTGGACGCAAGTTCGTCCAAGCCCGCGGAGACCACCGAGTTGCTATGTGAGCCGAGCAGCGAGACCCGGTTGCGCACCACCATCCAATCGATGAGAGCGCCGTCGACCGGCCGGCGGTGGCGACGCGTCTCGCGCACCAGCTCCCCGTAGTGACTGATCCCAATGACATCGAACGTTACGGGATCGAGCCTCGCCAGCACATCGAGATCAAGAAAACTGTCGTTGAGCGGGGTCACCAACGTATCGGCGATCGAATGGGCGAGCCGCATCAGGTAGCTATCGTGCGGGGGCGTATCGATCACGATGAAGTCATGGCGATCCTGCACTGCGGCAATGGCGCGCTCGAAGTCGGCCAACTCGACGGTCTCGTTTTTGTCGACGCGGGCGCTTTCGGCGCGCGCGATGCAGAAATGGGTCGGTAGCTCGAGATCGCCCTGGCTCCTGCGCCCCCAGCCGCGCCTGCTTTCGATGTAATGGGTCAGCGACCTCTGTCGACTGTCGAGGTCGATGGTGGCGACGCGCTGGCCGGCCTTCATCAGCGCAACGACGATGTGCATCGCGATCGTGGTTTTTCCCGAGCCTCCCTTCTCGTTTCCCACCACGATAACATGCGGCGAAGAGCGCCATCGATGTGCGGGCGCTGTAAGCACGGCTGCGCCTCAAGGCCGTCGGTTGCGTGAAAAGCCTGTCACCGAAGCGCCGCAAGTTCGGGCGGCAGTCCTGTGTCGGCAGGCACCGGCACAACTTCGGAGGCGGCCGTTCGTTCCTAACCGTCACGGCAACGGCGTCCCTCAACCCGCCATTTTTTCCGCAAGCCCCTTGAAGCGCAATTCTGACCCACCTAGGTCGCATACTGCGGCCGGAAGGCGATCGCCGAAGGCTGCGATTCCTCCAACCGTTCGCCAACAGTTATGAGGAAGACCCGCCCAAGAAGACCCGCCCAAGAAGACCTGCCCAAGGAAGACCTGCCCAAGGAAGACCTGCCCAATGTGAACAAGAATGGTGTCGTAAGGGAGCAAGACCATGGCTGCCAAGGAAGTCAAATTCTCGGTCGATGCCCGCGAGAAGATGCTGCGCGGCGTCGACGTTCTCGCCAATGCGGTGAAAGTCACGCTTGGTCCGAAGGGACGCAACGTCGTGCTCGAAAAGTCGTTCGGCGCGCCGCGCATCACCAAGGACGGCGTGACCGTCGCCAAGGAGATCGAACTCGACGACAAGTTCGAGAACATGGGCGCCCAGATGGTGCGCGAGGTGGCATCGAGGACCTCCGACCGGGTTGGCGACGGCACCACCACCGCCACCGTGCTGGCGCAGGCGATCGTGAAAGAGGGCGCGAAAGCCGTCGCCGCCGGCGTGAACCCGATGGACCTCAAGCGCGGTATCGACCGCGCGATCGAGGCGCTGGTCGCTGAGCTCGAGAAGAACTCGAAAAAAATCACATCGAACGACGAGATCGCCCAGGTCGCGACCATTTCGGCCAACGGCGACGCCGAGATCGGCCGTTTCCTGGCCGATGCCATGAAGAAGGTCGGCAACGATGGCGTGATCACGGTCGAGGAGGCGAAGTCGCTGCTGACCGAACTCGAAGTCGTCGAGGGCATGCAGTTCGACCGCGGCTACATATCGCCGTACTTCGTCACCAACGCCGACAAGATGCGGGTCGAGTTCGAAGATCCCTATATCCTGGTTCATGAGCAGAAGTTGTCGGGACTGCAGCCTCTGCTGCCGTTGCTCGAATCCGTGGTGCAATCAGGCAAACCTCTGCTCATCATCGCCGAGGATGTCGAGGGCGAGGCGCTTGCCACCCTCGTCGTCAACCGCCTCCGCGGCGGACTGAAGGTCGCGGCGGTGAAAGCGCCCGGCTTCGGCGATCGCCGCAAGGCGATGCTGCAGGACATCGCCATCCTGACCGGCGCCCAGATGATATCAGCGGATCTCGGCATCAAGCTGGAGAACGTGACCATCAGCATGCTCGGCCGCGCCAAGAACGTGCGGATCGAAAAGGAGGCGACGACGATCGTCAACGGCGCTGGTAAGAAGGCTGACATTCAAGCGCGCATTGGCCAGATCAAGACCGAAATCGAGGAGACCACCTCCGACTACGATCGCGAGAAATTGCAGGAACGGCTTGCCAAGCTCGCGGGCGGCGTTGCAGTGATCCGCGTCGGCGGCGCCACCGAGGTCGAGGTCAAGGAGCGCAAGGACCGCGTCGACGACGCGCTGCATGCCACGCGCGCTGCCGTCGAAGAAGGCATCTTGCCAGGCGGCGGCGTTCCCCTGCTCCGCGCTGCCAAGGCGCTCGAAAAGCTGAAAGGGGAGAACGAGGACGAGCGCCACGGCGTCGAGATCGTGAAGCGGGCGCTGTCCTGGCCCACCCGACAGATCGCCATCAACGCCGGCGAGGACGGCTCGCTCGTGGTCGGCAGGATCCTGGACAAGGAGAACTACGCGCACGGCTATGATGCCCAGACCGGCGAATTCGGCAACTTGATCTCGAAGGGCATCATCGACCCCACCAAGGTGGTGCGCGCAGCGCTCCAGGACGCAGGTTCAGTGGCGGGCCTTCTCGTCACCACTGAGGCCATGGTCGCCGAGCTTCCCAAGAAGAAGGCCCCGTCGGCGGCTGCTGGTCCCGGCGCGGGGATGGGGGATATGGACTACTAGATCGATCTCGATCGCGGCGTGATTGGCGTGTCATCGCGGGCGCGCCAATTACGCGAGATTGGATCTCCCTCCCGAATTGAATGGCAGGCAAAGGAAATCCCGTTGAATTCAGCACGGCGATCGGCTTTCAGCGCGGGAATCCTGATGTACCGGCGCGTCGGTTCGCGATTGGAAGTCCTGCTGGCGCATCCGGGCGGACCTTACTGGCGCCGCAAGGACCATGGCGCATGGTCGATCCCGAAAGGCGAAGCGGATGCGGGCGAAGATGCCGCGGTCGCCGCCGTCAGGGAGTTCGCGGAGGAGACGGGCGTTGCTCTCACCGCGCGGCTAGAACCGCTTGGCGAGATTCGCCAGCGTGGCGGCAAGCGGGTGGTCGCATTCGCGGTCGAAGGCGATCTCGACGTCGCCGCCATCACCAGCAACAGCTTTGAAATCGAATGGCCGCGCGGAAGCGCCAGAATGCAGACTTTTCCTGAGATCGATCGCGCCGAATGGTTTGATTTGGCTGCCGCTCACCCGAAAATCCTCGACGGCCAGCGGCCGTTTCTCGATCGGCTCGCCGAACTCGTGGGCCGGCCCGAGAGGAGGCCCGCATGAGCGATCCCTTCGGCCTTCAGCGCTTTGTCGATGCGCAGGCGCCGGTCTATCCGCGCGTAGTCGCCGAACTGCGCCATGGTCAAAAACAAAGTCACTGGATGTGGTTCATTTTTCCCCAGCTTGCCGGGCTCGGCTTTAGCCCGATGGCCCAGCGCTTTGCGCTTCGCTCGCGCGATGAGGCCGTGGCCTATCTCGGGCATGGCGTTTTGGGCCCGAGGCTTCGCGAGTGCACGGCGCTCATCAACGCCATCGAGGGCCGCGCCATCGGCGAAATTCTCGGTAGTCCGGACGACCTCAAATTCCGTTCGTCAATGACTTTGTTCGGCGCGACGTCCTCCGATCCGGAGTTCGCTGTTGCCATCGCCAAATACTATGGCGGCACCCCCGACCATAAGACGCTGGCACTGCTTGGGCGCTAGGCCGACGCGCGGCCCGCTCGGCCGAGCTAATAGCCCTTCACATGGGATCGCAATCCCATCCACAAGGCCGCCGCGATCAGGCCGAAGGCGCCGAGCAGCAGGAACGTCCATTGATATCCGATCCACTGCGCAATCCAGCCGCCGATGGCAGGACTCAAGGATGCGCCAATGCCCTGGACGGTGATGACGGCGCCTTGCCCCAGGTTGATGCGGCCGGTGCCGTTGAGCGAGCGCGCGACCATTCCCGGCACCGCCACGCTTTGCAGGCCCGCGCCCACGCCGTCGAGAATTTGCACCGGAAGCACGCCCCACCATCCTGTCAGCGCGTACGCCAAACCCCCGCGCAGCGGCAGCGCCAGAAATGACGCCAGCAGGACAGGCCAGTAGTTCTTCTTCTCCGCGGCGTGCATGGCGACAATCGACGCTGCGATCATCACTCCTTGCGCCACCACAATGGTGGTTGCGACAAAGCTCGGCCCGTTGGCCTCGTTTTCGGCGACCGCCGCCAATCCATAGAGCGGCACGATGGCGGCGTTGCCGAGATGAAAGACGGCCAGCGCGAGCGCGAGCACCAGTAGCGGCTTGTGTTTGAGCAGCACGGTGAAGCCGCTCGGTCGGCTTTCGGGGTCGTCCTCTTTCGTGCCGCGCGCGACGCGGTGATCGATCGCCTTGGCCGGGATCATCAGGACGCAGGCAATCGAAATCGCGCCGAACAGTCCCGCCAGCAGAAACACCGCCACATAACCGTAGCGCCAGCCGAGATAGCCCGATACGGCCGCGCCGACCATGTTGCCCGCATGGTTGAAGGCCTGGTTGCGGCCGATCTGGCGGTTGAAACCCCGCTGCTTGACGAGGCCGAGCGTAATGCCAGTCACCGCCGGAATGATCGCCGCACCGGCAATCGACGTCGCGACTTGCGAAGCCGCGACCGCCCAGAAATTCTGCGACATCAGGATGACGGCCGAGGCCACGACCACGGCGATGCCGGGGATCGCGACCCAGGCGCGCTTGTGGCTTGTAGCATCGATAAAGCCGCCAATCGGTGTGGTGATCGACATGCCGGCGATGTTGCCGATCGTCAGCGCCGTTCCGATCAGTCCGCTGGTCCAGCCGTGCGCCTGCAGGAACACGCCGACAAACGGCCCGATGCCGGACTGCATGTCAGCCATAAAGAAATTCAGGGCGAGCAAAGGCCAAAGACGGGCCGGCGATGCAGGTCGCGAGTTCATGCGCACCCTTGCTCAGTGGCGTCGAAACGCAAGCTTTCGCGAACCTTGGCCTGATCTTCGGTCCGGTCGTGTCAGCGGGGAGAAGGTGGTAACCGGCATTGCCAGAATTGGTTCCGGCGTTTGCGCCGTCGTGCGGCATGCATCAAGAACGATGCCAGCAACGATATCGTTCCGGCAAATCTCCCGACCTACGGATCGAGTTCGGTGTCCCAATAGAGATAATCGAGCCAGCTATCGTGCAGGTAGTTCGGCGGGAACAGCCGGCCGTTGCGGTGGAGTTGATGCACCGTCGGCGCGAACGGCGCCTGGCGCGGGAACATCCGCGCCTGCTGTGGCGTCAAATTGCCCTTGCGCAGGTTACATGGCGAACAGGCCGCCACCACGTTTTCCCAGGTGGTCTGGCCGCCTTTGCTGCGCGGAATGATGTGATCGAAGGTGAGATCGTCGTTGGCCGAACAATATTGGCAGACGAAGCGATCACGCAGGAACACATTGAACCGGGTGAAGGCGGGATGCGTGGTCGGCTTGACGAAGGATTTCAGCGAAACCACGCTCGGAAGCTGGATTTCGAACGACGGGCTGCGCACCGCGCGGTCGTAATGCTCGACGATGTTGACGCGGTCGAGAAACACCGCCTTGATCGCGTCCTGCCACGACCACAGCGAGAGCGGGTAGTAACTCAGCGGCCGGAAATCCGCATTCAGCACCAGTACCGGCCAACCGCCTTGCGAGACATGTGCGTTCAAGTAACGCTCCTGGCCCCCATATAAGCTGCGAAGCAGCATGCAGTGACATACTACAGGCAGCGTGACGGGATTGTGAAGAGCGACGAGGGGCTTATCCGATGGTCACGTCCGACCTCGCCCGATTGCAAGGTGGGCTTAAAGACGGCTAAACGAGGGCGGGCGGCTGTCTTTTTGCCGCGCACGGACGCCGCCAATGCTCACCTCATCGCGATATCTTGAAGCGCCACGCCGGCTGCGAGCCTTTGTTCGTGCGCATGAAACGAACCTGGTGGTCCTGGCGCTGTTGATCGGGATCATCGGCGGATTGGTGGTGGCGGCGATGAGCGCCATCGTCGAGGGGCTGCACGTGGTGCTGTTCAACCTTGAATGGGGGGACCGCCTTTCGAGCCAGTTTCGGATCGAACCGCTGCGCGCCATTCTGGTGCCGACACTCGGCGGGTTGCTGCTGGGGATCGCGTTCCTGTTGCTGTCGCGCTGGCGGCCGGCGCGAGAGATCGATCCGATCGAGGCCAATGCCCTGCATGGCGGGCGGATGTCGTTTCGCGGCAGCCTGATCGTTGCAATGCAGACCGTATGGTCCAGCGGGGTCGGCGCCTCGGTCGGACTGGAGGCGGGCTACACCCAGTTAGCGAGCGGCCTCGCCGCCTCGCTGGGCCGCGCCTTTCATCTGCGCCGTGCGGATCAGCGCATCATGGTCGGCTGCGGCGCCGCGGCCGCGATCGCGGGCGCATTCGGAGCGCCGCTGGCCGGCGCCTTCTATGCGTTCGAGCTCGTGATCGGCGGGTATACGCCGGCCAGCCTGACGCCGGTTGGCGTCGCTGCGGTCGCCGGCTATTTCGTCGCCCATGCATTTGGCGAACTGTCGCTCGGCGTCGGCGTCGGCCCGGTCGGTGTGGTCCTCGGCCGCGATCTTGTCATTGCTTGCCTGCTCGGGATCATTGCCGCGCTGGTTGGCATCGCCATCATGCGCGGCGTGGCGCTGTGCGAGACGCTCTTGTCGAACAGTGGACTGTGGCCGCCGCTGCGCCCGGCGCTGGGCGGTTTGATGGTCGGCCTGCTCGCATTGGTGACGCCGCAAGTGATGTCGTCGGGTCACGGCGCGGTGCATTTTGCCGGATTTGTCACGATTCCGTTGACGGTGGTCGCGATGATGTTCGCCCTCAAAACCATTGCGTCGGTGGTATCGCTGGGAACCGGCTTCCGCGGTGGGTTGTTCTTCGCCACGCTGTTTCTGGGCGCGCTCGGCGGCCACTTGTTCGCAGCCGGCGTTGATTCGATCTTGCCTGGTCTCAAGCTCAATCCGAATGTCTACGCGATCGTCGGCATGAGCGCGTTGTCGGCCTCCGTGATCGGCGGGCCGCTGACCATGTCGTTCATCGCGCTGGAATCGACCGGCGACCTCTGGCTCACGACCGCCGTGCTGGTTGCCGTCATCCTCTCGACCCTGATCACCCGCGAACTATTTGGCTACTCGTTCGCGACGTGGCGATTGCATCTGCGCGGCGAGACCATCCGCAGCGCCGCCGACGTCGGTTGGCTGCGGGACCTCACGGTACGGCGCCTGATGCGCTCGGACGTCTCCACCGTGAACGTCGACATGACAATCGACGAATTCCGCGAAAAATTTCCACTGGGGTCGAAGACGCAAGTGGTCGCGGTCGGCGATGCGGGCCGCTACGCCGGGCTGGTGCTGGTAGCCGACGCGCACGTGGTGGATATCGAGGCGAAGCACGGCCTTATCGATATCTTGCGCCATCGCGACGTCATGCTCTATCCCGCCATGAATATCCAGGAAGCCGTCGCCGTATTTGACCAGGCGGAAGCCGAATCGCTTGTCGTGGTCGAAAGCAGCGAGCAATGGCGCCCAATCGGGATCTTGAGCGAAGCCCACGCGATGCGACGCTACGCGGAAGAATCCGAGCAACGCCGGCGTGAGGCCATTGGCCATATTTGATCGGCGGCGCGAAACGAGCCAACAATACATCGTCGCAAAGCTCAACGCCACCATGACGCAGATGCTGTTCGATCCGCAGGTCAGGCAGCGTTTCGAGGAACTGGGTATTCAGGTTAGCCCGCTCGATCAGCAATCGCCTGAAGCCTTGCGCGCCTATCAGAAAGCCGAGAGCGAACGCTGGTGGCCGATCATCAAGGCCGCGAACATCAAGGTGGAGTGATCCGCCCTCGTTGGCGGAGTTGCTCTCTCAGCTCGTCATTGCGAGCGAAGCGAAGCAATCCAGTTCTTGCTTTGCGGCTTCTGGATTGCTTCGCTTCGCTCGCAATGTCGAATTATTCGCGAACGCGTTCCAGCTTCTGCAGGCAGCGGGCCACCTTGACCGCCGCCGGCATCGGCTTATCCGGAAAGCTGGTCTTCCAATTGGTGACGCCGGCCTCTCCGACATAGATGTCGCCTTTGGAGTCCAGCGCGATGCCGTGCGGCGCGAGGAATTTTCCCGTCTCAATCCCCGGGCCATTTTGTCCACCGAGGCGCGCGACGCGCTTGCCCTTTGAATCCACGATGGTCAGGCGCGGCCCGAGATTGGGCAGCTTGAGATTGACCGGCATGCCCGGGCCGAGTTCGCCGACGATAAAATTCGGATTCTTGCCGCCGCAGCAGAACAGCGCGCAGGGCCGGTGCAGATTATTCCACTGCGTCTCGTATTTGCCGTCGCCGTTGAACACCTGCACGCGGTGGTTCTCGCGATCGGCGACATAGACGAAGCCATCGGCGTCGGTTGCGATGTTGTGGACGATGTTGAACTGGCCCGGATCGGTGCCAGGCGCGCCCCAAGTCATCATGCGTTTGCCGCCTGGTGTGTATTTGTGGACGCAGGCGTTGCCGTAGCCGTCCGAGACGTAAATCTCGCCCTTCGGCGACAGCGCGGTATGGGTGCAGCGGTGGAACGGATTGCCACTCATGAACGGCGCCGGCTGTTTTGGGATGCCGATGGTCAGCAGCACCTTGCCCTCGGGCGTGCACTTGCGCACGGTGTGGTCGCCGTCATCAGTGCAATAGAGATTGTCCTCGGCGTCGATGTGCAAACCATGCGCGCGGGCAAACAGCCCTTCACCCCAGCTTGTGATGAAATTACCGTCGCGATCGAGCACCACCATCGGATGGGCGCCCCGGTTGAAGGCGTAGACGCGGTCCTTGCTGTCGACCGCAACGGAAGCGACGTCGGTGAGACTCCATCGCTTGGGCAGCTTCGCCCAATTCTCCACCACGCGGTACTGATGCTCGCCCGAGCCGAGAATGGTCGGCATGTGTTTCTCCCCGATATGGTTTCTCTTGATAGGTCGGATCGCAGCCGCGCTAGCTCCCGATATCCTCCGCTGCGATGATGCGCTGGCGAAGCGCAAGGCGGACCAGTTCGATGTCGGAGGCGACGCCGAGCTTGGCGCGGATGAGATAGCGCGTGTTGGCGGCGGTCTTGAAGCTGATATGCAGCGTCTCGGCGATGTCACTCACGGATTTTTCCGCCAGCAGCATGCGCAGGATTTCGAATTCCCGCGGGCTCAACGCATCGACGGCCGAAGGTTCGCCGGCGAGCTGGTTGATGGCGAGTTCGTGGTCGATGTCGGGACTAAGCGCAAGGCGCCCAGCCATGACTTCGCCGATCGCACGCAGCAGCGCGTCTGGCGGGCTGCTTTTTGTGACAAAGCCGCGCGCGCCCGCCTTGATCGCCTGAACCGCATAGGCGGCGCTCTGATGCATGGTGAATACCAGGATGCGCGCGGAGTTGTCCCATTGCCGGATGCGCCGGATCGCCTCGACCCCGCCAATGCCCGGCATCGATATGTCCATGATGACGAGATCGGGCCTGACCTCCTTGTAGACACGATAGGCGTCGGCCCCGTCGGCCGCCTCGGCGACGACGCGAAGGCGGTCCTGCTTCTGCAGCAGCGAGCGATAGCCCTCGCGCACGATGGCGTGGTCGTCCGCCAGCATCACGCGCGTGAAACTCCCGGTCCCGGTCATGCTCAAGGCTCCATCCCCATGTTGGGAATAGTGGCGACAAGCCTGGCGCCGCCCGCTGCTCGGCGCTCGAACCGCACTGTTCCGCCGAGCGAAGCGACCCGCTCTTGCATGCCGAGCAGGCCCATGCCGGCCTTTGCAGCCGGATTGCCGCCTGTTGTCTCGCCGTCGTCTTCGACGCTCAACACGATGTCGGCCTGTCCTGCCTCAAGACGCAGTTGGACGTGCCGAGCATGCGCGTGCTTCGCCGCATTGGTGATCGCCTCCTGCGCGATACGATAGAGACTGGCGCACACGCTTGGCGGCAAATCGCCGGTCTCTCCCGTGACGGCAATGTCAAATCGGGTGCGGCCCTTCTCGAAGCCATTCCAATTCGCAACCAGGCTTTCGAGGCTCAGCGCGAGGCCGAGTTCCTCGATGTCGGGTGGTCGCAGGCGCACCAGCGCTCCGCGCAGCGTTGCCATCAGGCCCGCCGTGGTGCGCGAGATGCCGCGGCATTCTTCCAGGAGCGGCGGACATTCGCGTTCCGCCGTATGGGCTGCCGCGGCCGCCTGTGCCGCGATGGCGGTGAGCGACTGGCCAAATTCGTCGTGCAACTCGCGGGCAAGGTGGCGCCGCTCCTCGTCCTGCACTGCGATGAGCCTTCGCGTCAGCGTATTGCGTTCAGCGAGCGCGGCTTCCAGCTTCTCGGCAAGCGTGTTGAAGACGTCGGAAATCGCGGAGAGTTCGGCAAGATCGAAACTGGGCAGGCGTGCGGAAAGATCGTTCGCCGCAAGCTGCTTTAGTCCGGAGCGGATGACGCGCGTTGGCCGCAGCGCGCGCGCCAGCGCGGCATAGACCGCAACACACAGCCCCGCCAAGGCGAAAGCCGTGATGGAGAGAAGACGGCTAGCCTCGCGCCAGCTCTGGCCGATCTGCGTGGCGGGGTCGAACGTCGCGACCGCCGCGCCGTCGGTTTTACCTTCAATGAGCAGCGGCCTCGAAACCGGTTCGCCGGGATGGAAGATGGCGCGATAGAGCGCAGCGTAGCTTTCGGGTGCGGTGGTCTCGTTGGCGAGCGCGCCGCTGCAGATACCCTGGCGAAAAGCGCCGGCCTTGTCCTGATAGACGATACAGAGCCCCGGTTCCATCAACGGCTCCGCGACCCGTTGCAAATCCGGCGTTCGCTCGGGCGACAGGGAGAACCAATGCGCCTGCGACTGCTGCAGCGAAATATCCCGGGCGACGATTTCGGCGATACGGCTCACCCTGGCCCTCGCGATGCGATCGCTGTCAAACAACGCGTAGGCTGCGACCGCG
>Ga0209473_1000888_pt1 | contig 17161 bp, 12 predicted proteins | sample GraSoiAngelo_133_FD_185890 | JGI IMG/M metagenome (GOLD analysis project Ga0209473, IMG submission 185890) | Grasslands soil microbial communities from the Angelo Coastal Reserve, California, USA - 14_0929_05_20cm (SPAdes) (version 2) | ecosystem: Environmental > Terrestrial > Soil > Grasslands ...
CTGCCGTGGTCCGGCAGCGGCTGGCCCCGCAGCTGGCGGCCGGCGATGCCGCGGCCATAGGTGAACGTGGCTACGAACAGGGTGTTGATCGCCGCCAGCTTCTCGAACCCGTCGAGCACTCGGTCCGTGCCTTCGTCCACGAATGACACGGCCCCCACCTGGATGCCGACCATCGGCCCATCGGCCGTGGGCCGGCGGCGACCAACTGACCCCGGGCGCAAGCCCGGGGTTCGAGACAGTGCGGTACCGCTCACGCCCGCCGTCACCGCCGCCACAAAGTCGCGTCGTTCCATGGCTCACGCGCTCCGCCAGCTGCGGGTCAGGCCCGTCTGCCCGGGCATCGCCACCGGCGGCACCGGCATGGGCCCGAACTGCACATCGGTCGGGACCAGGTCCAGCGGGCAGTTCAACAACTCATCCCACGTCACTTGCTGGCCGGTGTAGGCGGCCTCGCGGCCCATGATCGCGGTGAGCGTGCTCTCGGCCACCTGGCGGCCCTCGTTGAGCGGCCGGCCCGCGCGAATACTCGCGACCAGGTCGGCGTGCTCCTGGACGTACGGGTTGACCTTGGGTGCTTGCGGGTCCCAGCTCCACGACGCCGCTCCCTCGATGACCGAATGGCCGTCCGACGTGCCGCGCGTGCCGACGAACCGCTCCCCCACGCGTGACGCCGTGCCGTCCTGTTGCCGGCACATGCTCCGGAGGCGGGCGCCGTTAGGGTATTCGAACTCCACCGCGAAGTGGTCGAAGATGTGCCCGTACGCGGGGTCCGTGCGCCGCTGCCGGCCGCCCACCGCGATGGCCTTGACGGGATGCGCGCCGAACGCCCAGTTCGCCACGTCGATGTTGTGGATGTGCTGCTCGACGATGTGGTCGCCCGAGAGCCACGTGAAGTAGAGCCAGTTCCTGATCTGCCACTCGACGTCCGACCAGGCGGGCTCGCGCGGCTTCATCCACAGCCCGCCCTGGTTCCAGTAGACTTCCGCGGCCACGAGGTCGCCGATGGCGCCGGAGTGGATCCGCTCCATGGCGGCGCGGTAGCCGGCGTCATGACGCCGCTGCGTCCCCGCGACGAGGGCCAGACTCTTCTGCGTCGCCAGCTCGGCGGACGCCAGCACCGCGTGCACGCCTTGCGGGTCCACGGCGACGGGTTTCTCCATGAACACGTGCTTCCCCGCGTCGATGGCGGCGGCGAGGTGACGCGCCCGGAACGCGGGAGGCGTGGCGAGCAGCACGAGGTCGGCGTTGGTCTCGAGCACCTTGCGATACGCGTCGAAGCCCGTGAAGCACTGGGAATCGTTCACTTTGATCTTGGGCTTGAGCGTCGGGTCCTCGGTGGCCATGGTGGCCAGGTTCTCGCGACACCTGGTCAGATGGTCCGGGAACAGATCGCCCAGGGCCACGAGCTCGACGTTCTCGCTCGAGGTCAGACAGTCTTTTGCGGCGCCGGTGCCGCGGCCGCCACAGCCGATCAGAGCGATGCGGAGCGTTTTCGGGGCACCGCGGGCGATCGACGGAGCCTGGGGGGGGAGCGCGAGGGCGGCCGTCGCCGCCGCCGTGGTCTCGACGAATGCGCGACGCGTGACATCTCGAGGGTGTTTGGGAGTCATGACGGTCTCATGGCGTGAGGAGTACGATGCGAAAGCCGACGAACGGTGCGTCGGCGAGCCACCAGCGGCTCTTGGGAAACTGCGGATCAGTTTCGTTCCAGGCGGACGTCGGCGCAGCTCGGGTACGGGGTCCCACGCGCGCCACGGGGTCGGCCCACGATCCCCCGCGTACCACGGGGGCGCCATCGGGAATGGTGACCCATTCGGCGACATTGCCGAGCAGGTCGTAGAGGCCGAGCGCGTCGGCCCGCTTCGAGGCGACGGCGTGCGGCTGGTTTGCGGCGTTCCCGGCGTGCCAGGCGAGGGCATCGCGGCGGTCGCCCGACAGCGCCGTGTCCGTGCCCAGACCCAGCTCGAGCGCCCGCGTCCACTGGGCGTCCGTGGGCAGGCCGTAGTGTCGTCCCGTCTTGGCCGAGAGCCATGCGCAGTAGGCCCGCGCCGCCGCGTACGTCATGGCGAGGGCGGGGTAGCCGTGGTGGCCGAAGCCGCGGTCGGGCGCGCCGTAGGGGCGGCTGGGTCGCGCCGTGGCGTCGGCGGAGTCGGATCCCCCGGGCGCAGCCGCCGCGAGGTCGAGCCGGTAGACCCAGACGTCGTACTCATCCCAGGTCACTTCGGTCTTGCCGATCCAGAACGGCGCTACGACCACAACGCGCGGGCCGGTCGGCGAGTCCAGTGTGACCGTGCCGCCCGGCACCGGGATCATCTCGAACGTCACGAGCGTCGGCGCGATCGAGTCGCGAAACGGGACCAGGCGGGCCGCGGCCTGACCGGCCGCCGACTGCGCCCACGCGGCGAAGAGCAGCGCCAGAGTTAGCTTGGTCGCCATGCGGACCCTGGGCGTGGTCTCCCTGGCCCTGACGGTCGCAACGCTATGGGCGCGGCCGGCGCCGGCGCAGGACGTGCGCCGCCAGTACGCCGAGCTACACATGGGCATGGCGGTGCGCATCGTCGTGTACGCCGCGGACGACGCGACGGCGCGGCGGGCGGCGCGAGCCGCCTACGCCCGTATCGCGGAGCTCGAGGACGTGATGAGCGATTACCGCCCCGAGAGCGAGGTCCGCCGTCTCGCCGCGCGAGCGGGCGAGCCCGTCCGCGTGAGCGACGATCTGTTCGTCGTGCTGGCGCGGGCGGTCGACCTGTGGCGACGGAGCGAGGGGGCCTTCGACGTCACCGTGGGACCGTTCGTCGAGCTGTGGCGCACCGCGCGCCGCACCGGAGCGCTGCCGCCGCGCGCTGCGCTCGATTCCGCGGCCCGCCGCGTGGGGTCGGACAAGGTCCATCTCGACTCCGTCGCGCGCACCGTGCGGCTCGACACGCCCGGCATGCGCATCGATCTGGGCGGGATCGCCAAGGGGTACATTCTCGACCGCGCGTTGGACGCGCTGCGGGTGCAGGGAGTGACGCGCGCGCTGCTCGAGGCGGGCGGCGACATCGTGCTGGGCGACCCGCCGCCCGGCCGGCGCGGCTGGCGCATTGCGATCGCCGCAGGGGACACGATTCTCGCCAACCGCGCGGTCTCCACGTCCGGGGACACCGAGCAGTTCGTGATCATCGGGGGCGTGCGCTACTCTCACGTGATCGACCCGCGGACCGGCATGGGACTGACCAGTCGCCGCGAGGCGACCGTCGTCGCTCCGGACGGCGTCACGGCCGACGGACTCGCGACGGCGCTTACGCTGGTCGACGACGCGCGCGGCGCCCGGTTGCTGCAGTCCTTCCCGCAGGCGGTGGCGCGGGTGCGGCGTCACAGCTTGTAGGTCTCCTTTGCGAGCTCGTACGCCAGCGCGCGGGCCATGCGGCGGGCGTCGTTCTTGTCGATGACGTGCCGCGCCACGAGCCCCGCCAGGAAGTCGGCGTCCACCCGACGCGCCATGTCGTGCCGCGCCGGAATGGAGCAGAACGCCCGCGTGTCGTCGTTGAAGCCCGCCGTCTTGTAGATCCCGGCCGTTTCCGTCGTGCGCTCGCGGAACCGCCGCATGCCCTCGAGCGAGTCGTGGAACCACCAGGGCGGTCCCAGGCGTACGCTCGGGTAATGCCCGGCGAGCGGGGCCAGCTCGCGGCTGTAGGTGGATTCGTCGAGCGTGAACACGACCAGCGTGAGACGCTCATCGTTGCCGTAGGCGTTCAACAGCGGGCGGAGGTTGCGGGTGAACTCCGTGGCGACCGGGATGTCCGCCCCCCGGTCTGGGCCGAAGCGCTCGAACACCAGCCGGTTGTGGTTGCGCAGCGCGCCGGCGTGAATCTGCATCACCAGCCCGTCGCGCACCGAGAGCCGCGCCATCTCCATGAGGAGGTGCGCGGTGAAGCGCCGCTCGTCGGCCGCCGTCACGTCGCCCTGGCGGGCGCGCTGGAACAGGGTCTCCGCTTCGTCCGGCGACAGCCACGTGGTGTACGGCTCGAGCACCCCGTGGTCGGTGGCGGTGGCGCCCATGCTCTTGAAGAACGTGCGACGGTCTTCCAAGGCGCGGATGAACTCCGCGTAGTCCACGAGCGGCGCGCCGTGCTCGCGTCCCAGCGCTTCGAGCTGGGCGGGCCATTCGGGTGCGGCGATCCGGAACACCGCGTCGGGACGGAAGCAGGGAATCACCCGGCCTTTCCAGCCGGATTCGCGGATGGCCCGGTGATGGTCGAGTGAATCGCTCGCCGCATCCGTGGTCGCCAGGACTTCGATGTTGAAGCGCTGGAACAGCGCCCGCGGCAGGAACTCGGGTGTGGCGAGTTTCTCCGCGATCTCGTCGTACACGCGCGCGGCCGTCTCACTCGAGAGGCGGTCGCGGACGCCGAACACCTCGTGCAGCTCGTAATCGAGCCAGGCCCCGGTGGGGGTGCCACGGAACAGGTAGTAGTGGTCCGCAAACAGTTTCCACACCTGGCACGCATCGGTTTCGACGGGCGCGCTCCCCCCGCCCCCGCCGCCTCCCCGGTCGCGACGCGGCACGCCCAGCGCTTCCAGCGGAACGCCGCGGGCGTACAACAGGCGCAGGATGTAATGGTCCGGCTGGACGATCAGCGCCGCCGGCTCCGCGAACCGCTCGTTCCGGGCCAGGATCGCGGGGTCCACGTGCCCGTGAGGGGACACGATCGGGAGCGACCGCGTCTCATCGTACAGCTCGCGCGCGACGCGGCGGACCGCGGGATCGGGATCGAAGAAGCGGTCGGCTTCGAGGACGGCGGTCACGGCCCTACACGACCGGCGCCCAGCCCGGGGCGTACTCCCGCTGCCAGGACTTCATCGCCTCGTCGTCGCCCGTGATGTGACCCGACGCAGGATCGATTCGCAGCGCGCGCCCGGTCGACTGGGCGATGTTGCCGAGATGACCGAGCAGAACGCTCTTCGCGCCCTCCGTGATCGGCTGATGCAGCGCGGCGCCCGTGCGGATCGCGTCCAGGAAATTCCCGGTGTGCTGCGCGGTCATGTCGTCGTCGGCGCTGAGGTTGAGGGCGTCCCCCGGGTGCGCCGCGAGTGACGACTTCACCACCTTCTCCTTGACATCGTAGATCGTGTAGCCGTCACGGTCCACCACCGCGCTGCCGCCCGTGCCGAGGATGGCGGTGCCGCGCTCGCGGCCGTACGTGCGGAGGCCGTTGCAGCTCTGCCCCTGCCAGATGATCGTCTTGCCGTCCGCGAAATCGAAGCAGGCTTCCTGCGTGTCGGGAAACTCCCAGTCGTCGGAGAAGTGGTAGCGGCCTCCCGTCGAGGTGACGCGGACGGGGTAATCCACGCCCAGCGCCCAGCGAGCGACGTCGATCTCGTGCGTGCCGTTGTTGCAGATCTCGCCCGTCCCCCAGCGATGGAACCAGTGCCAGTTGTAGTGGATCACGTTGTCGCGATACGGCGTGTGCGGCGCCGGCCCCTGCCACAGCTCGTAGTCCAGGTTGGACGGAACGGGCGCCACTTTCCCGCGGCCGATCGTGGCGCGGGTGTTGGCGTACCAGGCGCGCGCCAGGTATGGCTTGCCGATGATTCCCTCGCGGATCGCCTGCATCAGCTCCATGGACCGCGGCGCGGAGCGCTGCTGGGTGCCCATCTGCACCACGCGCTGGTGCTTACGTTGCGCTTCGACCAGCAGCTCGCCCTCGCGCGGATTGTGCCCGCACGGCTTCTCGACGTACACGTGCTTCCCCGCCTGCATGGCGAGCAGCGCCGCCGGGGTGTGCCAGTGGTCTGGCGCGGCGATCACCAACGCGTCCACCGCCTTGTCGTCGAGCGCCTTGCGGAAATCGCCGAGCCCCTGGACCCCCCGCGCCCCGCGCCGCACGCCGGCGACGGCGGCGACGCCCTTGGCGAGCACGACCGAGTCGACGTCGCATACGTAGGCCACGTCGGCGGTGCGCCAGCTGGCGAACGTGCGCGCGAGCACGGTGCCGCGGCCGTTCAGCCCCATGACCGCGACGACGACGGTGTCATTCGGCGAGCGCAGCCAGGACAGTCGAGGAGAAGTCGCAAGTCCTAGCCCCGCGACCGTGGTGGTCTTCAGAAATTTGCGGCGTTTCATAGATCACGCACCTTGATGTTGCGGAAGTAGACTTCGTCGCCGTGGTCCTGCAGCACGATGTGTCCCTTCCGGCGGTCTGCGAAGCCGGGGATCGAACGGTACTTGCTCTTGGCGAGGGCGGCGTCCATCGGCGGCGTGCCCAGCTCGAACTCGAGGAGTTTCGCGCCGTTCAACCAGTGCTCGCCGTGGTTACCACGGAACACGATCTTCGACTCATTCCATTGCCCCACCGGGCGGAGCCGCTTGCTGGCATTGGGCGCCACGAGCTCGTACAGGGCGCCCGCGCGGTGCGACGGGATCTTGCCGTCCACGTGACGGTCGTCGTCGAGCATCTGGTACTCGAACCCCAGGGCCGAATGGTTCGGCGTGATGATGCCCTTGGCGATCGCGTCGGGCGTCATCGCACTGCCCTGCGATATGGACAGCTCCTCGGAGACGTTGTACTTGACGCCGCTGTTCGCGCCGGGCGTCACCTTCCATTCCCAGGTGAGCTCGAAGTCTCCGAACGTGTCCACCGTCATCAGGTCGCCGCCGTTCAGGGGTCGTCCGTCGGGGACCCTGGGCACGTTGCCGCTGGCGATTTTTTTTATCGTACCGTCCAGCACCACCCAGTGCGCCGTGGGGACGGTATCGTAACCCAGCCCACGCCATCCCGTGAGCGTGTGCCCGTCGAACAGGAGGCGCCATCCGGCCGCGCGCTCGGCGGCGGTCAGCTGGTTGGGCGAGGCGATGCTCGCCGATCTGGTCTGCGCGGAGGCCGTGCCTGCGAGGACGGCGATCAACACGAGCGAAAAGCGAATCATGACATCTTCTCCAAAGGCAGTGGCTCCGGCGTGACCGCTAGTCGAGCGGGCTGTAGCGTGGGAGCCAGGACATGAATGATGATCCACGCGGACACGTACGCCAGTCCGCAGACCGCGAAAATCGGAGCGTAGTTGTTGCCGTTGTGATCGAGGATACGGCCGGTGGCCCGCTGAAACAGCCATCCGCCGAGAGCGCCCGCAAAGCCCCCGATGCCGATGACGGACGCGACCGCGCGGCGGGGAAACATGTCGCTCGCGAGCGTATAGATGTTGGCCGACCAGCCCTGGTGCGCGGCCGCCGCCACGCTCACGAGCGCCACCGCGATCCAGAGGCTCCCGGCTCGTGACGCGAGCGCCGTCGGCACGATCGCGAGGGCCATGCACAAGAGCGCGGTCTTGCGCGCCCGGTTCACCGTCCAGCCCCGCTTCATGAGGGCGCCCGACAGCCAGCCGCCGGCGACGGAGCCGGCGTCGGCCACGACGTACACGACCACGAGCGGCAGGGCCAGCTGCGACAGCTTGATGCCATAGTCCGCGTCGAGAAACTTCGGCAGCCAGTACAGATAAAACCACCAGATCGGATCGGTCATGAACTTGCCTACGACGACGGCCCACGTCTGGCGTTGCGCCAGCAGCCGGAGCCAGGGGATGTGCGCCGTCCCCGGCTCCGGCGCGTCACCGCGAATGTATCCGAGCTCGGCGGCCGAGAGACGCGGTTGGGCCTCCGGGCTGCGGTACAGCGCCAGCCAGAGCCCGAGCCAAAGGAACCCCAGGCCGCCGGTGGCGACGAACGCCCAGCGCCACCCGAACGTCAACGCGATCCAGGGCACGACGAGCGGCGTCACGATTGCTCCCGTGTTGGTGCCCGCGTTGAAGATCCCGGTGGCGAGCGCCCGCTCCCTTTTCGGGAACCATTCCGCCACGGCCTTGATCGCGCCAGGAAAGTTGGCGGATTCGCCCAGGCCCAGCAGGGCCCGCGCGGCCGAAAACCCCGCCGTGGTACGGGCGAGGGCGTGGCCGATCGCGGCGACGCTCCAGGCGACCACCGCCACCGCGAACCCGCGCCGTACGCCCACCCGGTCGAGCCATCGCCCGACCACGAGAAAGCCGACCGCGTACAACGCCGTGAACCAGGAGACGACGTCGCCGTAGCCCGTCTCGGACCAGTGCAGCTCGCGCTGCAGCGTGGGTGCGAGGATGCCCAGGACCTGCCGGTCGATGTAGTTGACGGTCGTGACGACGAACAGCAGAGCGCACACCGTCCAGCGGTAGCCGATCCTCGGCGGCCTCATAACGTCACGCCTGCTTTCCAGATGGCGATCTCCCGGTAGCCGTGGCGCTCGTTGTTGGCGAGTCGCCGCCCGGATGCGACGTCGAGGATCAAGGCGAAGAGATCGTCTTCGAGCGCGTCGAGCGTGGCGGCGCCGTCGAGCAGCGCGCCCGCGTTGAAGTCGATCCAGTGCGGCTTTTTCTCGGCGATGGGCGTGTTGGACGAGATCTTGAGGGTCGGCACGGGGAAGCCGAGCGGCGTGCCGCGCCCAGTGGTGAAGAGCAGCAGTGTCGCGCCGCTCGCCACCAGGGCGGTGGACGACACGCCGTCGTTCCCCGGCGCCTCGAGCAGGGACAGCCCCCCGCCGCCCTGGGCCGCCGCGTCTCCGTACCGCAGTACCTCCGTCACCGGGGCGGCGCCGCCCTTCTGGATCGCGCCCAGCGACTTCTCCTCCAGCGTGGTCAGGCCTCCGGCCACGTTGCCCGGCGAGGGATTCTCGTAGATGGCCTGTCCGTGCCGGCGGAAGTAGGCTTTGAAGTCGTCGACCAGGGCCACGACGTCCCGGAACACGCCCTCGTCCGTGGCACGGTCCATCAGCAGCTGCTCGGCCCCGAACATCTCGGGGACTTCGGTCAGGATCACCCGGCCGCCGAGCGCAGACAGGCGGTCGGCCACGCGCCCCACCACGGGATTCGCCGTGATCCCGCTCAACCCGTCCGAGCCGCCGCACTTGTGACCGAGCACCAAATCGGCGGCGGGGCAGCTCTGGCGCGCGTCGCACGCCATGGCCGTCGCCAGCTCGCCCAGCGCGCCGAGCCCGGCATCCACTTCGTCCGTCACGTCCTGGGAGTTGAAAAACCGCAGGCGCGCGCGATCCACGTCGCCCGCCAGCGCGAGCAGGCCGTCCATCTGGTTGCTCTCGCACCCGAGACCGAGCACCAGCACGCCGCCCGCGTTGGGGTGGCGCAGCAGACCGGCGAGCACCCGCTGGGTGTTGCGCAGGTCGTCGCCCAGCTGGCTGCAGCCGTAGGGATGCGAGAAGCTGTACACGCCGTCGATCGCGCCCTTGCCCTCGAAGCGCTCTGCGCCCTCGCGCGCGATCCGCTCGGCCGCACGGTTCACGCACCCGACCGTGTTGAGGATCCACAGCTCGTTGCGGGTGCCGACGCGGCCGTTGGGGCGGCGGTAGCCGTGAAACAACGCGGAAGTCGGAACGCGGAACGCGGAACAGCTGTTCCGACTTCCGCGTTCCGCGTTCCGCGTTCGTTCCGGGAGCCCCGGGCGATCGGCGGACTCGAGGGACGTCTTCAGGTTGTGCGAGTGCACCCAGGCCCCGCGGCCGATCGGGGCCGTCACTTCACCGATCGGGAACCCGTACTTCACTACCGGCTCGCCCGGCTCGAGGTCGCGCAAGGCGATCTTGTGGCCTGCGGGGACCTCCTCGCGCACCACGATGCGCTCCCCTGCGACGGCCACCTCGCAGGCCGCGCTCAACGCCCGAACAGCCACCGCGACGTTGTCCGCCGGGTGGATTCGGACCGCCGGCGCTGCCGGACTCACCGGGCGAAGTCCCGGTACTGCGCCTCGATCTGCGCGGGCGTCGCCGTGCCGGAGAGGATCAGGACACGGTGGCGGAAGGTCGTGGATTCACCCGGTGCGAGCCGGAAGTTCAGCTGCTCTTTCCCGTTGCTGAAGGCCTTCTGCCCCAGGGGGTTCGCGGCGAACAGGCCATAGCCGCGCGCATGCCAGTATGTGGGGAAGCCGACGTTCTTGGGATGGTCCAGGATGGCCACCGTCACGGGCTCGCCGGAAACGACGCCGGACAGCATGGTCCAGCGACCGCGCGTGCCCCACACCGAGTCGCCCTCGAGACCCTCGGAGCTCGAGTAGCGGCCAGTCACGCCGGCATTGTTGAGCACCGGCACGCTCGTCGCATGCCCGGCGGCATCCGTGAACACTTCCGCGGTGGTCGACGGCTGCTCGAGGCTACGCGCCACGCGCAAACCCAGGAGACCGTCCTTCTCGTCCGCGAACGTCACGGTTTGCCCGAGGGCCGTGAGGGTCGTGATCCGATCCACGGCCCGCAGGCCGTCGCCGGCGCGGAACACGAAGCGCGTGTCCTCGCGCAACAACGCGTGTCCTTGATAATCCACCCAGTCGGACGTCACCTCGAGCGCTCCGGCGCCCTGGCCGCTCTCGACGTGGCGCACCGCGCGATGCAGGATCGTGCCCATCTTGGGCGCGCGCGCCGCCGGAATGGCATCCGAGTTGTTCCAGAAGTCGAGCCCGTTCACGTCGCTGTAGGTGAGCCACAGGCCGACGTGATGCGGGTGGTCCACGCGCTCGCCCGGTCGGGGCTCGAGCGGCCAGCCGCGGGTGATCACCGTCCCCGACGCGGCGCGCAGGGGGTACAGCACCGGCTTCTTGACCGTGGTCGGGTAGATGTACGCGGTGAACGGTTTCCCATCGACCAGGACGTCGACGCGACGCTGGTTCTCATGCGGCACAACCTCCACCCGAGGATCGCTCTGCGTTCCCCCTCTCCGCATGGCGGAGAGGGGGTCAGGGGGCGAGGACCCCGGGGCGAGCACCCCCAGACTCACGAGCAGCCAGGCCTTGCGCATGTTGTCAGCCCATCACCACGTCGCGCTTGGCATCGTCGAACATCACCTTCCGGCCGCTGTGCATCGCGGCGACCGTCATGCACAGCGCGATCGAGTGGCTGTAGCCCGCATCGATGCTCGCGTTCGGCTGCTTGCGGCTGCGCACGCACTCCATCCAGTTCCGGATGTTGGCGGTGGTGGACGAATCGGCGCCGGTGTTCGCGGCGGTCTCCGTGGCCGCCACCTGCGACAGCTTCATCGTGGGCAGCTGATTGGCCTTCATCCCCATCTCCGCCGCGAACCGCTCGTTCAGGCCGCCGGTGGGCGTGATCTCGTTGGTGTCGAGGTTCAGCATGCCGGCGTTCGAGTAGTACAGCTCCTTGGTGCCGCCCGCCGAGTTGGTCATGCGGGACGAGTAGACGACCTGGAATCCCTTCGAGGGATCGTCCAGGGGGCCGTAGTCGAACACGATCGTCGCGGTGTCCCAGCTCTTGCGGCCGTCTTTCCACAGGTACACGCCGCCGTTGGCCACGACCGAGCGGGGGCGGGACAGCCCCGTGAACCAGTGCACCGTGTCGATCTGGTGCACCATCCACTGGTCGGGGATGCCCGAGGAGTAGGGCCAGAACAGGCGGTACTCGAGATACTTGCGCGGGTCCCACGGCTCGTGCGGCAGGTTGCAGAGGAAGCGCGTCCAATCGGTGTCCTGCTCCTTGATGGCGGCGACCAGCTCGGGGCGGCGCCACCGCCCCGGCTGGTTCACGTTCCACGTCATTTCGGCCATGACGATGTCGCCGAACTTGCCCGACCGGATGTACTCGCTGGCCATCTGGTAGTTGGCGGCGCTGCGCCGCTGGGTGCCGATCTGTACGACCCGGTCCGACTTCTTGACCGCGTCGCGGATCGCGCTCGCGTCCTCGATGCGGTGGGCGAGCGGCTTCTCGATGTACGCATCCTGCCCCGCCTGCATGGCCTCGACGCCGTGGTAGGCGTGCTGGAAGTCCGCGGTCGAAATGACGACCGCGTCGGTCGCTTTCGCGGCGTACATCTCCTCGTTGTTGCGGAACGCGCGCGGTTTGGTCCCCATCACTTTTTCGATCCCGGTCACGCCCTCGTCGCGACGCCGGCTCCAGATGTCCGATACGGCGACGATCTCGAAGTTGAGCTCCTTGCCGAGCTGGCCGTACGCGGGGAGGTGCGCCTGGCGGAACCGGTCGGAGAAGCCCACGATGCCGACCCGCACGCGATCGTTGGCGCCGAGGATCTTCGCGTAGCGCGCCGCCGGCAGCGTGGCGGCGGCGGCGGCGGCGACCTTGAGAAACTCGCGACGGCGGATCTGTCTCTTCGACTTGGACATCGCTCCTCCCTTCGGATCGATCAAGAGTGTGGACGGCGCCCGCCGGCGGCCAGGCCGGCGAGCGCGCCGCGCATGTAGGCGAACGATTGTTTCATGCCCGGCAGCGGGGCGTCGGGGTCGATCTCATACTCGAGGTTGACGTACCCACGATAGCCGATCGCCCCGAGCTGCCGGAAGATGTCCGCGATCGGGATCGCGCCCTCGCCGACGATGCACTGACTGCCCTTGGCGGTGAGATCGCGCAGGTCCTTCATGTGCATGTCGAGCAGACGCGGGCCCACATCGGCGACGGCGCGGACGACGTCGGTGCCGGTACGCACCGTGTGTCCCACGTCGATGCACAGACCGATGCGCGGGTCCAGCTGCTTGACGTGGGGCAGGGCGTCGTACGGGGAAGGGAAGTGCTTGTCTTCCGGCCCGTGGTTATGGATCGCGACCTTGATGTCGTACTGCTTCGCGAACCGCTCGATGCGCGGCAGCAGCTTGGGATCCGTATGGATCGCGATGAGCGGCATACCCGCCGCCTTGGCGTAGGCGAAGTACTTCTCCACGCCGGCGTCGGTCTCCTCGTCGAACGTGATCACGCCGCCGCCCACGATCACGAGCCCGGCCCCCTCGATTTCCCGTCTGGCCGCGGCCAGTTGATCTGGTGACGACTCGAACGGCAGGTGCACGGACTTGAAGTTGACATAGGGAGTCCCGAGCGCCTTGACCATCTCGATGGCCTTGTCGCGCGGGAAATTGCGGAGCGAGTAGCTCGCGATGCCGAGGCTAAAGGAGGTTGGGGGAGGTTGGGGAGGTTGGGGAGGCCGTGTCGCCGGCGCACCGATTGCTACGCCGGCCAGCCCCGCGGCGCTCGCCCCGATGAACGTCCGGCGCGGCACCGGAGCGTTGGACATGGTCAGTATCCGGGGTTTTGGGTGTAGCAGCAGGTCGTGCCGTCCATCTGCGTCCGCGGGATCGGCCGCAGCGCGTGGTACGGCTGGATGTTGGGCCCGCCGTCGGGGTTGTACGCTCTGACCCGCGGCACCAGGGTATGTGTCCGCACCAGATCGAACCAGCGCTGCATCTCACCGGCCAGCTCGCGCGCCCGCTCGTTGAGGATCTCGCCGAGCGTGAGCTGGGCGTCGGTGAGCTCCATCTCCGCTTCGTGGCCGGGGATGGCGGCGCGCCGCCGCACGGCGTTGATGTAGGGAAGCGCTTCCGCCGGGGGTCGCCCATCCCGCAGCAGCGCCTCGGCCGCGATGAGGTACGTCTCGGCGAACCGGGCGACGACGAAGTCGCGCGAGCCGCGCACGTCGTTGACGCTCAGCCGGAACGGGTCGGCGAACTTGTTGAGCGACGGGAAGATCCGGTTGCTATATGTCCGCGGCGTGTAGACACGGTACCGCCGGGCCGCCACCACCGAGTCCGGCAGGACCGTGTCCGAGACGTAGACCGCCGTGTCGCCCAGCTGGAATTTCGGCGCGCCCGACGACGGATCCTTCGGAATGGTCGCCGCGTTATTGGAGTACCACGCGCGGGTGAACTGACTCTGGTAGCGCGAGTCTTTGGTGCGATCGAACAGGCCCAAGAAGAAAGTGGTAGGTCGGAAGCGCTTGAATGGGCGGCCGTTGGCGATGTCGCGCTGCATGCCGGGCAGCACGTCGTACTCCATCAGGAAGAACAGGTGCCCCTGGTTGCCGTTCCCGGTGGTCAGCGGATCGTTCGTGAACTGGACCGACCAGATGACCTCCGCGTTCTTCTCGTTGCCGAAGGCGAACACGTCGCTGAAGCGTGGCAGCAGCGCATACTGGCCCGATTTGATCACTCGCTGGGCGTAGTCGGCGGCATTGGCGAAGTCGCCCGCCTGCTTTTTCGCCGTTTCGTCGGCGGCGGAGTCCGCGTCGCGCTGCCAGGTCAGGTACACCTTGGCCAAGAGGTGCTGTGCGGCGCCCTTGGTCACGCGCCCGTACTCCTTCGCCACATACGGGAGCGTCGCTTCGGCGTACTTCAGGTCATCGATGATGGCTGCATACACACTGTCCACCGGCGCGCGTGTGAACTGCGTCGACGCGGTCGTGGTCGGCTCGAGCTTGAGGGTGACGGGCCCGTACATCTGTACCAGGTCGAAGTAGTACAGCGCCCGGAGAAAGCGGGCTTCGGCCAGGCGCTGCGCCTTGAGGCTCGAGTCCATCTGCACCGCCGGCGCCTGGGCGATCGCGGTGTTGGCCGTGTTGATCGCCCGATAGAAATCGGCCCAGGTGTCGCGGATGAAGTCCACGTCGGGATTGAGCTGCGCCGTATACTCGTTGATGTACTTGTAGCTCCCGTCGGCGCCTTCGGTATAGATGTCCGTGCCGAATTCGGTGAGGGTGAAGCCGCGCTCCTGCGCGTAGAAGCTCCGCAACGGCTCGTACGTGGCGTTGACCAGCGCCTGGAACACGTCGGGCGTCGGGTACGGCTGATTGGCCAGGCCGCTGATCAAGTCTTCGTTCAGGTCCACGCAGGCGGCGAGGCCGAGCAGCGCGGCGCCCAGCAGTGCGGTCGTGCGTCTGGTCATGCGGGCCTCCCGGCCTCTAGAATCCCAGCGTGACGCCGGTCAACAGCGTCCGGTAGCTCGGCGTCGAGGCGGCCTCCGCGTAGCCGGCGCTCGTCCGATCGCCCGTGCCCGTCCGTGACTCTGGGTCGAGTCCCCGGAAGCGCGTGAACAGGAACGGATCGAGCGCCGTCACGTAAAACCGCAACGACCGGGCGTGCCACGGCCCACCATGGACGCCGGCGAGCGTGTAGCCCAGCGTGATGCTGCGGACCCGGATGAACGACCCGTCCTCGTAGCGCCGCGTGTCGCCGAATGGCGGATTCTCCTGATTAAAAGTGGGGCGGGACTCGGTATTCGAGGGGTGCGTCGGCGTCCAGTAGTCTGTGACGAGGTTGTTGTAGCGACCCTGCATCGTGCTCTCGCCCACGACGAATTGGTCGTTCGCCATGAAGTCCACCCGCGCGACTGCCATGACGGAGAGGTCGAATCGCTTCCAATCGAACCGGCTCGTCATGCTTCCCGTCCAGGCGGGGAACGGCGTCCCGAGGATGACGCGGTCGTTGCCGTCGATCTTCCCGTCGCCGTTCACGTCGGCGACGCGGATCTGTCCGGGCTTCGCCTTGTATTGCTTGGCCAAGAGGGAGTCTTGCGCCTGCCAGATTCCCACGAACCGGTTGTCGTAGTACACGTCGATGGGCTGCCCGATGAACCACTTGTTCAGGACGTCGTTCACGCCACCATAGAGACTGACGATCCGGTTGTGGTTCGTGGACCAGTTGAGGTCCTGGCTCCAGCGGAGCCCGTGCCAGTCCTCGATCGGCACGACCGACAAGGCCACTTCGAGCCCGCTGTTGCGCGTCGCCCCGATGTTCTGGAGGACGCTGGTATACCCGTTGGTGGGGGGGATCTGCCGCCGCATGATCAGGTCCTTCGTGTCCGCGCGATAGTAGTCCACGGAGCCTGACAGGCGGCCGCGCAGCGCGGTGAACTCCAGCCCGACGTCCAGCTGGCCGGTGTTCTCCCACTTGAGGTTCGGGTTCGGCAACGTGCCGGGACGGTATCCCGGTGCCGGGTTGTTGTCGAGCGAATACACGACACGGGTCAGGGATCCGAGCGTCTGATACGGGTCGATCGCCGTGTTGCCGGTGTGCCCGTAGCTCGCCCGGAGCTTCAGGTCGGAGAACAGGTTGCTGCGCCGGATGAAGCCTTCCTCGCTCAGGCGCCACGCCAGCGCCACCGATGGGAACATGGCGTACTTGTGCCCGCGGGCGAGCCGCGACGAGCCGTCGACGCGCGTCGTCAACGTGAGGAGATACTTGTCCTTGAACCCGTAGTTCAGCCGGGCCATGTACGACTGCAACGCCCACGTCGTCAGGTCACTGCCCATGCCGTCGATGTGGGTGGCGGACCCGATGTCGTAGAACTGCTGTCGCTCGTAGGGGAGCCCGGTCGCGTGCAAGCTGTCGTCCTCGGTCCGCTGCTGCTGGATGCTGTACAGCAGCGTGACGTCGACGCGGTGGTCGCTGCCCACGGTGTGGCGAAACGTCAGGATGTTGTCCAACGTGTATGCCGTGGTGCGGTTGTCCCACAGCCCCGCGTCCGCGCCGCTGCCCTGATTGACCTGGGTCTGGGCTCCCTGGAATACGCCACGCCGGTTCGAGCTCACGTTGCCGCCGAAGTTCACTCGCCAGGAGAGTGCGTCCGTCAGGCGGTAGTCGGCGAACAAGGTGCCGGACACCAGCGTGTTCGCCCGGTCGTCGATCCAGTTCTGGACGTCCGAGAGGGGGTTCACGCGCTGCCCGTCGGGGGTCGGCTTGAACAAGAGGTTCCCCGCGCTGTCATACGGCACGGCGAGAGGGTTGTTGAGGAGCGCCTCGCTGTAGACGCCGTCGCCTCGGCCCAGGTTCTGGTCGGTCCGGACCAGCGACGCTGAGCTTCCCACCTTGAGGCGGTCGTTCAGCTCGTGGTTGAAGTTGAAGCGCACAGACCGCCGCGTGAAATCCTGACCCTGCAGGATGCCTCGCTGAGTGAGCTGGCCCCCGCTCAACGCGAAGCGCGTCCGCGCGTCACCGCCCGCGATACGGATCTCGTTGTTGACCTGCTGGCCTTGCCGCAGCACCAGATCCTGCCAATTCGTCGAGCGCCCGGTCTTGATCGACGCCAGCTCGACCGGCAAGAAGATCTGGGCATCGCCGGAATCGCAGGCTGCGACGTTGATGTCGCAATGGTAGTTCCCGGTCGTCCGGTTCGCGTCACGCTTGAGCTGAGCGAACTGCTGGCCGTTCATCATCTGCACGCGGCTTCGCTCCTGCTGGACCCCGACGTAGCTGTCGTACGTGAAGGTCGTCGGTCCCGCGCTGCCCTGGCGCGTGGTGATGAGCACGACGCCATTCGCGCCACGCGACCCGTAGATCGCCGTCGCCGACGCGTCCTTCAAGACCTGGATCGACTCGATGTCGTTCGGGTTCAGATCAGTGACGCCCGCTGCTGGAATCCCGTCC
>Ga0209473_1000890_pt1 | contig 17138 bp, 16 predicted proteins | sample GraSoiAngelo_133_FD_185890 | JGI IMG/M metagenome (GOLD analysis project Ga0209473, IMG submission 185890) | Grasslands soil microbial communities from the Angelo Coastal Reserve, California, USA - 14_0929_05_20cm (SPAdes) (version 2) | ecosystem: Environmental > Terrestrial > Soil > Grasslands ...
TGCCTGCCGATACGCGACGATGCAATCGCGGCCGGCGATGTTGCCCTTGACCTCGATCGAGTCCCATCCCTCCGCGTGCCCCACGTACGCGATGGGCACGTCGTAGTGCTGGCTCCAGAAGAACGGGACAGCGCGATACGGCTCGCGCGCCCCCAGCATGGCGCGGGCGGCATGCTGCCCCTGGCGCTCCGCCACCACCCAGTGCTCCACGCGGATCGACCTGCTGCTGCGCGCGTCCGGAAAGCGCGCGATGTCTCCGGCTGCCCAGATGCCCTCCACGCTGGTGCGCAGGCTCGCGTCCACGACCACGCCGCGGTCCATCCGCAATCCGGCCAGCTCCGCGATCTGCAGCCGCGGCCGCACGCCGACGCCCATCACCACCAGCTCCGCCGGAATCGAAGTGCCGTCGTCCAGCGTCACGGATCCGGCGTCGATTCGCACCGGCTTGCGCCCGAGATGGAATCGGACGCCGTGTTCCTCGTGCACGGCGCGGACGAAATCGCCCAGCTCCGGCCCAAGAACGCGTTCCAGCGGCCGGCTCTCGGGCGCGACGACGGAGACGTCCAGGTTCCGCGCGCGCAGGGAGGCCGCCACCTCCAGCCCGATGAAGCTCGCGCCGATCATCACCGCCCGCTTGCCCGCCACGGCGCGCGCCGCAAGCGCCTTGCTGTCCGCGAACGAGCGCAGCGTGAGCGCGCGTTCCGCTCCAGGAATGGGGAGCCGGATGGCATCCGCGCCGGTGGACAGGAGCAGCGCGCCGTACCCGAGCGTCCGCCCGGTCGAGAGCCGCACCTCGCGCCGTCCGACGTCGATTGCGGTGACCTCGACCTGGTCGACGAGATCGATGCGCTGTGCGGAATAGAAGTCGCGGCCGCGCAGCGGCACCCATTCCTCCGGCGCAGTCCCGGCGAGATAGTCCTTGCTCAGGTTCGGCCGATCGACGGGCGCCTCCGCGCCGACCATCGTGATCGCTTTCTCGTAGCCTTGCCGGCGCAGCTCCTCGGCGCAGGCATTGCCCGCGGCTCCGGCTCCGACGATCACGACGCTCTGCGGTCCGGCGGCAGACCGCGGTTGGGCGATGGCGAGCCGCTCCCCGACGCGGACGCGACCGCCCTGCTGCTCGACGCGATAGCAGGCGATCGCGTCGCGCCCCGGCCGCTCCGGCGCGCCGGTGCGCAGATCGTAGCGGGCGTGATGCCACGGGCACCGGATCGTGCCGCCCTCCACGATGCCCTCCGCCAGTGGCCCTCCGTAATGCGAGCAGACCGCGCCGACGGCGCAGATCTCGCTCCCGCGCCGCACCAGGACGACCGGTTCGCCCGCAGCATGGCCGAGGAGCTGCTCGCCATCCCTGAGCTGCCCGGCATCGAGACCGGCGCCGAAGTCCGGACCCTTCAGCTCCTGTGGCGTGCTCATGCGATCTCCCAGATGATGTGATGCGTCGACGGCCGGGAAGTTCCCGCCTCTGGCGTAATTCAGCGGCCGGTGGCGTCCCAAATCTCGCGCTTCAGCGCGAGGAATCCGGCGGAGAACCGCGTGTCCACCGAGCGCGGCCGCGGAACCGCCACCTCGAACTGCGCCTTGAGCTTGCCCGGGCGCTCGGAGAGCACGACGATCCGGTCAGCCAGGTACAGCGCCTCCTCCACGTCGTGCGTCACGAACAGCACCGTCTTGCGCCGCTGCTCCCAGAGCCGCGCCAGCGCGTCCTGCATCCGCGCGCGGGTCTGCGCGTCGAGCGCCCCGAAGGGCTCGTCGAGCAGCAGGATGGAGGGATCGGTGGCAAGCACGCGCACCACCTCGACCATCTTCGACATTCCCGCGGAGAGATCCTTCGGATATGCCGCCTCGAAGGCCGTCAGTCCGATCAGCTTGATCAGCTCGTCGCTGACCGCTTCCCGCGCCGACGGCTCGACGCCTTTGGCGAGCAGGCCGAACTCGACGTTCTCGCGCACCGTCATCCAGGGAAAGATGGCCTGCTCCTGCAGGACGTAGCCTCTCTGCCATCCGGGCCCGTCGATGCCCGACCCGGCGCAATGGACCTTTCCCGACGTCGGGCGAAGAAAGCCCGCGAAGATGCGCAGCAGCGTCGTCTTGCCGCAGCCCACCGGGCCCAGCACGGCGAGGAACTCGTTGTCCCTCACTCGCAGCGTGAGATTCTGCAGCGCGTGCGTCGGCGGCGGCCCGGAGTAGGTGTAGCTGACGTCCTCCGCTTCGAGCGCCGGCGGCGACAGGGTCGCCGTCATGCCGTTCGGCCCATCCAGCGCGTCGCCCGGGCGTGCAGCAGCAGCGCCAGCAGGTCGAAGACGAGCACGAGCGCGCCCACGGTCGCGAGCGCGATCAGCATCGTCGGCACCCGCGGGTAGGTGCCGGAGAGCGCCAGCAGGTATCCGAGGCTCGGCATCCTCGCATCGATCAGCTCGGCGACGACGATGGTGACCCACGCCAGACCGACAGCGATGCGGACGCTGCCGAAGATCGAGGGAAAGGCGGCGGGCAGGACGATCTTGCGGAAGCGGAGCCAGCGCCCCGCGCCGAGAGAAGCGGCCGCGTCGAGATAGACGCGCGGCACTCCCCGCACGCCCTGGTGCGCGCCGAGAAGCGTGATCACCGCGACGTTCGTGGCGATGAGGAGGACTTTGGAGGTCTCGCCGTACCCGAACCAGACCACGTAGAGCGGCAGCAGCGCGAGCGCCGGGGCGAAGCGGAAGAACGTCACCCACGGGTCCGCGAGGGATTCGATGCGGGACGCCCATCCCGTCAAAAGTCCGAGGAGAATCCCGGCGACCGAGCCGAGAACGAGCCCGATCGCGACCCTCCTCGTGCTCACCACCACGCTGTCCAAAAGGATCTCCGACTCGACGAGGTACGCACCCTCCTCGGCGAGCTGCTGCCAGGTGGGGAGGAGCTTGACGTTGTCGACGTAGTGCGCGCCCATCCAGATCCGATCGGGCAGACGCCCGCGACCGATCTGCGCCGCAATCCCGTACAGCACCGCGACCGCCACAAGGGCAACGATCGCCCGCCTGACCCGCACGGCGCCCATCATCTCGCCCAGCGCGTCAGCCGCGCGCTCCACGCTCTCGCCGCGAGGTCCATCGCCCACCCCGCACCGGCCAGCACGAGAATGCCGACGATGATCACCGCGGGATCCGACCGCATCTGCAACCGCGACGACCACATGCCTCCGCCCACCAGGAGGTTGCCCATGCCGTTCTCGGCCATCAGCATCTCGGCGCCGACCGCCGTCATCCAGGCGATGGCGACCGAGTACCGGAGACCGCCCAGCATCGCCGGTGCGGCGGCCGGCAGCACCACCTTGGCGAGGAGGAGCCGTCCCCTCGCTCCGAGCGATCGCGCAGCCACCACGTACTTGCCGGCGACGTCGCGCACGCCGTGATAGGTGGGAATCACCGCCGTGACGGCGACTGCGTACACGATGGGAATCAAGCGGTGCGCTTCGCTGTGCCCGAGCCAGAGCATGATGTAGGTGATGAGCGACAGCGGCGGCACCGAGCGGACCAGGACGTAGATCGGGTGCAGGTAGTCATCGGCGCGGCGGCTCCAGCCCATGAGAAGGCCCATCAGCATGCCGAGCGGCAAGCCGACGATCAGACCGAAGAGGACGCGGGCCGTGGTGACCGCCAGCGACGCCTGCAGCGTCACGCCCTCCTGCAGCAACGTGTCGACCTGGTCGCTGGAATGATGGTGATGCGCCGGCATGTCCATCCCGGGCATGTCGCTCGCGGGCGACTGTTGACCGCGTCCCACCAGCGCCGCGAATGCACCCGCGATGTCTTCGGCGGGCGGGACGATGTCAGGTCGCGAGATGGCCCGCGCGACCAGCATGTACGCGAAGATCAGCGCTGCGAGGGAGACGATCCAGAGGAGGGAGCGGCGCGCCAATCGGCTATCCGTGGATCGTGCTCATCACTTCCTTGTTGTCCATGACCTGCCTTGGATCGCCCTTATAGATGATCTCGCCGCGATCGATCGCATAGAGGCGGTCCGCGACCCGGCTCGCATTGGCGAGGTTCGACTCCGCGATCAACACCGAGATTTTCATCTCCTTGATCTTCCGCACGGCGTCGATCAGCCGCGTCACGACCACCGGCGCGAGCCCCTCGAAAGGCTCGTCGAGCAGGAGAATCGCCGGCGACAGCATCATCGCCCGCGCGATGGCCACCATCTTCTTCTGCCCGCCGCTCAGGAACAGCCCGCGCCGCTGGGTGAACTGCCGCACTTCCGGAAACACCGAGTAGACGCGGTCGTTCGCCTCCGACTCCTGTGCGGCCCGTCCCGACGACTTCGCGAGCAAGCGGCAGATCTGCAGATTTTCCTCCACCGTCAGGTCGGGAAAGAGGCCGCTGTCCTCGGGCGCGTAGCCGATGCCGAGCCGCGCTCGCCGGTACGGCGGCATCGTGCTGATGTCCTGGCCCTGGAAGGTGATCTTGCCGGAGCGCAGCGGCAGCAGGCCGATGATGCTGTCGATGGTGGTGGTCTTGCCGGCGCCGTTGCGTCCGACCAGGACCACTGATTCCCTGTCGCCCACTTCCAGCGAGACCTGCCGGAGGATCTGCGCCCGGCCGCGATACGTATGGATGGCCTGCAGCTCAAGCATGGGTAGGCCCGAACACTGCGTCCTTCACCGACTCGTTGCTGCGAATCTCCTCCGGGGTGCCGCTGGCGAGGATCAGGCCCTGGTGCATGACCACGATGCGGTCGGAGTACTTGAAGATGATGTCCATGTCGTGCTCGATGACGACCGCGGTGATCCTGTTCGACCGGACGATCGAGCTGATCACGTCCATGATCGGCGCCTTCTCACGCGTGCTGACGCCGCTGGTCGGCTCGTCGAGGAAGAGCAGCCGCGGCTTGAGCGCGTAGGCGACGGCCACGTCGAGCAGCTTGCGCTCTCCCTGGGAGATGCCGCCGGCGAGCTGTTGCGCTTTCAGATCCAGCCCGAACTGGTGGAGGATGTCGTTGGCTTCGTCCCAGATCGCGCCGTAGTGATCCGCCAGAGTGAAGAACCAGCGGGTCTTTCCCTCGCGGGCAAAGATGGAGAGCGCCACGTTGTCGACGACCGTCAGCTCGTCGAAGAGGTTGACGATCTGGAAGCTCCGGGCGATGCCGCCCTTGATGCGGTCCTGCACCGACTGGTTCGTGACGTCTTCACCGCGGAAGACGATGCGACCGCTGTCGGGCTGCAAGAGGCCGCTGATCAGGTTCACCAGGCTGGTCTTGCCCGCGCCGTTGGAACCGATCAGCGAGACGACCTCGCCCTCGCCGATCGCGAAGTCGACCTTGTCGACGGCGTGGGTATCGCCGAAGTACTTGGTCAGCTTTGTCGTCTCCAGGTAATTCATTGCGCGAACCGCCTCCTGGCCGCCGCTGCCAGCAGCTTGGCCGTGCCGACGATCCCGGTGGGAAGCGCGACGACCAGCACCACCAGGACGATTCCGAGCAGCGCCTGCCAGTACACCGTGAAGCCGACGGCGTAAGTCTTCAGGTAATTGAAGACTACCGCGCCGACGATGGGGCCGGTGAAGTTGCGGAAGCCGCCCAGCACGGACATGAAGACGATCTCTCCCGAGAACGGCCAGTAGAGGATGTCCGGCGTGGTGAGCCCGTTGAGCGGGACCCACAGCGCTCCGGCGATGGCGGTGAAGACTCCCGACACGAGGAAGGCGAGGAGCCGGTAGTGCCGGATCCGGATCCCGACGAAGCGCGCCCGGGTCTCGTTGTCGCGGATGGCCTGCAGCGCCTTGCCGAACGGCGAGTGGACGATGACCCACATCACCGCCACGAAGACGACGAAGACTGCCAGGACGTAATAGTAGTAGCCGTGGGAGAGGAACTGGATCTTGTCTTCCTTCTCTCCAAACGCGACGCCGAGGAGCTTCGGCGTCGGCACGCGCAGGCCGTCGGTCCCTCCGGTCACCCAGAAGAACTTGAAGGCGAGGCTCCAGAGGACCTGGGAAAGCGCGAGCGTGAGGATGCTGAAGAAGATGCGCGTGTACCGGACGCAGACGTAGCCGAAGACGAACGTCACCACGATGGAGGCGACGATGGTGCCGAGGAGGAACAGCTCCATCGACTGGAAGTGCAGGTACTTGACCATGAACGCCACCGCGTAGGCGCCCACGCCGAAGTACGCCGAATGGCCGAAGGAGAGCAGCCCCGTGTAGCCGAGCAGGAGGTTGAAGCCGAGCACGGCAATGGCCATCACCAGGCCGTAGGCGAGCAGGATCGTCTGGTACGGATCGAGCGCCCAGGGGGCCAGGCCGAGCAGCGCCGCGATGGGCACCGCCCAGACCAGGATCCAGAGCGGCGACCGCAGCGCCGCGGGGCGGAGGGCGATGGCGCTCATGTCGCCCGGCCAAAGAGTCCCGCCGGTCGGACTAGCAGCACGATGGCCGCGATCAGGTAGAGCACCGCCAGCTCGATCTCGGGAAAGATGCTGATGCCGATCTCCCGGATGATCCCGACGATCAGCGCGCCCACCAGCGCGCCCTCCAGGCTTCCCAGCCCTCCGACGACGACGACGATGAAGGAGAGCACGAGCGCGTCCACGCCCATTCCCAGGACCGCCGACTGGCTGGGAACGATGATGGCGCCGCCGAGGCCGGCCATGAAGCAGCCGATGGTGAAGGCCTCGACGTAGACGAGGTTCACATTGACGCCGAGGGCCGAGGCCCGCCGCATGTCCTGCGAGGTGGCCCGGAGGAGGATGCCGAAGTTGGTGCGATAAATGAACGCCCAGAGGAAAAGAGCGGCCAGGCCGCCGACGGCGATCACCAGCAGGTTGTAGCGGGGATAGATCCAGTCCCCGACGTTCATGCTGCCCATCTTCTCGAAGAGCGTCGTCGCGGAGACCGGATAGGGGCCCCAGACGAAGCGCATGACGTCCTCGAGGATCATGAGGATGCCGAACGTGACGAGCAGCTGGTATTCCTCCGGCCGCCGGTAGAAGGGCCGGAGCAACGTTGGCTCGAGGATCGCGCCGAGGGCTGCTGCCCCCAAAGCACCGAGCGGAAGGAGCAGGTAGAGCCAGGCCGAGGTCGAGCCGGCGAACCATTGCCCGACCGCGGATGCGGTGATGAACGCGCCCAGGGCAAAGAGGTTCCCGTGCGCGAGGTTCACGATCCGCATTACGCCGTAGATCAGGCTCAACCCGCCGGCGATGAGGAACAGCACCGACGCGTAGAGGAGCGCGTTGAACAGGTGGATGACGAGGAGGTCCACCTGCGTCGGTTCAGGCTGTCTTCACCGTCGGCCAGGTCTGGTCGATCCAGGTATAGGTCGACGTCGGCTCGCCCTTCGGCCATCCCGGAGGCGCAGTGATGTTGCGGATCGGGATGGTGATGATGCGGGCCGGGTCGAGGATCGGGAACGGATAGTCCGGGGTGTTCTTGCTGAAGCCGGTGATCGCGTCCTTGTAGCCCTGGTGGTTGTCGGGGCGGATGTAGACGTAGCCGCCCGGCCCGGGAATCATCATTCCCTCGAGCTGGCCGATGATCGCGTCGTCATCGGGCCATCCGCCCATCAGCTTGTTCGCCTTCTCCAAGGCCGTCTTCAGCGCGTAGGTCGCGGTGTAGGCGCCCTCCGCCTGGAAGTTCGGGTACTCGTTGAACTTGGCGTGGTACTTCTCGACGAAGGTCTTGTTGAGCGGCCACCGGTTCCCGGCCGGATAGCTGAAGTGGTAGTTCGCGTGCACGCCGCTGAGCACGCCCTCCGGATGGTCCTTTCCGATGGACTGCGGCGCCGACCCCAGCGCGAGCGTCGTGGCGACCTTCATCTTGCTGTAGAGCCCGTGCTGCAGCGCCTGCTTGTAGAAGGCGACGTAGTCGCCGCCCCAGAGCGAGGTGACGAGCAGGTCCGGCTTGGCCCCCAGCGTCTTGGTGATGTGCGGGGTGAAGTCGGTGGAGAAGAGCTTCGGCCACGCTTCCGACACGTTCTGCGCGTGGGGAAGCAGCTTCTTGGTGACGATGCTGAAGTGGTCGAAGCAGTTGCGCCCGTATGAATAGTCGGGATGGATGTGCGCGACCTTCTTCACGTCGGGCCAGGTCATGGCGACGCCCAGGGCGCAGGTCGATCCGTCCGCCGACTGGATGTTGGTGATGCGGAAGATGTAGCGCGGGTTGGGGACGGCCTTGTCGAAGAGGAAGTCGGTGCAACCATCGACGAAGATGGTGAGCAGCTTCAGCTCTTCCGCCACGGGGCCGAGGGCGGGCGTGTTGCCGCTCGAGGTGATCCCCATGAACATGTCGATCTTCTCGGAGAGCTTGAGCCGGCGCATCTCCTTGGTGTTCGCGTCGGTTCCGGCCGCCTCGTCGGCCTTGAGGATCTCGATCTTCCTCTTCCCGAGCAGGCCTCCCTGCGCGTTGATCTCGTCGGCCGCGAGCAGGTTGCCCTTGTACATGGGCTCGCCGAGCACCGCTCCGGCGCCGGTGAAGAACGTCATGTGGCCGATCTTGAACGGCTTGTCGGGGATGGTGCCCTTCGCCTTCTCCTGGGCGTGGGCCATCGACGCCATCCCCAGACCGGCGGCCGAGCCTCCGACCGCTGCTACCGCGGTGACTCCGAGTTGAGAGAGAAAATCCCGCCGTGTGGGTCGCGCCTTCATATGGCCTCCTGAAATCAGGGAGCTGCGACTGGAGATGACTGGCCGCGCTAACACACCGCCATTGAAAAAGTCAACGGTGTCCGGTTGTCGATCGCCTGGCCGTCACGTATCCTCCGCCTCCGCGAAAGGGGCTCTGGATGTTGGGGAAAGGCCTGACTTTAGTCGGACAAACGTTCCGCGGAATCGGCGCTGCGCTCCGGTCCAGGGCGAAAGTGGTCTGGGGAGTGACCGCGGCGGTGGCCGTGTTCAATCTCGCGGCGCCGGTCGCGATCCTCTCCATCGCGCGCAGGCCTTTTGATTTCTTCACCTTCAATCCCTGGCTCTCCCGCCTTCCCGAATATCTCCGGTCCGACGAGCCGCTGGCGAAGAAGCTTTCGTTCCTCTCCAACATGGCCATCGCCTGGGTGAGCGCCGACAACAAGGTCGAAGGCATCGACTGGGGCTTCATCATCGACGTGCCCACCCTCGCCCGCATCGTCGTCACCTCCCTGATCTTCGGGACCTACTTCGCGCTCTGGTCGTATCGGCGGCGGCAAGGAGAAGCTTGCGGGGTCGGCGCCAGGGCCGCTCGCCCTGCGGGCGTCGCTGGCGCGATGACCAGCATCCTCGGGCTGACCACGGGCCCCTGCACGCTCGCCGGTTGCGGCGTTCCCGTGCTTCCCGTCGTGGGACTCGCCTTCACCGGGCTCTCCAGCGGCACGCTCACACTCTTCAGCACGCTGTCGCGCATCAGCATCGCGGTGGTGCTCGTGGCGATGGCCCTCGCGGTCATCTGGCTCGGCTGGCGCGCGGGCAGTCCTTCCAACGACGCGCTCCAACCAGCCTGAGGAGGACAGATGGCTTCCGAATACGCGTTCGAGCTCGCTTCCTCCAGCATCCGATTCGGCGCCGGCGTCACGCGCGAGATCGGCATGGATCTCGCCGAGATGAAGGCGAAGAGGGTGATGGTCCTCACCGATCCGAATCTCGCCCGGCTCGCGCCCGTCGCCACCGTGGTCGAGAGCCTGCGCGACAACCGGATCGGATACTCGCTGTTCGATCGCGTCCACGTCGAGCCGACCGACGTCTCCTTTCGCGAGGCGATCGAGTTCGCCACGCAGGGCGACTTCGACGCGTTCGTCGCCGTGGGCGGCGGATCGACCATCGATACCGCGAAAGCGGCCAATCTCTACTCCACGTATCCGGCCGACTTTCTCGACTACGTCAACGCGCCCATCGGAAAGGGAAAGCCTGCTCCCGGGCCGCTCAAGCCGCTGATCGCCGTTCCCACCACTGCGGGAACCGGAAGCGAGACCACCGGCGTGGCGATCTTCGACTACACGCCGCTGCACGCGAAGACGGGCATCGCCCATCGCAGGCTGAAGCCCATGCTCGGCATCCTCGACCCCGAGAATACGCGCTCGATGCCGCCGCAGGTCGCCGCGACGAGCGGATTCGACGTCCTCAGCCACGCCATCGAGTCCTACACGGCGATCCCGTTCCACCAACGCCCACGTCCGGAGCGGCCCGTGCTGCGGCCCGCCTACCAGGGGTCCAATCCGATCAGCGACGTCTGGTCGCTGGAAGCGCTGCGCTGGGTCGCGAAGTATTTCGTCCGCGCCGTGGAGAATCCCGACGACGACGAGGCGCGACAGAAGATGCAGCTCGCGGCGTCCTACGCCGGCGTGGGATTCGGAAACGCCGGCGTGCATCTTCCGCATGGAATGTCCTACCCGGTCTCCGGAATGGTGCGCGATTTCCGGCCCGAGGGATTCCCTGGCGACCACCCGATCGTGCCGCATGGCATGTCCGTCATCCTCAACGCTCCGGCGGTGTTCCGCTTCACCGCACAGGCTTGCCCGGACCGGCACCTCGTGGCCGCGGAGATCCTCGGCGCGGACGTATCGCGGGCGAAGCCGGAGGACGCCGGGAAGATCCTTTCCGACCGGCTGATCGCGATCATGCAGCGACTATCTATGCCCAACGGCCTGCGCTCGGTGGGGTACACGAAGTCGGACATCCCCAGGCTGGTCGAGGGCACGCTGCCGCAAGCGCGCGTGACGAAGCTCTCGCCCCGGCCCGTGTCCGAGACGGACCTCGCCCACCTCTTCGCAGACGCGCTCGAGGGCTGGTGAGGCGATGAAGATCCGCGCGGCGGTGGTGCAGGCGGCGCCCGTGGCGTTCGATCGCGCGCGAACGCTCGACAAAGTCGCCGATCTGACGGCGGAGGCAGCGCGGCAGGGAGCGCAGCTCGCCGTCTTTCCCGAGGCGTTCGTGTCGGCCTATCCGAAGGGCCTCGACTTCGGGGCGGTGGTCGGCCGGCGGACGCGCGAAGGCCGCGACCAGTTCCGCCGGTATTTCGAGAGCGCGGTGGAAGTGCCGGGGCCTGACGTGGACCGGATGGCGAAACTTGCGCGCCAGCATCGCCTGCATCTGGTGGTCGGCGTGATCGAGCGCGACGGAGGCACGCTGTACTGCACGGTGCTCTTCTTCGCCGACGACGGCGCGTTCCTCGGCAAGCACCGCAAGCTGATGCCCACCGCCGCGGAGCGGCTCGTCTGGGGCTTCGGGGACGGTTCGACGCTCTCGGTGTTCGACACGAGCCTGGGGCGGCTCGGCGCGGTGATCTGCTGGGAAAGCTACATGCCGATGCTGCGCATGGCGATGTACTCCAAGGGAGTGCAGCTCTATTGCGCCCCGACGGCGGACGACCGTGAGACCTGGGTGCCGACCATGCGCCATGTCGCCCTCGAAGGCCGCTGCTTCGTGCTCACGGCCTGCCAGGTCCTGCGGCGCTCCGACCTGCCGGCGGACATCCCCAATGCATTGGGTGAGGCGCCGCAGACGGTGCTCATGCGCGGAGGAAGCTGCATCATCGATCCGGCGGGCAAGGTGCTGGCCGGACCGGTCTTCGAGGAAGAAGCCGTCCTGTGCGCAGAGCTGGACATGGACGAGATCGCGCGAGGGAAGTACGACTTCGACGTGACCGGGCACTACGCGCGCCCGGACGTCTTCCAGCTCTCCGTCAACGAGCGTCCCTTGAAGCCGGTGGTGCCTGAACGATGAACAAGCCTGCCTTCAGCGTGGCCGCGCCGGTCCGCGCCGGCGACTTCCAGGTGATGTCGCTCGTCGGCTTCGCCCACGGAACCTCGCACTTCTTCCACCTGGTCATTCCCTCGCTGTTCCCCTGGCTGATGTCGGAGTTCAACCTCAGCTTCACCAAGGCGGGCACGCTGACCACCGGGTTCTTCGTCGTGTCCGGCATTGGCCAGGCGGCGGCCGGGTTCGCGGTGGATCGGTACGGCGCGCAGCGCGTCCTCTCCGCCGGGCTTGCGCTGCTGACGCTTTCGGCGCTGGCGCTCGCATCGGCGCAGGGCTACCCGGCGCTCGTCGCGGCCGCGTTGCTCGCCGGAGCGGGGAACGCCGTCTTCCATCCCGCGGACTTCACGGTCCTCAATCGCCGCGTCTCGCCGGCGCGCCTCGGTCACGCCTTCTCGGCGCACGGCGTCGCCGGCAACGTAGGCTGGGGCGTCGCACCGGTGATGATGGCGGGCATCGCTTCCACCGCGGGTTGGCGCGCGGCCGCGCTGTCCGCTGCGGGTCTGGGACTCGTCGCGCTCGCATCGGTGGTGCTGCTGCGCGGGAACCTCAGCGCTCCCGCGCCCGCTCATGCCGCCGGCGCCGGTCATGCCGCGGAGCGCAGCTCGCCGTTCGCGTTCCTACGCGTCAGCGCGGTCTGGATGTGCTTCTTCTTCTTCCTCGCCTCGACGATGGGCGTGAGCGCGCTGCAGAATTTCGCTCCCTCGGTGCTGAACCACGTCTACGGTCTGCCGCTCACCGCCGCGGCGTCGGCGCTGACCATCTATCTGCTCGGTGGTGCGGCGGGAATCGCCGCGGGCGGATTTCTGGCGGCGCGCTACGAGGCGCACGAGCGCGTCGTCGCCGTGCTGCTGGTGATGTCGGCGGCGATGGCACTGGTTCTCGCGAGCGGCGGAGTTCCGCCGGTGACCGTCACTCCTTTGATGGCCATCTTCGGCTTCTGCACAGGCACCGCGACCCCTTCTCGCGACCTGCTGGTCCGGCGGGCGGCAATGGATCGCTTTGGACAGCGCTCGTTCGGGCGCATCTACGGCTTCGTCTATTCGGGCCTCGATGCCGGATTGTCGGTAGCCCCCGTCCTCTTCGGACCATTGCTGGACCGGGGAATGTTCCCGTCCGTGCTCTACGGCGTCGCGCTGTTCCAGGGATTGGCGGTCCTCGCCGCGCTCCGGGTGGGTCACGCGCGGGTCGAGGCCGCGGCAGCCGCATGACTCCGCTGCACACGGTGCGCACGATGTGCCCGATGAACTGCCATCCCACGCTCTGCGGGATGCTGGTCGACGTCGAGGATGGGAGCGTCAAAGCCGTTCGAGGCGACCCGGACAATCCCGACAGCCGGGGATTCCTCTGCATCCGCGGCCAGGCGGCACGCGAGATCATCGGCAATCCAAAGCGCATCGTGCATCCGCTTCGCCGTGCAGCGCGCAGTGGATCGTGGCAGCGCACGACCTGGGAAGACGCGTTGGATACCATCGCCGCGCGGGCGCGTGCCGTCGGGTCGGCGGCAGTCGGTACCTGGTCGGGGCATGGATTCTTCGCCAACGACTACGGCACGCGGATCTCGTCCGAGCTGCTCCGCAGGTTCGCCAACCTGTACGGCTGCCAGTGGTGGAGCCCGACGATGATCTGCTGGGGGCTCGGCGCCTTCGGCCTCGGCCTCACCGGCGTTCTGCGCGTGAACACGAAGGAGGACATGGGGTCGCACGCGGCGCTCATCCTCCTCTGGGGAGCGAATGTCGCGAGCCAGCCGCTGACGGGCCGTCACCTGGCTGCCGCGAAGCGCCGCGGCGCGTACGTCGTCACCATCGACGTGCGGCAGACGGAGGCGTCGGCGCAGTCGGACGAGACCCTGCTGATCCGGCCGGGGACCGACGCCGCGCTCGCGCTCGGAATGATGCACGTCATCGTCGGCGAGCGGCTGTACGACGCCGCTTTCGTCGAGCGGAACACTCTCGGCTTCGACGCGCTCGCCGCCCACGTCGCAAAGCATGACGTGCAGTGGGCGGCAGCGACCACCGGCGTGAGCGCCGATGGCATCGTCGCGCTGGCGCGCCGCTATGCCTCGACCAGGCCGGGGATGATCCTCCTCGGCGGCAGCTCGATGCACAAAGGCGTCGAGGGCTGGCAGGGCGCGCGCGCCGTTGCCTGTCTGCCGGCGCTCACGGGAAATCTCGGCATCGAGGGCGCCGGCATGGGACCAAGGCATGCGGGGATGACGCATGGCCAGGGTCTCACCAGCATCGCCGCGCGCGAGCGAAGGCGGCCCGGCGACTACGTCCCGAACCAGATGTCGAAGATCACCGAGTCGCTCGAGACGGGCCGCGTCCGCGTCTTGTTGTTGTTCGGCACCGACATGGTTTCGTCGTTCGCGGATGCGGCGCGCGTCGGCAGGGCGCTGGACGGCCTGGATCTGCTGGCGAGCTACGACCTGTTCATGCACGACACCGCGCGACGCCACGCGGATCTGCTCCTGCCGGCGACGTCGTGGCTCGAGGATACCGGGTGCAAGAGCACGAACACGCACCTGTACCTGATGCCCAAGGTGCTCGAACCGGCGGGCGAGGCGCGATCGCCTTCCTGGGTGCTGCGCGAGCTCGCGCGCCGCCTCGAGGTTCACGACTTCTTTCCCTGGGCCGAAAGGACCGGCCCGCTCGACGCCATCCTCGACCACCCCGCCACGGGGCATGCCACGGCAGCCGCGCTCGCTGCCGAGGGCGGAATGCGCGCGCTGCGCATCTCGCACGTTGCCTATCCGGATCTCAGGTTCGACACTCCCTCTGGAAAGGTCGAGCTCGTCTCCGATCGGGCGCGGAGCTTCGGTCTCCCCTCGCTTCCGGTGTACGAGCCGCCGCCTGCCTCGCCGTATCCACTGGCGCTGCGCTTCGGCCGCACGCTGAATCACTTCCACGCCTTCTACGATCACGGCCGGATGCTGCCGACGCTGGCAGAGGCGGATCCCGAGCCGCGCCTCTGGATTTCGCCGGCGGATGCCTCGCGCCGTGGAATCAGCGACAGCGACACGATTCGCATGTTCAACGACCGCGGCGAGATGAAGGCGCGCGCATCCGTCACCGACCGCGTTCCGCCAGGCACCGTCTGGATGCGCGACGGCTGGGAGGGGCTGAACACTCTGACGTCGGGAGCCGCCCTCGTGCCCGACGCCGCCGTCGACCTGTTCGAGACCTTTTCCAGCGGCCAGGCCGAATTCGAGGCTAGCGTCGACGTGGCCGCGGCGTGAGTCCGTGGAGGAAGATCTTCGCCGCGCTGTACGACCGCATGATGGCGGAAGCCGAGAAGGCCGGGTTGTCGGCGCACCGGCAGGCGCTGCTGGCGGGCGCCAAGGGACGCGTGCTGGAGATCGGCGGGGGCACGGGCGCGAACCTGCCTTTCTACCCCGACAGCGTGACCGAGCTGGTGATCGCGGAACCCGAGGAGCCGATGGCGATTCGCCTCGAGCGCAAGCTGCAGCGCTACCGCATTCCGACGCGCGTGGTTCGCGCTCGCGCCGAGCAACTTCCGCTGGAGGCAGCGAGCTTCGACTGCGCGGTCGCGACTCTCGTGCTCTGCACGGTGACGGACCCGGCTCGCGCGCTGGCGGAGATCCGCCGGCTGCTGAAACCCGGCGGCCGGCTGCTCTTCCTCGAGCACGTGCGGTCGGAGGATCCGGGGCTCGCGCGCTGGCAGGATCGCCTGCGCATGCCGTGGTCGTGGATCGGATGCGGTTGCCAGTGCAACCGGCGCACCGTGGCGAACATCCACGCGGCAGGATTTGCCGTGTCGGACTTGCGACACGAGATCTTTCCGAAAGCGGCACCGCTGGCGCGTCCACTCGTGATCGGCTCAGCTACCTTTTGATCATGCGAGGTAGCGGCGGAACCAGGTCAGGGCACGCTCCCACGCGACCGCCGCCGCCTTGGGATCGTGAACGTCCCTGCGATCCTCGTTCATGAAGGCGTGGTGCCCCTTGTACCGGTAGATCTCGTTCGTCTTCTTCGCCGCCTTCAGATCGTTCTCGAACGCGTCCACCTTTTCCGGCGTGATCCAGTCGTCCTCGCTCGCGAAGTGCCCCTGCAGCGGCACGCGCACGTCCTTGCCGGAGGCGACGTTGGGGGGCGGCAACCCATAGAAGCAGACGGCGGCGTCCAACTCGGGGATCCGTGCCGCGCCGATGACGGTGACCGCACCGCCCATGCAGAACCCGGTGAGCCCCACTTTCGACGCCGTCTTCTTCAAGTGCGCCACCGCGCCGCGCACGGCGTCCTCGGTGACAGCCTTGAAATCGAGCGCGGACATCGCCGCGCTGGCGGCGCCTTCGTCGTGGTAGGGGACGACCTTTCCGCCGTAGAGATCGGGAGCGAGCGTCGTGAACCCCGCCAGCGCCAGCCGGTCGCACACGGCCTTGATCTGTCCCTGCAAGCCCCACCACTCCTGGATCACGACGATGGCCGGCGCTTTTGCGTCGCCCGTCCGCGAGTAGTAACCCTCCGCGGTGCCGCCGCGCATGCGAGCAAACGAAGTCATGTCTCCCATGGATTCCTCCGTTGCGTCGCGACAGTGTAACGCGCGGCTAGGACGCTGTATGGAGAAGGCGTGAAAGACCGCTTCGACCCGCTCGAATTCGTCTCGCGGCACGGAGTCGTGCTCGCGTCGGGAAAGGGCGCGGTGCCCAATCTGGCGGAGGCCGTCGCCGGCGAGCCGATCCGCGGGAGTTGGTGGGGTCATCCAAGAGGGAAGAAGATCTTTTCCGCCCTCAACGCCGTTGCCGACTCGCCCGACGTGCTCTGCTTTCGCCTCGTGGACGGCAAGATCACGTACGTGCACCGCAGGCTCTGGCCGGCGGTCGTGCGGCTCGCGGACGAACTGGGACCGGCGTCCGTGACCGCGGTGCGCCAGGAGCACACGTCGAGCGGAGCGCACCGCAACGTGCTGACGCCCTTTCCCAAGTGGGTGCCGCGCGAAACCCGGTCGGCGGCGGAGAAGCTCTCGCCGGACGAGGCGCGCACCCTGCTTGGCCACTGGGCCGTGCGGCGGCGGCGGACGAGATCCGCCGCCGCCCGGCGACCCCCCGGGTAATCACCTCACCGGCACATCGACTTGATCCGGTCTTCCTGGGCGCTGGACTTGTTCCAGCGGTCGTCCTTCGGATTGAAGACCTGCGGCACCATGAAGTCGTTGGGATCGATCTGCAGGCGGAACTCCGGCCAGTCGCTTTGCACGAAGCCCATGTTGTACGCCGTCTGCTGCCAGCTGAGCTTGTGGTACAGCGCCGAGCCCGCCTGAGCGACGTCGGTCAGATGGCCCGGGTAGTAGACCTTGGGCCTCAGGTGCTGCTGATACATGATGATGTCGCGCTGCTGATTAGCCGCTGCGCCGAGGCTGACGATCGAGCCGAGGAGCACATCGGTCCGGGGCAGGTTATCCATGATGTCGAACAGGC
>Ga0209473_1000891_pt1 | contig 17136 bp, 15 predicted proteins | sample GraSoiAngelo_133_FD_185890 | JGI IMG/M metagenome (GOLD analysis project Ga0209473, IMG submission 185890) | Grasslands soil microbial communities from the Angelo Coastal Reserve, California, USA - 14_0929_05_20cm (SPAdes) (version 2) | ecosystem: Environmental > Terrestrial > Soil > Grasslands ...
GCCCCGGAGAATCACGGCGCCCGCGTCCTTCACGAGCCGGGCCGCTTCGATGATCTGGCGCTCGCTCTCGACCGAGCACGGCCCCGCGATCGTCACGACTTCGGTCCCGCCCACGGTCACGCCCCCGCCCCCCCCGCCCCCCCCGAGCCGGACCACCGTGTTCTCGCTCTTCCACTCGCGGCTCACCTGCTTGTAGGGCTTGGAGACGTGGATCACGTCCTGCACGCCGGGGAGGCCTTCGAGGCGCGACGCGTCCACCCGCCCGTCGTTGCCGACCAGGCCCACGGCGGTGCGCTGGGCGCCCGGCAAGGGCCGCGCCTTGTAGCCCATCTCCTCGATCACCGCGATCACGCGCCGGACCTCTGCTTCGGTCGCGCCGTGACGCATCACGATCAGCACTGCTACCGACTCCCCCCTCCCGCTCCGATGGTGAACCGGTCGCCGTCGCCCGCGGCCGTCACCGGTCCGCCGAAGTGCGTCGCGGCCGTGCGCGCCGGGTCCGAATTCTCTACCGGGGGATAGAAGTGCGTCAAGACGAGTCGCCGGGCGCCGGCTTCACGGGCCAGGTCGCCCGCCTGCTCGGGCGTCAGGTGGATGTCCATCGCCAGCTGGGCCGGCAGCGAGCACTCGGCGAGCAGCAGGTCGGCCCCGGCGGCCCAGCGCGCCAGCTGGCTCGAAGGACCCGTATCCCCGGTGTACACGAGCCTCCCTTCCGGCGCGGTGAGGGACAGGGCGACGCTCTCCTGGGAGTGCGGCACGGGAAAGGTCTCGAGGTTTACGTCCTTGTCGAGCGGGAACGGCTCGCCCGCCTGGACGTCGAGAATGCCGATGGGGAACCCCGGGTCGAGCAGCCACGGGCCGTAGCCCTCGGCGAGCTTCTTGAGGAGCCGCACCACCCCGGGTGGCCCCAGGATCACGAAGGGCTCCTGGCGCGCCGGCACGGTGGTGTACTTGAGCGCGTACACCAGCATCGGGAGCTCGCCCCAGTGGTCGGGGTGGAAATGCGACAGCACGACGTGCGTGATCTGGTGCCACGGCAGGCCGAATTGCGCCAGGCGGTGCAGGGCCCCCGCCCCGCAGTCCAGCAGGATCTTCAAGTTGCCGCGGCCGACCCAGTGGCACGCCGAGGTCCGGCTCCCGGACGGCGCGACGGTGCCGGTCCCGACGGTAACGAGCTCCACTCAGGCCGGTTCCATCTGACCCAGCCGGACGCCCACGATGGTCGAGACACCGGGCTCCTGCATGGTGACGCCGTAGACGGCGTCGGCGGCCTGCATGGTGCGGGGGTTATGCGTGATGACGATGAACTGAGTCAGGTCCTTGAACTCGGCCAGCAGGCGCACGTAGCGCCCGACGTTGGCGTCGTCGAGCGGCGCGTCCACCTCGTCGAGCAGGCAGAACGGGCTGGGCTTGGTCAGGAAGATCGCGAACAGGAGCGACACGGCCACGAGGGTCCGCTCACCCGACGAGAGCAGGTGAATACGCTGGGTGCGCTTGCCGCGGGGCGCCGCGTGAATCTCGATCTCGCTCTCGAGCGGCTCGGCTTCGTTGGCCAGTCGCACGTCGCATTCCCCCCCGCCGAACAGCGTCTGGAACACGGTGCGGAAGTTCTCGCGCACCTTGCCGAACGATTCCAGAAACATCGCTTTCGCCGTCTGGTCGATCTCGCGCGCGGCCTGCTGCAGCGACTGGCGCGCGGCCACGAGATCGTCCCGCTGCGTCATCAGGAACTCGAGGCGCTTCATCTCCTCGCCGTGCTCGTCGACCGCGAGCGCGTTCACCGGCCCGACCGCGTCGATCGCCGCCCGCAACCGCTCGTTCTCCTGACGCAGCCACTCCAGGTCTCCCGCCACTTCGGGCGCTTCGGCGAGCAGCTGGTCCAGCGGTTTGCGCCACTCGGCCTCGACCTGCGCCACGAGACCGCGCCGGCGACCGAGAATCTCGGTCCGCTCGAGCTCGAGCTTGTGCTCTTCGGCACCCCGGGCTTCGAGCGCCGCGCGGGCGGCTTCGAGTGCGGCCTCCGCCTGGGCGAGGCGCGCGTCCGCCTCCTCCACCTGCGTTGCGGCGTTGCGCGCGGCCGCCTCGAGCGCGCCCACCGCGAGACGGCGCTCCTGCAGGGTATCCTCCCACTGCGCCTGCTGCGCCGTGAGCGTCGCGGTATCGTGGTCCAGGGCCGCGATCTCCTCCACGAGGGTCGCGACCTGGCGGCGGGCTTCCTCGGTTTCAGCGGCGGCGCGCGTCGCGCGCTCCCGCGCGGCGGCGAGCCGTGCCTCCACCTGGGCGGCATCCACCTGCCACTTCACGCGCTGCTCCCGCGCCGCTTCTTGTCCGGTCTCGAGCTCGACTAGGCGCTGCCGCTCACCTCCCAGACGCTCGTCGACCCGCACGCGCTCCACGTCGTGCGTTTCGATCTCGCCGTGCAGCGCGCCGAGCCGGGCCTCCACTTCCGACAGGCGGGTCGACAGGCGCTCCACCTGCGCGGTCGCGTCGGCGGCCTCGCGCTGCGCGTGGACGGCGGCGCGCTCGGCGTCGCCCTTCAACGCTCCCGCCTCGAGCTCGTGCTGACGGGCCCGCTCCGACGCCTCGCCGGCCGCCGCGAACGCGGCTTCCGCCGCGGCGAGGTCGGCGAGCGTGCGCTCGAGCGCGGCCGTGGCGGCCGCGCGGACCGCTTCCGCCTCCGCGACTTCCTGCGCCAGCGCCTCGAGATCGGCGCGCCGCTGCAGCGGCCCGCTGCGGCTGCCTTTCCCCGATGTCCGACCTGCGAGGAACACGGCGCCGTTGGCGCGACGCAGCGCGCGGCTCCCGCCGCCCTCGCCGTCCAGCACCTCGTGTCCCGCGAGCAGCGCGCGTACCCACGCCGCCGCCGGCCCGTCCACGCGGAGACCTTCTTCCAAGGGGTGCCCGTCGGCGGCGAGCGCCGGCCCCGGCACGCTGGGGAGCAGCACCAGGGGGCCCGGCTGCGCCTGCTCGTGCCAGCGGCGGATCGCGTCCACCGCCGCCGCATCCCGCACGAGCACGGCGTGCAGCCATTCGCCCAAGAGCTGTTCCGCGAGCTCCGCGTCGCGCCGCCCGGTGCGCACGAAATCCGACAGCGGGCCGATCACGGCGTCGCCGAACTGCGCCTTCTCCTTGAGCAGCGCCTGCGCTGCGGGGGCGAGTCCCACCCGCTGGCGCTCGAGCTCCGCCAGGGCGTCGCGCCGGGCCGCCACCTGCGCCAGCGCCTCCTCGGCTTGACGCCGCGTCGCCCGGTTGTGCGTCTCCTGCTCCTTCAGCGCCGCCACCTGGCGCCGGGCCCGCTCCAGGTGCTCCGCGGCCTCCGCTGCCGCCAGCTCGAGCGCCGCGGCCTGCTGTGCCCGCGTGCCCACGGCGGCCGTCGCCGCCCACTCGGCTTCCGCGCGTGCGGCCCGCTCCTGCGAGGCGTGGGCCAGCTGCTGGCCCAGCTCGCCGCGCTCCCGCTCGAGCGCCGCGCGCTCGAGCTCGAGCGCCCGGAACGCCTCCGCCAGGCGCTGGACCGCCTCCTCCAGCTCTCGCACGGCGTTGCGCTGCGCCACCAACCGGTCGCGCACTTCCTGCTCGCGCGCCGTCCGACCCGCCAGCTCCTGGCCCACCGAACCGAGGTCGCGCTCGGCAGCCGCGCGCTCGGCCTCGGCGGCCGCCCGCTCGCGCTCGGTCTGCTGCGCGCGCCCCGCCTCCTGCTCGCGCCGCCGACCCGCGGTGGTGCGGCGCTGGCCGGCGTTGCGTAGCCGCTCCGCGGCGAGCGCCAGATCGCCCTCGAGGCGGCCCACCTCCAGCCTCGCCTCGTTCAGGCGGCGCTCCACGTCAGTACGCCGCGCCTCGGCGGTGTGCCGGGCCTGGACCTCGGCCTCGCGCGCCTGCTCGGCGTCCGCCAACTTCGCCCGCTCCGCCGGAAGCGCCGCCGCCAGCTGCTCCGCGCGCTGCCCCAGGCCCCCCAGCGCCAGATCGAAGTCCTCGAGCTCGCGCCGCACCAGTGTGAGCGCGATCGCGAAGCGCTCCTCGGTCATCTTGCCGTAGCGCTCCGCCTTGCCGCGCTGGCGCGCCAGGCTGCGCACCTGGGTCTGCACTTCGCTCACCAGGTCCTCGAGCCGGGCGAGGTCCGCCGCCGTCTCTTCCAGCCTGCGCTCGGTGCTCGTCTTGCGGTCGCGGTACAACCCGATCCCGGCCGCTTCTTCGAACAGGGCACGCCGCTCCTCGGCCTTCTCGGACAGGAGCGCCTCGATCATCCTGGCTTCCATCACGACCGCGGCGTCCGCACCCAGGCCCGTGCCGCGCAGCAAGTCTTGGATGTCCCTGAGCCGCACCGGCGAACGGTTCAGCAGGTACTCACTCTGTCCCGAGCGTGACAGCCGGCGCGTCACGAGCACCTCCTGGTACGCGATCGGGAGGGTGCCGTCCGTGTTGTCGAACACGAGCGAGACTTCCGCCACGTTCACCGGGCGGCGGCCGGTCGAGCCCTGGAAGATCACGTCCTCCATTTTGCCGCCGCGCAACAGGCGCGGCGATTGCTCGCCCAGCACCCAGCGCACGGCGTCGGAGATGTTCGACTTGCCGCACCCGTTCGGCCCCACGATGGCCGTCACCCCGGTCTCGAACGGCAACTCGACCGCGCCCGCGAACGACTTGAACCCCGCCAGCTCCAGCCGGGTCAATCTCATGGTGTGGCCCTCATCCGGGTGACGAGCTTGGCGCGAACGCCGGCACGCTTGAGGCGCGCTTCGAGCACGCCGCCCTGCTCTGGGGTCTCGAGCGCGCCCACCAGCAGGCGGCCGTCGCCGTCCCGCGCCAGGGCGGGGATGCCGCGCGCCCGCAGCTCGTCCGGGGTGGTGCCGCTCACCGCGTACGAGTAGGGCGCCCGCAGCACGTCGCCCTGTCCGCGTTGGGCGAGCCGGCGATTCCACAACGTGGCCCGCACGGCGACCGCCGAGTCGCGCGTGCGATACCCGCCCGCGAGCACGCGATACCAGACGGTGCCCCCCCGCCGCGGACCGAGTGTCACTGGGGTGACGAACGGTGTGATGCGCTCGGCTGTGAGCCGGTCGGCGAGCGCCAGCGCGCGGTCGAGGCGTGCGTAGGCCGCGAGCTGCACGGTCCAGGCGAGGGAATCGACGCGCGGCTGCGAGGGGGCGGGCGGAGCTGGAGCCGGTGCGGGGGTGGGGGCGGCGCGTACGGCGGCGTTGGGTGCGCGGTGTTCCGCGCCGCGGGCCAGCAGCGCCCACCCGCCGGCCGTGCCGGCGACGAGCGTCGCGGCGATGACTACGGGCCGGGTCCGGCGGTGCGACACGCCCGCCCGGAGGCCCGGACGCACCGCCGCCGAGATCCGGCCTGGCGGCGGCGCAATGGCTCGCGGATCGGGGGCCGGTGTCGCGAGCGGCGTCCACCGGTCCCGTACCACGCCGAGCAGGGGGATGCCGCGCTCCATCGCGGCGGTGATCCCCTGGCCGATCGACGACTCGGGCTCGTAGCCGTCGGCCGAGAGCACGATCAGCCCGTCCGGCACGGTCGACAGGCGCGCCAGCGCGCCGGCGGAGAGATACAACAGCAGCAAGGCGTCTTCCGAGCGGAAGCCGCCGTGCAGCTTGCGCCAGCGGGGATTGGCGAACAGGTCGCCGGCGTGTGCGGTGACCGTCCCCGCGGCGATGAAAAACACGCGGTCGACCTCATGCGCCGCCTTGTTGAGGGACACGTCGTACTCGAACGCGTCCACGATGCCCTCGGCGGGGCTGAGGCCGACCACTTCGTGCAGCGTGGGACGCTCGAGCCACAGGTCGACGAGCGCGACGCGGCGGTCACCCCGGGCCGCAGCGCGCGCCACGTCCCACGCCGCCCCCGCGGCCCACGCGTGGTCCCCGGTTGCCGGTACCAATGCCACGAGCGCCTGTCCGGTCAGGAGCGAGGGCACAAGGGCGTCGAGCCGCGAGCGCGGCAGAGGACGACCGCTCACGGCGTCGGCTGGTAGATCCAGAAGGGGCGGCCGAGCTTGCGCCCGATCGCCTCGGCTTGGGCGCGCGTGGGATAGGGTCCGAGCACCACGCGGTAGCCGTCGTCGGGATTCTTGGGTTGGAGCACGCGCGCCCCGAGTCCGGCTCGCGTGAGCTGCTGCGCCATCTCCGACGACCAGGCCTCGTTCTGCGATGTCGAGACCTGCACATACATCGGACCCTCGGGCCCCGCCGTGTCCGCGGCAGTCCCCTGATCCGCGGGCGCGGCGGCGCCGCCATCGGCATCGGCGAACGCGCCGCGGTAGCCGCCTCGGGGCCGCCACGCCGTGAGCAGCCAGACGTCCGACGCCCCGCCCTTCACACGCCCCGCCTCCGCGAGTGAATCGGGCCGGTAGGAGACAATGTCGTCGCCCCGCGGTACGATCAGCGCGCCGTCCGGCCCAATCGCCGGGAGGTCCACACGCCACGTGGACGGTACCGACCCCACCAGCCGCTTCACGGGTAGATCCACCACCCATACCGAGTCTCCACCGGTCGGCTTGGCCAGGAGCCAGCGCCCCAGCGGGTCCAGCCGGATCGTCTCGGCGGGCAGCGGTAGCGCGACGCCGTCGATCTCTTCCCGATCGAACCGATCGATCGCGGCGAGCCCCGGCTCCGTGCGCCGGGCGACGTAGATGCGGTGGCCCGAAGGCGAAAACACCAGCGCGCGCGGGTGATCGCTCAAGGCGATGAACGTAGCGTCGCGCCGGCCCAGGGGATCCATCAGGAGAACGCCCGAGTCGGTCGCCACGGCCACCACGTCACCCCAGCGGGTCGCGGCGACGTCGCTGCCCGCCGGCAGGGGCCGGCTGGTGGGGGGCTGATCCGCGGCGGCGGTGATGAGCTTGGGCGGGTCGGCGGCGACGAGCCGTTGGTCGGCGGCCCCGAACAGCTGCTGCGGCACCGCCGGCAGAGGCTGTGGCCATGCGACCCGCACGCGCCGCGCCACCGACACCACGCGGCCCTTCGCGTCCACCGTGTACAAGGTACCGTCCGGGCCGAGCGTTGCCTGCTCGATGGCCGTCGCGACCGTGTCCACGCGCGCGCTGCCGAGATCGAGCGCGAGCACATCGCTCTTGAGCGTGGTGTCGCTCTTCGCTTTCGCGCCCTTCCGCTTGCTGGTGGTGTCCCGTTGGGGCGTGGTGACGTAGAGGAACTCCGCCTCCGGGTCGAGCCCGATCACGCGCCGTACCTGGGGCAGCCGGCCGCGGATCGCGGTCGGGATCTCGACGAGGCTCGGCAGGCGGTACACGCGGGGAACCCCGCCCTTGGCGGGGATGCGGATCGCCACCCCGGCGGTGCGGGCCGCTCCGGCGGCTGCCTTGCTAACTGCTTGTTTTACCTGTGGTTGGGACGATGCTGCGGCAGGCGCCCGGGACCGGCAGCCCCAGAGCGTCAGGCTGATGAGGACGAGGTACGATCCGCGGATACGCAAAAGGCCTCGCCGGACAAGATAGGCAACCGGCGAGGCCAGGACAAGTGTTTTAGCCGTGCGGAGTTAGAACGTCGGCCCAAGACTCACTGTCCAGTAGGCGTTGGGGTGGTCCGGACGATTGATCGGCTTGGTATAGTCGAACCGCAGCACCACGAAGCCCAGGAAGTTCATGCGGATCGAGCCACCCCAGCTCCTCAAGGGCGTGCGGTAGACCTCTTGATCCTGGGTCCCGCGGTTCCACACGACGCACGAGCCCGGGGACCCATCGCACGACGTGCCGTTCCAGGCGAGTCCTATGTCGTAGAACAGAGCGCCTTCGATGGGCGGCAGGCCCACGGGAAGGAATCCGAGCACCAGGCTGCGCGTGAGCGGGAAGCGCAGCTCCGCGTTGAACACGGCGATCTTCGAGCCGATGAGCTGGTCCAGGTTGCTGCAGCCGGTGACTCCATTGCTGCTCGAGCTGGGGTTCAGGCACTCGTTATTGAGGATCGAGCCCGCCGTGTAGCCGCGCAGCAGCTCCGTGCTCCCGAGGTACTGCGGGAACAATTCGGCGTCGCGGCCGAAGCGGCCGAAGAACAGCCCGCGCACCGCGAGCGTGAACGGCCGGAAGAACAAGTAGCGCCGCCAGTCGGCCAATCCCGCGGTGAATCTCCAGTCTCCGAAGCTGGGCGACAGCTCGAAGCGCGAGCGCGCTCCGGCGAACGGCCCGACGAATCCGAACAGCGAGTTGTCGTGTACGAGGGCCACCTGAGGTCCGTAATAGGTGACGGACCCCAGGTCGAGTGTCGCCTCGTCCTGGAACTGACAGAACGAGGGATCGCACAGGAAGTGCTCCTGCAGGACCGACTGGCTGATGTTCGAGAAGTGGCCGCCCAGCTCTACGCGCGTGAACCGGTTGAACGGATAAAAAGCCTGCGCGAACAAGTCGCGGATCACGAACCGCTCGATCTGGGGTGTGAACGTGGTCGTGCCGTCCGTGTTCGGCGTCACGGTCGTCGGCAGATAGAAGTACAGCGGTTGCTGCGACCCGCCGAACGCCCAGTTGAGCCGGTGCGCCTGGTTGATGTAGGCGGCAAGGACCTGTGCCTCGCTCAGCCGCCCGTTCACCGAGCCGGAGAACACCATCGTGTGGTTGCCGAGAATATCCGACAGCGAGATCGCGGTGCCGCCGAAGAAGCCGCGACCGAAATTGTTGCGCTCGTACCCCACGGTCGGCCGGGCCACGTAATCGGGCGTGTAGCGCGTATGGTAATCCTTGAGCGTGAACTCGGTCGTGTCGGGGAGCGCGGGTGAGGAGTCGAGCAGCGCCTTCACCGACACGGGGGCGGGTCCGGCGCCCGAGTCGGAGCTCTGCGGCGCGCTCCCAGAGGCACGGAATCCCGTGGGGGAGCGGTACACGGAGGCGCCGCCGCGTTGCTCCTCCGCGGGCGCGGGCGCGGCCGCCTCACCGGCGGGCTTCGCCGCCTGCCCGGCCTCGTGCTGCTGGGCGGCGAGCAACGACGTCACCGGCATCGTCGCGGGCGGCTGATAGGGCTGCCGCCGCAGCGAGCGGGGGTTGTCCACGGCGTAGACGTTATACTCGCCCTCTTCGTAATAGGCGAAGGCGAGCCGGTCGGCCTCGTGCGCCCAGGAGAGGCAGGGCGAGAGCGGCGTGATGCCCGACACGCCGGTGTACACGTCGGTGAGCTGGAAGATGTTGCCGTCGCCCAAGTCGTACAGGAAGACGTTGCTGATGCCGGAGCGGTCGGAGACGAACGCGAGCGACCGGCCGTCGGGCGCCCAGGCGGGGTCGATGTTCTTCCCCTGATCCATGTGCCCCAGCAGCTCGATCGTGCCCTTGTCGAGATGGAACAAGGCGATCCGCATGTTGCCGAACTTGAGGGCGTCGAAGTCGGTCTTGGGCCCGCGGTCCGTCGCAAAGGCGATCGTCTTGCCGTCGGGCGCCCAGGACGGCTGCAGGTCGGCGTACTTGTCGTTGGTGAGGCGGTGCAGGCCCGAGCCGTCCGCGTTGACCACGAACAGGTCCGAAATGCCGCCGTCGTAGCCCGAGAACACCAGCTCTTTCCCGTCGGGCGACCAGGACGGTGTCGTGAGCCCGTTCAAGGGCAGCGGAATGCGGCGCACCTCCTCGTCCTTCTTCACGTCCAGGATCACGAGGTCGTCGCGATCCCGACGCTTGGCCGCGATGGCGAAGTAGCGGCCGTCGGGCGACCAGGAGCCCGCCGAGTTAATGAAGCGCAGGCTCTCGTAGTTGCTCGACAGGGTGGACTTCACCAGGCGCCGCAGCACCTTGCCCGTCTCCGCGTCGGCGAGATAGAGATCGACGAAGAACGAGTTCTTCTCGCTGAAGTAGGCGATCTGGCGCCCGTCGGGCCTGAGCGCGGGGGCGATGTGCAGCGTGCCCTCCGAGCGCTTGCGTGTGAGCAAGGGCTGCGCGATGCGGCGGGCGCGGTAGTGGTCGGCGAGCTGCGGCAGGTACGTGGTCTGCACCGCGTCGCGCCACCCGCTGATCAGCTCGTCCAACGACACGCCGATGATGCGCTTGAACGCGCCCTCGACGCCTGCGGAGGTGGACGCCTGCAGGATCTGGCCGACCGCCTCGTCGCCCCACTTTTCCCCGACATAGGCCCAGATCGCGTGACCGAAGTAATAGGGGAACACCTCGTCATAGCTCAGCTGCTGCAGCGTGGGGAGGTGGCCCTCCACCGAAGCGTCCCGCAGCCACATGGCGGTGTGGTTGTCGATCGGTCCGACCGAGAGATACTCCGCCATGCCTTCCATGAACCACAAGGGCGGGTTGATGTTCACGTAGGTTTGGATGCCGGCGCCAATACGGCCCCGGCTGAACACGTCGTACTGGAACTGGTGCACCATTTCGTGGCCGACCACGTGCTCCAGCTCTTCGTAGGCACCCGTGAACGGCAGCACCATGCGGTGCTTGAAGAACTCGGTGAAGCCGCCCGTCTCCTCGCCGACGTCGCCCGAGGTGGTGTTGGTCTGCTGGAAGTCGGACTGCGACGCGTAGAAAATGATTGGCTTCCGGCCCTGGAACTGGTGATGCAGCACCCGCGACAGCCGGGCGTACCAGCGCTCGGCGATGCGCGCCCCGTCGAGTGCCGCTGCCCGCTCGGCCGGATAGTAGTAGACTTCGAAGTGTTCGGTCTGGATGATGTGGAAGTCGAAGTTCTGGTACTGCACTTTGTTCTGCCCGAAGTACTGCGCTACCAGCGGCGCCGCGCCGAACAGCGCGAGCGCCGCCACGATCCCGCCCATGCGTCGCATGACCGTCATCCTTTCGACCCGCCCTCGGGTGCGCCCGCCGCGAGCACCGGGGCGTCGCCCCACAGGCGCTCGAGCTGATAGAACTCCCGCAATTCCGGATGAAAAACGTGCACCACGAAATCCACGTAGTCGAGCAGCACCCACCGACCCTGTCTCAGCCCTTCTACGTGATGCGGCACGATGCCGCGCGGCTCGAGCGCGGTCATCAGGTGCTCCGCCATCCCCCGCACGTGCGCATCCGACGTTCCCGACACGATCACGAAGAAATCTGCCGCGGCGGTCAAGCCACGCAGGTCGAGCACCATCGGGTCGATGCCTTTGCGGTCGACGAGCGCCGCGGTCACGAGCTGCAGCGCCGCCAGCGCATCGCCGCCGGGTCGCCCCGCCGGACGCCCGCCCCGCCTGCTACTCATAGCGCCCCGGTGACGCGTTTGTTCCGTCTTCAATCTGATAGAACACGCCCCACGCGCCGATGCCGGCGTGCGCCGCGATGACGGGCGTGATCGGCGCCACGATGCACGCCTTGGGAGCGTAACGCGCCACCAGCTCGGCCGCCAGCTGCTCGGCGAACGCCGCAATGTCCGCGTGCGCGATCCCCAGTCGCAGCTCGCGAGGTCGCCCGGCCAGCGCCCGGTCGAGGTGTTCGAGCAGGCGCCGCCGGGCACCCGCACGGCCCCGGCTGCGGGTCACCGGATCGAGCGTCCCCTCTACGGATATGGACAGGATCGGCTTGATGTTGAGCCGGGACCCGAGCCAGGCGGCCAGCCGCCCCACCCGACCCGAGCGCAGCAGGCGGTCCAGCGTGTCCACCGTAAAGAAGCCCCCGGACCGATCGCGCACCCGCCCGAGCTCGCGCACGATGTCCGCAGCCGCCCACCCCTGGGCCGCCAGTTCGGCCCCGCGGAGCACGAGCAGCCCTTCGCCCAGGCTCGCCGAACGACTGTCCACCACTGTGATGCGGTCGCCTTCGGGATCGAGCCGGTGGGCGGCGGCGAGAGCCCCCGCGTGAGTGCCCGACAGCCGGCCCGAGAGGGCCACCACGACGACCTGCTCCCCGGCCCGGAGCGCGTCGCGGTACGCGTGCTCGAATGCGTCGGGAGTCGGTTGCGACGTGCTCGCATCGTACCCCGCGCGCAGCCGCTCGAAGAACTCCGGCCCCGTGAGCTCTACCCGATCGCGGTACACGCGCTCCTGCAGCACGAGCTGCGTGGGGACGAGCTCGATGCCGTGCTCGACCACCAGCGGATCGGGCAGATCGCACGCGGTGTCCGCGACGAACACGACGGGGCGCTTGGCGGCGACCCGGAGCGCACGCTGCTGCGCTCGCATGTCCTCGGCCTTGGTCGATTCGACGCTGCCCCAGCCCGCCGCCAGCGCGAACACGGCATCCGGGGTGTCCGTGTGTACGTGCGCCTTGAGCAGGTCGCCCGTCTCGAGCACGACGATCGAGCCGCCCAGCGCCCGCAGCGCCCGGCGCACCGCGGCGCCGGGCGGCAGGGTGGAGCCGCGCACCAGCAGCTCGGTGCAGAACCGAAAGTCACGCTCGGGCGCGACGTCGGTCTCGGCGGCGGCGTTCGCGACCACGCGATCCACCGCGCCGCGCGCGGCGTGGCCCTGCTCGATGAGTCGCTTCACCCCGTCGAGGAAGCGGACGAACCCTTTCGCGCCGGCGTCCACGACGCCCGCCGTCTTGAGCACCGCGAGCAGCTCCGGCGTACGCGCCAGGGCCCGCTCCGTCTGGTCCACGAGGCGACGCATGAACACCTGCAGGTCGGGCTCATCCTCGGCGCGGGTCGCCTCGGCCGCCGCCTCGCGAACCACGGTGAGAATGGTCCCCTCGACCGGCTCGTCCAGCGACGCCTGCAGGCGCTCGAACCCGCGGACCATGGCCCGGGCCAGATCGTGCGGGCTGGCGCGGGTGAGCTCGCCGAAGCCCTCGTCGAGCCCGAGCAGAAACTGCGACAACATCATGCCGGAGTTGCCGCGGGCGCCGCGCACACTCGCCTGGGCCATCGTAGCGGTGACCTGCGGCAGGGGGGCGTCCCCCAAGTCGCGCAGCGCCTGTGCCACCGCGCGCAGCGTGAGGCAGAGGTTGGTCCCGGTGTCGCCGTCCGGAACCGGGAAGACGTTGAGGCGATTCAGCTCGTCGCGTCCCGCCGCCACCCAATCGGCGGCGGCGAGCAGGGAACGACGCAGTCGGGGGCCGTCGATGTAGGCGATGCCGATGCCCGCAGTCACTCGTGGCGCTATTCCTTGACGACGGTCACCTGGATTTCGGGGCGCACGTCGGGGTGCAGCTTGATCCCGACCCGGAACTCGCCCAGCTCGCGGATCGGCTCGGGGAGATCCACCTTACGCTTGTCGACCTTGATCCCAAGCTCCTCGAGCTTGCGCTGCACGTCACCCGCCGTGACCGAGCCATACAGCTTGTCCTCCTCGCCGACTTTGACGGCGAAGCTGAGCCGGACCTCGGCGATGCGCGTGGCCTCGGTCTCGGCGGCGCTCTTCTCGTCGGCGCGCTGCCGGGCGATCCGCTCGGCCTCGTACGCGATCTTCTTCTTGTTCGCCTCGGTGGCCGGGTAGGCGAGCCCCTGCGGCAGCAGGTAGTTGCGGGCGTAGCCGTCCTTCACCTTCACGACGTCGCCCGCGGCGCCGAGGTGCTGCACGGTTTCACGCAGGATCACTTCCATGGGTCGAGTTCCTTAAGAGAAGATTGCGCGGAAACGGTTCACGCCGGCGCGGGCGTCGGCGGGCGCGCCGCCCGCGTGGCCCGCCAGGCCAGCGCGAGCGCGACGAGCGTCTCGAGCACGAGCCACACGGGCCAGCCGGCGGCGAGCAGCCGCACCGTGGGCTCAAAGGCGGGGTACAGACCCGGGGCGACCTCGATCACACGCCGCATGGCGCCGCTCGCGTCACGCGTCGCCTCCCACTGAGCTTCCTGCCACACGGACGGTCCCACGGTCAGCGGCCCGAGCAGCGCGACACCGGCCGCCGTGTAGAGACACGCCCGCAGCGCGAGCGGCCAGAAGCGCGCGCTGGCCGGGCGCGCCGCGGCGCAGGCGGCGAAGGCCACCGACACCAGCACGATCCAGGCCCGGTCGAGCGCGCCGAGCAACCCGGCCACGGGGCCGAGCAGCAGCGCCACGCCGGCTCCGGCGGCGCCGGCCAGCACGAGCCACTGTACCCGCGATCCTGGTCGCGCCGCCACCCGCAGTGCGGCGAACGACAGCGCCACGAGGCCGAGCCAGCGCCCCACCGTCAGCCGACGTATCCCTTGATGTACGGCAGCAGCGCCAGCTGGCGCGCCCGCTTGATCGCGGTGGCGAGCTGGCGCTGATGCCGCGCGCACATGCCCGACAGCCGGCTCGGGAGAATCTTGCCGCGCTCGGTCAGGAAGCGGCCGAGCGTGCGGTCGTCCTTGTAGTCGAGCACCCGCACCCCGGACTCGCACACAGGACACGTCTTGGCGGGCCGTCTCATGCGTCGTCCTCCTCGATCTCGTCCACGACATCGGCCGCGATGACCGCGGGAGCGGCCGCGGGCTTGGCCGGCAGGCCTTCGGACACGACCACGAGGAACCGCAGCACGCCTTCGTCGAGCTTCACGGCTCGCTCGTACTCGGGGAGTAGCGCCCCCGCGGTCTCGTACTGTGCGACCACGTAGTAGCCGGAGTCTTTCTTCTTGATGGGGAAGGCGAGGGAACGTTTGCCCCATTGCGCGACGTTGGTGATGGTGCCCTTGCCGTCTTTGGTGAGGAGGGCGTGGAACCGCTCCAGCTTTTCGCTGATCGCGGGCTCTTCCAGCGCGGGATCGAAGATGTAGACGGTCTCGTAGCGACGAGCCATGCCACCTCCCTTTGGTCATAGACGACCCGACGCAGGTGCCGCGTCGAGTAGGGATCGCAACAGGGCGGAAAGATAGAACCAGGGTGCAGGGTGGGGAAGGGCGCGTCGCGCGCGTGATGTCGCTCACGAACGCCGTCGCACCACGCCTGCTTTTGAGGCCGCGGCGACACGGTGTGACGACCATCACGCTACGCAGCGCCCCGCTCAATCATCCTTTCGATAAGGAGTTGCGCCGGGGCGCGGTGCCGAGCGCGAAATGGCACCGCTCTTGCCTGACTACGGTGACGAACACGCACCAGGAAGCGACGCATGCAAGCAGCGGGTCTCTGGCTTCGCGCGCGCGCCACACGCGCCGTCGTGGCGACAGCAGGGTTGATCACCCTGTTGGCGCTACAGCCGGAGCCCGCGCGCTTCAGCGCCGTTGCAGCGACGCGGGTTTCGCACGTGCGAGCGCTGGTGCTGTCCGAGCAGGCGCGTCGCTACCTGGTACTGCAGTTTCGGTCCTTCCCGACCGAGTTCATGGGCTGCATGATCGGCGAGATGCACGGGAACGCCGTGATCGTGCACCGGATCGCCCCCGCCGACGTGGATCCCAAGCAGTCCACGGCGACGCGCGTCGTGCCCAACCAGACGTGCGAAGACGCCGGCTGGACCGGGACGGTAGGGGTGATTCACAGTCACCCCAGTGGCGAGCGCTGCTGGTACTTCTTCCCGGGCACGCAGGTGGCCACGTCGGACGCCCAGTCGTTCGGCCGCCAGCCCTATCCGGTGGACGGCATCATGTGCGGTGACCGCGTGGTCTGGATCAGCCGGGACATGGTGCAGCAGCAGGTGCCGCTCGTCGGTTCGGGAGTGCCGTAGGCCGGTCCCCACAGTAAATTCCGGGGTGTGAGGCCCGTTGCACTGAGCAGCCTGCTCATCCTGTGCGTGGGCGCGTCCCGTTTGGCAGGGCAGGTCGGCGACACGACCGCCCGGATCGTGGGCACGGCGCGGTCGTCCACCAATGGCCTTCCCATCGCCGGCGTGATGGTCGCGGTACGCGGAGCCCGGGCGTTCGGCGTGAGTGATAGCGCCGGGGTTTTCGCCCTCGCCGGGCTGCCACCGGGACGGCAGACGGTCCGCGTCCTCTACGGCGACAGCCTGTCCTACGACAGCGAGGTCACGCTCAAGCGCGGCAAGACGCTGGCGCTCTCCGTGCTGCTCGACGTCGACGCGGTGGAGCTGAGTCCAATCGTCGTCGAGGCGCGGAGCTGGCGCGCCGACCGCAGCCTGGCCGGGTTCTACGACCGCAAGAAGTGGCGGTTCGGCCGGTTCTACACGTTGGCCGACCTCGAGCGCCGCAGCGGGCTTTCGCTCCGGAGCCTGTTGAGTGAAACGGGGGTGCAAGTCCGGTGCGGCATCGGACCCTGCCTGCCCATCGGTGGGGAGCTCTGGCGGCGCTGCGTCCTGACGCTGTTCCTCGACGGGATGCAGCTGCCGGCCGATTTCCTCGAGACGATACGGCTCGACGAGCTCGCCGGGGTCGAGGTGTACAAGCGCGGGTTCGACGTGCCCATCGAGTTCCAGCACACCTTTGGGGGCGGCTGCGGGGCTGTGCTGTTGTGGAGCCGGTACTAGACGTTGCACCGGAACAGCAGGATGTCGCCGTCCTTGACCACGTAGTCGCGTGCCTTTGGCGGCAGCCAAGACCGAGCACGACCGCGTTGTAATCAGGCGTGAGATCACCGCACTTGACCGCTAAATTGACCAGCTCGTGTACGAGCTCTACGCTCTCACTGAGGAGGAAATCAAGATCGTGGAGACGGCGACTGCGGAAAGCACGGCGAAGGATTGATGTGAGCAGCGGTGAAATGGGTCGCCGATCACTTCCTCCCACCGCAGGGGCGCCTCGACGTTCTCATGGTCAGTCTGGCTCTACCGACCGCCGTGCTTGTCGCCGCGACGTGGCTGTCGCTCCTGAGCGTCCTCAGAGTGCATCAGATCCGGGTATTACCGTTCGATCAAGCGACGCTCCAGTACTTCCACGCCAACCGTCTCGTGGATATTCATTTCAACGTCGCGCGCAGCCTCAGTGAAGCGTGGATAGTCAATCAGGGTGTCAACGAGCGGAAGCTCGAGAAGTTGCCTGTGGCTTACCGAATGATGATTGTTACACTGGCGCTCGTTCTAGTTGTCTCAGTCCTGTACGCCGTACGGACCTGGAATGGCGGAGTGAAAGTAGGATGAGCCGGGCACGGGGAGAGGGCGAACATGGTTGACGAAAAGCCACAGGACCAAGCGCCGGAGCCGGTCTCTCAACTCGCGGACGACGTGCCTGATCCAACCGTGGCGCCCCCCAAGCTTATGTGGCTGTCCAAGAGCTACAGGTCGGGCAAAACGAGTCGGGACGGGGCCGATCCGGGCGACGGCGGGAAGGGCGCGTAGTGTTGAATTGGAGTTGAAATCACCTACACGTTGAACCGGAACAGCAGGATGTCGCCGTCCTTGACCACGTAATCCCGCCCCTCACTGCGCACCAGGCCCTGCTCCCGGGCCGCCTTGTAGGACCCCGCCCGCACGAAGTCCGCGAACGCCACGG
>Ga0209473_1000898_pt1 | contig 17059 bp, 18 predicted proteins | sample GraSoiAngelo_133_FD_185890 | JGI IMG/M metagenome (GOLD analysis project Ga0209473, IMG submission 185890) | Grasslands soil microbial communities from the Angelo Coastal Reserve, California, USA - 14_0929_05_20cm (SPAdes) (version 2) | ecosystem: Environmental > Terrestrial > Soil > Grasslands ...
AGCGCGCCGCCGGTCTGGGGCGGCCAGTCGGTGAGACGGGGACGGCGGGTGACGTACCGGTACACGAGCAGCGCCAGGAACAGGGCATACGCGGCGGGGATCCACCACCACGTCACTCGAGCTTGTCTCCTTCCACCGCGCCCACGACCGTCGCCGCGGTGAGCGTCCCGAACACGTTGGTCATGGTTCGGAACATGTCGGGGACGCGATCCAGTCCGAGCAGCAGCTGCAGCCCGCCGAGGGGCAGTCCGGTGGCGGCGAACGCCGGGACCAGGCTCACGATGCTCGCCGACGGTACGCTCGCGACGGTGAGGGAGGCGAGGAACACGGCGGCCCCCGCCTCGAACGCGCTCCCCCAGCCGAGCGGCACACCGTACAGCCGGGCGACGAACAGCACCGCCACCGCCTGGAACAGCGCGCTCCCCGTCCGACCGATGCTCGCGCCCAGGGGGAGTACGAAACTCGCGACGGGCCGCGGGATCCGGAGGTCGGTTTCCGCTGCTTCGAGCATGACCGGCAGCGTTGCGAGCGATGAGGTGGTCGAGAACGCCATGAGCAACGAGGCGCGCACGGCGCGCAGGTAGCGTCGCGCGCCGAGCCCCGCCACGAGGGCGACGATGGGCAGGTACACGCCCCCGATCAGCACGGCGAGGCCCGCGATGACGGTCGCGATGAACACGGCCATGACCGCGATCAGCCGGACGCCGAACAGCGCCACGCCACTGGCGACGATCGCGAAAATGCCGAGCGGGGCGAGCAGCAGCACCCAGCGCACGATGCGGATCAGCGCCTGCGTCGCCACCTCGGCGAGGTCGGTGAGCGCGTGCCGTTTCCCGTCGGGCAGGGCGGCGGCGGCCACGCCGAAGATCGTCACGAACACGATCAGGGGAAGGAGGTTTCCGTCCACGGCGGCCCGCACCGGATTCGCCGGGATCAGGTCCACGACGAACCGGGCGCCCGTGGTGATCTGCTCCGCCGCGTGTCGTACACCACCGGAGTCGGCCGCGGCCACCTGACGCAGGGCGGCCTGCTGATCGGGCGTGACGGGCGCGAGCGGCAACAGCAGCGCCGCCACGCCGAAGCCGATGAGGATCGCGACGACCGTCGAGCCCCAGAAGAAGGCGAGCGTTCGGATGCCCAGCCGGCCCAGGCGTCCCAGATCGCCCAGCCCCGCGACACCCAGGAACAGCGCCGTCACGACCAGCGGGATCACGACCATCGACAACGAGTTCAGGAACACCGTGCCGATGGGCCGGAGCCACTCCCCCGCGAGCGCGAGCAACAGCGGTGACTTGCTGCCGGCGGCCGCAAGACCCAGGGCCAGTCCCGCGACCAGTCCGATCGCCATCGAGAGGTGCAATCGCACGCTATTATTTACCACGCCCCGAGAATGGCAGATACCCTGGCCACACCCACGCGCCAAATGTTCCGGCTTCCGACCGTGTCCGTCGAGGTCACGAGCGCGGGAGGCGAGCGGCCCGTCGTCGTGCTGCCCGGCGCGTCCGCGACGCTCGCCCGCCGGCTGGCGCGGGCGGGCTTCGCGACCGTGACGTTCGAGGGGCCAGGGCCCCACGACGTGGAGCTGGTGCTCGCGGCTCTGGAGGACGGCACGCTCGGCCTCGGGGCGCGGCGCTTCGGCCTGGTCGAGCGCGCGCACGACGGAGCGATCGTGCTCACGCGCGTCGAGGCGGGGAGGCGGTTCCCCAGCGTGACCGTGACCAGCGAGGCTGAGGTGGTGCAATGGCTGACGCAGGACCTGGTGTGATCACACTCGCCGCCGTGCGGCGGGCGCTCGTAGGCCATCAACCGCAACCGGCCCAAGCGCCCGGCGCACGTCCCGCGGCGGTTTCCCTGGTGTTGGTCGAAGGTGCGGAAGGGGCCGAGATCCTGTTGATCAAGCGGGCCGAGCGCGCCGGCGACCCGTGGTCGGGGCAGATCGCGTTTCCCGGTGGACGCCGGGATCCCCGCGACCGGGACCTGGTCGGGACGGCGATGCGCGAGACGCGCGAGGAGACGGGGGTGGAGCTCGCCGCTGCGGAGCGGCTCGGTGTGCTCGATGACCTCGCCCCGCGCTACACGACGCTGCCACCCATCGTCGTGCGGCCGTTCGTGTTCGCGCTGCCGCGCCGCCCCGTGCTCACAACCAACGCCGAGGTGCAGCGTGCGTTTTGGGTGTCGCTCGCCCGCCTGTCGCACCCGGACTCGCGATCAGAGATCACGCTGCCGCTGCCCGAGGGCGAGCGGACGTTTCCAGCCTACCGGCTCGGCGACGACGTCATTTGGGGCATGACAGAGCGCATTCTCACGCCATTTGTCCACACGATCACCCAACTATAGCCCCTACGAATCCAGATATTTGCTTGACAATATCATCAGATTAGCATAGCCTAAGTATGTTAATCAAGCCGTTGTGCCCGCGCCTCATACCCGGCGTGCGGCACGCGTCTTTCTCGCGCCTTTCCGGCAGGGAGAATCGGCATGCACGCGCTCCTGAGAGACACCAACCCACCCCTCACGCGTTCGGTCGAAGACTATCTCAAAGCCATCTACCATCTGTCGAACCAGGGCGGCTTCGCCGCCACGAGCGACATCGCGGCGATGCTCGAAGTGGCTCCGCCTTCGGTGAGCGGCATGGTAAAGCGCCTGTCGGAGACGGGATTGATCGAGCACGTCCCCTATCGCGGCGTGCAGCTCACCGCGCAGGGCCGGCGCGCCGCTCTGAAGATGATCCGGCGCCACCGCATCCTCGAGCTCTATCTCGTGCAGCACCTCGGCTACGACTGGGGCGGCGTGCACGCCGAAGCGGAGCGGCTGGAGCACGCCGTGTCGGACGACCTGATCGAGCGCATGGCGAGCGCCCTGGGGCAGCCGCTGTACGATCCCCACGGCGACCCCATCCCCACGGCGGCGGGAGAGATCGAAGAAGCGGAGCTCGTGGCGCTCGCCGAGGCGCCGGTCGGCCTGAAGTTCGAGTTGCGCCAGGTCGGAACGCAGGATTCCGGGCGGCTGCGCTATCTGGCGGAGCAGGGCCTCACGCCCGGTGTGTTGCTCACGGTGAGCGAGCGGCAGCCGTTCAATGGGCCGACCACGATCGCCCTGGTGCCGTCGGGCGATCCGCGGGTGGTGGGACGCGAGCTGGCGCAGGTCTTGTGGTGCCGCGAGGTCCCGGTCGACGGGTATGGCCCGGCCGCTCGCTGAGCGAGACGCCGGGTGGCGGCGTCCGCGACTCGCCCCGAGCCTCGCCGAGGCGTATCGCAGCGTCCCGGTCGATGCACGCACCTGGTGGCGGCGGGCGCTCGCGTTCGCGGGCCCGGGCTATCTGGTCGCCGTGGGCTACATGGATCCGGGCAACTGGGCCACCGACCTGGCGGGAGGGTCGGCGTTCGGCTACGGGTTGCTCAGCGTCATCCTCATCTCGAATCTGATGGCGATCCTGTTGCAGGGGCTCGCCGCCAAACTCGGCATCGTGACGGGACGGGACCTGGCGCAGGCGTGCCGCGACCACTATTCCCGTCCCGCGAGTCTCGCGCTGTGGCTGCTGTGCGAAGTCGCCATCGCGGCGTGCGATCTGGCGGAGGTGATCGGCTCCGCCATCGCGCTGAACCTGCTGTTCGGGATTCCGCTCCCGGTCGGGATCGTCGTCACGGCGCTCGACGTGCTGCTGGTGCTGTTGCTGCAGAACAAGGGGTTCCGCTTGCTTGAAGCCTTGGTGATCGCCCTCATCGCCACGATCGCCGGGTGCTTCCTGTTCGAGATCGTCATCGCGCGTCCCGAGCTCGGGGCGGTCGCGCACGGCTTCCTGCCGAGGGTCGCGATCGTGCGCGATCCGGCCAAGCTGTACATCGCGATCGCCATCCTCGGCGCCACGGTCATGCCGCACAACCTCTACCTGCACTCGTCCATCGTGCAGACGCGCCGCTACGAAGAGTCGGCGGCGGGCAAGCGCATGGCCGTGCGCTACGCCTTTGTGGACTCCACCGTGGCCCTCACCTTCGCGCTGTTCATCAATGCCGCCATCTTGATCGTCGCTGCCGCGACGTTCCATCGCCTCGGCCGCACCGACGTGGCCGAGATTCAGCAAGCGTACCAACTGCTCACGCCGCTGCTCGGCGTGACCGGCGCCAGCGCCGTGTTCGCGTTCGCCCTGCTCGCCTCCGGGCAGAACTCGACCCTCACCGGGACGCTCGCGGGCCAGATCGTGATGGAGGGGTTCCTGAACATCCGGCTGCGGCCCTGGCTGCGGCGGCTCATCACGCGCGGCATCGCGATTGTGCCCGCCGCGCTCACCGCTATCTTCTTTGGGGAGAACGGCACCGCGCGACTCCTCATTCTCAGTCAGGTGATCCTCAGCCTGCAGCTCTCCTTCGCCGTCTTCCCCCTGGTACAGTTCACGTCCGACCGGGCGAAGATGGGGGAGTTCGTGAACCCGGCGTGGCTCAAAGTGCTCGCCTGGGGCGTGGGCGCCGTGATCGCGGTGCTCAACGTCTGGCTGCTGGTGCAGGCATTCGGCAACTGGCTGCGCTAATGTATCGCCGCATCCTGGTCCCACTGGAGCATTCGCCCGCCGACGAGACGATCCTCGCCCACGTGCGTGTGCTCGCCCGGGGCATGGGCGCGGCGCTCGTCTTGATCCACGTGGCGGACGGCTGGGTGGCCCGCAACATCCGCGAGCTCGACCTGCGTGAGTCGGAAGAGATGCGCGACGACCGCGCCTACCTGGAGCAGCTGTGCGGCCGCCTCACGGCCGAGGGGTTCGACGCCGACGCCGTGCTCGCTGGCGGCGACCCGGCCACCGAGATCGCCGCGGCGGCCGAGCGCGAAGGCTGCGACCTGATCGCCATGGCGACACACGGGCATCGTCTGTTAGAGGATGTCGTAAGAGGCAGCACCGCGACAGCATTGCGACACACAACCAAGATCCCGATACTGATGGTCCGGGCCGAAAAGAAATAAAGACGTAGCACAAAGGCGTCGCGCGAGCACGTCTTTGCGTGACGTCTTCGTGTTACGTCTTTGTGCTACGTCTTTATGTCGTTGTAGTTCGTGCCTGCTCTAAAGCCCGCAAGATTGCTCCAAGTCTTCGATCTCTGGCTTCCCGCAGCGTGCCGAGCTTGTTCTGGTACGCCCGCTGCACCGCGTTGATCAGCGCGCGCTGCTGCTCCGGCTCGAGCCGCTGCCAGGTGGAGAGCTCAGCCCACCTGCTCTCGAAGCTCGCCAACAGCTGTTGCATGAACAGCGTGACGCCGCCGTCCCCCGCCGCCAGATGATAGGTGAGGTGAGGGCCGGCGGCCGCCCAGCCCAAGGCCGGACCGAGCGAAACGGCCCGGTCCAACTCGTCCACATCGATCACGCCCTCGAGGACAAGATCGATACACTGTCGCCACACCGCAGCAGCAATCCGCCCGACCACGTAGCCCGGGACGGCTTTCTTGAGGAGAATCGGAAAGCGGCCGAGCGAGCGCAGATAGTCCTGGGCGCGCGCCACCGCTGCCTGGGTCGTGCGGGGACCGGGCACCAGCTCGACCAGGGGAATCAGCTCCGGCGGGTTGAGGGGATGGGCCACGAGGCAGCGATCCTGGCGGCGGCAGCGCGCGAAGACATCGCCGGGCGGGAGGCCGCTCGAAGAGCTGGTGAGCAACGCATCGTGCCCGGCCACCTGCTCGATCGAGTCGAACAGCCGCTGCTTTGCCATCAGGTCCTCGGGGATCGCTTCGATCACCCAGTCCGCGTCCTTCACGGCCTGCAGCAGGCTGCGCGCCTGCACGAATTCGAGCAGCCCCCGCTCCACGATGCCCTGGCTGGCGCGCTGCTGCTCCACCAGCGCCCGGGCTCGTTGCGGCACGTCGGCGGCGCCGCGCTCGAGCCCTTGCGCGCTGGCGTCGAACAGCGTCACCGGCCAGCCGGCCGCGACGCACAGGGCGGCCCAACCGCACCCGATGTCCCCTGCGCCGATCACGGTGACCTTGCGCGGCAGCGCCATCAGACCTGTACCTCCACGGACGCGATCGGCGCTGTGGCGGCGCTCGCGGCCCACCGGAACACGCGCTCCGAGAGCAGCCGGCGCACCGGCCCCAGGTCCACCCGCATCGCGACCTTGACGCGCACGCCGTCCGGGTCGACGCGCGTGTGCCCGCGGTGCTCGGCTTCATCCAGGTCCACCATGAGCCGCTGCTCTTCGAACGCGAGTAGGCCGGGATGCACCAGCTCGGCGATCGGGAGCACGTCGTTCACGATGCAGCCATCGAGACCTTCCTGACGCTTGTGGAACTCCATGTAGAAGCGCAGCGCGTCCTGGATCCACATGGCCTGCGCCGCGCCCGAGTGGGCGAGCCGCGTGGCTTCGCTCGGCGCCAGCACCAGCTGGCGCGTCACGTCGAGACCCACCATCTCGGTCGGCAGCTCGGCGCGCAGCACGAGGTCGAGCGCCTCGGGATCGCACCATGCGTTGAACTCGGCGTACGGCGTCGTGTTGCCCGGCGCAGCCACGTTGCCGATCATCGCGACGTGGCGCTTCACCTTGTCGCGCACCAGCGCCGCATCGCGCCGCAACGCCAGCGCGAGGCTCGTCACCGGCCCGAGCGTCACCAGGGTGACCGGCTCGGGCTGGTCCGCGAGCAGCCGGTCGAGCGACTTGACGAAGTCGAGGATCACCCCGGCCGGAGGGACGGCCGCGTAGCCGAGCCCCGTTTCGCCGTGCGTCTCGCTCGCCACGGAGAGGGACCGGGCGAGCGGGCGCCGCGCGCCCACGCCCAGCGTGGTCCGCTTTCCCGCCCGTCGCACGATCGCGACCGCGTTGCGGTAGGCGTTTTCGACCGCGGTGTTGCCGTACGACACCGAGATCCCGCGCACGTCGAGCTCCGGCGAGCCGAGCGCCAGGAACAGCGCCAGCATGTCGTCGATGCCGGGGTCGGTATCGATCAAAACGGGATGCGGGAGGCGGGATGCGGGATGCGTCGGCTCTGGCACGGCTAAACGCTAGGGAGCGCGCACCTCGTTGGCAATAGTCTCGCGCAATTCCCGGAACTCGTCCGTCCCGCCGAAGCCGAAGATCCGCTCCACCACCCTGCCCTGGCGATCGAGCAGCACCGAGTAGGGGAGGCCCCGGTAATGGTACGTCTGCTTCATCCGCCCGCCGCCTACCAGAATCGGAAACGGGGGCCGGAACTGGCGCACGAAGGCGAGCATCTTGCCCGCGTCCACGTCATCCGAAATCGCCGCGATCGCGAAGTCCTTGCGGTCGAGCTCGCGATACAGCGCGGCCATGAGGGGGAACTCCTCGCGGCAGGGATCGCACCACGAGGCCCAGAAGTTCACGAGCGTCACCTTCCCCCGAAACGTCGCCAGCGTGACCGTGTCGCCCCGGAGATCCGGCAGCGCGAAGGTCGGCGCGAACGGCTCGCGCGCGCCGGCCGCCGGCGTGGCCGCGGCGAGCAGCGAATCCGCGTCGAACAGCACGAGCGCGCCGCTCCGGTCGACCGCGACCGCGCCCGGTCTCGCGCCGAGCTGCCGCGTCGCGACGATCGCCCCGGTCGCCGTGTCCACCACGTCCACCCGCAGCTGGGTGGCGCTCGAGTCCTCCGACCCCAGGGCGTACAGCCGGCCGTCGGGCCCGAGCACGAGCGCCACGTTCACGAGCCGCTTCCGCAGCCGCAGCTCGGTGCTCCCCTTCGGTGGTGGCAGGAACACCGGATCGGACTCGGGTCCCGGCAGTCCCCGCTTCGCGGTCCAGCCCGGCTCGCCTCCCGGGCCGAACTTGCGGATCTCGTCGCGCACCAGCGGGGCGAAGTACACCGACCCGTCCGGCGCCACGGCGACCGCCCCCGCATTCACGAGGTGACTGAGCGGCGGCAGGGCGGGCCGGCGGATGGTGGCGATGCCCCCCCCCCCTCCCCCGATGGGGCGACCCAGCGTATCGAGCAAGCGAATGAGCGGCGCGGTGTCGGGTTCGGAAGCGGCGAGCTCGGGGACGTAGTACGGCGAGCGCACGGCCACCACGCGTCCTCCCGCCGCGGCGTACAGCGAGGCGACGTCCGGGCTGTCCCACTCCCGCACCACCCGGCCCGCGGTGTCGAGCACCACGCCCTCGCCGGTGCGCTCGGTGATGAGCAGCTGGGTGGGGCCGAGCGGCGCAACGGCCATGGGCGTCGCGAGCCGAGGACTCGAGATCTGGCGGACGGCGTGGAGTCGCCCGTCGAACGCGATGATACGGCTCTGGTCGGGGTCGGGGGCCCACGATAATGAAGCGAGGCCCAGCCGCGCGGCCGGCGAGCGGCCGAGGAAGAGGAGCGTGAAGCCGCCGGGCGCCGGCGCGCGACAGCCGAGCATGGCTGCCGCGAGCACGGCGCCCAAGGCGCGGCGCATCAGGTGGCGGGTGAGACCGTCTTGATCTCGATCGTGTGCAGCCCGCTCACCATCCGGTGCATGCCCGTGACTTTCACTTTGCCTTCCGCAAACTGCTCGAGCTTCGAGTTCTGCGGATCGCCGGGCTTGGAGCTCACCGGCAGGTAGATGGTGCCGTCGGTCCCCAGAATTCCGAGCGGCACGCCGGCCTTGGCGCATGCCTGCGCGCAGATCTTGTGAGCGGCGCCTGACGCGCCGTTGGTGGTGTTACAGTTCAGGTCGACCACCGAGCCGGTGATCGTCATCTCGTTGCCCGCCGTGGCCGCATGGCCTTGCGCTGCGAGCGGCAGCGCGCACAGGCCCAGGACGGCCGTCGTGGCGAGGATGCGCTTCAACATCGGTTTCATCCTCCTGTTGATGTGAACCTCGGAGTCTTCGTGTACCATACGTCCCGACCCGTAGTTCCGGATTGGCGTATATTGGGCGCCATGAGCGCGGCGTATCGCGAGTTGCTGGAGCGGTTTGGCGCGGGGTGGGAGCGGGGCGACGTGGATGCCATCGCCGCCGTATTCGCCCCCGACGGCACGTTCCTCGGCACACCGTTCGGCGAGCGCACCGCCGGGATCGACGCCATCCGGGCGTACTGGAAGGACGTCCCGCTGAACCAGGCGGATGTCACGTTCAAGGCCGGCGAGATCCATTCGGCCGGGCCGTGGTTCGCCGCCGAGTTCCGCTGCACCTACCGGCGCCGCCGCACGGGCGAATGGGTCGATACCCGGGGCGCCATCTTCTGCGAGACCAAAGACGGCAAGATCACCGAGATGCGCATGTACTGGCACCGGAACCCCTAGCGATCAGATCCCCTGGCGGGCGCGCGCGTACTCGAGCGCCTGCTCCATCAGCTCGGCGCTGCGCAGTCCCACGCGCATCGCCGCCGTGACGGCGTCTTCTTCCTCCATTCCCTGTTCCAGCATGAAATAAGGAATGAGACCGGCCCCGACGCGATTGCCGCTGGCGCAATAGATGAACGCAGGGCGCTTGCCGGCGAGCTCGCGCACCGCGGCCACGAAGCTCGTGAAGGTGGCGTCGCTCACCGCGCCGTGTCCGATCGGTATGCTGCGATACTCGAGCCCCGCGGCCACCACCGCGTCAGGCGTGCGGAACGGACGCGGCTCCATCGCCTCGCGGATGTCGATCACCACGGCGCAGCCGGCGCGTTTCAGGGCCGCGAGATGCTCGGACGCGGGCTGTCCCCCCGTCACGACTCCCGGGATCGGCTCGCAGGCGTTGGCGACGCCGGCGATGGCTTCGAGCAATTGGCTCATTGGCAGGGCCGCGGCTAGCTTTCCACGCACAATCTATCTCATGTCGCCCGGCATGGCGTCGCCCCGCCGTCCCTCACTCCGCGTCCACTTGAAGCCGCACCACAAAATGTGGCTCAACTGGGACGGCGCATTCCTCATGGGGCCCCGCTACCTGCGGTTTCTCGACGCGGTCGACCGCACCGGGACCATCCGGGCGGCGGGCCGCGAGGTCGGCTGGAGCTATCGCACCTGCCTGAACCGCATCCGGGAAATGGAGCGCGTGCTCGGCGCCAAGGTGCTCGCCACCACCCGCGGCGGCGCCCGGCGCGGCGGCGCCCGGCTCACACCCGAGGCGCGGCGCCTGGTCAAGCTGTTCGGCCGCTGGAAGCGCGAGGCGGTGCGCCTGAGCGACGTGGCGTTCCGGAAAATCCTGCCCCGATAGGCACCATATTGCCTATCGGCCGGGCGCCCGCTAGCTTGCGCGCGTGCGCTCGGGCCCGGTAGTCGCGGCTCTCACTCTCTGCACGGCGCTGCGCCTGCCGGCGCAGGCGCCCCAGTCGTTCTCCACCACTCCCAAGCTCACCGGTTACCTCCAGCCCCGCTTCCAGACGCTGGGCGACACCGCGTCGTTCCTGCTGCGGCGCGCCCGCTTCGCGGTGGAGGGAAACATTACTCCCTGGGCGTCGTACCGCGCGCAGGTCGAGATGCGCACCACCGGAGCGGCGGCGACGCCCGCCGCGTCGCCGCTCACCCTCTCCGCCACCGACCTCTGGATCCGGCTGACGCACCGCCGCTGGGGCGCCACCGTGGGTCAGTTCCGCCTGCCCTACTCGCTGGAATCGCTGCTCAGCTCCCCCGCGCTCGAGACCAGCGAGCGCTCGCGCATCGTCGGCGCCGCCAAGCGCGACATCGGCGTGCAGGCCGACTGGACCCTCGCGGGCCGGGTGGTGCTCCAGGCCGCGGTGGTGAACGGCGAAGGGCCGAACCGGACCACCAGCACCAACCCCGACAACCGCATGGCGTACTTCGCGCGCGCCCTGGTCACGCCCGTCAAGGGTCTGGACCTGGGCGGCGCGTTCGAGGGCTACAACGACTCGACCGGCGCGAACGTGCAGGGCATATACCGGTCAGGTCGCTGGACGGCGCGGGCCGAGTACATCGATGAACACAATCGCGGTAGCCAAGTGCATACCAGAGGGTGGTACGGACTCGCCGGCTACTACGCGATCCCGCAGCGGGTGGAGGTGGTGGGCCGCTTCGAGCAGTTCGACCCGAGCGATCGCGTCGCGACCGATCGCTCCACCGGGTACCTGATCGGGCTGCAGTACTTCATGCGCGGCGACAACTTCAAGATCCTCGCCGACTATGAAGCGTTCCGCGAGCAGGCCGTGCAGGTGAGTAACAACCGGGGCGTGGTACAGATGCAGGTGCGGTGGTGAGCGGGAGGTTGGGGAGGTTGGGGGAGGTTAGGGGAGGTTGGGGAAGGTCTGGGCCGCTGCTGGTCGCGGCCATCACCTCCACCGTCTTCTACCGTCCTCTACCGCCTTCTACCGTCCAGTCCCCCGATGTCATCCTCGCCACCACGACCTCGACCCGCGACGCCGGGCTGCTCGACTCGCTGTTGCCCGTGTTCGAGCGACAGACCCGCTACCGCGTGAAGGTGATCGCCGTGGGCAGCGGCCAGGCGCTCGCCATGGGGCGCCGCGGCGACGCCGACGTGGTGCTGTCGCACGCCCCCGAAGCGGAGCGCGTACTGGTCGACTCGGGCTACTTCGTGCGGCGGCGGCTCGTGATGCACAACGAGTTTCTGGTGGTAGGGCCCGCGGCCGACCCCGCCGGACTGCGCGGCCTGAGCGACGCGGTCGCCGCGTTGCGCAGGCTCGTGGAGCGCCGGGCGCCCTTCGTGTCGCGCGGCGATCAGTCGGGGACGCACCAGCGCGAGCAACTACTGTGGAAGCGCACGGGAATTGCGCCCCCCACTCGGGACGGCTGGTACGTCGAGTCGGGCCAGGGCATGGGGGCGACCCTGCAGCTCGCCGACGAAAAGCGCGCCTACACCCTCACCGATCGGGCGACCTATCTCGCGTGGCGCGACAAGCTGCAGCTCGTGCCCATGGTCGAGGGCGATTCCCTGCTGTACAACGTCTACCACGTGCTCGAGCTCAACCCCAAGAACGCCGCGCGCGTGAATCTCGCCGGCGGCCGGGCCCTGGCGGACTTCTTCGTCGCACCCGAGACCCAGGGGCTGATCGCCCACTTCGGGAAGGCGCGCTTCGGCCAGAGCCTGTTCGTCCCCGACGCGGGAGAGCCCGACCGCTGGTAGCCCTGTCTCCTTGGGAGACAGACATGTCTCCCAGGTGGGTCATCCGTTAACGCGTGCGGCGGCTTGTAGTCCTACGGGAACCGGCATGCTTCTTGATCGCTTGCCAGGGATACGGGTATATAGAGGATAGACCAATGCTGCTCCCATTGATGCTCTCGCTCGCAGGCTCCGCGCTCGCTCCCGCGACCGCGGCGTCCGCTCGAGTCGTGAGCGACGACCCACCGATCAAAGTCTGGCTCAATCACGACAATTACTACCGCGGCGATAAGGCGCGCGTCAACGCGCGGCTCGCGGACGACGGCTACGTCGTCGTGCTGCGCGCCGACGCCGACGGCCGGGTGCGGGTGTTGTTCCCGCTCGACCCGGGCGACGACGCGTTCGTGCGCGGCGGCGAGACGATCGAGGTGCGCGGCCGGGGCGACCGTGAGGCGTTCTACATCGACGAGCGCGAGGGTTCGGGCCTGGTGCTCGCTGCCCGCTCGGCGACGCCCTTCAAGTTCGACCCGTTCGTACGCGGCGATCATTGGGATTACCGGGTGCTCGACGTGCGGCAATCCGGTGACGACAAGGAAGCGGCGCTGGTCGACATCGTGCAGCGCATGACCGACGGCCATTTCGATTACGACGCCGTGAGCTATGTCGTCGGGACTCAGGCGGCGTATCGCGACTACTACCCGTCGTACTACTCCGTGGGCTTCGGCTCGGGCTGGCCGTACCGCTACGGCTTCGGCTCATGCTACGATGCGTTCTTCTACGACCCGTTCTATTGCGGCTCGTACTACAGTCCGTTCTACGATCCGTTCTTCTTCGGCGGGTTCGGTTTCCGCTACCGGCGGCCGTTCGGGTACCGGCCGTTCATCTACTACACGGGCGGCGGGGCGTTCTACAACCAGCCCCACAACCTGTTCGTGAATCGCTTGCGGACAGGCGTCGGGTCCGGGCTGTATTTCAAAGATCGGCTCGGGACCAATGTGAACGTAGGCGGCATCGCACCGCGGTCCCGCGATCCCCTGACGTTCGTCTCGCGCTCGGACCCGCGCGCCGTTCCGGTGCGCCCGGCGGCGTTCCCCGTGCGCGAGCGGCCCGATCGCACCAATCAGGCCGACCGGCCCGACGTCAGGACTCGACCGGACCACCCCGATCATCCGGATCGCCCCGATGTGAGGACGCGGCCAGACCACCCCGATCATCCCGATCGGCCGGCCGAGCAGCCTCGGGCGCGCGAGCCCGAGCGGCGTGAGCCGTCGCGGGGCAATGACCGGCCCGCCGTCGAGCGGCCGCGCGACTCTGGTGCGCGTGACCGCGGCTCGTCTCCGCCGCCCAGCCGCGGTGGTGGTGGCGGTGGCGGCGGCAATCACGGGGGTGGGGGCGGGGGCGGGGGCGGGGGCGGCAACGTCAGTCGGGGTGGTGGCGGCGGCGGCGGTGGCAATCACGGGGGCGGAGGCGGAGGCGGGGGCGGTCGCCGGCGGCCGTAGAACATCGATTAGGTCGGTTGGGTAGGGGCGCAGCATGCTGCGCCCCTACTTTTTTGCGTGCACATTCCCGCGATGCACGTTCCCCCGCCATGACCGACCTGAAACGATCGCTGCGACTGGTCGACGGACTCGCCATGGTCGTCGGCATCATGGTCGGGTCGGGCATCTTCCGCACGCCCGGGCTCGTGGCCGCGCAACTCGGTCGCCCGTCGCTCACCTTCGTCGCCTGGATCGCGGGCGGGGCCCTCGCGCTGCTCGGCGCGTTGTGCTTCGCCGAGCTCGCGACGCGCCACCCCGCGGCGGGCGGGAAATACGTGTACGTGCGCGAAGCGTTCGGCCCGCGCGCCGGCTTCGTGGTGGGCTGGGTCGAGGGACTGGCGATCTATCCCGCCGCGATCGCCGGCATCGCCGTCGTGGCCGGAGAGTACACCGGGCGGCTCCTTGGCCTCGAGCCCGGCCACACGCGCTGGATCGGGGCGGGGATGGCGGCCCTGTTTACGGCGATCAATCTCGCCGGCGTCGCGTCGGGGCGCTGGGTGCAGAACGTGGTGACCGCGGCGAAGCTGCTCGCCCTGGCGGGCGTCGTCGTGCTGGCGTTCACCCTGGGCCACGGCGCCGGTTGGCACTCGTCGCTCCCCGCGGCGCCTACCGGCACCGCCACGCTAGTCGCGCTGGCGCTCGCGTCCCAGGCGGTGATCTGGACCTACTACGGCTATCTCGACGTCGCCAAGATCGCGGAAGAAGTGGTCGACCCCGGGCGCACGCTGCCGCGCATCCTGCTGGGCGGGATCGGCATCGCGGCGGCGCTGTATCTCCTGCTCAACGCGGCGTTTTTCCAGGTGCTGCCGATCGATCGCATCGCCGCCTCGAACCTGGCGCCCGGAGACGTGGCCGCCGAGCTCACGGGGGCGCGTGGCGGCAGCCTCGTGGCCGCGCTGGCGGTGCTCGTGGTGCTGGCGTCTTTGAACGGCAACATCTTCGTGACGCCGCGCGTGATTTTCGGGCTGGCGCGCGAGGGACTGGGCCCGCGCGCCCTGGCGCTCGTCAACGCGGGCGGCACGCCCTGGGTCGCGATGCTTCTCGTGGGCGCGGTCGCGATCGCCCTCGCCGCCACCGGCTCGTTCGAGTCGCTCTTGGGCCTCGCCATCACGGTGATCCTGGTGATCGACAGCTTCACGGTGCTGTCGCTGTTCCGGCTGCGCGCGCGGCAGCCGGGCGCGCCGTTTCTCGTGCCGGGGTTTCCCTGGGTCCCGCTCGCGTTCGTGGGAGTGTACGCGGCCCTGTTCGTGGGGACGGCGGTGGGCCGGCCGGGGCTGGTGGCGAAGGCGGGGGCGCTGCTGGTGGGGGCGTACGGATTAAGCTGGATGGTAGAAGACGGTGGAAGACGGTAGAGGGGTGACCTCTACCGCCTTCTACCGCCTTCTACCGCCTATCTTTTATCGCATGCCCCGCCTCGCCGTCGCGCAGATCCGCCCCAGCAAGGGTGATTATGCTGCCAATCTCCAGAAGATCGGCGGCGTCCTGGCGGAGATCGCCAAGCTCGACCCGCCGGTCGACCTGGTGATCTTCCCGGAGACGGCGACCTCGGGCTATTTCGTGGAGGGCGGCGTGCGCGACGTCGCCGTGACCGCGGGGACGCTGTTCCGTGATCTCACCATCGAGCACGAGGCGGCGGGAGCGCCTCCGATCGACGTCGCCGTCGGGTTCTACGAGGTGTTTCAGAACCACTTCTACAACTCTTGTCTCTACGCCTCACTCGGTAACGCTTCTCCAGGCAACGCCTCGCCCCGTATCCTCCACGTCCACCGCAAGGTGTTCCTGCCCACGTACGGCGTGTTCGACGAGGAGCGCTTCGTGGATCGGGGGCGCGATATCCAGGCCTTCGACACCCGTTACGGGCGGGTCGCGATCTTGATCTGCGAGGACGCGTGGCACTCGATCACCGGCACGATCGCGGCGCTGCAGGGTGCGCAGCTGGTGATCGTGCCGAGCGCGTCGCCGGCACGCGGCACGGGCCGGGACGAGGAGGGGACCCGGCTGCCGGCGAGCGTGGTGCGGTGGGAGCGGATCCTCAAGGGCATCACGGACGAGCACGGCGTGTGGGTCGCGTTCGCGAGCCTGGTGGGGTCCGAAGGGGGGAAGGGATTCCCGGGCGGCTCCGTGATCGTGAGCCCGGGCGGCGAGATCGTGCTGCGCGGGCCGCTGTTCGAAGAGGCGGTGCTCACATACGACCTCGATTTCGACGAGATCACGCGGGCGCGGGCGGAGTCGCCCCTGCTAGCCGACCTTGAGGTGAACCTCCCTCATCTGATCAAACACTTGGGGACGAGGGACGGGGGACGGGGGACGGGTAAGCGCAAGGCCATCAAGTTCGATCCCGCTACCAATGGCTCACACCCGTCCCCCGCCCCTCGTCCCCCGTCCCCGATTCACATCGTCGGGAAAGGTGTGGAGGAAGGAGATCCCTTAACCATCGATCCCGATCTCGCGCGCCGCTGGCTGGTTTCGTTTCTCAAGGACGAAGTCGTGCGCCGCCGCGGGTTCACCCAGGGGATTGTCGGGCTGTCGGGAGGCGTGGACTCGTCGCTCACGGCGTTTCTTGCGGTCGAGGCCCTCGGCAAGGAGAACGTGATCGGCGTCCGGATGCCCTACAAGACGTCGTCGCCGGAGAGCCTGCAGCATGCCCAGCTGGTCATAGATCAACTGGGGATCGAGTCGCTCACCATCGACATCAGCGCCGCGGTGGACGGCTATCTCTCCCAGGTGGAAAAGAACGGCGCCGCCGATCCCACCCGGCGCGGCAACGTGATGGCGCGCGAGCGCATGATCGTGCTGTTCGACTTGTCGGCGAAGTACAAAGCCCTGCCCATCGGCACGAGCAACAAGTCGGAGCGGCTCTTGGGGTATTTCACCTGGCACGCCGACGACACGCCGCCGGTGAACCCGCTGGGCGACCTGTTCAAGACGCAAGTGCGCGCCCTGGCGCGGCACGTTGGTGTCCCGGACGTCATTCTCCAGAAGCCGCCCACGCCCGACCTGGTCCCCGGACAGACGACCGAAGGCGACTACGGCATCAGCTACGACAAGGTGGATCGCATTCTCTACTACCTGATCCGCGGCATGAAGCCCGAGGAGATCGTGGCGCGCGGCTTCACGCGCGAAGAGGTGGACAAGGTCGAGCGGCGGCTCGAGTCGACCCACTGGAAGCGGCGGCTCCCCACGGTGGCGGTGATGTCGCAGACGGCGATCGGTGAGTTCTACCTGCGACCGGTGGACTACTGATGCACGCCAAGCATCCCCGCGACTCGGAAACCGTGATGTCCGAGCTGATGATGCCGCACCACGCCAACCTGCTGGGCAACGTGTTCGGGGGCGTGATCCTGTCGCTCGTGGACCGGGTCGCCGCGGTGTGCGCCATCCGCCACGCCGGCCGCCCCTGCGTCACCGTCTCGGTCGACAAGGTGGACTTCAAGGAGCCGATCCACGTGGGCGAGCTGATCAGCGCGTTCGCGCGGGTCAACTTCGCGGGCCGCACCTCGATGGAGGTAGGCGTGAAGATCATCGCCGAGAACGTGCTCACGGGCGAAAAGCGCCACACCAACTCGTGCTACGTCACG
>Ga0209473_1000904_pt1 | contig 16998 bp, 16 predicted proteins | sample GraSoiAngelo_133_FD_185890 | JGI IMG/M metagenome (GOLD analysis project Ga0209473, IMG submission 185890) | Grasslands soil microbial communities from the Angelo Coastal Reserve, California, USA - 14_0929_05_20cm (SPAdes) (version 2) | ecosystem: Environmental > Terrestrial > Soil > Grasslands ...
GATGCTGCCGAACAGCACCGAGCCGGCATAGAGCACCGTCGCCACCAGGATGATCGCAGGTCCCGACGGCACTTTGGTCTGGAACGACAGCACCAGTCCCGCATAGCCCGAAATGACGGCGGCGATGACCGCGATGCAGATCATGCCGGTGATATCGCGCGACCAGAACCGCGCGATGCCTGCGGGCAGGATCATTAATCCTACCGCGAGCAAGGTGCCGAGCGCCTGAAAACCGTTGACGAGATTGATGACGACCAGCGCCAGGAACGCCAGATGCGCCGGCGCGCCGGCGCGGCTGACCGTGCGCAGGAACAGCGGATCGACGCTTTCGATCACCAGCGGCCGATAGATCACGGCCAGCACCAGAAGCGTGATGGTGGCGTTGAATGCGACCACCAAGAGCGTCTGGTCATCCATGGCGAGAATATTGCCGAACAGCACGTGCAACAGATCGATATTGGTGCCCTTGATGGAGACGATCGTGACACCGAGGGCGAGCGAGGCCAGATAGAAGGTCGCGAGCGAGGCGTCCTCTTTCAATCCCGTGGTGCGGGATACGACACCGGCAAGGATTGCCACCGTAAAGCCCGCGATCAATCCGCCCGTCGTCATCGCGAACAGATTGAGCCCGGACAATAGAAAGCCGATCGCGGCTCCCGGCAGGATCGCGTGCGCCATGGCGTCGCCGACGAGGCTCATCCGCCGCAGCATCAGGAACACGCCGATCGGCGCGCCGCCAAGCGACAGCGCGATCACGGCCGCCAGCGCGCGGCGCATGAATTCGAATTCGGTGAACGGCGCGATCAGCACTTCGGTGATCATGTTGCGATCAGGCCGCTTGCGACGGCATATCGTCGGCGACGCAAGGTGCCGCGCTGTCGTCGAACGCCTCGCACATCCGCCGCGCGGCGAGCAGGTTTTCGGCCGTGAGCACTTCGGAGGTCGTAGCCCAGGCCACCGGCTCGCGCGCCAACAGCAGGGTTTGCGGGAAATTGCCGCGCACCAGATCCATGTCGTGCAACGCCGCCAGCACGGTGCGGCCCTCCGCGTGCCAGCGCTTGATCAGCGCGAGCAGATCGGCGGAAGTCTTGGCATCGATGGCGTTGAAGGGCTCGTCGAGCACGATCAGCCGCGCATCCTGCAACAACACCCGCGCAAACAGCATGCGCTGCAGCTGCCCGCCCGATAGCGTGCCGATGGCGCGGTTCTCGAAGCCGGTGAGGCCGACCGCAGCCAGCGCCTGGCCGATCTTCTCACGCGAGGCCTTGCCGATGCCGCCGAAAAATCCGGTGGCGCGCCATAGCCCGGTGCCAACCAAATCAAACACCGAGATCGGGAAACTGCGGTCGATATCGGCGGTCTGCGGCAGATAAGCGATATCCCGGACATCGAGACCATCCGTTGCGATCGAGCCCGCAAGCGGCTTCAAGATGCCGACCAATCCGCGAAACAGCGTCGACTTGCCGGCGCCGTTCGGGCCTACGATGGCGAGCAGCGCGCCGGATGGGACTTCGCCGTTGAGATGATGCACCGCCGGGTGGCGATCGTAGCCCAGCGTGACGTCGCGGAATTGGATTTGCGCGGCCATGCTCATCTCATCGCCAACCACACCACGGCCCACAGGCCAGCGCTGACCGCGAGTGCAGCGCCAAGCCGCGAGACGACCGGCATGCGCAAAATCGACCACGCAGCGGCCTGCGGCGGATGCGGCGACGCCGGGCCGTGGGCATGCGCATGCGCATGGCCGTGGTCGTGACCATGGGGACCGGGTGGAACCATCCAGGAACGTTATATTATAACATAACGGGTGTCCACCAAGAGGTGGCTCATGGTTTCCCGATCGCCATCGCGATCGCGGCCGCCACAAACGGAAACGGCACCGATACAGTGGCGCGAAACCAGACGAAACGGGCCGGCATGAACGGGATTTCCCACAACAGGAGCCGTTGGAAGGCAAACAGCGCCCAGGCGATCACATAGGCGATGACCTGCGGCGGGCCGCCGCCGGCCTTCAGCGCCACCGCGCCGATGGAGAAGCCGACCACCGGGCCGCCCGGCGTCGCCGCGCCGGCGATCACGGCGGTAGCGACGCCGAACCAGCCCGAGTTCGGCCCAAGCCAGCCGGTGATGATTTCCTGCGGGATGACGGCTGCGATATAGCCCGACCCGATCACGCCAAGCGCGATGCGCGGCACGATGTTGACAAAATCCATCGAGCCCTCGCGCAGCGATGCCGTCAGCACCTTGGGGCCGCGCCGATAGGCGATAAAGCCGACGGCTGCGACCGAGCCCCACAGGATGATATCGATGAGCAGCGCCGCGCTCATTCGACGTCGTCCTTTGGGTACATCCGCACATAGACGAAGCGCCCGAGCGCGCCGGCGAGCAGGGGCAGCGGCAGCGAGATCACGATGCGCCACAGTGTGAAATCCGTGCCCATGATCGGCAATTCCCAGGCGACCGCCCGGCCGTAGCCGATCAGCGTCCAGCTCACGACCATCGCAATGGTGGCGCCGAAATCGGCGCCGACGGCAAGCAGCGCGCTCGCAACCGGATAGGCGGTGAACGGCCCGCCCGGCAGGATCGCGCCGAAGGCGGCGCCGATCAGCAGTCCCTTCAGGCCCGAGTTCGGCCCGAGCGATCGCGAGACTTTCTCGTGCGGCAAGATCTCCGCGATGAACGCGCCGAGCAGGCAGCCCGCCAGCACGCGCGGAAGGATGCCGCCAAACAGCGTCAGATCGCGGGTCAGGATGTCGAGCACGCCGTCGACGCCATCGCGGCGGTAGACCAGCGTGGCGCTGGCCGCGACGAGTACGCCGATCGTGATCATCGACCAGCCGATCGGCCTGCGGGCGCGTCCCCGCCGCGATTCGCCTTCCGCGGCGTCATCGGCAGACGCCGGGTCGTTCGTGGAAGTTCTGACAAGAGAATCGGTCTGACGAATGAACAGGCTAAATCTGCTTAGGCTCGCTCGAACAGCGATGCAAACGGAAGAACGGCAATACCCATGCGCGGTTCATGGAGGCCCATGCGGCAATGCCGCCCCGCTTAGTTGGCGCGCCAGTAGACGACGGGGCGGCAACTTCATGCTGCCGCCCCGACGTTCACATCAAAAAAGTCTGACGTGTCGTCAGGTCGCCTTCGCGAACAGCTGGTCGACGTACTCCCAGTTCACGAGATGATCGACAAACGCCTTCAGGTAATCCGGACGCCGGTTGCGGTAGTCGATGTAATAGGAGTGCTCCCAGACGTCGCAGCCAAGGATCGGGATCGCGCCGTGCACCAGCGGGTTTTCGCCGTTGGGCGTCTTGGAGATTTCGAGCTTGCCATTCTTGACCTGCAGCCAGCACCAGCCTGAGCCGAACTGGCCGACGCCGGCGGCGGCGAAATCGGTCTTGAATTTTTCGAAGCCGCCGAGGTCCTCGTTGATTTTCTTTTCCAGGCGACCCGGCAACTTGCTGCCACCGCCATTGGGTTTCATCCAACTCCAGAAGTGGATGTGATTGAAGTGCTGGCCGGCGTTGTTGAAGACCGCGGCGTTCTTGCCGAACGATCCCTTGACGACGTCCTCAAGGGATTTGCCCTCGAACTCGGTCCCCTTCATCGCATTGTTACCGTTGGTCACATAGGCCTGGTGATGCTTGTCATGGTGGTATTCCAGCGTTTCCTTGGACATATGGGGCGCAAGGGCGTCATAGGCGTAAGGTAGGTTGGGAAGCGAAAAGGTCATGGGATGATGTCCGCAACTGAGGGGAAGACGTGATTTAACGGAAATCCCTTATAGAAGGTTCCATGATCGCAAGACACCGCAATTTGGCAAAACCGGTAGGCTCAATTCGACGAGGCCGCCGCACCTGCTGAAAACGCTTCCCTGGGCCTTAAGGAGCGAGCGCTTTACGCCACCATCGCTTTCAATGCGGTCGCGGCGGAAGCATAGCCGCCGCGCGCACCGTCGATGAAATGCACGTGGTCGCTGCGCATCGCCGACGGCGTGAAGCAGGTCATCATCGCCGCATCCTGCCGATGCAGCCCATAGCGGATGATGCGGGCTGAGGCGGCAGCTTCAAGGCGCTGGGTCAGCGCGCGCTCAAGCTCCAGCGTGCAATCGAGGATCATGCGCAGTCCGTCGTCGTATTTGCGGAAGTCGGAATTCTCCACCACCTGCCGGGTGTAGGTCTTCGGCACGAAGCCGCCGACCCTAATGCCGAAGCGCATGATGACATAGACGAACAGCGTGCGGCCGAGCACTGAGATGCGCCGCCGCGCCAGCGAGCCGCCGCGCGCCGCGCGCGCCTCATAGTCCATGCCGGCCGGCGGCCAGCGCAGCGGTGGACCGCCCGGCGGCACCGGCCGTCCCGCATCGGGGCTGCGCTCGACGAGGTCGATGATGTCTTCGATCAGCTTGCGAAAGGCGGTCGGATCGGCGTTGGCCGCCGGCACCACCAGCACGGAAAGAATGAGACCGCGCGTCGCCGGCATTTCCTCGAAGCGGCACGACAGCCCCGAGAGGTCCGGCTGCGTGCCCGATGGCGCCACCTCAACCGCGAACTCGCCGCGCTTCATCGCCGCCTCCGCCCAGCCGAGGCCGCCGCCGGAGAACATCGCATAGGACAAATTCGCGGACGGGGCGAACCGCGCCACCCGCACATCGAGGCGCTGCGCGCGGATCGCGCTGATGGGCACGAGCGCGACCCGCATGACGAGATCGAGGTCGTCCCTGACCCAGCCTGCGGTCGCCGCCAGCGCCTCACGGGCGCGATCGAGATCGTCGGGCGAGACCGCAAAACTTGCGCCGTCGCCGCCGAACACGAACGGAAACTCGCGGCCGTCCAACGCATTGGTGACGGCAGCGATAACGGCGGCGCCCGCCATGTTGACGGCCTTGTAGCGGGCCTGCGCGATCGCCGTGGTCGATTCCACGATATCGGCGACGCCGATGCTCCAGTCATCCGGCAGCGACGAGTAAAGCGCCGGGTCCATCAGGCTGGAAAAGCCGCGAAAGACCGGGATGCCGCTGTAGAACGGATCGCTGCCAGGTGTGGTCATGGAATGCGGGTAATCCGGATTTCTCGAACCTTCAGACAGATACGGGCGGATCCAACAATCGGGTTCGCGTGGCGCCTCGAAACAACATATTGAATACTATCCTCGCGGAAATCAAAACGGTCTCAAGAAATTCACGTTGCGCCTGTGCATCTTTTTTGGTACATTCGGGTGTGAATGGCTGACAGCCTCAAGCCCATCCCTTTTGTGTTTTGGCGATCCGCTACGGGCCGGGAGCCGGTGCGAGAATGGCTAAACGAATTCTCCCGCGAGGATAAACGGACCATCGGGCGCGACATCGCCAAGGTGCAGTATGGCTGGGCCGGTGGGCTTGCCGTTGTGCCGTCCGCTGAGTGGCGGATTGTGGGAAGTCCGTGCATCGCTGCCAAGCAAGCGGGAGGCGCGGGTATTCTTCGGATTCCACAATGGCATGCTGATCGCGGTGCACGCGATTATTAAGAAGACGCAGAAGACACCGGCGGAAGACCTGGCGTTGGCAAGGCAGAGATTTAAGGAGTTGCAATCGTGGCAAGGAAGAACCCGCACATAGGTTCAAGTTTCGAGAGTTGGCTGGAAGGCGAAGGAATCCGCGAAGAGGTGAATGCCGCCGCGATCAAGGCGGTGATCGCACGCCAGCTTGCCCGGGAAATGAAGAAAAAGAAAATCACCAAACAGCGAATGGCGGAGCTGATGAAGACGAGCCGTGCGCAACTCGACCGTTTGCTCGACCCCGACAATGGCAGCGCCACGATCGAAAGCCTTCAGCGCGCCGCCAAGATTGTGGGACGCGAACTGCGGCTGCAACTCGTATAGCCGCAGTTCAGCGGTCACCGCTCGGGAAGCTGCGCGCAAAAATTTCAAGTTCAAACTTGAAATCGTAGCCGCAGAGAACCAACCCCGCTTTGCCGGCCGAGACGGCGGGCTGCGCCCGGTTATGATGGGAACCGAAGCTCCGACGAGCTATCGGGCACCTTTCGAGAGTCGAAAAACCCGTTTTGGCCTGGTATTTGTAGAAGATGGCGAACTCAAATCCGACCGCCACACAATTGACTGCGCACGCCCTTCTGATCGGCGACCGCATCAATACGGCCGGCTTCGAGGGTCAGGTGTTGTCGAACACGCCGCTGGCGTTGCGCATCGGAGCGAACGGCACGGCGGTGGTGTTTCGTTATGGCGTTGTGGTCTTCATTGGGCTGACGGCCGATGAGGAGGCGGAATTTGTCGAGCGATTGCAGACGCGCACCTTCGGCAAGATCACGCCTTCCGAAGAAGAATGGGCGAAAATACAGATCGCGAGAGAATCCGGAGAACCGATCCCGGTCGGTGGACCGATTCCAGTCATGGACTTCTCCCTTGATAGGATCCTGGTGGTATCCGACGCGCTTGCGAAAAGCGTCGTGCTCGGGCGCGACGAAAGAGAGGTCGCAAACGTATTCGACACCATCGACCCTTTCGCCCGCGAGCTCGCAAGATTAGGCAAGACTTCAAGAAACAGGACCGATCTGCTCAAGCTGATAGGTAATGCGTTGCTGGTCCAGCATCGCCTCTCGGGCCGCGTCGCGGTCGCAGAGAAGCCGGACGTTCTGTGGGACCGGCCCGATCTGGAGCGGCTTTATGCGCGACTGGAAGACGAATACGAGCTCTCTGAACGCGTCGAGACGTTGAACAGGAAATTGGCTGTTATCGCCGACACCGCTACCACGCTGGCCGACATCGTCGACACCAAACGCTCGCTGCGGCTCGAGATTATCGTGGTGTTCCTGATCGCATTTGAGATCGTGATCACGTTTTACGAAATCTACGCCCGCCAGGGGCATTGAGCGGCCTGCAAGGCAGGCTCAGGCGGTGCTGCCGGCGCCGCCGACATCGATGGTGCCGCTGCGGCGATCGAGGCGCCGGGAAACGCCTTGCTCAATCCGTCCAGCACAGCCTGATCGGCGATCTCGCCGGACAGTTGAATATAGCGCGGCGAGAGACCGGAAGCCGATCCGCTCATCAGAAGCTTGCGCCAGTGCGACGGCGTGCCGGATATGTGGGTGACGCCATGCGCGTTGAGCCGCGCGACGTGGTCGGCGAGCGGTTGGGTCGGATCGGCCAGCACCATCGAACCGCCACTGAGGATGGCGCGCAGGAAAATCTGCAGGCCGCCGTAGCAGCGGATGTCGTAGAAGGTCGCCCACACCGGCGCGGCATCGCACGACGGAGCGTCGGCGAGGATCGCGCCGATCAATCCTTCCAGGGTATGGCCGACGATCTTCGGCGCGCCGGACGTGCCGGATGTCAGCATCAGCCATTCGGTGGCGCGCTCGGTTCTTGCTTTGGTGCCTGCACGCACCGGTGGCCGGGCCGCCACCACCAGATAGACCTCCGAATCCGTCCAGCGTGCCGGCTGGTCGGTGACGACGGCGTCGATCTCGGCATCGTCGATCAGGGTCTTGAGTTGATCGGCCTTGAGGTTGGGCGGACACAGCAGCATCCGCCGCGCCACGCCGTCGATTTCAATCATCGCGAGTGCCGACATCAGTTGGTCGGTCACATTCAACAGCACCGAGCGTCCGGAGAGCTCACGCGGGCCACCGAACAGGCAGGTCTGTTCAAGGATGTTCGTCAGCGACACGATTTGCCGTGCGTCGCAAAGGGTACGGCCCTTCAGCTCCGGGCTAAGATAATCACGCAGCGCGAAGATCTCACGCGGGGACATTTTCGCGGGCCCGGACGAAGTCGCCGACCGTCAGGGGAAACGTGGCGTCCTCCGAGATAATCCTTAACCTTACCGACATGGGATGATGCGCTTTCCCGTTAAACTGGAGGCCTCAATCATACAGCGCAAATCGGAGATCATGCCGCCGTCCCGCCATGTTTTGCCTTCCGTGGTAAATGCGACCTTCGCAATGCGCCGGAGTTCCCGAAAAGCAATATCGGTTTGCCTTCGCTCAATCCCTGCGGTTCGCCATGGGCTTGAGGCGATCGCCGATAGGACGAAGGTCGAATAGGCACCTGAAGGTTTCGGTTCGCGCCATGACCGGGAGCGATTATGCTGGCAGCTAACAGATGGTCCTGGATTCCTTGATCCTGAGAACCGCCTGACCTGCGGCGAGGAACACGCACATTCGTGCTCGGGTTTGGGCCCAGAGGACGACTCCCGGCGTTCGGGAAAAGATGCGCCAGCCATCCGACGGATCTGACGCATGAACGAGAGCATCTCTTCACCTTTCATCCGATACCCGATCGGGACGTCGCTGTTGATGGCCGGCATCCTGTTCGTCGGCGTGGTCGCCTATCCGCTGCTTCCCGTCGCGCCGCTGCCGCAGGTCGACTTCCCGACCATCCAGGTCTCGGCAAGTTTGCCGGGCGGCAGCCCCGAAACCATGGCGTCGTCGGTGGCGCAGCCGCTGGAGCGGCAGCTTGCACAGATACCCGGCATCGCCCAGATGACCTCGACCAGTTCGCTGGGCTCTACCGCCGTGACAATTCAGTTCGATCTCAACCGCAGCATCGACGGAGCGGCCAACGACGTGCAGGGCGCGATTAACGCGGCCAGCGGTCAGTTGCCGAAAAACCTTCCCTCGCCGCCGACCTACCACAAAGTCAATCCGGCGGATTCGCCGGTCCTGCTGCTGTCGGCGACGTCGGACACTTTTCCTCTGATCAAGGTGAGCGACGCCGTCGACGCCCAGCTCGGACAGCAGATCAGCCAGATTTCGGGTGTGTCGCAAGTCTTCATCGGCGGCCAGCAGAAGCCGGCGATCCGGGTCCAAATCGATCCGGCGAAGCTTGTGGCCAAGGGGTTGTCGCTCGAAGACGTTCGCAGCCAAATCGCGATCACCACCGTCGACAGCCCGAAGGGCAACATCGACGGCGAAAAGCGGGCGTATACGATCTACGCCAACGACCAGCTTCCGGATGCCAAGGACTGGAACGACGTCATCATCGCCTACCGCAACGGCGGGCCGTTGCGGATCCGCGACGTCGGCCGGGCCGTGGCAGGGCCGGAGGACATGAAACAGGCCGCCTGGGCCGACGGCAAACGCGGCGTGTTCCTGGTCATCTTCAAGCAACCCGGCGCCAACGTCATCGATACCGTCGACCGCATCAAGGCCCAGCTTCCCAGATTGATCGCGGCCATTCCGCCGGCGATCAAAATCAAGATTATCAGCGACCGTACCCTGACGATCCGCGCCGCGGTCGAAGACGTGCAGCTCACACTGGCGATCACCATCGTTCTGGTCGTGATGGTGATTTTCATCTTCCTGCGCAGCGTCTGGGCGACGATCATACCGAGCGTCACCGTTCCGCTGGCCCTGCTCGGCGCCTGCGCGCTGATGTGGGTATTCGGCTACACGCTGGATAATCTGTCATTGATGGCACTGACGATCGCGGTCGGATTCGTGGTCGACGATGCTATCGTGATGCTGGAAAACATCACGCGCTATGTCGAGCAAGGCGAAAAGCCGCTCGCCGCCGCTTTCAAGGGAGCCAGCGAAATCGGGTTCACCATCGTATCGATCAGCGTTTCACTGGTCGCGGTGCTGATCCCGCTACTCCTGATGGGCGGCGTGATCGGCCGGCTGTTTCGCGAATTCGCGGTGGCACTGGCGATGGCGATCTTCGTCTCGCTGGTGGTGTCGCTGTCGCTGACGCCAATGATGGCCTCGCGCTTCCTGCGTGCCCATGGCGAGACCAGGCACGGCAAGGCCTACCAATGGAGCGAGCGCGCGTTCGAGCGAATGCTGCATGCCTATGAGCGCGGCCTCGATCTGGCACTGCGATGGAGTCTGACCACGCTGTGCATCTTCTTTGCCACCGTGGCGTTGTCGGTCTATCTGTTCGTCATCATCCCCAAGGGCTTTTTCCCGCAGCAGGACAACGGCTTCCTGACGGGGGTGTCGGAGACGGCCCAGGATATCTCCTTTGCCGACATGGAACGGCATCAGGAGGAACTGAGCGCGATCGTGCAAGCCGATCCCGCCGTCGACAGCATCGCCATGTTCATCGGTGGCGGCGGCACCGCGCTCAACTCAGGCCGCATGTACGTCACCTTGAAACCGCACGACCAGCGTGACGCCAATGCGGAGCAGATCATCGCGCGGTTGCGGCCGAAGCTTGAGAACGTCGAGGGCGCCCGGCTCTACATGCAGGCTTCCCAGGATGTGCGTCTCGGCGGCCGCGCTACGCGCACGCAGTTCGAGTTCACGCTGCAGGATGCCAATCTGGCCGAACTGAACGAATGGGCGCCGAAGATCCTGACGAAGATGCAGACGCTGCCCGAATTGCGCGACGTCGCCACCGATCAACAGACGACGGGGACGACGCTGACGCTTAAGATCGACCGCGATACCGCCTCGCGCTACGGCATCCAGCCGCAACTGATCGACGATACGCTGTACGACGCGTTCGGCCAGCGCCAGGTCACGCAATATTTCACCCAGCTCAACAGCTATCACGTGATCCTGGAGATCCTGCCCGAACTACAAGGCAAGCTCGACACGCTCGACAAGCTCTATATCAAGTCACCGATCACGGGCGATCAGGTGCCGCTATCGGTGTTCTGCAAGTGGACGACGGTCCCGGTGCGCCCGCTGTCGATCGCGCACCAGGGCCAGTTTCCGGCGATTACCATCAGCTTCAACCTCGCCCAGGGCGTGGCGCTGGGCCAGGCGACCAATGCGGTCCAGAAGGCCGTCTACGACCTCGGCGCGCCCGCTACCTTGAGTTCAAGCTTCCAGGGCACGGCGCAAGCCTTCCAACAATCGCTCGGCACGGTTCCGCTTCTGATCCTGGCGGCGCTGGTTGTGGTGTATCTGATCCTGGGCGTTCTCTACGAAAGCTACATCCATCCGCTGACCATCCTCTCGACGCTGCCGTCGGCGGGCGTCGGCGCGCTCGCGATCCTGATGGCGTTTGGATTTGATTTCAGCCTGATCGCCCTGATCGGCATCATCCTCCTGATCGGCATCGTCAAGAAGAACGGCATCATGATGGTCGATTTTGCGATCGCCGCCGAACGCGAGGAACACCTGTCGCCGAAACAATCGATCCGGAAGGCGGCGCTGTTGCGTTTCCGCCCCATCATGATGACGACCATGGCGGCACTGCTCGGCGGCCTGCCGCTGATGCTCGGCACCGGCACCGGATCGGAGATCCGCCAGCCGCTCGGTTATGCGATGGTCGGCGGCCTGATCGTCAGCCAGGCACTAACGCTGTTCACGACGCCGGTGGTATATCTCTATCTCGACAATCTTTCGAACGCGCTGACGCGCTGGACCCAAGCCGGGAAAACCGACGGTTCCGAACTGCCCGCCGACGAGATCAAACACGCCGCAGAATAAATAGCGATTTCGCCCGGGCACTCGAACTTTGCCACGGCGGCGATGTCCGGTCATCCGGTGCTGGCGCTTCTCACGTAATGAGCCTCAATTTGCATTTCCTGAATTGCCAACGATCGCCGTGCTTCTCCAAATCGCAGATCTCTACGCTGATAAACGGCGGAGTTCTCTTCCCGTCGACGATCTGTCCTGAAATGAAAATCTGCAGATCGACGGTTGCGGAAGCGCCGGTATAGCGCGGGCGCGTGATGGAAAATGCTTTTACCGGTTGCTGCGCTCGGGTGAGAGGTTCGGCCACACCAAATTGTCGCCACGAACAATCTTCCAGGTATGTTCCCCCACCATCGCGATCGAATTCCCGGTAGTACGCATAATCGGGCGGTGCTGCGCCCCAATTCATTTTGTTCTTTCCAACTTCAATGATGATCGCGCAATCATCGGCCGATGCCCGCTCCACCGGCTCCGGCATGCTGGCGACATCTTTCGACGTTGTGTTTGGTTCGGCCGCCCGCGTGGATATATCGGCCGAAACCATGACCAACATCGAAAGGGCAAACGCAATCAGCTTCGATGCCACGACCATTGTCCTGTCGGCTGGTGCCGTTTGCCGTAACACTAGCGCATGACCCCTGCTGGCGTTGTGAGACGGATCACTATTGGCTGCGGATTTGCGCAATGCCGATCAGCTCGGCAGCGAAGCCCTACGCCACCCCCTGCAGCACCAGCCGATTAAGTCGCGCGGCGAACGCTGCAGGATCCTCGGGCAATTCACCGTCAAGGATTTGCGCCTGTTCGAGCAGCAATAGCGACAAATCGTCGGCCGTTTTTGCCTCGGCGCCCGCCTTGGCGATCGCGGCCACCAGCGGATGGCGCAGGTTGATCTCAAGGATCGGTTTGGTCCGGGACCCTCGATTTTGCTGCAACAACAACCGCTCCAGCTCGCGGTCGGGGCCGTGACTGCCGGCAACGAGACACGAAGCGCTGGTGGTCAGCCGCGTCGACGCCCGCACATCGGTAACACGATCACCCAGGCTTGCCTTAATGACCGCGATCGTTTTCGCTTCATCGATCGCGGGCTCGGACTTGTCCTTGGCCTTCTCGTCGACCAGCGGAATGAGATCGAGGTTGAGGTCGCCCTGGCTCAGCGACTTCAGCGGCTTGCCCTCGAACTCGAGTTGCGCCGAAGTCCAGAACGCGTCGACCGCATCGGTCAACAACAGCACCTCGATGCCGCGCGCGCTTGCGGCTTCCAGCCGCGGATTTGACTTCAGCCGCTCGATGCTGTCGCCGACCAGGAAATAGATTTCGGTCTGGTTCGGTTTTAGATCCGCGACATATTGCTTGAGCGCGCGCTTTTCGCCCAAGGTCGTGGAAAACCGCGACAGCGCCAAGAGCTTGTCGCGCCGCTCGAAATCTTCATAGATGCCTTCTTTGATCACGGGACCAAAGGCATCCCAGATCTTGCCAAAACTCTCCGGCTCTTTGTCGCCGAGCGTTTCCAGTTCGCTCACCACCCGGCTCGTCACCGCCTTCCTGATCTGCGCGAGCTGCGGATTGTTCTGCAGCATCTCGCGGGAGATGTTGAGCGGCAGGTCTTCGCTATCGATTACGCCACGCATGAAGCGCAGATAGGCCGGCAGGAGATCGGCATCGTCGGTGATGAACACCCGCCGCACATAGAGCTTCACCTTGCCCTTGCGTGCCGGCTCGAACAGGTCGAACGGTTTTGTCGACGGTGCGAACAACAACACGGCGTAGGAATAGCGGCCCTCGGCGCGGTAATGCAACGTCATCGCGGGCTCGTCGAAGGCACCGGTGATCGACTTGTAGGCTTGCGTGTAATCTTCGCCCTTCAATTCCGATTTCGGGCGCTGCCACAGCGCGCTCGCCGAATTGATTTGCCGTGGCTCGCCTTGTTCGGGCACCAGCAGGATCGGGAACTGGATATTGTCCGAATAGGCGCCGACGATGCGCTCGATCTCGTATGTCTCGAGATATTTTGCTGCAGGGGGCTTTAAATGCAGCACGATCTCGGTGCCGCGCGCGACGCGCCTGGTCTCGTCCTCGCTAGCGGGCGCGATCTCGAAGCCGGCGCCGCCGGAGGACGACCAGGTCCAGACTTCGCCGCTACCTGCGCGGCGGCTGATCACGACGATCTTCTCCGCCACCATGAAAGCGGAATAGAAGCCGACACCGAACTGGCCGATCAGGCCGGCGCCGTCCTTGGCTTCCGTGAGCCGCGCCACGAACGCCTTGGTGCCGGAACGGGCAATGGTGCCGAGATTGTCGATCAGTTCCTGCCGCTCCATGCCGATGCCGCTGTCGGCAACAACCAGCGTGTTGGCTTTCTTGCTGGGCTCAATCCGGATCTTCGGCGGCTCGCCGTCGCCGATCAGCGAAGGATTGGCGATCGCCTCATAACGCAATCTGTCGCAGGCGTCCGACGCGTTGGAGATCAGTTCGCGCAAGAAAATGTCGGTCTCCGAATAGACCGAATGCACCATCAGGTGCAGCAGTTCGGAAACCTCGGCCTGGAACGGCTGGGAGACGGCGTGGGTATCGGTAATCGTCATTGGCATGCCCGGGATAAACGAGAGATCGATGGGAAAACGTCGATATAACAACACCATCCGAAGTGACAAGCCTCTGCGGCAGGCCGCCATATTGCGTTCGGCCGACAGTCGGCGCTTGGATAGTGCCGCCGGATTGGGGGTTCGTCATGAAGCAACAGCAGCCGCGAGAAGCGGCACCTCTATGGGTGCTGCTGGCGTTGGGTGCGTTGGTCGTCGGGACGATCGCCTACCTGACGGGCTATTTGATGATCGAGGAAATCGTCGCGTTTTTCAGGTAACGCAATCCCACATCATGCAGCCACCGGCTTTGCGGATCAGCAGCGCGCGCTGCCCGATCGCAAAGCTCTGCTCGACGCCGATGCCGGGAAGGGCCGAGATCGTCGCGCCAGACAAGCTTACAGCGCCGCCGCGTGCGAGCCAGCTCTGGCCGTTCCAATTGACGACTGCCGCTCGTCCTCGCAGATCGGCCACGACGACGGCTGCTCGATGCTCTCGGGAAATTGTGCGCCGCATTGCTCGCAGGTCCATAACGGCATGGAAAACTCCGGTTCAGGAGAGAATAGCGCGAAACGACGGTCAACCAAGCGCGCCGGTTGCGCTTGATGCCGGGATCGCGGATCGCGTGCAGGAAAATCAATGTGATCGCCGAATAGGACGTGGGGAGCGTGATGTGCACGTCACATCGGCGCACACGCCCACACTTCGCTGTATCGCTGCTCTAATTTCTTCTTCGATCCGTCGAAATTTCGACGCCGACTCAGGCGAGGATTGGTGTTCGGCGGCTGGGGGTGAGTTCGGTCGCCAGGGGGTATTTAGTCATGGTTAACGCGTATCCGTCGTCAACCGGCAATCAATACCGAGAATCGTCGCCGCTTCAGCGCGAAGATGATGGCTTCGATACCGATGTGGACAATGATTTAGTGTCGCTGCTCGAAGAAAATGCACGATTGAGGTCGCTGGTGGTCCAGCTGTCCGATCTTGTGCTGAAAAACGTACTCGAAGAGAAGTAATTTTCCCGCAAGCCGAGCGGTTTGCCAAGACCGCTCGCCATGCGGGTGCATCTCATCTCGCAAATTTCATAAAGTCCGGCGGCCGCCGTTCGGCAAAGGCGGTAAAGGCCTCGCGCGCCTCTTCCGTCTTCAGCCGCTCGGCGAAGCTCGCATTTTCCGCGCCGATCTGCGCCGCCAGTACCTCGGGATTGCGCATCAACCGCTTGGTCGCGGCAAGCGAACCTGCCGGTAACTTGGCCAGGCGCCGGGCCACGGCGGCGGCCTCGGTATGCAGGCGCTCGAGCGGCACCACCCGGTTCGCAATCCCGAGCTCAAGCGCGGTCTTCGCATCGACCGTTTCGCCGAGCGCGAACATCTCGTAGGCACGGGCATAACCGACGCGCATCGGCATCAGCAGGGTCGAGGCGGCCTCCGGCACCAGCGCCAGGTTGACGAATGGCGTTGACAGCTGCGCGTTTTCCGCCAGCAGAACGAAATCGCAGTGTAACAGCATGGTGGTGCCGATGCCGACGGCACGCCCCTGGACTGCGGCGACCAACGGCCGGGTCGAGCGCGCGAGCGCCTGCACGAAGCGCGCAACGTGCCGTTCGCCCTGGAAGGCACCTGTCGCGACGGCTGCGAACTCGCCGACATCGTTGCCGGCCGTGAACACGTCGCCTTCGCCCCGGATCACGATCGCCCTTGCGGCGCGATCGGTCTCTGCGGCTACGATTGCGTCCGCGAGCGCGCCATACATGACATTCGTCAACGCGTTCTTCTTGTCGGGTCGCGCGAATGTCAGCGTCAGGATGTCTTGCGCATTCTCGATCTTGATGTGCTCGGTCATTGGTGTTCTCCTTTGGGGAACTTTGCCTGCAGGCTGGCCAGCCAGCGCGCGACGATTTCGATTTCGGCATCGGTGAAGCCATCGGTGAGACGGGCGTTCAGCTCGGCCACGCCGGCCTTGGATCGCGCGAGCGCCTTCCTCCCCGCGGGCGTCAGCCAGAGCCGCCAGGCGCGCCCATCGTTGGGGTCGACACGCTTCTCGATCAGCCCCGCCTCAACCATCCGGTCCACCAACCCGCTGATGCCCGGCATTCCGAGATCGAGCGCCGCACCGGCTTCACCCATCACGACGCCGTCGCGGCGCCCCAGCACGAACAAGAGCCCGGCCTGCGCGGCCGTCACGCCGCCCCTTGGCGCTTGCGCTACCAGCCACCGCTGCAAACGGCGCTGCGCCACATTGAGCAGGAAGATCAGGCGCCGGTCCACGATCGAGCTCACGCTGCCACACATTTAGTTCGCATGCGAACTATTTATCGGAGCCCAACGCGATTGTCACGCGATAAATTTCGCGGCGACCGACAGCATAACGAGAACCCGCGGGATTGCGGCGAGCTATACCGTCGCGCGGCGCCCGAGATGACGCGGTCAAAAGGAAGGGTATCGCGCAACGGGCGCTCGTCGCGATTGATCGAGACGCCCGTTCCGCGATTTACGAGAAGCAGCTATCGGTCCGGCATCCGCCCTCGGCGGTGGTGGACACACACCACACAAGGGACCGCCTCACAATAGCAGTATGAAGCGGGTCAGTGCTTGGATTCGAGGACGACGACCACGCCCGTCAGTTCCGGTTCATGCGGCTTCAGACTGGTGAAAGTCGCATCGCTCCAGTCGGCCAGATTTACAACCTCGCCGGTTGGAGGAGCTTCCATTTCCGGCGCTTCGGCCGGTTCCACAACCTTGAGACCGCCGCTATCGAGAAAGAAGGTATGTTCCCCGAACAGATCGTTCAGTTGGGTGACCGCCGGATGATCGTCTGGAAGAACCTGAGCATCGAATTGGCTCAGCGTTTGCTTCACCTGTGTTGCGTTTAGCTTCATGGCCTACTCCTTTTGACCTCAGCCTGTCCCGGTGTGCTTGCTGCCAGTGAGCGAACAATCCCGCCCCGACAGGAATGCAAATCGATTTCGTTCGGCAATTTTATTCAGCGATTGCGAATCGATGCCGTCAAATCTCCGCCGACCAGCCTTTACCTTTCGAGTACCTCTCCCTGTCGAATTAATC
>Ga0209473_1000906_pt1 | contig 16994 bp, 10 predicted proteins | sample GraSoiAngelo_133_FD_185890 | JGI IMG/M metagenome (GOLD analysis project Ga0209473, IMG submission 185890) | Grasslands soil microbial communities from the Angelo Coastal Reserve, California, USA - 14_0929_05_20cm (SPAdes) (version 2) | ecosystem: Environmental > Terrestrial > Soil > Grasslands ...
TGGAATCAATGTGAACCTCTGGTGGGGCTTCGTCCTCCTGCTGGTCGGCGCGGCGATGCTCTATCTCGCCCGCCGGGCGCGTTCGCTCTGAGTCGAGCCCTCCCGGCACTGGGCTCCGCGCACCTGTCGGCCGCATCCATCAGGCGCAGCCTCCGTCAGGAAGGTGTGCGGCGGCCGGTGTGCGCACACGACAAGCCCGCACACCGTCCGTTCGACCATTGGCGTGAGAGCCTCGAAATCACGCCGTATTTCTGCGGGGCCGGGCTGGCAGAGAGGTTGCTCTCCCTGCTGCCATGACATGGTTCTTTTCGCGGGGAGACGAGCGACTGACGTGGGAAGTGCGGCGATCGGGCGCGCTGTATGAGCTCTGTGTGCAGCGGGCCGATGGAACGGCTTCGATTCAGAGCGTTGAGACGCCGCGCGAGTTACTCGATCACATTCACCAGATCCCGCGCGCGCTCTTGACGGACGGCTGGCGTCCCGTTCACGCAGCGCAGTTCTAATCCTTCCATTTGGCGCGCAGACCGGCGCGGTCCACTTCCTTTCCGCGAAGATAGATCTTGTCGATCCGGCGCACGTTCGAGATCTTCTCGAGCGGGTTGGCGTCGCGGACGATGAAGTCGGCGCTCTTGCCGTCGCCGGCGGTGTCGCTGCCCAGCACCCGCGCTGGATAGCTTTAATTCTGCAACTTGCTCCTGGACCGTGACGCGCTCAGCTCCTCGTACACCCTCTGCACGTCGGCCTTCGCGTTTGCCATGTCGTAGTCCTTGTACTTGTCCGGCAGCCGCAGGTTGCGCGCGGCTTCGTCCGCGTTCCTGCCCGCCTTCTGAGCGGCTTCTGCCGCCGCGACGAACGTTCGGGTGAACTCCGCGTACTCCTGGAGGTCCGGCCACTTCATCATCGGATTCGAACGGACGAACGTCACGTCGCGGCCTGACCCGTGCTGCGTCGTGCTATGCCCGGTGATCACCGTGTCCACGTCCTTGATCGTCGCCAGGGCTTTCGCAAGCGTTTGCGGGTACGCGAGGGCGCTGCCGCCGTTGTTCGCGTCGACGAGCGGCGCCCATTTCCGCGCGAACAGATCGCCCATGACCGCCGACCGCAGCGCCGGGAACACGATCACGGTGTCGCCGTCGGTATGACCGCGGCCGAAGTAGTACAGCTCGATCCGGTCGTTGCCTCCGAGGAGCGAAAGCCGATCCTTGAACGTGCGCTTTGGAAGGAACGCGGCGTTGTCGCCCTGGAATTGACTCATGCGAGCCATGTTCGTCCGGGTGTTTTCGTGCGCCACGAACTCCACGGTGCGCGGGAACTCGCCGTTGCTGCCGGTATGATCGCCGTGCGTGTGCGTGTTGATGATCGTCGTCACCGGCCTGCTGGTCACCGATTTGACCTGCGCGAGGATCGTGTTGCCGAACCCGGGATACTTCGTGTCGATCAGGACGACGCCGCCTTCGGCAACGAACACCGTCGTCACGCCGCTGACGCCGCCCTCGGTCGGGCTCGCGCGGCCGCCGGTGACGATGAAGAGGTTGTCCCTGACCTTTTCCAGCCGGATGTCGATGGGGCTCTGCTGCGCGCCGACGACCGCGATCGTCAGCGCGGCGATCGCCACCAGAACACCGAGCGTCGTCCACCGTCTCATGGCCTCACCGCCTGTCGCAGGAAGAAGGAAATGGATCCGGAACGAGCGTGCTGGATTATACGGCGGAGACAATACCGGAAAGGCAGAGACGCGCCTGGAATCAGCTCCGTTTCGGCGCAGCAGATCCGAACGCGCCGTGGAGCGGTCCACCGCGGAGAACACGAAGGGCACGGAGGAACGGACTCTAATGGTTATAATGGCGCCCGAAGCCGTTACGGCGAGGAGGGAACGATGAATTCCGGGTGGCAAAGAAACTCGAGCTTGCTCGGCGTTGTCGTCGTTGCTGCCGCGGCCACGATGACGCAGGCGGCAGTGCGCGCGCAGGATTCATCGGCCGCCGCCGGCGACCGTCAGGTGACGTTCACCAGGGACGTCGCGCCGATTCTGCAGCGCTCGTGCCAGACCTGTCACCGGCCCGGCATGATGGCGCCGATGTCGCTGCTGACGTATCAGGAAGCGCGGCCGTGGGCGCGATCGATCAAGGCGAAAGTCTCGAACCGCGAGATGCCGCCATGGTTCATCGACAAGCACGTCGGCATCCAGAAGTACAAGAACGATCCGTCGCTCTCCGAGGCGGAGATTCAAACGATCGTCAAGTGGGTCGACCAGGGCGCGCCCCAGGGCAACGCCGCCGACATGCCGCCCGCGCGCAACTTCGGCGACCTCGAGGCGTGGCACATCCAGCCGACCGTCATCGTCAAGATGCCGAAGCCGTACATGCTGAAGGCCCACGGTCCCGACGAGTTCATCGACGTGACAATCGATCCCGGGTTCAAGGAAGACATGTACGTGACGGCGATCGAGACGCGGCCGATCCACATGAGCGCGTACAAAGTGATTCATCACGCCACGACGAACGTCATCGAGGACGAAGACGATCCGACCGGCTTCTTCCTGAACGAGTACGCGATCGGCAAAGCCGCCGATGTCTTCCCGCCCGATTCGGGACGTTTGATCAGGGCGGGATCGAGGATCAATTTCAACCTGCACATGACGCCGGACGGTGAAGAAACGCCGGTCGACGTTCAGCTCGGGCTGACGGTGATGCCGAAGCGCCAGGTGCCGAAGTACGTCGCGTTCACGCAGCACATGGGCGACGTCACCGACCTCGATATTCCCGCCGGCCAGGTCGTGCGCAACGACGGCTACTTCCGGCTGCCGAAGCCGGCGCTGATTTCGGCGTTCCAGCCGCACATGCACATGCGCGGCAAGGCGCAGTGCATCGAGGCCATCTATCCGGATATCCGCGCCGATTCGGCGCGGCCCGGACCGGCGCGCACCGAAATGCTCACGTGCGTCAGCAATTTCAACTTCGACTGGAGCGTCACCTATCCGTACGCCGACGATGTCGCGCCGCTGCTGCCGGAAGGCACGATCATCCATATCATCTCGTGGCACGACAACACGAGCGCCAACAGGACCAATCCCGATCCGAACACGTGGGTCGGTCAGGGACCGCGCTCGATCGACGACATGAGCTTCGCGTGGGTGAGCCTCACGTATCTCGAGAAGGGCGATTTCGATCAGCGCGTGTCCGATCGTCAAAAAGCAAAGGCGAGAACACAGACGCAGGATCGGTGAACGCCAACGGTGGATTGCAGAGTTGATGTGGAGCGGCCCGCGCCACATCTGTAAGGCCCGCGCCACAGAGGTTCCCATGATGAGACGCGTCGGCGGCGTCATTTGTACTGCGACGGCGGCGCTCGCCGTCGCGGCGCATCTCGTGCAGGCGCAGATTCCGCCCACCTACATTCCGGATATCAAGTTCGCGAGCGGCCGGAGCGTGGTTCCATATCTCGAAGGGTGGATCAGGAATCCCGACGAGACGTTCGACTTCGTGTTCGGCTACCTGAATCGCAATACGGAAGAAGAGCTCGTGATCCCGCCGGGGCCCGACAACTCGGTGATGCCTGACGGTCCCGACAGAGGACAGCCGACCTACTTCGCGCCGCGTCGGCAGCCGCGGATTTTCCGCGTCCGCGTCCCGAAGGATTGGGGCGACAAGGCGATGACGTGGTCGATTACGGCGAACGGCGTCACCGAGAAGGTCGTGTCGAAGCTGCTGGCGGCGGAAGAGATCAACGAGCACATCATGATCGCCAACGGCAACAACACGATGCGGTTCGGCGAAGAGGATCTCAACAAGCCGCCGACGCTCGCCGTCGCGCCGATTGACGAGGCGACCGCCGGCGCCCCCGTCAGCCTCACGGCAAATGTCACCGACGACGGGCTGCCGAAGCCGCGCGCGCCGGTGGCGCCGCGCCCCACCGAGCCGACTTCCCGCTTTCAGTCGCAGCGCAACACCTCATCGAACCCGAACGCGATGATCGGATTGCGCCTGACGTGGGTCGCGTATCGCGGGCCGGGGAAGGTGACATTCGAGACCAATCCTGTTCGGGTCGTCGGCGACAAGACGACGACGACGGCGCGCTTTGCGGCGCCCGGAACCTACACGCTGGTCGCCCTGGCCAGCGACGGCAGGCTCTCGACGAGAAAAGACATCACCGTCACGGTGAAGTGACGCTCGGGTGTCCGAACGCCACATCCGGAAATGAGTTCGCGGCGAGCGTCGCTCGGATCGCACCTCCTGTCCGGCCTGCTCTGTGCCGGACTTGCCGCGATCGCGCGACGCGCCGATGCTGCGGCGCCGATGACGTTCGCGAAGGACGTGGGGCCGATTCTCTTCGAGCACTGCGCGTCGTGCCATCATCCCGGCGACATCGGCGGCTTCAGCCTCGTGGCGTACGAAGACGTCAGACCGCGCGCCGCCGCGATCGCGCGCGCCACGCGCAGCCGCGCGATGCCGCCGTGGAAACCGGAGCCGGGCCGCGGCGAGTTCGCCGGCGCGCGGCGTCTGACCGATCAACAGATAGACATCATCCAAAGATGGGTCGCCGACGGAGCGATCGAAGGCGACCGGCGCGATCTTCCGCCGCCCCCGCAACCGGCTGACGGCTGGCGGCTGGGTGTGCCCGACCTGATCGTCACGCTTCGAGATCCGTACGTGGTGCAAGCCGGCGGCGCCGACGCGCTTCGAAATTTCGTCATCCCGCTCCCGATCGATCGCGTGCGGTACGTCAGCGGGATCGAATTCCGTCCCGGCAACGCCGCCGTCGTTCACCATGCAAACCTGCGCATCGATCGGACCTCTTCGTCCCGCGCGCTCGATGAGGCCGATCCGCTGCCGGGATTCGACGGCCGGCTGATGACCGGCGAGTTCCCGGACGGGCACTTTCTCGGATGGACGCCCGGGCAGCTGCCCCCGTTGCTCGCGCCGGGGATGGCGTGGCGGCTCGATCCGACGAGCGATCTCGTGATGCAGCTGCATCTGCACCCTGCCGATACGCTGCAGGCGGTTCAGCCGAGCATCGGATTCTTCTTCACCGATCAGGCGCCGCAGCGGACGCCGGTGATGCTGCGGCTCGGCCGCGAGAACATCGACATCGCCGCTGCCGATAGCCATTACGAGATCAACGACGAATACGTGTTGCCGGTCGACGTCGACGTCTACGGCGTGCAGCCGCACGCGCACTACCGCGCGCGATCCGTCGAAGGAACCGCGACGCTGCCCGACGGCACGCGGAAATGGCTCATCTCGATTCCCGACTGGGATTTCAACTGGCAGGACGTGTACCGGTACGTCGAGCCGGTGTCGCTTCCGCGTGGCACGACGCTGCGGATGCGCTACACCTACGACAATTCAGCGGCGAACCGGCGCAATCCCGATCGGCCGCCGAAGCGCGTGCGATGGGGCCAGAACAGCGACGACGAGATGGGCGATTTGTGGCTGCAGGTGCTGCCGCGCTCCGACGCCGACCGCGTCCGGCTGCGCGGCGACTTCGGTCCGAAGGTGATGGCCGAGGATGCGGTTGGCTACGAATCGATGCTTGCGGCCGATCCCGACAGCGCGCGGCTTCACGAGGCGGCGGCGGCGATCTACCTGTCGCTGGGACGGACCGATCGTGCGATGGCGCACCTCGACGCCGCGCTGCGGCTCGATCCGCAATCGGTCGAGGCGAACTACAACGTCGGCCTCGCGCTGGCGGCCGAGCGTCGACTCGCCGAGTCGGCCGAGCATTTTACGCGCGCGCTCGCGCTGCAGCCCGATCACGTGGCGGCGCGGGTCAATCTCGGAGCCGTCCTCCGAGCGCAGGGACGATTCGACGAGTCGATCGAACAGCTGCGGGCGGCGCTGAAGATCGACGCGTCGAACGCGGCGGCGCGCACGAATCTCGCCGGCGCGCTCGTGTCACGAGGACAGGTGCGCGACGCGATGGCCGAATACCGATCCGCGCTGGCGACGAGGCCCGATCTGATCGAGCCGCTCACGAGCCTCGCGTGGATTCTGGCGACGTCGCCCGACGCCGCGATTCGCAGGCCCGCTGAAGCGGTGCAGCTCGCCGAACGTGCGGCCGCCCTCACGAACCGCGCCGACCTGAGAGCGCTCGATACCCTTGCGGCGGCGCACGCGGCTGCGGGCGACTTCCGGCGCGCGGTCGAGATCGCGGAATCGGCGCTGCAGATCGCGGCCCGTCGCGGGAGGAGCGACGATGCCTCGCTCGTCCGGGCGCGCGCCGATCTCTACCGGCATCACCGTCCGTATCGCGACTCCATGCTCGTCGAGCGATAGCATTTGCCCATCCTATTTCTCGCCGCCTACGCGTGCTCCGGGCTGGCGAGCCTCATTTATGAAGTCGCCTGGACGCGGCTCCTCACGCTCTACATGGGGCACGGCCTCGCGGCCGCGAGCACGGTCGTCGCGGCGTTCATGGGTGGACTGGCCGCCGGATCGTTTCTCGGCGGCCGCGTCGCGCCGCGGCTGACGCCGGCTCGAACCCTTTACACGTACATCGCGCTCGAGTTGACGGTCGCCGCGATCGCGATCGTCGTTCCATACGAGCTCGCGGCGCTGACGCCGCTGCTCGTCTGGTCCTACCGAAACGGCGCCGCCGGTTTTCTCTTTTCATCGATCCGACTCGTGTCGTGCCTCACGGTGATGTTCGTTCCGGCGCTGGCGCTCGGCGCCACGTTTCCGATCGCGGTGCGGTGGTTCGTGCGCTCGGGGGAGGCCGGGCGGGGCGGCGGCGCACTCTACGCAGCGAACACGGTCGGCGCTGCCGCCGGCGCGCTGGCGGCGGGCTTCGTCCTGATTCCAGCGATCGGCGTGCGAGCGACGACGTTCGTCGGCATTGCGGCAGCCGGCGTCGCGTGTGCCGCCGCGCTGGTGATCGTCCGTCGCGGCGATCGGGTCGAGCGGCCCCTTCAGGGCCGCCGACGCGGGCCTGAAAGGCGCGCGCCACCGCAGGAAAGGCCCGCGCCACAGCAGGCGCGATCTCCGTCATGGCTGCCGGCGGCCGCTCTCGGCATCTCGGGGTTCGCGGCGCTGATGTACGAAATCGCCTGGACGCGCGCGCTGGCGCTCGTCGTCGGACCGACGACGTACGCGTTCTCCGCGACGGTGACGGCGCTCGTCGCGGGCACGGCCATCGGGTCGACGTTGGGCGCCGTATTTTCGGCTCGCACGCGCCGGCCGGCCGTCGCGTTGTCACTCGTGCTCGCGCTCGCGTCGATTGCGATGATCTGGAGCGGCGCGCTGATCGGCGGATACGTTCCGCGTCTCATCGCCCGGTCGCTCGCGCGATCGAGCGCGTTCAACCAGTCGCTTCCTGAACACACGCTGCTCGCCGCGGCGCTGCTTCTGCCGGCCGCCGTGTGTCTCGGCGCGGCATTTCCGCTGGCGTTCGACATGGCCGGCGGCAGCGACGGTTCGTCGGCACGGTCCATCAGCGTCGTCTACGCGGTCAACACCGTCGCGGCGGTCGGCGGATCGCTGGCGGCCGGCTTCATCGCAATCCCCGCGATTGGTCTTCAGCACACCTTTCGCGCCGTGAGCCTCCTGGTGGTGATTGCCGCCGGCGTCGTGGTCGTGTGGGGCCGAGTCCCGGGACGCGCGCGCGTCGCGAGCCTCGCGCCGATTGCGATCGCGCTTGCGCTCGTCGTCTGGATGCCGTCGTGGGATCGCGAGCTGCTGGCGAGCGGCGTCTACAAGTACGCGCAGTACGTCGACCGCGACCTCGACCTCGAATCGGCGCTCAAGAGCGGAACGCTGGTCTACTATCGCGACGGCGCCGTATCGACCGTGTCGTTGAAGCGGCTGACCGGAACGCTGTCGATGTCGGTCGACGGAAAAGTCGACGCGTCGAACGGCGGCGACATGCTGACGCAGAAGATGCTCGCGCATCTGCTGCTGCTGCTGCACGCGAAGCCGCGCGACGTGGGCATCATCGGCCTCGGCAGCGGCGTCACGCTCGGCGCGGCGCTGACGCATCCGGTTTCGCGCGCAGACGTCATCGAGATCTCTCCCGAAGTCGTCGACGCGTCGCGCTATTTCGCGGCGGACAACCGGCAGGCGCTCGACGATCCGCGTACCCGCCTGATCGTCGGCGACGGCCGTTCGCATCTGCTGCTGTCGTCGCAGCAGTACGACGTCATCGTCTCCGAGCCCTCGAATCCGTGGATGGCGGGCGTCGCGGCGCTCTTCACGCGCGAGTTCTTCACCGCCGTCCGCCGGCGGCTGGCGCCTGGCGGCATCGTCTGCCAGTGGGCGCACACGTACGACATCAGCGAAGCCGATTTCCGATCGATTCTGGCGACGTTCCTGGCGGTCTTCCCCGGCGCAACCGCGTGGCTCGTGGGCGACAGCGACGTTCTGCTGGTCGCGTCGACCAGTCCGATCGACGATCTGCTGGCGAACGTCGCACGTGGCTGGCAGCGGTCCGGTGTGGCGGCCGGTCTGCGCGCGCAGTCGGTGCTGGAACCGTTCGAGATCCTGTCGCTCTTCGCGGCCGGCCCCGCCGAAATTTCGCGGTTTGCCGCGGGCGCCGCCGTACAGACCGACGATCGCACGGCGCTCGAATTCTCCGGGCCGCGCGCGGTCGCGAACCGCACGTCGCGCGACAACGCGTCGGCGTTGCGGCAGGCCGTCGACGAGAAAGCGGCGCCGGCTGCGATTCGGCAAGCCCGGGAAGCGGCGACGGCGCCGGAGTGGCGGAATCGCGGCGCGATGCTCCTTGCGGCGAACGATTACGGCAACGCCTTCGACGCCTATCTGAGCAGCCTGACCCGCGAGGCGACCGATGCGGCGTCGCTCGACGGCTTCGTGCGCACGTCAATCGCCGCCCATGCTGAGGAGCGAGCGCTGACGCTGCTCGAATCGTGGGCCGGCACGCACCCGCGTGATCCGTCGATCCGGATCGCCATGTCCAGGCTGCTGGCTGCGACAGGCGCACTCGATCGAGCAATCGACATTGCCGCCGAAGCGTGCCGCATCGCGCCGGGGACGCCGGCTGCGCTCGAGCAACTGGCGTCGATCCTCGCCGACGTCGGCGACGTCGAACGGCTCGACCCGGTCGTGGCGGAGCTTCAGCGGGCGGCGCCGCTTCGCGCAGCCACCGAGTACTACGCGGGCGCGGCCAGATATCTGCGCCGTGATCTGCCGGCGGCTCTCGGCCTGGTGCGACAAGCGACGACAATCGATCCGGGTTATGCGGCGGCTCACAACCTGACGGGCGCGATCGAGGCGATGCTTGGCCATACGGTCGAAGCGCGGCGGGCGCTGGAAACCGCGCTCCGGCTCGACGCGCGCGACGCCGCCACCTATGTCAATCTCGGCCTTCTCGAGATGTCGGCCGACAACCGTGCCGCTGCCGCCGGCTACTTCGCCGAGGCGTTGTCGCTCGACCCGAAATCGACCGCCGCTCGCGCCGGATTCGCTCGGGCGCGACAGTGAATTCTTGGATCGCATCAGTTCGTCAGCGGCAAGTGTCTCAAAAATGGTGTCTTGAACGTTCGGCATTCGCATACACTGCCGCCTGTCGACCCGTAGCGCGAGGCCTTCAGCCGAGCGGTTCAGTCGAGCGGCCGATGCTCATCGAGCGGCCGACGCTCGCCTGAAAGGTTCGCGCTACGCCGTCTTCATCGTGTCGCATACCGCGCGCTCTCGAAGGGAGATAGGGTATGTCCACAAGACGGTTCGTCGATCTCGGACGTGTAATCTTCTGCGCCGCATCGATCCTCGGGATCTTCTCGACGCAGCCGGTGTTTGCCGGCCAGCAGGACGCCGGCATCGTCGGTTCGGTGAGGGACGAGAGCGGCGCCGTGCTGCCGGGCGTCACGGTAACCGTCACCGGTCCGGCGCTCCAGGTGCCGTCGGTCGTGACCGTGACCGATCATCGCGGCGACTATCGCATCACGCCGCTGCCGATCGGCACCTATACCATCCAGTACACGCTCCAGGGATTCGAAGTCGCGCGGCACGAAGGCGTGCGGCTCACCGTCGGCTTCACGGCGAAGATCGACGTGGCGATGAAGGTCGGCGCGCTCGAGGAGACCGTGACGGTGTCGGGCAGTTCGCCCGTCGTCGACACGCGCTCGACGACGGCGACGACTCAGTTGACGCGAGAGACCATCGAGCTGCTGCCGACGAGCCGCAACGGCATCGTCAGCATCCTCGCGCAGGCGCCTGGCGTGAGGACCTTGCGCGACGTGGGCGGCAGCAGCCTGAACCAGGTGCCGACGTACCGCGTATTCGGTCAGGCTGGTGAAGCGTATTCGACGCTCGAAGGGGTGCAGACGAGCAGCCTGCAGGCGTCGAGCGGTCAGGCGAACTACTGGGATTACACCGCGCTCGAAGAGGCGTCGGTCCGCACGATCGGCAACAGCGCTGAGGTTCCGAGCCGCGGCGCGAATCTGAACGCGGTCGTGAAATCGGGCAGCAACGAGCCGCACGGCATCACCAGCTACAACTACACGAGCCCGGATCTTCAGAGCGACAACCTGGACGCCAAGCTTCGCGCGGCCGGCCTGAACGCCGGCAGCGGCATCAGCTCGCGCTACAGCATCAGCAGCGATCTCGGCGGGCGCATCATCCGCGACAAGCTGTGGTTCTACGCCGCCGCCCGGCGCCAGACCGACGACAACATTCCGCTGAATACGTTCATGCCTGACGGCACCACGCCCGCGGTGGCGAAGGAGCTGTCGTGGTACAACACCGAAAAGATCTCGTATCAGATGTCGCGATCGAACCGCTTCGTCGGCTTCTATCAGTACAACCACAAGTACGACACGAGCACGCTCGGCCAGTTCGTCCCGTGGCAGTACCGCGGAGGGCTGATGACGCCGAGCAAGACGAGCAAGATCGAATGGCAGCGCGTCTACGGCAACAGGCTGGTCACGTCGTTCCAGTACGGCTTCTGGACCTACGACAGCATCTACTGGAGCTTTTCACACAGGGACGTTCCGCCCAGCTTCGATCAGGTGACGCAGATGAACGGCGGACCGCAGACGACGATCGGCCAGCGGCCGCACAATCCGCGCCACCACTACAAGGGCGCGGTGAACCTGTTCGAGCCGGATCTCTGGCACGGCAATCACGAGTTCAAGTTCGGGTTCGACTACACCGACAACTGGTTCGGCCGGCAGTACCCGAAGCTCGGATCGGACCTGCAGTTCGAGGGCGCGTACTCGTCGTATCTGTACAACTACCGGTTGATCTATCAGAACGGCGCGCCATTCCAGATTGAAGTCTGGAACAACCCGGCGTATGCGAAGGTGGTGACCCACTACCTCGGCACGTACGTGACCGATGGATGGAACATCGGCCGCCGCCTCACGCTCAATCTCGGCATCCGGTTCGCTCATGACAACGGGTTCGTGCCCGGATCGTGCGTCGAGGCGGCGGATCCACCCGGCAACATCGCGTTTCCGGCGACGTGCTATCAGAAGCAGCAGTTCAACGTCTGGAACACGTTCGCGCCGCGGCTTCACGCCGTGTGGGATCTGAGCAGCGACGGCAGGACGTTGATCAAGGGCGGCTGGGGGCGCTTCGATCACCAGCGGCAGCAGGTGCCCGAGCTCGATTCCGCGGACGCGCAGGTGAGGACGACGGTGACGTACCGGTGGCGCGATCTGAACGGCAACCGCAATTACGATCCCGGCGAGGTGAACTTGAACACGAACGGCCCGGATTTCTTGTCGCAGTCCGGCGGTTCGAATACGGTGCCGATTGGGAGCGAGCTGGAGCCGAAGAGCGACGAGCTTTCATTGTCGCTGGAACGCGAGCTGCGCCAGAACTTCGGCCTGCGCGTGAGCGGCATCTACTCGCGATATCGCAACGTCTATCGCACCGTGAACCTGCTTCGCCTGTACAACACCTACAACATCCCCGTGACGAATACCGATCCGGGTCCTGACGGCGTGCGCGGCAACGCCGACGATCCGGGCGTGTCCTACACATATTGGGAATATGCGACTGCGCTGGCGGGGCGCACCTACGAGCTGTTCGCGCGCGTCAACGATCCGAAGGCCGATCAGAAGTACACCAGCGTCGACGTTGCGCTGTTCAAGCGGATGTCGCAGAACTGGCAGCTGCTGACGTCGTACTCGGCGACGAAGCGAAACGTGCCGATCATGTCGAGCACGCTCACCGGCCAGACGGCGTCGGCGAACCTCGAGTTCAACGGCAACGTCGAAAGCGGGCCGCTCAACCCGAACGCCGAAATCAACGAGTCGGATCAGGAGTGGGAGTACAGCGCGAAGGTCTCGGGTGTGTACGTACTGCCGCACCAGATCCTCGTGTCCGGCAACTTCGAGCTGCGCAGCGGCTATCCGTGGGCGCGTCAGGTGCGGTTCACCGGCGGCAGGACGATCCCGAACTTCACGATGAACGTCGAGCCGATCGGCGCGCGGCGGCTGCCGAGCAACACGCAGCTCGATCTGCGCGTGGAGAAGACGTTCAAGGTGATTTCCGGCCAGAAGGTCGCGGTCCGCGCGAACGTGTTCAACGCGCTGAACTCGAATACCGTTCTCGACGTCAACCGCCTTTCGGGCCCGAGCTTCCAGCTGCCGACGGCCATCATCCCGCCGCGCATCGTGGAGTTCGGCGTGTCATATCAGTTCTGAGGAGTCGCGCGATGGTAGACTGGCCGCCGCCATGAGACGCGTGTCGTCCGCGGCGGCCGCCTGCAGCTTGATTGCCGCCGTCATTTACTCCCGTGCTGCGCCTGTGGCTGCAGTCGATGCGGCAGACCCGCCGAAGATCACGGGCGGTACCGGCACAATCTACCTCGGGTCCTACGCGAGGCGGATCGCCGTCATCGACGAAGCCACGGAAAAACTGACGGCGGAAATTCCACTGCAGACGGGCCTCATGTGGGCGATGCGTCTTTCCGCCGACGCCACGCGCTTTTACGTCCAGAGCGCCGATCAGGAGCGCTTCGAGATCATCGACGTGGCGAGCCGAAAGACGCTCGACACCTTCACGTTGAGCGAAGGGGATCGACACGTCCGCGCGCTCGCGTTCGACGTCGATCCGCAGAACCGCTTCATGGTGCTCGTCGCGCGTACCGCCACCAAGCTCGTCGACCGGTTCGAGATTGGCGCTCCGACGTTCATTCAATACGACCTGAAGGAGCACAAGGTCGTTCGAACGGTTCCATGGGCGACCGATCCCGAGCCGCAGTACTACTACCTGCAGCTCCGCTTCTCGCCCGACGGGAAGCTGCTGTACGTCTTTGCCAACGAGATCGTGATTTACGACGCGGCCAGCCTGTCGAAGGTCGACGCGTGGGATTTGTCGCTGCCCAACGAAGCCGCGGTCGGCCGCTTCGATTTGAGCTCGATGGACGAGACCAACGATGAGCCCGGCTACTTCACCGCCTTGTTCACGGTGCGCGATCCGGTGCAGAAGCGGCGCATGCTGGTCGTCGGCCGCGTCAACCTCGGACGGAAGAGCATCGATTTCTTTCCGCTCGGTCCCGCGTCGGAACACGCGGAGGTGAGCTTCGCACTCGCAGGCGACCGCAAGCACGGCTACATGCTGCTCCAGGACATCGGTCGGTACGAGCTCTGGACGATCGACATGTCGGGCAGAAAGTTTCAGAGCAAGGTGACTTTCGACGCGCGCCCGCGGATGGCCCTTCGATCGAGCTCCAACGGCCGGATTCTCTACATCTACGAAGCAGGGAACACCATCGATCTCTACGAGGCGGAGGGATTCAAGTACCTCCGCCGGATTACCCTTGACGCGGACATGATGTACAACACCTTCCACGTCGTGCGGCCGCGATGACCTGATGCCGGCGCTCGGGCGCTATATATGTGGCTATGACAGCTATCGATTATGTAGGTTCTCGCTCCGGCAGTCGGGAGGACAGATGCATCGAAACATCCGACTCGCCCTCGTCGTGGCCGCTGCCGCGCTCGGCGGCGTGTCCGCCGCCGGACAATCCGGCGCGTGGACGCCGCCGCGCACGCCCGACGGTCAACCCAACCTGCAGGGCGTCTGGACCAACGCCACGATCACGCCGCTCGAACGGCCGGCGAATCTGCGCGACAAGGCGTTCCTGACCGAAGCGGAGGCCGCCGCGCTCGAGCGGCAGGCCGCCAGCGCCCGCGAAGAGGACGGTCCGCCGCGCGCCGGCGACGTCGGCAGCTACAACCAGTTCTGGTTCGATTCCGGCGAACGCGTCGTCTCGACGCGGCGCACGTCGCTCGTCGTCGATCCGCCGGACGGGCGCGTGCCGCTGCGGCCGGAAGCCGAAGCGGCGCGCCGCAACAACGCCGCGCACGAAGGCGACTCGTACGAGTTCATGAGCGTGTGGGATCGGTGCATCACGCGCGGCGTGCCCGGCGGCATGTTCCCCGCCGGCTACAACAACGCGTACCAGATCGTACAGACGCCGGGCTACGTGATGATTCACTACGAGATGATTCACGAGCCGCGCATCATCCCGATCGACGGCCGCGCGCATCTGCCGTCGCGCGTCCGATCGTGGAACGGCGATCCGCGCGGTCATTGGGAAGGGAACACGCTCATCGTCGACACGACGAATTACAACAACAAGGGGTGGATTGCCACGTCGGCGGCGGCGGGCCGCATCAAAGGCGTGCCGCAGACCGAATCGCTGCACGTCGTCGAGCGCTTCACGCCGATCGACGCGAACACGATCACCTACGAAGCGACGATTGACGATCCGGCGATGTTCACGCGGCCGTGGACGGTGTCGATTCCGCTGCATCGCGATCGCGCGTACACGATTTACGAGTACGCGTGCCACGAGGGAAACCGGGCGGTCGAAGGCGTCCTTCGCGGCGCCCGCGCCGGCGAAACGGGAAAGTAGCGCCGCATTTCGCCGGCTGCAACATCTGAAACCGCCCAACGCTTTCTGTCAGACAGACGACCGCCTCCGCGGCCGCAGCACGACGCGGCCGTCGCATTCGCCACGCAGAAGTGCGGCGTTCTGATTCGCTCGCCGCTTCGTCTGGCTGGTATGGTCCTTGCGCAACCGCGAGCGGTGACGTTTCAGCTGTTTGCGACGTTCTGTTCTGGATATGCGCGAGGGCAGCGCCTGCGGCTCGAGCGAGCGCGAACGCGCGAGCGAGGCGAGCGGGATCCCCAGCGCGCGTTGTCGGCGCGCTGGGGTGCCCGAGCGGGGGTGGGGCCCCGCGGGCATTGAACAATGCCCCGAGCGCATCAGCGCGCGGGGGTGGGGCCCCGCGCGATAAGAAAATGAAAAAGAGGATTGCTGTCACCGCACTCATGGCGGCGCTCATTGTCGTGGGCGGCGGATTTCTCTGGGCGAGAGCCGTCTTCACCGGAGACGCGGTTCGTTCCGCGCTCGCCGCGCAGCTCGCGAAGGCCATCGGGCAACCGGTGACGATTGGCGAGATCAGTGCGAGCGCGTTTCCGCGCGTGGAGATCCGGCTCGGCGACGTCGCCATCGGCAGTCCCGTGCGAGTACGGCTCGCCGACCTGCGCGTCGGCACGGACGTCCGCGCGCTGCTGTCGCGCCGGATCGAGCACGGGTCGGTCAGGTTGAACGGCGCGCGCATCGAGCTGCCGCTGCCGCCGATCAACATGCCGGAGCGTCCGAACGAGCCATCCGGCGCGGCCGCCGCACGCCCGTCACCCGTTCAGATCGTCTCGATCGATGAAATCGTGCTGCGCGACGTCGAAATCGTGAGCGGCGGACGGACGTTGCGCGGCGACGTCGAATTGGAGCCGCGAGACCGCGAGATTCTGCTGCGCCGCGCGTCGCTGGCTGCCGACGGCACGAGGATGACGGCGACGGGCAGGATCCTCGACCTTTCGGGCCCCTCCGGCGAGATCGCCGTGAAAGCGAGCGCGTTGAACGTCGATCAGCTCGCGCGGTTCGCGTCCGCCTTCTCCGGCGGCGCCGCGTCCGAACGCGCCGCACCTTCGTCGCGCCGCCGGACGGGAAGCGCGATGTTGAATCTCGCGGTCTCGCTCGACGCCGATCGCGCGACGTTCCGCGGGCTCGTGCTCGACAAGTTCTCCGGCCGCGCGCGCATATCCGCGCAGGCGGTCGCGCTCGATCCGATTCGCTTCTCCGTGTTCGGCGGCCGCTACGACGGATCCGCGACGTTTGCTCCGGCCTCAGACGCGCTCGCGTTCCGCGCGCGCGCGACCGTCGCCGACGTCGACGTGGCCGCCGCGACGCGGTTCGCCGGCAACCCCGACACCATCTCGGGTCGTTTGTCCGGACGGCTCGACTGCTCGGGACGCGCGAGCGACGCGGCCGATATCGCGTCGACGATTCGCGGAACGGCGCGCGTCGACATCGTCGACGGCGTCGTGAAGAACCTCGGTCTCCTGCGCACCATCGTCGTCGCGACGTCGATGCGTCCCGGTGCCGGCGGAGGGTTGACCGGCTGGTCGAAGGACGAAAAATTCTCGAGGCTTGGCGCGACGCTGCGAATCGCCAACGGCGACCTGACCAGCGACGACATCAGGTTCGAATCGGAGAACCTGATGCTGGACGCTCAGGGCGCCGTCCAGACGATGGCGTCGACGGTGAACCTGAAGGGGAAGGTGCAGCTGTCCGATGCGCTGTCGCAGCAGGGCGGCAGCGATCTCCTGCGCTACACGCAGGAAAGCGGACGCGTCACGCTGCCCGCGACCGTCGCCGGTCCCATCGCGGCGCCCCACGTCGCCATCGACACCGCCGACCTGACCAAACGCGCGATCCGCAACGCGGCGGCCGACGAGGTGGAGAAGCGGTTGACCAACGACTCGGTCAAGAAGGGACTGCTGGGTCTGCTGAGGCGGTAGTCGTTCCGGCGTCGCCTCCCTTCCTGCTCCAGCCTCGCTTCATGCGGGCTGTTTATTACGTTTTTGGACTATCCGTAATCGGAGATCGCCTTCACGATTTCCGGTCCCCCTGTCGTCGTGGCCATCGGCGAAATTTGCCGCTTGCCGCGCGCGAATCGACGCTATCGTCACGCCGCCCGGAAACCCTGTCACGCTTCCGCAGAGGAACATCATGAACCT
>Ga0209473_1000908_pt1 | contig 16990 bp, 17 predicted proteins | sample GraSoiAngelo_133_FD_185890 | JGI IMG/M metagenome (GOLD analysis project Ga0209473, IMG submission 185890) | Grasslands soil microbial communities from the Angelo Coastal Reserve, California, USA - 14_0929_05_20cm (SPAdes) (version 2) | ecosystem: Environmental > Terrestrial > Soil > Grasslands ...
TCAAGTACGCAGTTGAAGAAGGACTGATTGAATCGGGGTTCGCTCTGCAGGTGGGATTGCGCGGGCAGGTCTATTCGGATGGAGATTTCGACTTTGCCCATGAGCACAAGATTCAGATCATCACATCCGAGGAATTTCATTGCGGCGGCGTGGAACTGGTGACACGGCAGTTGAAGAAATTCCGGAATCGCCCCACGTACATCACACTGGACATTGACGTAGTGGACCCTGCTTTTGCGCCGGGTACGGGCACGCCCCAAGTAGGGGGACTTTCAAGCGCGCAGATTCTTGACTTGGTACGCAGCCTGAAAGGATTGAAGCTGGTGGGATGCGATTTGGTGGAGGTTTCGCCGCCGTATGACAACGGTGAGATTACTTCGTTGCTGGCAGCGAATTTGCTCTTTGAGCTGTTGTGCCTGTTTTGATGGAATGTTGGACTCAGAGATCCACAGATTGCGCACCTCAGAGGCTAAAGCCATCTTAAAGGCACATTCATCGCAGCGCTAAAGTGTGTGCCTGAGAATTCGTCATGGGAAGAGCAAGTGGGACGGAGCTACCAGGAATGAGCTCCGGAGGAGCGGAATATTCTAGCCCCGGACGTGAGTCGGGGGCAAGGTGGACCACGATCACGCGCCCGAAGGGCGCAACGAGGTTCTCACGCACACATTAAAGCGCGGCACCACCCAAACTCGACCTTTCGTCAGAAATTTATAGACCCGAGCCCTCAGACGACTCATGACTGAACTTGCCCGCAAGCTACGCGTTGTTGATTACTTCACCCTCGGTTGGGGCACGATGGTGGGCGTTGGGTGGCTGGTCGTGATGGACGACTGGCTGCTGCGCGGCGGCGCTCTCGGTGGCGTTCTGGGATTTGCGATTGGCGGCGCACTGCTACTTCCAATCGGTTACGTCTACGGACAGCTTGTAATGGCCATGCCTGACGCGGCGGGTGAAGTCGCCTACACTGCCAAAGTTTTTCCGCCGGCAATCAGCTTCGCCACAGGATGGATGATGGTGCTCTCCTATTTCATCGTTTGCCCATGGGAGGCGGTGGCCATTGGGAAAATCGCAGGCTACATTTTTCCTTCGCTGGATTCACTCGAACTATATCGAATCGTGGGCCGGCCTGTGTACTTGCCGCACCTCGTGATCGGACTCGGCTTGATTGCGTTGCTGACTGTGTTGAACTATCGCGGCATCGGCTTGAGCGCCACTTTTCAGAACTGGACCACGTTTGGCACGCTTGCGCTGTTTGTTGTCTTCGTGGCTTTCGGAGCGAGCAAAGGGTCGGCGGCAAATTTGCCCCCGCTTTTTACTCACGGCGGTTTTGTTTCCGTATTGCTGGTCATGCAGGTCGTTCCTTATTACATGACAGGCTACGAATCGGTAGCGAAGGCGGCGGAGGAGCGCAGCCCGGGATTCAGCGGACGTGGCTTCCTCACAGCAATCTGGATGGCAATTGTTGTGGGGATTCTCTTCTACACCATCGTGATTGCGGCGGTGGCGTACGCCGCCCCTTGGAGAAAATTGACAGGTGAAAAGTTCATGACAGCCGTCGCCTTTGAGTATGCCAGCGGTTCACATTGGATTGTCCGGGTCATTCTGGTTGCGGCACTTCTCTCCCTTTTTAAGGTATTCAATGGAAATCTAGTGGCCGCTAGCCGTTTGCTCTTTGCGATGGGGCGTCGAGGATTAGTGGAGCGCAAGCTCGCGACTGTGCACCCAAGAAATCAAACTCCATCGGTTGCGGTGATTTGCGTCGGCGTTGCGACGGCGGCATGTATGTTTCTTGGCGATGCCATCCTGGTGCCGATTTCAGAAGTTGGATCGGTGGCGTCTGCGGCAGGATGGCTGGCAGCCTGCGCAGCGTATTACTGCATGGGCCCAGCTCCGCGTGAACGGCTGGTTGCGGCAGTTGGAGTGGCGGTTGGCTTGGGAATGATATTGATGAAAATTGTGCCGGCAATTCCCGGCCATTTCAGCGGATACGAATGGCTTGCATTGGCTGTTTGGGGATTGATTGGATTGGGTCTGGGCTGGCGGGAACGGGCACTTGCCGTTGCTTCCGCAAAGTAAATAAAAAGAGAGGCCGAACCAATGAAAAGTGGTCCGAATCTTTTCTTCGCAGTGGTTGCTTTTGTCTTTCTTCTGACGTGCAGCTTGACCTTCGCAGAAAAACCAGCGCCGTCTTTCGATCTCGTCATCACAAACGGTCACATCATCGACGGCACTGGCTCGCCATGGTATTCGGGGGATATCGGAATCAGCAATGGCAAGATCGCAGCCATTGGCAATCTGAGTGAGGCCGCACGGAAGCGCACCATCGATGCCCGTGGAATGGTCGTGGCTCCGGGATTCATCGACATGCTGGGACAGTCGGAGACTACGATTCTCGTTGATCCACGGTTGCCGTCGAAGATTTACCAGGGCATCACTACAGAGATTACGGGCGAAGGCGGGTCGGCTGCGCCGTTGAATGACAGCATCATTCAGAATGACCGGCCCAGTTACGCTCATTATCACGTCACACCTGACTGGCGCACGCTGCGGCAATACTTCTCCCGTCTGGAGAAACAAGGCATGGGGATCAATCTGGCTAGTTACGTTGGGGCGACCCAAGTCCGGCGCATGATGCTTGGTGACGATGACAAGCAGCCCACGCCGGAGCAACTCGAGCAAATGAAGCAACTCGTGCGGAAGGGTATGCGCGACGGCGCAGTTGGTGTTTCGACGTCGCTGGAGTATGCGCCTGCTCCTTACGCGAAGACCGAAGAGATCATTGCACTCGCCAGTGAAGCATCGAAATTCGGGGGAATCTACGCGACGCACATGCGAAATGAAAGCGATGCGGTATTGACGGCCATCGATGAGGCACTGCGCATTGGACGAGAAGCACACATTCCCGTGGAGATCTGGCATATCAAAGTGGCGGGCAAGAACAATTGGGGGCGCATGCCTGAAGTTGTCTCCAAAATTAATGCGGCACGCGAAGCGGGCATGGATGTCACTGCCGACACTTACGGGTACACGGCCTGGTTCAATAGCTTTTCCGCGTTCATTCCGCCATGGGCGCACGATGGCGGCGACGCCAAAATGATTGAGCGGCTGAAGGACCCGGCGACTCGCGCCCGCATCCGCAAAGACATGATGACGCCATCGAAAGATTGGGACAACGAATGGCAGGAGATTCCCGGTCCGGAATCGGTTCTGATCGGTGTTGTGCAAAATCCGAAGCTGCTGCCGCTTCAAGGCAAGACACTAGCTGAAGTCGCCAAACTTTGGAATAAGGATCCGATTGACGCGCTCTGTGATTTGCTGATCGAAGATAACGCATTCACCAATGTCGCGGTATTTGGGATGTCAGAACCGGACGTCGCGCTCGCGCTCCAGCAGCCCTGGGTTTCAATTGACAACGATTCGTCCGGTACATCGCCAGAAGGGATTCTCGGGAAAGAACACCCGCATCCCCGCGCTTATGGAACATTTCCACGCATTCTGCGGAAGTATGTGCGCGAAGAGAAAAAGCTGACGTTGGAGGACGCGATCCGGAAAATGTCAGCGTCTCCCGCGCAGCGCATGCGCCTGACGGACCGTGGTGTGTTGAAAACGGGCATGTGGGCCGATGTGGTGATTTTCGATCCTGCGACGGTTCGCGATCTGGCAACGTTTGAAAATCCCAATCAGTTGTCAGAGGGAATGCAATACGTGCTGGTGGATGGAGTGCCCGTAATTGATGAAGGCAAGATGACGGGAGCGTTGCCGGGGAAAGTATTGCGTGGAGCGGGATATGTACAGTGAGGTGACGCTACTTGAGTTCGAGAGCTATTCTGATAGCTGCCTCAATCTTTGCAAGCGTGGCGCTGGTCAGCCGTCCTAAGGACGGATGCCTGAGCTCCCGCTGCTCGATTGTGGTCACTTGATCGCACTTGGCCCAAGAGGGCCGATGCAAACCGCCTTCACCAGTAGGAAGTGAAACCCTGAGCGCAAATCTGCGATGTTCCACCGACGTAATGGGAACAATGCAAACATCGAGCGCGTGACGGTTCAGCACATCGCTGGAGATGACCAGCGCAGGGCGATCTTTATCGAGTTGGACGGGGTACACTTCGCCACGCCTCGGAAACCGCCATGTGGGTGTATGTGCCCTCACGGACCTACCCTCTTCTCATCCTACGCAGAGAAGCTTGCTGAAAAGCACGCTCTTCGGTCCTGTCCGATCGGTTGGCGACCGAGTAAAAGCGTGCGGCCTCTTGCTCCAGTGCCTGACGCTGCTCCTGCTCCAAAGCGAGCTTGAGGAGTTCGTTGACGCGCTCACTCGTGGAACGCTTTCCCTTTGTGCGCTCAACGGCAGCGAGAATAGATTCGTCCATAGTGAATGTCTTAGGAATCCTCATATCGCATATATGATTATACATATGCTCAATGCATTCTGACAAATTGAAAATGTCTAGCAGTTTATTTTTGCGTAATTGTCAGCTTGTGCCGGCCCACGGTAGCCGTGTCGATCCGATCTGGCAGAGCAAAGCGCGAATCGAGCCCAATGTTTGGATATTTCGGTTGAAGGTATTTCTCCACAAACAATTGCAGTACAAATCGCGGAATCTCGACTCCATCGAGCGAGACCGAGTCTACGTTCACGATCCCTTGCCCTCCGCTGCCGTGGGCGTGAGCCTGAACAATCACATCATGCACTCCTGAGAACATGCCCAGGAGTGGATTCGAGGAGCGCCTTCCCGCCTTGAGCTGATCGAAATCAACCCGCGTGTTGGCTGTAATAATTCCCGGTTCGCCTTGAAATTTGACCGATTGCACGCCCATCGGAAGCTGAATTCTTCCCGAGGCGATGTAGGAATTAACTTCTTCCTCGGTGAACTCAGTCGGCGTCTGATCCGGATGCGCCGATGCGCCATTAGTCTCGATGCGCTGCAACTTGCGATCCATGCTCGCGACAGCGGCGGAGTTTTGTAATGGTTTGTTTTGGGCGGCGGCAGCTTCGGTGAGAGTAAGAGTAAGAAGAATAAAACAAAACGCCAGAACGGTCCTCATGGTTTCAGGGCGGCTCGGGTCTCCGGAGCAGCAGCAGGCTCGACATGAGGCTCCGCCAGCGTGCCGGAAATCTTGAAACCACGGGCGCCATCGCGGAAAAGCTTTATGTCCAGAGCGCGGCTCAGAGATGCGGTGCCACTAAGCCGATAGATGCTGCCCGGAGTCTCCAGTTTGCCCTGCTGAATTTCGAGACCGCCATCACGAAGAATGAACCGGCCCCAAAAGCGATTGATGTGCAGAGGTCCGCTACCAACCGCAAGCGCCACATGTGGAAGGACGCCGTCGTGCGTATCGAAGTCCAGCGCCCCTGTCGCGGAAGAAAACAATTCGGAAGCATCCAAGCCGGAAGCTCTTATCTGATATGTGGCACTGGCCGTGCCTGTGATCCAACCGTCGTTCATTAGAGCAGCGAACTGAGCCAGAGAAACTCGCTGCAAAGTGCCCGTTCCCCGATACACAGGAGGCTTGACGCCGAAATCAGCGCTCCATTCGCCGAGGTGGTAGCCACCGAGCGTCTCGGCGTGCAAGCCAGTAAGCTGCAGCCTGCCGCCATCGAGTTCAACATCGGTAGAGACTTTATCAGCGACCAACCGCGGCATGACCACAGTTTTTGCCGTGAGCTTTCCGGTGGCGCGGAGAGCAGTAAAAAAGGTTTCCTCCGGCCGCGTAGAAGAGAGAAAGCGATACCAGGGCTTCCGGCGGGACAGAGGGCTCAACAATTGCACGAGACGGGGCGCGGACAGTTCATTCGTGTGAATATCAAATTGGACAGGACATGCGTCGAGTGACGCGCAGGGCCGTGGCAAAATTAATGATCCCCGCCACGCGCTGCCGGCGAGAGAGGCGGTCAGGCCATGAACGTGAATTTCATCCTGAGAGAAAAGAAGATTGGCTGACGCGATCTCGAGCGGCTCGCTTATACCGCGTAATCCGGCGCGCACTGAGTGTAATTGCGCCTGGCCCGTAAATCGTGGGCTTGCCGACCCCGACCACATGCCCGCCAGTTGAAGATCGACTTTGGCAGCTCCGTCTGCGCGGAGTTGCGCGGCAGACAGGCCGACGGTCCTCGCCAACTGAAGCAGGGTGCGCACCTGAGCGTCTCCTGCAAGGGTCAGATTGTAGCCGGAGCGGGAAATCCAGCCTTGCACCGCCGCGGATTCCGGTCTGCCCAACGCCACGTTGAATGGGCCGATCTCCAGGCGCGGTTCGGGGGAAATCTCGCTCGGAGAGGCTGAACGTCGCTGAGTGGAATGTGTCGGCAGATCGCCTCCTGAGGAAACCGCAAAGGCGATCCGATCCACATCGAATTGAGTCTTTGTAATTTCTGATGCCAGGGTAAATCCCAGCGCTTCGCCTTCGCCTGTCCACGTAGGCCGGTCTGATCCTGGCTCACGACGCACAGAGACGTTCGCATCCACGGTGCCGCGAGCGTCGAGATCGGCGGGAAGATCTTTTTTCGAATGACGAGCGAATGCAACCAGCGATTGCATCGGCACATCCTGGGCAGCCAGAGCAAGATCATAGCTACGATTGCCGATGAGAGCGGCAATGTTTCCGCGGATATTTACCAGCCCACTTCCGATAGGCGCCCGGCAGTTGAGATCCGATATCGAGTGGTCAATAGAGCTGTAGTGTGCAGCGCAGTGCGCCGCCAAGCGAAGAGAATTGCCTCCGGATACGTCATAGCGGCGGAAATCCTGCACGGAAAAATCGGTATTTATGTTCAGGGCCGCTGGCGTGCCGGTCAGAAGGAGGGCAACGGCTAAACTCCCGCGCCATCCTTTGTCACTGCCGTAAGCGAGCTTGGAGGCTTGCCCCAACTGAGCGTGATCCCATTGCAAGCTGAACTGAAGCGGCGTTTGTCGGAGACTCGGGGCCCGATACCATGATCCGCTCAGTTTAAGTATGCCGGTATCGGACAGATTGAAATCGGCCCGCACGGGCTGCGCTTTCAAGCGGACGCTCCAGACGTTATCCGAATCCTGCCAGAGGGCGAAATCTGCTTCTGTCAGCGCATAGGGCTTCTTTTCCTGGCCGAATTTGAAATTGATTCGACCGCGATCGGCTTCGATATAAGGAAAGCCTGGACGACGTTCGGTTCTTGTTTTACCGGTTGGGGCGACGGGGATTTTGGCAGCCCTCTCCACCAGATCTTCGACATTCCAGCGCCCGTCGGGGTTGTGCACGAGGTTGAGACTGGGTTCGCTTAGGCTCAGCCGGGCGATCTCCAGTTTTCCGCGCAGCAGCGAAATTAGCCGGAGCGAAGCGGTGACGTCGCCCGCACGGAGCAGGGGCTCGGCACTGAACGAGGGATCATCGTGTACCACAAAATTTTCGAGATCAAATCCGGGCTGAGGCAGTAGCCGGAGTCTCACATGCGAAACCTCGACTTGCCGGCCAAGAGCAAGGCTGATCGAACGCACAATTTTCGCGCGCAGACTTTGAACTCCTGGCCTGGCGAGAAACAGCCCCAGGAGCACCACTATGGCTGTCAATAATGCACGGCGTCTGGAGCGAAGAAGTCTCAACGTACCATCCTCAAAGTCCGCCGCCAGCGGGTCTCGTCGAAGAAATGAATAACCACATGCGCCAGGAAACCCAATCGCTCGCTTACTGCCGTGTGCTGATACTGGTTGGGCGGCGTCTCGAATGACCAGTAGACGAACATGGGGCGCCCGATCACATTTTCCTTAGGGATGAAGCCCCAAAAACGGCTGTCGAGGCTGACGTCGCGATTATCGCCCATTCCGAAGTAGCTATCGGGCGGAATAACCAACTCGTCCCCTTGGATGTGCTGCGGCAGCGTCAGCTGCCAGGCTGGGGTCACGTTATTGAAATCGGAGGGCGGCACTGCCGGGAAATTGTCGCGATAAGGATTGTACTCGCCGCTGCTATGGATGACATAAGGTTCATTCAGCTTTTCACCATTGCGATAGACGGCGCCGTCACGCAGGTGAATGCGGTCTCCGGGGATTCCGATGATGCGCTTCACGATATAAAGCCCAGGTTGAGCGGGAGAAAGAAAGACGACGATGTCGCCGTGGTGGATTTGACCATAAGGCAGCAATGGCCCTACCCAATTCGTGCGCGGCGCGAATTGCACCCGATTGACAAAAACGTGATCTCCGATCAGCAGCGTGTTCTCCATGGAGCTGGAGGGAATCTCGAAAGCCTGCACAACGAAAGTGATGATGAACAGGCCGGTCACCAGCACAGCCGCCAAAGAAGCGAGAAACTCAACGGTGGTTTCGCGCGGCTTTTCTTCCTGCTTGCTTACTTTCTTAGCCACCAGAGCCCTTCCTGCGGTTCAGTTGACGACTCGAAATGTGCGATCCCAGCGGGTAATCTGAAACAAATGGGTCACAGCATAGGCGAAATGAAAGAGTTTATCACCCGGAGTCGTAGAAATTGGCCATTCCGGGTCGGCATTGCGAAGCGACCAGTAGATGAGCAGCGGGCGCCCGATTATGTTTTCGCGCGGCACAAAACCCCAATAACGGCTGTCGAGGCTTTCATCGCGATTGTCTCCCAGGACGAAGTAGGATCCTTCGGGAACAATCAGGGCGTTGTCGTCAACCAGTTTTTTCATTTGCAGCCACCACCCGCCTTCGAGGCCCGGCACGGGAATGTTCAGCCGTGGAAACTCGTCGCGAAAGGCATCATGCACGCGCGAACTGTAACGAACATAGGGCTCTTGAAGCGGAATCTCGTTCACGTAGACTTGCCGATTAATTAGGCGAATGTGGTCTCCGGGAATCCCCACGACCCGCTTTACGAAATGCTGGGATGGGTTGACCGGATATCGAAAAACGATGATGTCGCCGCGATGCACTTTGCGATAAGGAAGAAAATGATCCCAGACACTGTTTCCGCCATAACGCAGTTTATCGACCAGCAGATAATCCCCGATCAGGAGCGTGTTCTCCATGGACTCAGAGGGAATTTGGAATGCTTGCACGATGAAGGTGATGACGAATACCGCGATCACCACTGTCGCCAGCAGGGATTGCAGGGAGGTCGTCCAATCGGGCTGGTGCTTTTCTGCACTCATGATCGGCTACGCACACGCCTGAGGTCGCCGTTTACAGATTCTGGTCGGGAGGCCAAATACTCAAGTACCTGGCGGGCGGCATCCTGTTCCGCGTTCTTCTTGGTAGAACCCTCGGCGCGGCCTATGAACTCGGGTTTCGCCTCGCGCGATTGCAAGCGCGCCTCAACCGTAAATGTCTTGTTATGCTCTGGCCCGCGCTCCTTTACCAGCACGTACTGCGGTTGCGGACGCCCCGTCGCCTGCAATTTTTCCTGGAGCGCCGATTTGTAATCGTTTACCGGAAGCATGCTGCCATTTGAAGCAATCCGCTCCAATTCGGGAGCAACGACTTGCGCCAGAATAAATGGCCGAGCCGCTTCCAGTCCGCCATCCAGGTACAGCGCAGCCAACACAGCTTCAAGAGCGTCAACAAGAAGAGCAGTCTTATTGCGCCCGCCGCTCTTCTCCTCTCCACGGCCGAGGCGCAAATAATGCCCCAGCCCCAGGGCCTGTGCTACACGGATTAGATGTTTTTCGCTGACCAGGTGTGCACGAAGTTTTGAAAGTTCTCCCTCGCGGAAATGGGGAAAGCGATGGAAGACTTCCTGCGTAGTCACAAAACCCAGCACCGCGTCCCCCAGGAATTCCAGCTGCTCATTATCAGAGACCCGATCAGAGACGCGATCGGGTGCCCGAGCCGCTTCCATCTCACGCGCCTGCGAACTATGCGTAAGCGCTTGGTCCAGCAATTCGGGGTGCGCGAAGCGATGGCCCAGCACATCTTCCAACGCGGTAATTTCACGTGACTTCATGTATGCAGGACGGTGCCGAACAGAAAGTGCACCTCAGTGTGGAGTCGGATTCTGCGCGCTGGCCGGAGGTTTCGCGCCCGGAGCAGCCCCACGATTCAATTGAACCAGGCGGTCCCGCTCATTTCGCGCGGCAGTGCCGACGGCCGTGCCCTCCTTCGTGAGCGATACCGCTTGTTCAGCATATTTCAGCGCCTCTGGAACTTTATCCTGCTTGTCGAGGGCTACAGCCAGCCGGAAAATCGCGACGGGATCGGGATTCTGAGGGTCAGCGTCGATGGATTTCCGCAAGGAGGCTTCAGCATCGGCGTACTTTTCGCGATTGAACTGGATTGTCCCGATGATTGCATACGCAGACGAACGCAAAAAAGCTTTGTAGGCGTCAACCTTGTCCTGCGGTGTGCCCGCAGGAATTGTGATGTCGGTATCCACGGTTTCGAGCGAATGCTGTGCCAGTTTCGTGGCTTCGTCGAGGCGTTGATCCTTATCAAGGTCAGTGTCTCGCGTGCGCTCGGCGAGCACCTGGGCTGCGCCAACCAGCGCCTCAGGATCATCTGGATCAAACTTCAGAACTTTGCGGCCCATCTCCAGCATTTTGTCGGCATTGTTGGCGGCCTGATAGCTGTGCATAGCCGTGCGGTACAGTATGGGCCGCAATTCGCTGTCGGGAAATTTAGCTGCGAAATCATCGGCTGCTTTTTCTAAGGCTGCTGGATCGCTGGTGTTCGCCGTAGCGGCTTTGTACGCGTCAAATTCTGGCTGAGTCTTGGCTTGCGGCGGACGTTTCCCTTGCGGCTGAGCCGGCTGGGCGGCTGCACCCTGCGCTGGTGTCGCCGGCTGCGCGCCTTGTGACGTTGAACCCAGTTTTCCCGCCGGCTGATTCTGTGTGGCAGGCGTCTGCTGCTGGGCGTAGAGAAAAGTGGCCAATGACAGCATTATGACCAGCATCGCTGCTTGTTTCATGCGGTCTCCTTGAGTGATTGATTCATCGCTTCCGGCTAAGATCATTGTGGATGGCTGGGCGGCTCATAAGCTTGTTGAATTCCGCGTTCGGCAGCGGCCTTAGCCTCAGGCAGCGCTGCGCCTGCGTTCAGCGCGGCACGATAGTGACCCAACGCTGCCTCGCGGTCTTCCTGCAAATCGAAAATTCTTCCCAAATAGATATGCGACCAGGCCACCACTTTAGGCTCCTGCGCGACCTCGAGAGCGCGCTGGAAATAACTGCGCGCCCCCTGTATATCACGATTCATTGTCGCAACTTGCGCAAGGATAAACAACGCGCGGCCTTGATCCTCGCTTTTTTCGTCCAGCGCCTGCTGAGCGAGTTTTTGCGCGCTCATGGCATCGCCGGCAGAAAGCCGCTGTTCGGCGGTGATGAGCAGCTTGCCCTGTGTGGGACGCGACAAATGTAACAGTTCAGGATCGGCAACACTGGCGAACTGAATCTGGCGCGCACGCCTTTGCTCTTTACCCACATCAATGTTGCCGACGAAATCTGCATAGGCGTTGCGCAGGCCCGCAGGATCCTTCTCGAACTGCAGCAATGCATCATAAAAATAGCGCGTGAGAATGAATCCCTGCTGCATGGAATTGTCGACAGCCTGTTGCCGTTCGGCTTCAGGGGTCTTGGCCGAACCCGTAAGCCGCGCTTCAATTCCCCGGATGAAACATTCCGTGATCAGCAACGATACATCACTTTTAAAACTCTCATCGATGGGCGCGCTCTTCACAGTTGCCAGCAGCGGCTCCAGCCGCTTCATCGTCGCGGGATACTTGAGCGCCAATGGATCGAGCAGGTAGTGCAAATAAGTGTGGCGAATCTGCTCAACTTTGAGTGATGAGCCTTTGCCCGGCGAGATTACAACATAGTAGTCGGACCCGTAGTTGCGCGCGTTGGTTTGACCCGGAGCGCCCATGGGATCGATGTAGACGGTGAACTGCCGTCCAAGATAGGCCGCAGACGGAAACTTCAAATAAACCTCGGTGTCAAATACCGTCTTCGACAGCGGTTCGTGATAACGCGCCGTCAGAGCCGAGTAGGCCTGGCGATGCCGCTGCCAGATGTCGTGCAAACCCGCTTTTTCGTAGAACCTCTGGATGAGGGGAGGAACTCCGGTGAGCCGCGCGGCATCAGGGGGCAGATCGGCCTCTTTGACTTTTGGAGTCAAAGCCGGAGGCGCATTCAAATAGAGAGCGAGCGAAACATACTGCCCCAGCGTTTTAGAAGAATCCGGTTGACGATGCTGCTCGTAGAACTGGCACATCGCGGTGGCGGTTTCTTTGGCTTCCTCAGACTGCTGAATGGCCTGCGAGACCTCGCCGCGAATCTGCTCGCGCAGCGGATCAGAAAATCCCAACTCTTCATCGTATCCGCAAACGTTCATGGCGGCTAAAACCGCGAACAGCGTCTCGCTCGTGTCTAGTTGAACGCTCGGCTGGTTTGAGGGTACGGCTGGAGGCGTGGGCTTCGGCTGTGGGGCGGCCTGCGGCTGCTTTGCTGGCTCCTGCGTGTCTGGAGTTGACGATGGCTGGCCCTGAGGCGGCTGTTCTGTCGTGGGCGCCGGCTGATCCTGAGCAGGAGGGGAATCAGGAGCGGTTTGGGTTTGATCTTGAGCTAAACACAGCTCCGCCAGTAGGGCGAACATCGCCGCAAAGAGCACGCGTCGAAAACTGCGACTCAGGGAAACCTCCCGCAGGATGGATGAGAATTGCGGACTGTCCTCAGTTTAAGGGCTTCCCCGCAGGCGGTCAATCATTGGTCAGCTCACTTGTTGTTCAACGATGGGCGGCGCGAGCACGGTCGTAAATGCCGGGCTTGGAAGGCGATCAAGTTCGTGAAGTCCGACGTCCCGAAGTCTGAGGGTTCGACGCCTGACGTCCTATCCACGCACGCTGATCTTCGAGAATGACAACACTGCCTTGCCGGAGGTCGGCCTGCCCATCGACGTCGCAGGACGGAAGGTAGTGAAGATGAGCATGTTCTTCACCTGCGGCAGCAACGATTTGGCCTCAGTCGGATTCGAGAGAATGCGGTAATCCTGCACCCGTCCATTCGAGTCCACATAGGCTTCAATTACCAGTGAATCGTCGCTGATGGAATCGAGCGCTGTGCCAAAAGCCGCTTGCTGCAATTGCGGAGCCGTGTAGAGCATGAGCGGAACATCGGGATTGTCGGCCTGCAAAGGCGCGAGGAATCCCATTAGAAGGATGAAAATCACCACCGCTGTAGCCAAACCCGCGGTGGCCGGGACCATGAAAGCATTCAGTGCATTTTCCAAGCGGACGAAAAAATTCTGGAGCAACGGACGACGGGAATGCGCCGCTTCCTGGGAAACGGCAACCCGGAGTTTCAGCGCCAAGTCGGCCGGAGCTCTCCTGGAGCCAACCTTCGCCAGCAATTGCTGAGTCTGTTGCAGAGAAATGTATTCGCGCCGGCACAAAGCACAGAATTGCAGATGCTGACTAATTGCATGCATCTGCGTGCCGGTCACCGCGCCGTCCAAATAAGGCGAGAATAAAGATTTTGCCTGGGCACACGTCATGGCATCACCTCGATTCTCCTGCCACGCATAGAAACCCGGGAGTCTGCACTTGACGGTTCATCTTCTTCGGGGGCCTGCAAGCCGATCTGCGGTCCAATTTCGCGAACATAATCTGTCAATCGTTGGCGCAGCGCGTCCCTTCCGCGGGTCAGCCGGGATTTCACTGTTCCCAGCGACACTTCAGTGATCTCCGCAATCTCTTCGTAAGACATTTCCTCCAGGTCGCGCAAGATTACGGTGGTGCGGTAGGGTTCGGAGACGTTACGCAACTCTTCTTCGACGTGCGACCTGATCTCTTCATGCACCACATTTTCGAAAGGCGAGTCAGCGGGATCTATGAGGGCGTCTTCCAAAGCTGAGACGCCAGGATTGGGATCGCTCAGCGGCGGCTCCATCGAGGTCTCGCGTGCCTTGTGGCGGTACCACCAGCGGCGGCGGTTCGAAGCTTCATGCACCGCAATGCGGTAAATCCAGGTCTTCAGGCTGGATTGGCCGTGGAAGTGTTTCATTCCTCGGAAGACTTTCAGGAAGACTTCCTGTGTGGTATCGGCGGCATCAGCAGGATCGGAGACGATGCGGTATACCAAGCTGTAAATGGGTTGGTGAAATTGGCCGATCAGCCAGGCGTAGGCGTCCTCGGAGCCGGCCTTGAGTTCGGCAACAATCGCCGATTCCTGGCTCCGGATTGCTAACGCACTTGCAAGGTCGCCCAAGGTGGTTGCCCCCGCCATAACTCTCATGGCGTCACCCCTATTATAGTTTCTTTCCGGACCCGAAGCCTGCCCGAAAAGTAGCCTTCGTTGTCCATAGCGAAGCCCCGCCTACTCTAATTAGACCCCACGGAATCATCCTGAGTTCCAGAACATGGAACTCATCTGTTTTCACCGGATTGCGGCGCGTGGTTTGGAAGCCGTAGAGAACACAAAGAGTTACGGAGGAAAGGTGCGACTGCGGTTGAAGGATTACACAATTACAAAGCAGGGGCCGAAATTTCATGTGGCGGCTGCTACTGCTGCTTTGGTTGGGGCTGGGGCGTTGTGGTAGCTGGGTTTGGATTTGGCTTAGTAGCGGGTGCCTTTGTCGTCTTTTTCTTTACCGGCTTCTTTGCTGGTTCAGTGTCGTCCACTACGACTTTCTTCGGCGGCTGTGCATTGGCCGCTTGGGCATTCTGTAGCGCAGTACGAAGCCGACTCAGCTCGACTTCTTTCTCGCCGGACAAATTCTCAATGCGTTCCGCGAATGAGCGGCGTGAACGCTCGAGAGCGCTCAGGTCATTCTCTAAAGATTGAAATTCATCCTTCGGGCCGAAAGCTCCCGCCGATTCGACGACCGAATTAAAGACGTCGTATACCGCGTCCAGGTTGCGATACAGCTTGAATGTAGAAGTAAGGTTCTCGGGGGAATTTCGCAACTGACCAACAATTTCAGGAAGCGCCGATTGTAGGTTGCGCTCAAGCGATTGGACGTTCGATTGTGTCTGGCGCTTTGTACCACCATCGGCTTTCCACTTTTCGATCCGCAGCTTGGCCAAGTCAGCCTGCGCCGCTTGCGATGCCTGTTCGAGCTCCGAAAGCAGCATATTGAGTTGGCTAACGGATGCATATGGCACAGGTGCCGGCGATGCTTGCTGGCTGGCACCGCCGACTTGAGCGGTCGCTGGCGCAAACGTCAGCGCCAGAAAAACGCACGGGAGATACACAGAGTTTTTTTTCATCGAGGTGTTTAGAGATGCCGGAACAGGATACTAATTTTCGCCGTTTTAGCAAAATGCGCCGAAAGGAATAGATGGTGGCCTGCGGCTGTTGGGTTTGACTATCGCCTTCCGGTGGGTGAAAATTAGCTGGGGAAAATTTCTCCTTTCAACCAAGTGGGCCTGTGGCGCAGCTGGGAGCGCGCTTCCATGGCATGGAAGAGGTCGTCGGTTCGATCCCGACCAGGTCCACCAATTCTTTCGACTACTTGCAGATACTCTTTCGAGCTTGGCGCCGCATGGTGGCAGAACGCTTTGACAGAACCAGGCCGACTGTATCCGCCGGATTCCTTACTTCTACGACTTCGCGGCCGCTTATTTTCTAGCTCACCGCTCGGAGGGCGGAGTCAATGACAATATCCGACCGGGTGCTGTCAACGATGGCCTTCAACTGTGCCTGCTCCTCAGCCGGCACCTTGAATTTATCCAGCGTCTGCTGAAAATCGTCCATGAATGCTTCCCACTCCTGGCTCGTAATCTTCAAGTGCGCGTGCGAGTCCGCCATCGGCTTGCCGGTATATTTTTGTGGACCGCCGCTGGCCCAGCACACCATCTCGGTCACCAGGTACTTGAACCCCGCAGGCGGGACGCGATGGTGCGCCTCGTCAACTAGAGGATTCGCGTTCAGTCTCGGGTCTACCATGACTCGGTCGATCAAGTCGTCTACTACTGTAGCAATGCTGTAGACGCCGCCAAGTCTTTCGTACAGGGAGGGCTTTTCTGCTGAGGTCATTGTGGGAACTCCTTTGCGGGGGATTAGTTTACCAGAGTGGCCACGCACGTCGGGGGGCTGATCCAGTTCTGGATAGGGCCTGTTTCTCCAGAGTGCGACCTACGCACCGGCTGGCGATAGCCGCTCGACTGAGGCCCTCGCCGGAGCCAGCACGATCAGGGCTACACCGATGACAACGAGCACAGCCACTGCGATCAGCAGATCTCTGCATTCGCTCGCAATCTGGAATGCCAAGACCGCCATCACCGCGCCATGAGCAAAGCTCGACCAGGCTGTGAAGGCGATCAGGCTGCGATTGGCCGACGGGTTGCGGGCGGCTGACAGAAGGAAAACCCCGAGTGTGACATAGAGGCTAAGCATCATCGCGTCGCCTGGCGACTCGTTCCCTGGCCGCCATAGATACATCACGATGGGATAAACGCCAGCCAAAAAGAGCAATCCCACTAACACCAGCACAACCTTCAGCACCCGTTCTCGCCACATCGTGCCCTCCGGCCAAAAACTTAAATAGCGAAAAGTACATCCGCACACGCCGATCTCGCGGAAGACGGTTGAGGGGAGATGTTAGGTTGGACAGCAAAGAAGGTCAACCGCAGCACGGGGTGAAACGCGTGTACTGGCATCCAGCAACCTAACGGGCATGCTCCGAAAACCGACGGATGAGCATTCGAAGGTCAAGACCCGATGTTAATTTCCGCAGAGGAGTGACAGAGAAGGTGGGGCTTGGATTCAATTCAGACTCTGAGGTGTTCCCCTTGTTCCCCAATTTTCTGACGCAATCGCTCTGCAAAGCGTTTAAAATAAAGTCACGCGCCCTTAGCTCAGTTGGATAGAGCGTCTGGCTACGAAGAAGAAGTTAAATCTCATTAAGCCGTTGACTGACTTCGCTTTAGTAAAATCGAGCACTGAATCACATGTTCACAGATGTTCACAAACAGTGCAATCGAGACAGGACCGCTTGGACTCGCTGGTAGTGAACGTCGAATGAAAACTAAATGAACAGCAGATCATGATCTGAGGGCCGTGGTGGTCTCACTGACGGGGATTTATTTCCTATGGGCGATCCTTCGCACACAGTAC
>Ga0209473_1000910_pt1 | contig 16954 bp, 17 predicted proteins | sample GraSoiAngelo_133_FD_185890 | JGI IMG/M metagenome (GOLD analysis project Ga0209473, IMG submission 185890) | Grasslands soil microbial communities from the Angelo Coastal Reserve, California, USA - 14_0929_05_20cm (SPAdes) (version 2) | ecosystem: Environmental > Terrestrial > Soil > Grasslands ...
CACTGATACGAACACGGAAATGCCGAGACCGATCTTGTTCTGGTCGACCAGCGCGACCCGACGCAGGATCACGCCATCGGCTTCGAGCCGCTGGATGCGCTTCCAGCATGGCGTCGACGACAGCCCGACCCGGTCGCCGATCTCGGCGACGGACAGGGAGGCGTCCTCCTGCAGCACCATCAGGATCTTGCGGTCGATGGCGTCGAGGCGGCGATTGGGTTCATGAAGCTGAATGGCAAGGTCGGTCATGAGAAGAAAGTTCCATTCGTGAGGTTCATCTACCTCATATATAGAAAATTCTTCTATGGCAAGCCTATCATCCGTTCGTCTGGGCTGACCTGGGGGCCCGATCCTGGTTCAAAAACTCTTCAACTTCAGCACGTTGCGGGGCGGCAAAGGCGCCTCCGAAGCGGGTGCATTTCAGGGCTGCAGCGGCTGAGGCGAATCGCAGCGCCTCCGGCAGCTCCTGCTGTTCCGTGACGGCGAGCGCAAACGCGCCATGAAAGACGTCACCAGCACCGAGCGTATCCACGGTGTGCACCGGGAAAGCCGGTGTCTGCTGCAGATTGCCGTTGTCGTCGAGCCAAAGTGTGCCCAGCGCGCCGCGCGTGCCCGCCAGGAAAGACGGCGTCAGTCTTGCGATCTTTTTCAGTGCCTCCGCGTCGTCAGCGACGCCGGCGGTCGCCTGCAGTGCCTCGCTGGAAAACACCAGATGCGAAGACGCGGTCAATAGACCCTCGCGCATCGACATGGTGCGGTCGACATCGACAATGACGGGAATGCCGCGCCGGCGCGCCTCGGCGCAGAGATCGGTGCAGAATTCGGCGCAGCGGTTCTCGGTCAGGATGGCGTGACAATCCTTCAGCAGTTCGTCCGAAGGCGGCAACTGAACCTTCCACAATTCCGGATCGCGGAAGGTGACAATGGTGCGCTCGCCGCTCGGATCGATCATGATATTCGAGATCGGCGTCACCAGGCCCGGCATATGCACGATATGCCTGGTTTCGATGCCCTCATGCCCGAGTTTTTCGAAAATATATTTGGATGACGTTTCCTTGGCATCGCCCATCGGGCCGCAGATCGAGGCGCGGCCGCCGAGGCGGACGATCCCGATCGCGCCGTTGAGTGCGTTGCCGCCGCAAATCTCATCGAAATGGCTGGCGTTGACCTTGAAGCCGCGCTCCGGCAGCCCATCGATGCGAAACGTCAGGTCACGCACAGGCATGCCGATACACAGAATGCGCGGCGGAATTTTAGGCGCAACTTCGTGGAAGTTCATGCCGGGATCCGTCATGCCAGTTCCGCCTTCCTCCGGAACCGCGGTCCCAATTCAATCGAGACAGACATCGGACGGTTCCTCCCTGTGCCATGCGCCTATGTTGCGCCGCCATGCACCCAACGACCGAGTAAATGATGGGCAATGGCAAACGGGTGCGGGCCTGCAAGGCCGTCGGGATGCTTCCGTGTGATCATCAGACGCGCCTCGTCCCGGTCGAACCAGCGTGCATCCTCCAATTCCGAACGGTCGACGACAATGTCCTCGCTGGTGGCGCGTGCGGCGCATCCGATCATCAGCGATGACGGATAAGGCCAGGGCTGCGTCATGTAATAGCTGACGTCGGTGCAGCGGATTCCGGATTCCTCGAAAATCTCGCGCCGGACCGCATCCTCGATGGTTTCCGCCGCCTCGACAAAGCCGGCGAGGCAGGAATACATGCCGGGCGGGAAATGCTTTTGACGGCCGAGCAGGCACTTTTCGCCTGACGTCACCAGCATGATCACGACCGGGTCGGTACGTGGAAAATGCTCGGCCTTGCAGTTCGGGCACTCGCGCTTCCAGCCGCCTTCCTTCATCGCGGTATGGGTCCCGCAATTGGCGCAGAAGCCGTGGCGCTGATGCCAGCTCACCATCGATTTCGCCATCGCGATCGCCGATAGCTGGTCCGGCGGCACTAGGCCCTGCATCGCCATGCCGCGCAGTTCGGTGACCGCGACGTCCTCGCGCGTCAGCAGCTTTTCCGCGGCCGTAGCCGAGATGCCCATGCCGAATACCGCCGCACCATCGCGCAGGCCCAAGAAGATCGTGCCCGGATTGGCGCCGAATTTCAGCGCTTCGTCGATAGCAAGCAGCGCGCGGGCGCCGCCTGCCTCCCGCTTCACCACAAGGGAGTCGCGGTGCACCACGTAGGCGCGCGAATTGGGCTGGCTTTCCAGCGCCAAAAGTTTCTCGTCATTGCCGCGTAGATGCGCCGCGCGATCGAGGATGTTGGTGACGAAGGCCGGTTGCCCCAGGGGAAACGAATCAAATGCTGACATTACTTGTGTTCTCAACCCAACCAGATCTTGCGGCGCAGCGTGCTGATGAAATTCTGCACCTCCTCGGCGTCATGGGCCAGCGGCGGCATCACACCCCAGACGGGGCGCGGCCAGGCGACGTCCGAGGAACGGCGCGCGATGACGTGGACATGCAGTTGCGGTACGAGGTTGCCCAGAGCCGCGATATTGAGTTTGTCGCATCGGGTGACTTCCTTCAACGCTCGGGCAACGCGGGAAATTTCCGTCATCAGCTGCGCCTGCTCGACCTCGGCAAGGTCGATGATCTCCACCACGCCCTCCCGGCGCGGCACCAGCAATAGCCAGGGGTAATGCGCATCCTTGATGACGAGCACACGGCACAGCGGCAGGTCGCCGATGTCGATGGTATCTTCTTTGAGCCGCGAGTGCAGCGACCAGGCGGGGGCGTCAGAAGGCATGAGGGTTCCCAAATGCCCTTCTTGGGGCACTGATGGAGTTTCATATCAAGCCGTCATCATCCGTGAAAGCGGATGATGAGTACTCCGCGACCTCTCCGTCGTTGATAGGTCGGCGTTACTGGATACCTCGCTTTCGCGGGATATGACAGCCGAAGCCCCGCTTGCTTTCCGGTCCTTTTGGTCCCAAATAGGGACCGGGAGATTGGCGGTGGACGAGCCACTCGCCAACCGGGTCAGGTCCGGAAGGAAGCAGCCCTAACGAGGTCCGGATCGGGTCGCTCGTCAGTCTCCTACCTGTTTTTCCGAGCGAATCGCGCAAGAAGCGGCGAACCAGCGCCCCGCGCTTGAATTCGCGCCTTTCCGCAAAGCCGGCCGAGAGACATCAATTGCGGATCGATCGATGAGTGACGCTGGCGCTTCCCAACCCAAGTCCGACGGCGCCGATCAGGGCGGCTTCGACCTTGGCTCACGACCGGGCGCGGCCACGCCCTATCGCGTGCTGGCACGGAAATACCGCCCCTCCGGCTTTGCGGATTTGATCGGTCAGGACGCCGTGGTCCGCACGGTTTCGAACGCGTTCGAAACCGGGCGCATTCCGCAAGCCTGGATCCTCACCGGCGTGCGCGGCGTCGGCAAGACCACGACCGCGCGCATCCTCGCCCGCGCCCTGAATTACGAGTTGCCGGACGGATCGGTGAAGGGACCGACCATCCACATGCCGGGATTGGGCGTGCATTGCCAGGCGATCATGGAAAGCCGGCATATGGACGTGCTGGAAATGGACGCCGCCTCCCATACCGGCGTCGATGACGTGCGCCAGATCAATGACAGCGTGCGCTATGCACCGGCCAGCGCCCGCTACAAGGTCTACATCATCGACGAAGTCCACATGCTCTCGACGGCGGCGTTCAACGCGTTCCTCAAGACGCTGGAAGAGCCGCCGGAGCACGCCAAATTCGTGTTCGCCACCACCGAAATCCGCAAAGTGCCGGTGACGGTGCTGTCGCGTTGCCAGCGTTTCGACCTTCGGCGCGTCGAAGCCGACGTGCTGATGACCCATCTTGCCGACATCGCGAACAAAGAAGGCGTCGAGGTCGAGCCGGAAGCGCTCGGCATCATCGCGCGCGCCGCCGAAGGCTCGGTGCGCGATTCGCTCTCCCTGTTCGACCAGGCGATCGCGCATGCGGCGGGAGTAGTGCGCGCCGACGCCGTGCGGCAGATGCTGGGATTGGCCGACCGCACCCGCGTGATCGATCTGTTCGAGCATCTGGTACGCGGCGACATCGCCGGCGCTTTCAAGGAATTCCGCGAACAGTACGACACCGGTGCCGATCCGATCGTCGTGCTTTCGGATTTGGCCGAATTCGTCAATTTCGTCACCCGCGTGAAAATCGTGCCGGCGACCGCGGATAATGTCGCGTTCGGCGAAACCGAACGCTTACGCGCGCGCGATTTCGCCGCCAAGCTTTCGATGCGGGTGCTGTCACGGATGTGGCAGATGCTGCTCAAGGGTATCACCGAGACGCAATCAGCGACCCGGCCGGCGGCAGCCGCGGAAATGGTGCTGGTGCGGATCGCCTATGTCGCCGACATGCCGACCCCGGATGAAGCGATCAGGATGATCGAGCAGAATGGCGGTGCCTCGCCGGCGATGGCGACGACTGCGTCGCCGCGCAACGCGCCGGCGCCGACGATGTCCGCCTCGCCGGTATCTGCGCTGCAATCTCAGCCGTCGCGGACGGGTGGCGCGACGCGGGGCGGCGTTGAGGCCTCCGCCCGCCCGCAAATGATTGTGCCGGCAGCGGAGACGCTAACGGCGCCGGCGCTCCGGATCACGAGCTTTCCGCAGTTGGTCGCGCTCGCGGCGGAAAAGCGCGATCTCCTCACCAAGGGGGCGCTGGAGGCCGATGTTCGTCTGGTCCGCATCGAGGACGGAAGGCTGGAGCTCGCGCTGGAGCGCCACGCCTCGAAAACCCTGATCAACGATCTCTCCCGCAAGCTCGAGCAGTGGACGGCCAAGCGCTGGACCGTGATCGTCTCCAACGAGGCGGGACAGCCGACCCTGCGCTCGCAGAGCGAGGTTGCGAAAAACCAGCGCGAGCGCGCCGCCGAATCCGATCCGCGCGTGCAGGAGGTGATGGCGCGTTTTCCCGGCGCCAAGGTGGTCGAAGTACGCAAGCTTGCCCCCGAGCCACCGGAATCCGATGTTATCGGTGAAGACGGCGCCGAAAATCCCGACAACGACGATCTCTAGGCATTAAAGGAAGGTTCGGATGCCCGATTTTCTAGGCATGATGAAGCAAGCGGCACAACTGCAATCGAAGATGCAAGCGATGCAGGAAGAGCTCGGCAATGTCGAGGTCGAAGGCATTGCCGGCGGCGGCCTTGTCGCGGTGCGCATGAGCGCGAAGATGGAAGTGAAGGCGGTCAAGATCGACGCCTCGCTGATGAAGGCGGAAGAGCGCGAGATCCTCGAGGACTTGCTGGTCACCGCACACAACGACGCGCGTCGCAAGGCGGAAGCCGCGATGGCCGAAAAGATGCAGGCGTTGACCGGTGGCCTCGGGCTGCCGCCCGGGCTGCTCGGTTCTGGTTCTTAAGATATGGCCGCTGCGGTTGCCGGGCCCGAGATCGAACGCCTGATCCAGCTTCTGGCGCGGTTGCCGGGGCTCGGTCCGCGTTCGGCGCGGCGCGCGGCGCTGCACCTCATCAAGAAGCGCGAGGCGCTGATGACGCCGCTCTCCGCCGCGTTGCAGGTGGCGATCGACAAGATTCAGGTCTGCAAGACCTGCGGCAATATCGACACGCAAAACCCGTGCACCGTATGCACCGATCCCCGGCGTGATGGTGCCATCATCGTGGTGGTCGCCGACGTCGCCGATCTCTGGGCGCTGGAGCGGGCCAACGCGACCCAGGGGCGCTACCACGTCCTGGGTGCGACACTGTCGCCGCTCGATGGCGTCGGCCCGCAGGATCTTGCGATCGATGAGTTGGTCAAGCGCGCGCATGATCCGCAAGTGACCGAAATCATCCTGGCGCTGAACGCAACGGTCGATGGCCAGACCACCGCGCATTACATCACCGATCTGCTGCAGGAGGCGAATGTCAAGGTGACGCGGCTCGCCCACGGCGTGCCGGTCGGCGGTGAACTTGACTACCTCGACGAGGGCACGCTGTCGGCCGCGATGCGGCAGCGAACGCTGTTCTAGCAACATACCAACGGAAATGACCGAAATGACGAAACGACGATTCGCCAAACGGCTGGCTGTGGCATCGATCCTGGCCGTGAGCCTCGCCGCGCCCGCGACGCTCGCGCAACAGGCCGAGCCGCCGCCGAAGGCGGGCAAGCCGATCAATGCCGGCGACGTGCTGTCCGGTGAGCTCAACACCATGCGCGTGCGCGGCGGCAACAAGGGCAAGCGCGTCGCGACCTACCAGCTCACGAGCGAGCCGCGCCGACTGCCGCCGCCGAACGGGCTCTGCAATCTCGAGACCGGCCCGGAAACCTTCCAGCTCATCACCTCGAGCGACGCGCAGGCCGCGCAATTGAAGAATTTCCTCGGCAAGGAGATTTCAATAAAGGTCGACGAAATCGCCTGCGCGCAGGACGCGGGGCAGATGAGCGAGGCCGTGGTGACGAAGTGGAGCGTGGTGACGAAGCACTAAACCTTCACCGGCCCGAGCGCTGCAAAATGTCCGCGCCGTTGCAGCCATGCCAGCAGGATCAGGCTAGGCACCGCGACCACGACGCAGATCGCAAAAAACAATGGCCATCCCGCCGCCTTCGCGACAAACCCAGCGCCTGACGACAGATAGGTGCGTCCCACGGCGGCAAGCGCGGTGAGCAGCGCGTATTGGGTCGCGGTATGCAGCGGATTGCGGCACAGCGCCGACAGATAGGCGACGAAGATCACCGTGCCGATGGCGCTGGTGAAGTTTTCCGCCGTAATGGCAAAAGCCAACGCCCATTCGTTGACGCCTACCAGTGCCAGCCAGGAGAAGGAGAGATTGGCGATCGCCTGCAACACCCCGCCGATCCACAGGCTTGCGGCCAGCGAATAGCGCCGCGCCACGAAGCCGCCGGCAAAGCCGCCGGTCAAGGTGGCCGCCAGTCCAACGCCCTTGACGATCGCGGCATAGTCGTTGCGGGAAAAGCCGAGGTCGATCACGAACGGCGCGGTCATGGTGCCGGAAAATGCGTCGGTGAATTTGAACAGCACCACGAAAGTGAGTGCAGCCCAAGCGTCTTTGCGGCTGAGGAATTCGGAGAACGCGCCGGTCGCGGCATGGAGCACGCGCGAGAACGCGCTCTCGGCCTGCGTCACGGCCTCCACCCGCGCCGATTGGCCGGGCTCGGTTGCCGATAGCGCCGTGATGGTTCCGATCAGCACCAATACCGCCATCACCACATAGCCCCACATCCACGCCGAGCCGCGCGCGATGCCGGTGGCCTCGAAACCGGAGACGATGAACAATGCGCCGGCGGTCGAGACCAGCATGCCGATGCGGTACGCCGCGACATAGGATGCCATGCCGGCGGCCTGCTCACTTTCGGGGAGGCTTTCGACGCGGAAGGCATCGACCACAATATCCTGTGTCGATGACATTGCCGCCACCAATAGTGCGCCCAATGCGACGAAGAGCGACGAGCGCGCCGGGTCGGTCAGCGCCAGCAGCAGGATCGCGACGATCAAGAGCAATTGCGAAAAGACCAGCCAGCCGCGGCGACGGCCGAAGGCATGCGTGAAGAACGGCACGTGCAGTGCATCGGTAAGCGGCGCCCACAGGAATTTCAATGTGTAGGGCGTGCCCACGAGCGCAAACAGACCGATGGTGCCGAGATCGACACCGGACTCGCGCATCCAAACCAATAGCGTCGAGCCCGACAGTGCCAGCGGCAGGCCCGAGGAAAATCCGAGCAAGAGGACGATCAGCACGCGGGGCTGGAGATAAACGGCAAGACTGTCGCGCCAGGAGGCGCGAGGAGCGGGGACGATAAAGGTTGGTTTGGAGGCGGCTTCGGGTGCAGTCATGAAAGGGTGTTAGCAGATTCGGCCAACTACAAAAGCCGTCATCGCCGGGCTTTGGTCCTTGCTGTCATCGTCCGCGAAGGCGGACGATCCAGTACTCCGTGAAGGCTGATTTCAACAACGACCGCCTCGTAATACTGGATACCCGCCTGCGCGGGTAGGACGGTGAAACGGGAAGGGACGGCAAAGGCTACGGACTGGCTATGCTCGAGTACAGATCATCCCAATTGGGATTGACCTCCTCAATCAGTCGAATTTTCCAGGCCCGGTTCCATTTCTTCAAACGCTTTTCACGCCTGATCGCGTTTTCGGAGTCATCGAATTGTTCGAAATAGACTAACCTGTAAATCTCGTATTTCTTTGTAAAGCTTTCCACCAGTTTTAGGCGATGCTCGGCCACGCGACGCACGAGGTCATTGGTCACGCCGATATACAGCGTGCCGCCGATGCGGCTGGCTAGAATGTAGACGTAGAAGCTGCGTGCCGCCATCTGCCGTCTCTGGGATACTGGCTCGCCCGGTCAAGCCGGGCGACGACAGCGGAATTGTGGCAAACTTCGCGGGACCATCACTCCCCCGCCTGCAGCTTGTGCGGCAGCGGAAACAGTTCCGGCGGGGCTGATTTGACCAGGCGCGGCGCTTCGGTGGGCGTCTCCTTGCTGAAGTCGAGTTCCTCGATGCGCCCGGCGCGCTTTTCGATCTTGTCGGCGGAGATCAGCACCTGTCGGATGTCCTCGTTGGCATCGGAGAAGTGCTTCTGGAGTTTCAGCACGCGGTCACGCAGGCGTCCGAGATCGTCGCCGAGATTGAGCACCTCGGTGCGGATCTGGTCGGCGGCATCGCGCATCCGCGCGTCTTTGAGGATCTGCTGCATCACCTGGATCGCCAGCATCAACAGCGACGGCGATACCAGCACCACGCGGGCGCGATAGGCCTTCTGGATCACGTCGTCAAAACCGTCGTGGATTTCGGCATAGACCGATTCCGACGGCACGAACATCAGCGCGGTATCCTGGGTCTCTCCCGCAATCAGATATTTTTCGGCGATATCGCTGACATGTTTCAGCACGTCGTTGCGCAGCCGCTGGCTCGCGAATTTCCGCTCTTCGTCGGTGCGGGCATCGTGCAGAGCGGTCATCGCTTCCAGCGGGAACTTGGCGTCGATGCAGAGCGGGCGCTGGTCGGGCAGGAACACCACGCAATCCGGCCGCTTGCCGGTCGACAGCGTGAACTGGAATTCGTAGGAACCCTTCGGCATGCCGTCTTGGACGATGGCTTCCATCCGCGCCTGGCCGAACGCGCCGCGCGATTGCTTGTTGGCGAGCACGTCGCGCAGCGTGGTCACTTGGGAAGTAAGGTCGGTGAGGTTCTTGTGCGCATTGTCGATGATGCCGAGCCGCTCATGGAGCACGCGCAAGCTATCCATGGTGTTGCGCGTGGTCTGTTCCATCGATTGGCCGACCCGATGGGTCACTGAATCCAGCCGCTCGTTGACGGCGCGCGCCATCTCCGCCTGACGGCCGGCCAGGGCCTGTCCCATGGCGTCGACCCGCCCGGTCGCCTCGCTTTGCGCGCGCAGCATTTCGCTCAGGCGTTGTTCAAACTCGTCGGCGCGGATCGCCTGCGCCATCGCAAGCTCGGCGCCGCGCCGCCCCGATCGGGCGATCACGATGGCGATGACAATCAACAATCCAAGCACGAGCACGCCGAAGCCGGTCAGCGCGTCATTGATGCGGACCGGCCAGTCACCGATCACGAAAAGAATCTGGTTCATGCCATCCTCTGTAACCGATTCGGCAGGCCCGCACGAACGAAGAGGGAACATTTATGGTGAATGCCCGGTAAAAATTTATGGTTAAGGCGCCGTTAAAATTCATGGTTAACGCCGGGTTAATGCGTTCCAGCTCGCATTGACCCCGTCAAATCAAGAGCTTAAATCGCCCGCCAAGGTATTTAGGAAATCATGGCCTTAAGAGAAATCATCGTCCTGCCGGACAGAAAGTTGCGGCTGGTCTCCAAGCCTGTCGAAAAGGTGACGCCTGCGATCCGCAAGCTCGCCGACGACATGTTCGAGACCATGTATGCGGCGCCCGGAATCGGGCTCGCGGCGATCCAGGTCGCGGAACCCGTGCGGCTGATCACCATGGATCTCGCCAAGCGCGACGAAAACGGCGAGACCACGCCACGGCCGCGCGTCTTCATCAATCCGGAGATCACATCGTTCTCGGAAGAAACCTCGGTGTACGAGGAAGGCTGCCTGTCGATCCCCGAATATTACGAGGAAGTGGAGCGCCCGGCGAGGGTGCGCCTGCGTTTTACCGATCTCGACGGCAAGGTGCATGAGGAAGACGCCGAGGGCCTGTTCGCGACCTGCATCCAGCACGAGATCGATCATCTCAATGGCGTGCTGTTCATCGACTATTTGTCGAAGCTGAAGCGCGATCGTGTGCAAAAGAAATTTTCCAAGGCAGCCAAGCGCGCGGCGGAGTAGGGGCTCGAGCCTCAAGTCTCTCCTCGTCACGGCCGGGCCTGACCCGGCCATCCACGTCTTGGCGACAGCAAAGAAAGACGTGGTTGCCCGCGACAAGCGCGGGCATGACGGATAAAAAGCAGTCGGCAATCGCAAGGTACGCACTCTTAATGCCGCTTCGTCTGGTCTTTATGGGCACGCCGGAATTCGCGGTGCCGACGCTGTTGGAGCTCGTGGCCCATGGCCATGAGGTCGCGGCCGTCTATACCCGTACGGCAAAACCCGGCGGGCGCGGCATGAAGCTGCAACCGACGCCGGTCGAGCAGGAGGCGCGGCGGCTTGGGATTCCCGTGTTGACGCCCAAGACATTGAAGACGCCGGGCGCGTCGGAGGAGTTTCGTGCGCATCAGGCGGATGCCGCGGTCGTCGTCGCCTACGGCATGATCCTGCCGCAACCCATTCTCGATGCGCCGGAGCTCGGCTGCTTCAATCTGCACGCCTCGCTGTTGCCGCGCTGGCGGGGTGCTGCTCCGATCAACCGCGCCATCATGGCAGGCGATACGGAGAGCGGCGTCATGGTGATGAAGATGGACGTCGGCCTTGATACCGGCGACGTCGCGCTCGCCGAGCGCGTGCCGATCACCGACACCATGACAGCGGCCGATCTGCACGATGCGCTGGCGCCGCTCGGCGCCGACCTGATGGTGCGCGCGATCGGTGCGCTGGAAAAGGGGGCGCTGCAGCTCAGGAAGCAGGGCGATGCCGGCGTGACCTACGCCGCCAAGATCGAAAAGACCGAGGCCAGGGTCGACTGGAACAAGCCGGCACGCTCCGTGCTGCGCCATATCCATGGATTGTCGCCGTTTCCGGGCGCCTGGAGCGAGGTCGGAGGCGAGGGCGAGGCGGCGCGGATCAAGATCTTGCGCTGTGAATTGGCAAGAGGTTCGGGCCCAGCGGGCCATGTGCTTAACGATCGCCTTGCCATCGCCTGCGGCAACGGTGCACTCCGCATCATCGAATTGCAGCGCGCCGGCAAGGCGCCGATGAAGGCCGCGGAGTTTCTGCGCGGCACGCCGCTGAAGCCGCCGGTGCGGCTGGTCTGATGCCCCGTTACAAGCTTATCATCGAATATGACGGCACGCCGTTCTCCGGCTGGCAGATCCAGGACAATGCCCCCACGGTGCAGGGCGCGCTGGAACAGGCCGTCAAAGCGATTTGCGGCGAAGACGTTCGTGTCAACGGCGCTGGCCGTACCGACGCCGGCGTGCATGCGCTGGCGCAAGTCGCCCATTGCGATATTGCCAAGCACTTTGTGCCGGGGCGTCTGCGCGACGGGCTCAACGCGCATTTGCGGCCGCATCCGATCGGCGTGCTCGCAGCCGAGGTCGTGCCCGATAATTTCGAGGCACGGTTTTCCGCGATCAAGCGGCATTATTTATATCGCATCACCAACACCCGCGCCAATCTTGCCCTCGACATCGACCGCACTTGGCGGGTGCCGCGGCGGCTCGATACCGACGCGATGCATCAGGCGGCGCAGCGGTTGCTTGGTAAGCACGATTTCACCACCTTCCGTGACACCGAATGCCAGGCGAAGTCGCCGGAGAAGACGCTCGATCAGCTCGATGTCGTACGGCGCGGTGACGCGGTCAGCATCCTGACCTCGGCGCGCTCGTTCCTGCACAGCCAGGTGCGCTCGATGGTGGGCTCGCTGGTGTGGGTCGGCGAGGGTCGCTGGAGCGCCGATGATCTCGCCGCCGCCTTGGCCGCGCGCAACCGCGCCGCTTGCGGCCCCGTCGCGCCGCCGCAAGGGCTGTATTTGGTGAAAGTCGATTATTGAATGACAGCGGAGCACGAACAGCTCACGCGAAATACCGGTCCAGCACGCCGCGATAAATCCTTGTCAGCTTCTCCAAATCCGACACCGGCGTGCGCTCGTCGATCTGGTGCATGGTCTGGCCGACAAGGCCGAACTCGATCACCGGGCAATAGCTCGCGATAAAGCGTGCATCCGAGGTGCCGCCAGACGTCGACAGCTCGGGCTTGCGGCCGGTGACCTCTTCGATCGCGGCGACCGCGAGATCGGTGAAGGGGCCGGGCTTGGTCACGAACACGTTGGCGTTCGACGGCTCCCACACGATCCGCGCCTTGATGCGGTTGCCCGCCGCTTTCTGAAGCCGGGCCTCGACAAGTTCGCGCAGCGTCGCTTGCGTGTGATGATCGTTGAAACGGATGTTGAATTTCGCGCGCGCCTGCCCGGGGATCACGTTGGAGGCAGCGTTGCCGACGTCGACGGAGGTGAATTCAAGGTTGGAGGCCTGGAACTGAGTGCTGCCGTGATCGAGCAGCTCGTCGCTCAGCGCTACGATCAATCGTGAAATATCCGGTACTGGGTTAGCGGCGCGATGCGGGTAGGCGACGTGGCCTTGGATGCCATCGACGTAAAGCGTGCCTGACTGGGAGCCACGGCGACCAACCTTGATGCAATCGCCGAGCACTTCGACATTGGAGGGCTCGCCGAGCACGCAATGGTCGAACATCTCGCCGCGCGCCGCCACCCATTGCAGCAGTTTTATTGTGCCGTTGACGGAGATGTCCTCCTCGTCGCCGGTGATCATGAACGAGATCGAACCCTTGCCGTCCGCTCGCGGCTTGCCGCCATGGTCGGCGAGATATTGCACCACCGCAGCAACGCTGCAGGCGATGCCGCCCTTCATGTCGACGGCGCCCCGGCCATAGAGAAAGCCGTCCTTCACCTCGCCCGAGAAAGGACCATGGCTCCAGGCGCTCTCGTCACCTGGCGGCACCACGTCGGTGTGACCGGCGAAGGTGAGATGCGGAGCTTCCGTCCCGATGCGGGCGTAGAGATTGTCGATATCGGAGGTGCCGGGTTCGCCGAAGGTGACGCGATGTACCTCGAAGCCGGCGCTGTTAAGGATGTTTTCAAGCACGCCGAGCGCGCCGGCATCGGCCGGAGTTACCGAAGGACAGCGGACCAGATCGCGGGCAATGGAGAGGGCATCAGTCATGCCCCCGCTTACCATGCTCGCCCGGCGATGGGCCAGCACCGCGCCTAATCCCGCAACAATTCGTTAATGCTGGTCTTGGCGCGGGTGCGCTCGTCGACGCGCTTGACGATTACGGCGCAGGCGGTGGAGGGGCCGGGCTGGCCGTTCTTCAGCGGCCGAGCCGGCAGAGTGCCGGGCACCACCACGGCATATTCCGGCACTTCGCCGATGAAGGTTTCGCCGGTGTCACGATCGACGATCTTGGTGGAGGCGCCCAAAAACACGCCCATCGCCAGCACGGCGCCCTTGCGCACGATCACGCCTTCGGCGACTTCCGAGCGCGCGCCGATGAAGCAATCGTCCTCGACGATCACGGGCTCGGCCTGCAGCGGCTCCAGCACGCCGCCGATGCCGACGCCGCCGGAAATGTGCACGCGCTTGCCGATCTGTGCGCAGGAGCCGACCGTGGACCAGGTGTCGATCATGGTCGCCTCATCAACATAGGCGCCGAGATTGACAAAGGATGGCATCAACACGACGTTCTTGGCGATAAAGGCCGAGCGGCGCACAATCGCGCCGGGAACGGCGCGAAACCCGGCGTCGCGAAAACGATTCTCACCCCAGCCCTCGAACTTCGAGGGCACCTTGTCCCACCACGCGGCCTTGCCGGGGCCGCCGGGAATGGCGCTCATGTCGTTAAGGCGAAACGACAGCAGCACCGCCTTCTTCAGCCATTGATGGACCTTCCACCTGCCATCAGCCTCGCGTTCGGCGACGCGGGCCTCGCCCTTGTCGAGCAGCTCAAGCGCGCGATCCACGGCATCGCGGACCTCGCCCCTGGTCGCGGTCGAGATGCCGTCGCGCGCTTCAAATGCGTTGTTGACGGTGGATTCGAGGGCTGAAACGGACATCATGATTTCCCTGAGGAGATTTGTTGCGCGGGGCGGGAGGCTTTGTCGGGATTTGGGGAGGGAGAGTCAAGGCTGGTCCAACGTCCACTCCCCTCGTCATTGCCGGGCCTGACCCGGCAATCCATCACCTTCGCAAGACTGATTTGACGCGTGATGGATGCCCGGATCAAGTCCGGGCATGGCGACTGAATATTTGGCGGCATCGAGTTCTAGCACGCAAGTCCCTGCAAAAACCCGGTCAGATCATCGGTGACGTGATCGACATGGGAGGCGCCGCGGCCTTCCAGCTCCCAGTCCTCGCGCACGACCTTTCGAGTGCCGTCGGGCACCACCAGCACGGTGATCATGCCGAGCTGATGCGGGATGACGAGGTTGCGCGCGAGATCCTCGAACATCGCCGACTTCGCGGGATCGACTTCGTGGAGGGTGAGGAATCGCCGGTAGGTCTGCGACGCCGGCTTCGGCTCGAGTTCAGCCGCGATGATATCGAACACCGCTTCGAAATGCCCGGCCAGGCCGAGCCGCGCCAACACCTTGTCGGCATGATCGGTCGAGCCGTTGGTCAGGATCAGCTTGCGCCCGGGCAATTTCGCGATCGCCGTCCCCATCGCCGGATTCGGTTCTAACGGCGAGTGATCGATCTGGTGCACGTAGGCGAGGTAGTCGTCGGCGCGCACGCCGTGCTCGGTCATCATGCCGCGCATGGTGGTGCCGTAGCGGCGGTAATAGTCCTTTTGAATCCGGCGCGCTTCCTCCGGCGATATTTTCAGCCAGGCGCCGACAAACTCGCCAATTCGCTTGTCGACCTGCTGCCACAGATTGACGTGATGCGGATAGAGCGTGTTGTCGAGATCGAACACCCAGGTGTCGATATGGTCGAAGGCGCGGGGGGCGTTCATCGTATCGCACCTGCCGTCATGCCCGCGCAGGCGGGCATCCAGTACGCCGAGGCGATTGAGAGACTCACAGACGGAGCGGTGTACTGGATCACCCGCTTTCGCGGGTGATGACAACGAAAAATGTATAAGCGAAGTTGGCTTCTCATCACGGCATCGCAAAGCGCAGGGTATTGCCGCCGCCGGACATGTCGACGGCGGCAAAGCCGGTGGTGGCAAAGCCGCGGCTGGTGCAGTCGCCCTGCTCGTTGGTTTCGAATTTGCTCTCGCGCGTGCAGAGCTGGGTGGCGCCGCCCCAGTTCAGCGGCTTGTCCTTGAGCCTGATGGTGCGGTTGTCGGCATCGACCGCCTCGGCGAAGCTGAAGATCTGTTTGGGCTGGCCGGTGACGTCGGGATGCAGGCATTTGCCCGGATCGATGCGATACCAGCCGCGGCTGACCACCGTCTTGCCGTCATCGGTCGCGACCGCGGCCATGATCTTGTGCCGCGTGTCGTTGCACCAGGTGAGCCCCGTCGACGACGGCGACTGCACCGCATCGATCATGGCGGCGAAGAAATTCGGCGACTGCACGATATCCACCGTCAAGGCGCGGCTTTTCAGGAATGCCGCCAACGCTGCTTGCGTCTTTGGCCCGTCGACGCCGTCGATTGGCGCTGCGTCATAGCCCGCGATCACGAGCAGCCGCTGGATGCCGGCGAGCCTCGCCTGCTCGTCGTCATATTCCGAGTCTTCGGCCAGGTACGCCACGAGGTTGCCGTCGTCGGATCGCGTCGGGGTGATCTGGGTAAAGGGTACAGGCGTCTGCCCGGAGCGGCACTGCCGGGCGGCTGCGATCACGAAATTGTCTGGCGCGACGCACAGCGTGTCGCTGCCGTTCTGCGGGATCGGCGAGGCGCCATAGACCCCGAGCGCGCGTGCGTGCAGCAGAATGCGGTCGGCCGCCAGCGTGCCCTGCATCACCACGCGGCAGGCGGCGGGATCGATCCGGAACCAGCCGCGTGTCGCGGTCGCAGCTTTGTCATCGATGCCGATCGCGGCCTCGACCACATAGCTCATGCGGTTGCAGAGCTTGAGATCCGCAAATGCCGGCGCCGAAGAAGCAAGGAACGAAAGCACCGCCGCAGGAAGCGCCATGAGGAGGCGGGTCAAACGGGAGCGAGGTTGTCTCGGTTTCGGCTCGTCATGGCGGGGCTTGACCCGCCTGCGGGGCCGAAGCCCCTTCGGCGCGGCGAAGGCCCGGCCATCCACGTCTTCCTTTCTGCGGCGCGAAAGCAAGGCGCGGATGGCCGGAACGATTCCGGTCGTGACGGCCTTTTTTCGCGTCGCCGCTTTGCTCATCACTTGTGGATCAGCGTGCCGGTGCCCTGGTTGGTGAACAATTCGAGCAGCACGGCGTGCTGGGTCTTGCCGTCGATGATGACGACGCCCTGCACGCCCTGCTCAAGTGCGTAGATGCAGGTTTCCACTTTCGGGATCATGCCGCCCGAAATGGTGCCCTCGGCAATCAGCTTGCGCGCGTCCTTGATCGACAATTCCGGAATAAGCTTCTTGGATTTGTCGAGCACGCCGGGGACATCGGTCAAAAGCAGCAGTCGCTTGGCTTTCAGCGCGCCGGCCACCGCACCGGCAAACGTGTCGGCGTTGATGTTGAGCGTCTGGCCATCCAGTGATGTCGCGAGCGGCGCCAGCACCGGGATCAGCTCATAGCCGATCAATTGATTGAGCAGCGTCAGGTCGACGTTTTCGGGATCGCCGACGAAACCCAGATCGATGGCTTTTTCGATATTCGAATCCGGGTCGACCATGGTGCGCGTCGTCCTCGACGCCCTCACCATGTTGCCGTCCTTGCCGCTGAGGCCGACCGCCTTGCCGCCGGCTTCATTGAT
>Ga0209473_1000913_pt1 | contig 16951 bp, 13 predicted proteins | sample GraSoiAngelo_133_FD_185890 | JGI IMG/M metagenome (GOLD analysis project Ga0209473, IMG submission 185890) | Grasslands soil microbial communities from the Angelo Coastal Reserve, California, USA - 14_0929_05_20cm (SPAdes) (version 2) | ecosystem: Environmental > Terrestrial > Soil > Grasslands ...
GCCGTTGCCGTAACACGCCGGTCCAGGAATGGAGCCCGCGCTGTGCGGTCCGACGTGAAGCGTTCCGCTGGCATCGACGCTGGCGATCGACCCGCCGCCGGCCGCGATGCTGGCAATGTCGAGGCTGCGCAGCGCAATGCGCTGTCCGGCCAGCATACCGTCGGCGGAAAGCGATGCCAGGCCACCTGATATCAGCGAGATGTCGGTGCTGGTGCCGCCCATGTCGAACGGCACGAGATCGGCAATACCGAGCAGTTCGGCGCAGCGGCGGCCGCCGGAGACACCGCCGGCAGGTCCCGACAATACCGTGCCCGCAGCAAGCCGCGAGGCTTCCTCAAGCGGAGCCATGCCGCCGTGCGACAGGACTATGAAGAGATTGCCCTTGAATCCGGCTTCGGCCAGGCGCGTTTCGAGATTGTTCAGATAGCGCCGCACCACCGGCTCGACATAGGCATTCACGACCGTGGTCGAGACGCGCTCATATTCCTTGATCTGCGGCAGCACGTCGCTAGAGCGCGAGACGCTGATATCGGGCAGCGCCTTGGCCAGACGTTGCACCGCCGCGAGTTCGTGCACGGGGTTGAGGTAGGAATGCAGAAAACAAACCGCGATCGAGCTCGCGCCGGATTGCTGGATGGCCGCGATGCCCTTGTCCAGCGACTTGGCGTCGAGCGGGGTGAGGACATCGCCGTTGGCCTTGAGCCGTTCCAGAATTCCGAGACGGCGTTCGCGCGGCACCAGCGGCTCCGGTGGCGGCGACCGCAAATCATAGCGGTTCGGCTTGAGGCCCTCGCGCATCTCGATCACGTCGCGGTGGCCTTCGGTGGTCAACAGCGCGACCTTGGCGCCCTTTCGCTCCAGAAGCGCATTGGTGGCGACCGTCGTTCCGTGAACCAGGCGCGCCGTTGCCGCGAGCAGTTCGCCGCGGGTCAGGTTCAATCTTTTGGCAAGCTCTTCGAGGCCTGCCATCACGCCGATCGACTGGTCGGCCGGGGTCGATGGCGACTTGGCGAATACGGCATGTCCGGCCTCGTCGCTGGCGACCAGGTCGGTGAAGGTGCCGCCGACGTCAACCCCGATCGTAAACATCACGAGCTGCGCCGCTCCGGCGCCACGCCGACGAGCCCTTGTTCGCGATCGCGCCGGCGCGCCTGGTCGGATCGCCGCGCGGGCGGTCCCCAGCCGCCTCCGCCGGAGGAACGTATTTCAAGACAATCGCCAGGACGGATCTCGACGCCGACTTCCTTGGTGCGCAACACGCGCGGCTCACGACCCTCGGACAACAAGCGATAGCAATGCGGTTGCCCACCTTCGCCGCCGAGCATGCCGCAGGGGCCATGACGCGCGCCATCGCCCGCAGTATTGCCGCGCGCGGGTTTTTCAGTTTCCAGCACGAGATCAAGCGCAACGCCGAGACCGCCGCGAAACTGCCCGTCGCCGCCGGACCCGGCGCGGAATTCATGATGGCGGAAGTGCAAGGGAAAGCGCACCTCGGCAACCTCGATGCTGCCGAACTTGATGCCGCCGACCGAGTGCCATTCGCCGATCGACGACCAACCGTCGCCGCCGGACGACGCTCCGCCGCCCGGGCGGGCCTGGAACATGTGCCAGATGAAATTCTGGCCGGTTCGCGGGTCGTCACCCTGGATCGCGATCCGGAAGCGTCGACCCCATCCCGCCATCGCACGATCAGGACACGACGCCGACAATGCCTTGATGATCGCCTCAACGATCTCGTTCGAGGGGTGGCTTGTGCAAAGCGTCACCGGCCGGCCCGGATCGGCCCAGACCACCGTGCCCTGCTTTGCGACCACCTTGAGCGGCCGCAACGCGCCGCTGTTTTTCGGAATATCGGCATCGATCAAATAGGCAAAGGCCATCGCGACCGCGGCCTGCATGTTGGCATGCGAGGAATTGACGAAGCTGGTCGATTGGGCGTCGGAAGCCGACAAGTCGACCTCGACGTCGCTTCCTCGCTTGGTGACCTTCGCCGCGATCCGGATGTCGTTGCGACCATGACCGTCATCGTCGAGAAAGGCCTCGCCTTGAAACACACCGTCTTTCCAGCTCGAAACCACGGCACGCGTCTGCTGCTCGGTGGCATCAAGGATCGCCTCCATCGCTGCTTCGACGATGGGCTCGCCGAACTCGGCGAACAGCCGCGACAGCCGGCGTTCGCCGAGATGGGCCGCGCCGACCATCGCCGCGAGATCGCCGCGGAATTCCCGGGGATTGCGGATGTTCAGCGCCAACAGGTCGAGGAGGTCGTCGCGCAGGCGGCCGGCCTCTGAGAGCTTGATCGGGGGAACGCGTATCCCCTCCTGCCAGATTTCGGTTGCGGCGGGATTGTAGCCGCCATGGGTCGCGCCGCCGATATCGCTTTGATGGGCGCGAACGATGGTCCAAAGCAGGCGCTTGTCGCCATCGAAGATCGGCACGAACGCGGTCAGATCAGGCAGATGACTGCCGCCGTGATAGGGATCGTTGAGCAGGATGACGTCGCCCCGCCGGATGTCGCCTGAAAATCTCTCCTCGACCGCCAGCGTCGCCCAGGGCAGCGCTCCGACATGAACCGGGATGTGATCTGCCTGCGCGATCAGGCGGCCGCGTGTGTCGCAAATCGCGAGCGAAAAGTCGCGGCTGGAATTGAGGATCTGCGAGTAGGAGGTGCGAAGCATCGCTTCGCCCATCTCCTCCACGATCGAACTGAGGCGGTACTGAACAACCGACCGTGTAATGGGATCGATTTTTGTGGTCATTCAGACCTTGTAGCGGATCGGCGCGATCACTCCAAGGGTATCAAGTTCGGCCAGCGAACAGCGTGCTATCCGCTGTGCCGAAGGGCCCGGCTGCCGCGGGGATCAGTGCTTGTGAAACACCAGTGTCCTCAGCTCGATGCTTTCGCGTGGCGGGGTATCGGGTGGGGTCGTCGGATCGATGAACGCGGTGTGCGGCACGAAGCGGGTCCGACCGTCGGTTGCGGAATCGTAGCACTTCAAGAGCAGCGCCTCATCCGCTCTCATCGCCGGAATGTAGAACCAGCGGTGATCCGGATTATACTTCACCGAATACGTCTCCCCGCTTCGGTTGGGATACATCAGATCGGATGCAATGAGATCACCGGGTGCGACGCTTTGACCGTCGCACATCGCGAGCGGCGCGTCCCGCACCGGTCCGCGGATTGGCCGCCACAGGTTGATGACCTGCACCCGTCCCCTGAGAAGCTCGTCGGCTTCATCGGGCAAATGCTCACGAACGCGGTTGGCGCCCGATATTTCGGTCTGGTCGACATGGACGCGCGTTGCCGGTTGCCGCGGGCCAGCGCCACGCACATCCGCGGCGCCTTCGACGCGCTTGCGCACGGTATGGTCAAAGATGAAGACGCGGTCGGCCTTCAACGTTGCCTTCAGGAAGGCTTCGGCCGCGGGATAGTAGACGCTCCGCACTTCCTTATCGTCGTAGAAGTTCTTGACCACGGTCGGATGGCGGACCAGGGCAAAGCCTTCACGGTCCAGTGAAATGGCGTCAGCGATCAGGCGCGCATCAAAGATCGGAACCTGGTGCGGTTCGGGCAGCGCGGTCGTCTTTGGCTCGCCCGGCGGCGGATCATAGGCGTAGGTTCGCGGTTTCCCGGCGGTGGGAGCGAGATAGTTTAGTTCGGCTGTTACGAACGGAAGCGATTCGATTTTTGTTTCTTGAAGGCCCATGGTGGTCTCCCGGACTCCATTGGTTGTTTCAATGTATGTTGGCTGGAGCGCCTGTTCCGGCAAGCCCGCTTACCGAAATAGCAAGGTTGCAGTTTCCGCAGGTGGCAAACGGGGAAAAACCTTGTCGTGCGCGGCACCCGGCTCGGACGGATATTCCCAAGAGGCCTTTTTCAAGCCATCTCGCGCGCGTCGCGCCGGCGGTAGAGGAGCAGCATCAGCGGCGCGAGTTTGCGAAGGAGGCCGTGCGCCGGAATGGGCGCGGGTTCTGTGAACGGCAGTGCCAGATCGCTTTCGCCGACGCCGCGAACCGCTTTCGACAGCTCATGGCCGAGCGCAATCGAGAGCGCCACCGCACGGCCGTTGCAGCCGGTCCAGCCATAGGCATCTGGCCCCAGCCGGTGGATGCGCGGCAGGAAATCGGTGGTCATCCCGACATAGCCGTTCCAGATATGGTCGAAAGAGACCTCGCCGATCTGCGGCCACAGCCGTTGCAGACGCTCCGTCACCCTCGCCTTCAGCCGTTCCGGCTGGTTGCCGGGACCGATCACGGCGCCACCGGTGACCAGGCGATTTCGCGCGTCGTAGCGTGCGAAATAAAGTTCGCCATGGGTGTCTGACATCGCCTGCCGGCCGGGAATGACCGTCTTGCGAACATTGTCGGACAAAGGCTGCGTGGCCATCTGCCAGGACAACACCGGCATCACCTCGCGCGCGATGTCGGGCACAAGCGTCCTCGAGAATTCGTCGCTATAAGCATTGGTCGCGATCACCAATGCGCGGCCGCTGATCTCGGCGTTCGCCGTCTTCACCAGCCATCGATCGCCTCGGCGCTCGAATTTGAGCGCCGGCGAACGCGCGTAGATCTTTCCGCCTGCATCGAGCACGGCGCGCGCAAGCCCGCGCGACAGCGCGAGCGGATTGATGTGCCCTCCGGACCTGTTCCAGAACCCGCCGAACCAGGCTTCCGAGCCCAACATGTGCCTGACCTGCTCGCGCGACAGCAGTTCGACAGCTGCGCCAAATTTCGACCATTGCCGGACACGGCGTTCGGCGATCTTGATGCGGCCGGATGAATGCACCGGCTGTACCCACCCGGATTGTTCCTGTTCGGCCTCTATTCCGTAACGGCGCGCGAGTTCGAACAGCATCAACGCGCTGTCGCGCAGCAGGCCGACGAAGCGTTCGCCGGCTGCGCCGTGTCTGGCGATGATGTCTTCCGGATCGGGCCGCGACAAGGTCGGGATCACCTGCCCGTTGTTGCGCCCCGAAGCGCCCCACCCCGGCTCCATCGCCTCCACGATCGCCACATCCACGCCCGCCTCGCGCAAATGCAACGCGGTCGACAGGCCCGTGAAGCCGGCGCCGATGATGACGACATCGGCCGCGTGGCCGACACTTAGTTCAGGCAGATCGGGTCCTTTCGGCGTCACCGCAGCCCATAGCGAATCCGGCCAGCGGACCTCTGCGATATCCATCGTCGTCCTTTCTTGCCGGGGCCAGACCGATCTGATTAGGTCAGTATGCCAACGGATGCCGGGGAAACAAAGCGTGGCACTGAAGAACATCGTCGGAATAGATCACGCCGTGCTCATGGTGAAGGAGCTCGATAAGGCCGCCGAGAACTGGAAGCGCCTGGGCTTCACGCTGTCGCCGCGCGGCACCCACAGCGCCCACATGGGAACGGGCAACTACACCATGATGTTCGACCCGGACTATATGGAATTGCTCGGCGTGCTCGCCGAGACGGAGCACAACGCTCCGGCGCGGGCGTTTCTTGCCCAGCACGGCGACGGTATCGAGCGCGTCGCCTTTACCGCGATCGATTCAGCCGCGGGCGCGGAGGAAATTCGCGCGCGCGGCTACGCGCCGATCGGTCCGACGGATTTCGAGCGGCCGGTCACGATGCCCGACGGCAGGCTTTCGGCGGCCAAATTTCGGACCTTCCAGTGGCCGGTTGCGGAAGCGCCGGGCGGCGTGCGCATCTTCGCCTGCCAGCACAAAACGCGCGAAACGGTGTGGATCCCCGAACTGATGAAACACGCCAACGGCGCCAAACGACTGCGGCAGGTGCTGATCGCGACGCAGGAGCCGGCCAAGGCCGCAGCCCATATGTCGCGCATGATCGATCGCGAGACGAGAAGTGAGCAGGACGGTGCGGTGACGGTGCCGTCAGGAGCGGATCGCGCCGATTTTGTATTCCTGACCAGGGATCAACTCGCAAAGCGCTATCCCGAAATATCAATCGCGGGACTGCCGGAGCGTGGCGGCGCCGGGCTTGTGATTGCGGCCGATCTCGCGGCGACGGAAAAGGCGCTGGGTTCCGCGGCCTCCCGCAGCGGCGGCGGCATTTGCGTCTCACCGGCTGCCGCCAACGGCACGCTGCTCGCCTTCGTCCAGGCGTAGGTCTACTACCGCGCTCGGCTACTAGCGCTCGGCAAACGCCTTCTCGACCACGAACTGGGCCGGCTCGCCGTGATTGCCTTCGACGAAGCCTTTGCCTAACAGCAACGCGCGGGTATCCTGTACCAGCGCCGGGCTGCCGCAGATCATGACGCGGTCGTGCGCGGGCTCGAGCGAGGCAAGTCCGATGTCGCCGAACAGTTTGCCTGAATTGATCAGGTCGGTGATCCGGCCGCGGTTGCGGAAGGGATCGCGCGTCACGGTCGGATAGTAGATCAGCTGGTTGCGCACAAATTCACCGATCAATTCGTCGTTCGGCAGCCTTTCCGTGATCATCTCGCCATAGGCGAGCTCGGCGACGCGGCGGCAGCCGTGCAGCAGCACGACTTTCTCGAATCGCTCATAGGTCTCTGGGTCCTTGATCACGCTCAGGAATGGCGCCAAGCCGGTACCGGTGCCGATCAAATAGAGATTGCGACCGTCTTCCAGGTTGTCGATGACCAGCGTCCCGGTTGCCTTGCGGCTGACGATGATCTCGTCGCCCTGCTTCAGATGCTGGAGGCGTGAAGTCAGCGGGCCGTCCGGCACCTTGATCGAGAAGAATTCGAGCGTGTCTTCGTAATTGGCACTGGCGACGCTGTAGGCGCGCAAAAGCGACCGCTCGCCGACCTTCAGTCCGATCATCGTGAACTCGCCGTTGCGGAAGCGGAACGAGGGATCGCGGGTGGTGGTGAAAGAGAACAGGGTGTCGGTCCAGTGATGGACGCTCAGCACGCTTTCCTGGTTGAAATTGCTCATCGCTGCCCGTTCCGTCGTCTAAGGACGCCGATTGTATCGGCCTGATCGTTTGTATACGATCATTCGTATACGAACGAATAATCCAGCTTGATCCCGCCGTCAAGCCGCGCGCAAGATGCCGTTGCGCTTGCGCGAAGGCATTGAACAAAAAGGAAAATCCCATGGCCCACGATGCACCCCAGGCCGCCGGCCCAAGCAAGCTGGTGATCCGCAAGATCGGCCTGTTGCTCTCCGGCGCCATGGAGAGGCCGATCCTCGATGCGGATACGATCACAGCCGAAAACGGCAAGATCACCGCCATCGGCCGCGCCAAGGACGTCAATACCGAGGGCGCCACCACCATTGTCGATGCCAACGGCACCACGGTCGCGCCCGGTCTGATCGACAGCCATGTCCATCCCGTCGCCGGCGACTGGACACCGCGGCAGAACCAGATCAACTGGATCGACAGTTATCTCCACGGCGGCGTCACCACCATGATCTCCGCGGGCGAGGTCCACATGCCCGGCCGCCCGCGCGACGTCGTCGGACTAAAGGCGATGGCGATCTTCGCGCAGCGTGCGTTCTGGACGCTGCGCCCTGGCGGCGTGAAAGTTCACGCCGGCGCCCCCGTCATCGAATGCGAGATGGTCGAGGACGATTTCAAGGAATTGGCCGCAGCCGGCGTCAAGCTGCTCGGCGAGGTCGGCCTTGGCGGCGTCAAGGACGGCCCGACCGCACGCAAGATGGTCGGCTGGGCGCGCAAATATGGCATCCAGAGCACCATCCACACCGGCGGCCCCTCGATTCCCGGCTCCGGCCTGATCGACAAGGACGTGGTGCTGGAGGCCGACACTGACGTGATCGGTCACATTAATGGCGGCCACACCGCGCTGCCCGACGAGCAGATCCGCTGCATCTGCGAGGGCTGCAAGCGCGGGCTCGAGCTCGTTCACAACGGCAACGAACGCTCGGCGCTGTTCACGCTGCGAACCGCGCGCGAGATGGGCGAGTTGAGCCGCATCATTCTCGGCACCGACGCGCCCGCCGGCTCCGGCGTGCAACCGCTCGGCATCCTGCGCATGGTGTCGTTGCTCTCCTCGCTCGGCGAGGTGCCGGCGGAAATCGCGTTCTGCTTTGCGACCGGCAACACGGCGCGCATGCGGGCGCTTGATTGCGGCATCATCGAGGTCGGCCGCTCCGCCGACTTCGTCATCATGGACAAGGCGCAGCATTCACCCGGCAAGAACATCCTGGAGAGCGTGCAGCTCGGCGACCTGCCCGGCATCGGCATGACCATCATCGACGGCATCGTCCGCACCCAGCGCAGCCGCAACACCCCGCCGGCGACCAAGGTGCCCGAGATCGTCGGGCACTGATGACAGATGTTTGCGGGCCAGCGCGATTGGCGTAATCCTATGTGGCTAGCTCGGACCGGGCCGGCCCATATGGAGCATCGGCAATCATGAGCAACAATCTGCCTGCGGTTTCGATCGAGGCCGTCACGTCGGGACTGGCTTCAGCAGGCTATATCGCCAGCCCGCAGATCGCGACCGCAGTCTATCTCGCCGAGCGGATCGAAAAGCCGATCCTGGTCGAGGGCCCGGCCGGCGTTGGCAAGACCGAACTGGCAAAGGCGCTGGCGGCATGGCGCGGGCTCAAGATGATCCGTATGCAATGCTATGAAGGGCTCGATGAAGCCAAGGCGCTGTACGAATGGAAATACGCAAAGCAGCTTCTCTACACCCAAATTCTAAAGGACAAGCTCGGCGAAGTCCTGGGCGGCGCGGAGACGCTATCGGCGGCGCTCGACCGGCTGCACGATTTCGGCGACGTGTTCTTCTCCAAGGAATTCGTCGAGCCGCGTCCCCTGCTCCAGGCCCTGGAGCAGGCCAAAGGCTGCGTGCTGCTGGTCGACGAGATCGACAAATCGGACGCCGAATTCGAATCGCTTTTGCTCGAAATACTCTCGGATTACCAGATCAGCATCCCCGAGCTCGGCACCATCGCGGCGGTGGTGAAGCCGACGGTGATCTTGACCTCCAATGGCGAGCGCGACCTTTCCGACGCGCTCAAGCGGCGCTGCCTGCATCTGCATATCGGCTTTCCCGAGCAGAAGCTCGAAGAGCGCATCGTCGAAAGCCGCGTCCCCGGCATCTCGCAATCGCTGCGCGGTCAGATTGTTGGCTTCATCAATCAGGTTCGCGCGCTCGATCTGAAGAAACTACCCTCGGTCAGCGAGACCATCGATTGGGCGCGCGTGCTGGTGCTTCTGCAGTCCTCGGAGCTCGATCACGAAACCGTCAAGGACACGCTCAACGTGCTCTTGAAATACGAGGCGGACATCGAAACCACGATGCCGCAGGTGACGAGCTTCGTCGCCAAGGCCGGCCGGCAAGGCGTGTTCGGCTGATGCGCCAGGAGCTGCATCGCTTTTTTCGGGCGGCTCGCGGCGCCGGCGTTCGGGTGTCGCCCGCGGAAAGCATCGATGCCATGCGAGCGGTCAAAGATGTCGGATTTTCCGACAGGGGTATTCTGCGCGACGCGTTGCTTTTGACGCTCGCCAAAAGCGAGGACGAAAAACAGGCGCTCGGCAATTGCTTCGACCTGTTCTTCAGCCAGCCTGACGTGAAAGATGAGACCGCAAGCGAAGATGCCGCCGAAAGCGGGGGAGCGCACCCGAGCCCCGGCGAGACACAAACGGGCGGTGCCAGTGCGCCGTCGCCCGAGCTTGGCGAGCTGACACAGATGCTGATGGCGCGGGATCGCAACGCGATCGCCGCCGCACTGGCGAATGCGGCGAACGCCGCCTCGCTGTCCGACATACGCTATTTCACCCAGCGTGGGATCTTCTCGACCCGGATTCTCGAAGCGCTCGGTATTGCTCGCCTTCGCGATGATCTCGATGCACTTACCGCCAGCAACCCGTCGGAAGCCGAACGGCTCACTGCGGCGACCGAGGCGTTGCGCGAAAATGTGCGGGATACGGTCAATCAGGCGTTGCTGCTCTACGGACGCGAGGAAGCCGAAAACCTCCGCCACGAAATCCTGCGTAACGCGCCGCTTGCCCGCCTCGAGCGCCGACAGGTCGAGCAGATGAAGGTTCTGATCCGTGCCATCGCGCGACGGCTGCGCGAGCGCTACAGCAAGCCCCGCAAGCGCCAGCGGCGCGGGCATCTCGACACCAGAAAGACGCTTCGTCGCAACGCCGCCTGGGGCGGCGTGCCGTTCCTCACCTCGTGGAAACGCCGCCACCGCGACCGGCCGAAGATCGTGGCGCTGTGCGATGTCTCCGGATCGGTGGCGCAGGTGTCCGATTTCTTCCTGCTCTTGATCCACAGCCTGCATGAGGTGGTGGACGACGTGCGCTCATTTGCGTTCTCCGGCCATCTGATCGAGGTCAGCGATATCCTCGACAACAAATCGCCCGAGGAGGCGATGAGCGAGATCATGTCGAAGGTCGGATTTGGCTCGTCGGACTATGGCGGCTCGTTCGCGGATTTCGAGAAGGGCTTCATGGCGAGCGTGACGGCGAAGACCACGGTGATCGTTCTCGGCGACGCCCGCACCAACAACCTTGATCCGCGCGCCGACATCCTTCGCCGCATCTCGGAGCGATCCAAGCGGTTGGTCTGGCTCAACCCCGAAGGCCGCATGGCCTGGGGCTGGGGCGATTCCGAAATGCCGCGATATGCCGCGTTCTGCAGCGTGGTGCGCCAATGCGCCACCGCAAAGCAGCTTGAGCGCGCTGTATCGGACATCGTGGCAGCTTACCAATAATAGTGTATTATGAGGATGATCGAAGCTAGCCGGCGGCACTCGCAAGAGGAACCTCAGCGAGCCGCGTTCGTTCTTCTGCTTGCTGCTGGGCCAGACTGGTGCACGTCCAGACGAACAGGGAGGCAGTACGATGACGATCAGGCCGGATCCCACGTTTCATGCATCGCCGAAGCTTGCAATGGAGGCTCCGCCGGAGAGCTTCGCCTACACGTTGCTGCTTAGTCCGGATTTTTCAAAGCCCGACGCGCTCGCCGTGATCGACGTGAAGCCGGGTTCTTCGACCTTCAGTCAAGTCGTCCATACGGTGACGATGCCCAACAAGGGGGACGAATTTCACCATTTCGGATGGAACGCCTGCTCGTCGGCGTTGTCGCCGCTTACCGGTCACGCATTCCTCGAGCGACGCTATCTCATCATTCCGGGCATCCGCTCCTCCCGGATTTACGTCATCGATACCAAGCCGGACCCCACAAGAGCGAAGATTCACAAAATCATCGAGCCTGAGGAAATCTTCAACAAGACCGGCTACTCGCGGCCCCACACCGTCCACTGCGGGCCGGAAGGCATCTACATCAGCACGCTCGGCGGCGGCGGCAAAGCTGGCACCGACGGACCGCCCGGCGTCTTCATCATGGACTGCGAGACATTCGATGTCCTCGGGCGGTGGGAGCTCGATCGCGGTCCGCAAACGCTGCACTATGATTTCTGGTGGAATCTGCCACGCGATTACATGGTGACCAGCGAGTGGGCGCTGCCCCCGCAATTCGAGAACGGGATCGTGCCGGAGGATCTGCTGTCCAACAAATACGGCCATCGGATCCATTTCTGGGATCTGCGGGCGCGGCGAAACGTCCAGACGATCGACCTCGGCGCCAACCATCAAATGGCGCTGGAGGTACGTCCCGCGCATGACCCCGTTCGCGAGCACGGCTTCCTGGGCGTCGTGGTCGACACCACGAACCTCGAAGGCTCGATATGGACCTGGTGGCGGGAGGGCGGCAAGTTTCACGCGGAGAAGACGGCGACAATCCCACCCGAGCCCGCGCCCAAGGACCAGTTGCCGCCACTTCTGCAGGGCTTTGGCGCGGTGCCACCACTGGTAACCGATATCGACCTGTCGATGGATGACAAGTTTCTCTACGTCTCCTGTTGGGGCACCGGCGAGATGCGTCAATACGATGTCACCGATCCCCGAAAGCCGAAGCTCGCCGGATCGGTCCGCGCCGGCGGCATCGTACGCCGCACGCCTCATCCGAACGGCAAGGCCTATGCGGGCGGCCCCCAGATGGTGGAGATCAGCCGCGACGGCAAACGAGTCTACTGGACCAACTCGCTCTACTCGACGTGGGACGACCAATTCTATCCGCAAGGCATTCCGGGCGTCGAGGTGATGGCCAATGCCAGGCCTGGCGGTGGCCTTGAGCTCGCAAAGGACTACTGGGTGAGCTTTCCCGACGGGTACCGGGCGCATCAGATCCGACTCGACGGCGGCGACTGTTCGACAGACTCGTTCTGCTATCCGTCGGTTTGAATTTGAGTGCAGCCGATTGGACACCTGCCTGGCTCTGGCTGGCGGTCATCGCAAGCGGCCTCTATCACGGCGTGAACCCGGGAATGGGATGGCCGCTCGCCGTTTCGGCGGGATTGATGGAGCGGAGTTCGCGTGCCGTGATCGCTGCGCTTGGGCCGCTAGCCGCCGGCCATTTGCTGGCGATGCTGCTCGTGCTGCTTCCCTTCGCAATATTGGTCGCCCTGGTCGAATGGCAGCGTCAGCTCCAGATCGGCGCCGGCCTCCTTGTCATCGGGTTTGGCGTCTACCGGCTTGTCGAGCGCCGCCATCCCCGGGCATTGGCGCGGATCCGACCGACGCAATTAGGGCTTTGGTCCTTTGCTGTCGCCATCGCTCATGGCGCGGGGCTGATGCTCGTGCCGATCTATCTCGGACTGTGCCGGGATGCCGACCTCGACACCGGCCACCAGGCAGCCGGGACCCTGATCGACACGAGTCTCGGGATGGCCGTGCTGGTGGCCGTCATCCACGCCACCGCGATGATCACGGCCGGCGGATGTTCCGCGTGGCTGGTTTACCGCTATCTCGGCCTCAAATTCGTATCGCGGAGCTGGTTCAACCTGGATACGTCCTGGGCCGTCAGCCTGATTGTGGTGGGGGCTATTGCACTGGTGTTCAGCCTCACCGGCCAAGCTACCGACTGACTACTCCGAACCTGATGCCTGGGTCGAGAAAGGCGGCGCCGAACCGGCCTCTTGGCCCGCTCCATCACGCTGGTCGATCTTTGAAACAACCGTTGCGGGAGCGCCGAAACGGACGCGATAGACCAACATGTTCTCCATGACGCGCTGGACGTAGTTTCGCGTTTCGGAAAATGGAATGCGTTCAACCCAATCGACCGGATCGACATTGGGATCGCGCGGATCACCATACGCTTTCACCCAATCGCGGACGCGGCCGCGGCCGGCGTTATAACCGGCGAAGGTCATGATGTGGCAGTCCTTATATTCCCTAAGCAGCGCTGAAACCTCTGCAGCGCCCATCTGTGTGTTGTAGACGGGATCGGACACCATGCGGTCCCAATCGTATTCGACGCCGAATCTTTTGGCAGTGTCACGCCCGGCCTCCGGCGTCACCTGCATCAGGCCGACCGCCATGGCGGACGACTTGTCGCGTTGGTCGAACGCGCTCTCGGTGCGTGCCACCGAATAGATGATGCTGCGGTCGATTGCGGGGCCGATCGGATTGTGCTGCGGAATCCCGATGGTCGGAAAGGCGTAAGGATCGACCGCGAGGCCGCGCGCAAGCGCTATTCTGCCGATCTCCAGCATGGCGTGGGCGTGGTTGCGGCGGCCAGTCAATTCACCAAGCGCCGCCAGCGTCGCCGCGTTGCCGCTTTGCTCGGCGAGGTCAGACACAAAGCTCGCCGCAAGATCCCGCTCGCCGACCGTATAGAGCATGTCGGCGGCGCGCACGAGTTCGTCGGCGAGCGCTTGGGTGTTGGCGGAATCGGCGGCAGGGGGCGTCCGCAGCTCCATTTTATCGAGACCGAGCTTGGCGCGCGCGAGTTGTCCGTAATAGGCCGTGGTATGGCGCGCCGCGGCTTCATAGCTTGCGCGCGCCTCGTCCTGCTCGCCAATCGCTTCGGCAACGCGGCCGCGCCAGTAGCCTGCCCGCGCCCGCACGATCGGATTGAGCGAGCCGTCGTCGATATGGGCGAAATGGCCGCGCGCCATGGCGGGATCATTGAGATAGCGGAACGCTATCCAGCCGGTCATGAAATGGAAATCGGCCCGGTAGCTTTCGCTGGCCGGAAGTGCTGCGTCGCGCACGACCTGATAAGCGGTCTCGTATTTGTGCTGATCGAGCAGCTTGCGAGCGAGAACGCGCCGCTCGCGCCACCACTCGTCGGTGTCCTGCAGCGCCATCGTTTCCGCCGGCGCCGCCACTACCAGGCGGGCTGCTTCATCAAGCCGGTCATGACGCACCATCCAGTGAATGCGGCACAGCGTATAGCCCAAATCCTGGCGGGCCTCGGTCGCGACCGAATCGAGCAGGTCGAGTGCCTTCTTCTCATCGCCCTTGACCGCCTCGCACGCCTTTACGATCGAAGGTCCCTCGCCTCCAAAGCGATGCGCCGCGCGCATTGCTGCCGAGAAATCCTTGGCGCCGATGCGCTTGTCCATGCGTGCGCGGTGGTCCTCGCTCGTGAACAAGTCGCGGAAGGTATCGAACGCTTCGGATTCGGCCCGCTCGGTCAATTCTTCCGACCGCCAGGCCTCGCGGGCCAGGCGCACCGCGTCGTCACGGTCGCCTTCAGCAAGCAACACCCGCGCCAGCGCGAAGCGGCCTTTGGCGCTCGTTGGCTGATCACCGGTAAAGTGGTGAACGGCGGCCGCGTCGCTGCGTTCCTGCCAGAGCCGTGCCTCGGCGCGGCGGCGCAACGTGCTTATGCTCGGCCAGCCCGGGTTGTCGGCGATGAACGCCGCATAGCGGCTGAAATTCGCGTCGCCCTCCGGGTGGCGCAGCAGGTACCATTCGACCAGCTTTTGCGCCACCGGATCAGCGATGGTCTTTTCGATGGCGATCGCGTCGGCCGTCTTGACCTTGCGCACCAGATCGATCGCATTCTTGACAGCCGCGGCGTCGCCCGACAGCGCCGGCGTCTCCGCAGCGTCGATGGCCTCTACATGCGGCTCCGACTTACGCCGCGTCGTATGCCCCGCATGCTTGTCTTTCTGATGCGCAGTATTGCGATGATGCGCCGCCTTGTTCGCCGCACCCGCCTTCTTGCCGTGCTCGATTTGCTTGTGGCGGGCAGCCGCTATCGCATCACTCGAAAGCGCGGCAAGCAGGGCCGAGGCGGCAAGACAAGTCAGCAGCCCGAAGCGTTGGTTCATTCCGTGATCCCCCGCGAACCCAACGGCATGAGCCATGAGATCGCACGATCCGTGCGGTTAGAACTCTATGGAAGGTATCACCACAGCCCATTCGCAACTGTTACGCATCGGCAACATACGGGGGAAAAAGCTGCAGCGCAATGGAACCAGAAGACGTCGACCATTCATCGCAGCTTACCGAGCAGCGCGACCAGCGTCTCGCGTTCTCTGGCATCGAGCGGCGCCAGCGTTTCCTTCGAGATCGCCAGCGCGTTCGGCGCAACCTTCTCGGCCATCTGCTGGCCCGCGCGGGTGAGGCTGACCAGCAAGCGGCGGCCGTCCGCGGGATCGGGGCTGGTTTCGGTCAGGCCGCGCGCGGTCAGGCGGTCGATGACGCCCTTGATGGTCGCGACATCCATCGCGGTCAACCGCCCCAATTGATTTTGCGAGCACGGGCCGGTCTCGAGCAATTTGGCGAGCGCCGCCCATTGCGTCGGCGTCAGATTGATGCCGATGTCGCGCGCGAAGATCGTCGCATGGCGTTGCCATACCTGGCGCAGGATGAAGCCGATCTGCTCATCAAGGATATAGAGCGGCCTTGCCGGCCTGACGCTCTTTTTCAGCGAAGCATTCCTGGCCATCGACGTCCCCTGCCCTTCCGATCACAACGATAGATGCGCATCACGGATGTCCGGGCGCGCATCCAACTCGGCCATCGTGCCGCCAAAACAGATCCGGCCGCGCTCGATGATGTAGGCGCGGTCGGAAATCAATTTCGCAAAGTGCAAATTCTGCTCGGAGACCACGATGCTGACGCCTTCCTTCTTCATGATCAGGATGGCATCGACCATCTGCTCGACAATTTTTGGCGATAGCCCTTCCGAGGGCTCGTCGAGCAAGACCAGCGACGGGTTGCCCATCAGGGTGCGCGCGATCGTCAGCATCTGCTGCTCGCCGCCGCTCATGCGGCCGCCTGGCCGGTTGCGCATTTCGCCGAGGTTCGGAAACAGCGCGAACAGTTTTTCGCGCGTCCAATGCGGCGCGTTCGGCCGCCTCGGCTGGCGGCCGACCTCGAGGTTTTCCTCCACCGTCAGTTCGGTGAAGATGCGCCGCTCTTCCGGCACATAGCCAAGCCCGCGGCTTACGATCGCGTGCGTCGGCTGGTGCGAGACGTCCTTGCCTTCGAAGACGATGCGGCCGGAGCGCTGCTCGACCAGGCCGATGATCGAGCGAAAGGTCGTCGACTTGCCGGCGCCGTTGCGCCCGAGCAGCGCGACCACCTCGCCATCGCCGACCTCGAGCGCGATATCGAACAGGATATGCGCAGGACCATAGTGGCTGTTGAGATCCTGGACGCTGAGCTTCATGCCGATAGCCCCTTGCGGTGGCGCGCGTCGTAGACCAGGCCCTCGCCGAGATAGACCGCGCGGACCTCAGGGTTGCCGCGCACTTGTTCCGGCGATCCCTCAGCAATCAAGCTACCGCGGTTGAGCACGAGGATGCGGTCGGCATGCTCGAACACGACGTCCATGTCGTGCTCGGTGAAGAGCACGCCGATCGACTGCTCGCGCGCGATCCGCGCGGTGAGCCGCATCAATTCGATGCGCTCGCGCGGCGCCATACCGGCGGTCGGCTCATCCATCAGCAGAAGCTTTGGTTGATTGGCAAGCGCAACCGCAAGCTCGAGCCGTTTGAGATCGCCATAGGCGAGCTCACCGCATGGCCGATCCGCATAGCCGCCCATCCCGACCAATTCCAATAGGCGGGCGGCCTCGCCTTGCTCGAACCGCGGCGTCGAGGACCAGAGATTGAACAATTGCCCGCGATACGACACCAGCGCGACCTGTACGTTCTCGCGTACCGTCATGGTCGGGAACGTCGCGGTGATCTGGAAGGTG
>Ga0209473_1000914_pt1 | contig 16951 bp, 14 predicted proteins | sample GraSoiAngelo_133_FD_185890 | JGI IMG/M metagenome (GOLD analysis project Ga0209473, IMG submission 185890) | Grasslands soil microbial communities from the Angelo Coastal Reserve, California, USA - 14_0929_05_20cm (SPAdes) (version 2) | ecosystem: Environmental > Terrestrial > Soil > Grasslands ...
TCGTAAGTAGCGATCAGAATTCCGCCGTTGGCGCTCAGGTCTCCCGAAACCGCGACAACGTTTTGCGCGTTACCAGCGATGCTGCCGCCGGCATTAGTGCTGATGAAGCTTTGGAAGAAGCCGCCGGGCGGGCCCGATGTAATTCCATCGGCCCCGATTAGACCGAGGTTTGTGACACCGCCATTGCTCGTGTCGATCGTTGGATTGCCATTGAGCGATAAGCTCTGGAACTTAAAGACGGCAATCGGCACATGTGCCGGGTCGGCAAAGAACTCGGTATCAATGTTCAGCGCTGTATCGAAGGCTGATGTTGGGCCAAAAGCCCACTGCGAGAAGGCCCCGTCATCGGTTGATCCTCGGTAAATTTTTCCGTAATCGGTGACGCCCTTCGTCGTGATGGATGGATCAGTGGTGATGGTGGTTCCGCTGGTAATGACGCAGGGATTAGATGACGCGATCACGGATGGGGTCCCGAACTTGTCTGGAGTTGGCACGGGCGTTAGAGTTGCCGTTGGCGTTGGCGTTGGAGATTGAGCGGCGTTGCTTTCAGCGGATACCGCCACGTCGACTGTATTGGGATCAGCCAGGAACACATTTGTCCCGCCTCCGTAAATCATCAGATTCGTTTCATACAACTGGCCGGAACTTTTTTGCTCGTTTTGTTTAGTCTTCTCAAAAGCGATTAATGCTTCGCTCCCGAGCGGGGTCGAAAACCCCGTGACCAGGAGTGAGCTTTACGTGATCTTGCCAATATCGACGTCCACCGGCTCGGGGATCATTTTCGAATCTGCCCGCATGATGATCATTTGCCCTGCCTTCACCAGGGTCGACTCTCCAAGGCGTCCGGGTAAATAAAGCCGCGCGGTTCCTTCCAACACGATAAACTTGTAGTAGGAATTCTTATTCTTTTTCGTTAACGCGTGTGTCTCCACCATCACGGTGGTGCCGGTGATCGCAGCGGTCACCGCCGATGAATTGATCTTTGCTCCACCGGCTCCTTTCGGGACACGCAGAAGCATCGCTCCATCTTGCAGGTTCAGGTTGCGAGTACCTTCGGAGAAACTGAAGAGCGTGTTGGCTCCTAAACCGAGCCAGAGTTTGATCGGTAAACTTTAACTCGCTGCGCGAATCCACTCCGGTGCGCACCGCTGTCCCATCTCGCACCTCATCGCTGATCGCGGCTGGGCGCGCCGCCGCACCGGTAGGCAATAACTTAACATCTTTCACGACCTGAGTGACCCGCGCTTCCTCTAATTGCGCGGCAGGCACACTTACGGCAAAGCCGATAATTACGCCTAGGAGAGATAGTTTCCGAATCGCGACGCGGGGGGTCATTCGGAGGGACACTGGCATTCTTAGAATTTAAATGTCAACGCTAATGCGCCGCCCAGATTAACCACGGAATAATCAAAAACGCTGTGGTTCGACTGGTTCCAAGCAAAAGTACTAACCGCACTCAAAGTCATCCAATCTCGGACCCGGTAATCGGCGGTGACGGCGAGTAGCTCACTTACGTCATTTCGACCGCCCTCGTAGTATTTCTTAAATAACACTCGTCCCACCGCGTCCATCGAAAACGAACGGCTGAACTGCACATGATAACCTCCATACGCCTCGAAATCGCTTCGCTGCGGTTCACTCGGATCGGCTGCAACGCTGACGTTGGCCAGCGCCCCAAGGTTCAATTGCATTGCCCGTCCGAAACGAAAAGGCATGTCTGCGCTGGCAACAATTGAGTGATTAGCGAAGAACTCGTCCCATTCGTCCGTCGTCAATCGATTGTAATCGTAACGTAGCCGCAAAGTCAGGTTATGATAGTTCGGTAAGTAGTAGATGACTCCGGCAATGGCATCGAAGCTGGTGAAATTAAACGCGCCAAGTCTGTCGTAGTAGAACAATTGCTGAGCAGCGATGAATTCACCAAAGAGTGTCTTCATTAATCTTGGCTGGTATGCAAAAACAAATGACGGCGCCAAAACCCCGTCACTCACTTCGCCCGTTGGCACCAACGCAACATTGGAAGTCCAGTAGTAAGGCAACGAAGCCGAAAAGGTAAACGACTGATATTGCTCCTGCCGTTTTAAGATCGCCTGCACTCCAAGATCGGCGTCATTGGCGCTCGGGGCGGCATAACCAAACGCGTTGGGACCCTGGCTTATCGGCTCACCCGGGCGAATGCTCGGTTCTGATCGGAAAATCTGCGAACGATCAACGTCCTGCGAGGTCTGCCCCGTTTGCCCCTTCGCTTTGCCGCAAACCAGCACCCCGGTCACGAGACACAACACGATTGCGAGGCTGCGGTAGGTCATTGGCAGAGGACAACGAACCCTGATTTCTGAATAGCTTTGCGCCTTACGTCAAGTTAATTGCAGGAAAAAGCGCCGACCTCGTACCCTTGTCAGTTCTTATCTTATGTTACACCTACAACCCGATTAGCTGCCGCTGCCACGGTACCAGCAACTGTTCCGCTCGCGTGCGATCTGCCGCAATGGCATCGATCGTCGCCCGCGGCGCGATAAACGATGGCTCGATTTTCAGCTCACTCGCGGCTTGATCACGTCGTTTTCGCATCCCCTCAGCTGCGCGTTCCATCTCGCGCGTCGGCCGTTCCCCTCGCCGCTTTCGTGTTTCCGGCCAGTCTTCTTCCTTCAAAGCAAGCGCGGAGTTTATCGTCGCCTGAAAATCGCGCGCCCGCCGCTCTGAAAAATGACGGAATTGCGGCGTTTCACCTCTGGAAGCAGCGCGCGCCGTCTCAATTAATTGATCATTCCGCAAAACGTGAAAAGAGGGCCGATCGAATCGCTCCGCCTCGCGATCGCGCCAATGCCACAAGGCACGCAATATCGCCGCTTCCCGACCGCGAATCAGTCCCGAACCGCGAATTCGCCATGCTTCCTCCGTATCGCGCTCACGGTCGATCGCCGCCGATACGATAGCGCGCTCACACGACTGCTGAAACCATCCGAATCGATCGCGTTCGATCAGTTGTGTCTCCAGCTTCTCGGCTAGCGGCAACAAGTAATGAGTATCGTTACGCGCATACACTTCCATTTTCGGCGAGAGGGGGCGCAAGGCCCAGTTTGCTTTTTGCGAACCCTTGGCCAGCTCGATCCCGAAGTATTTCCCGACCAATGCGGCGTAACTAAATTCGCGTATGCCAAGTAATCGCGCGGCAATAACGGTATCGAACAATCGGATCAGCCGGAAATTGAGCGCTCGCCGCAACAAACGCAGATCGTAATCCGCGCCGTGCAGCACAATTTCTTTTCGCGCAAGGGTGTCGGCGAGCGGCGCCAGATTGTTTTCCACCAGCGGGTCAACCAGAAAATCGCCCTCCCGCAAACTCACCTGCAACAGACAAAGTTTTTCCCGATAGCAATGCAAACTGTCCGCTTCGGTATCGACGGCGACACGCGCGTTGCGTTCGATGAGAGGCAGTAGGTCGGCAAGCTGGGAGCTAGTCGCAATCAGACTCTGTGATAATGACGAATGACGAATGTCCAATGACGAAGGAATAACGAAATCCGAATCACACGTAGAACTCTGTGGCGGCCATTTCGACACTCGGTCATTCGAGCTTCCTTCGTCATTCGTCATTTGTGCCTCGTTACTTGCTGCCTTGCGCGTGGTCAATGAAACAAAGGAAACGGGCAAGATACCCGTTTGCGCCACAGACAGGGTGTCTGTGCTACTCGGCTGTTCCGTCATTTGAGCATTCGGGCGTCCTTCGTGCTTTGTCATTCTCCACGCGCTCACCGAAGCCCCGCTAGCAGCAATTCGGCATTCGTTTTCGTCGCCTGCAAATTCGAGATCAGCGTCTCCATCGCCTCGATCGGTGGCAGCGCGGCCATCGTTTTGCGCAGCACCTGCACCCGTTCCCATTCATCCGGGTGATAGAGCAAGTCCTCGCGGCGCGTTGCGGTTTGGAGTGGTTGAATGGCCGGATACAGCCGCTTCTCTACCAACGCGCGATCGAGATGCAGCTCCATGTTTCCTGTGCCCTTGAATTCTTCGAAAATCACTTCGTCCATTCGGCTTCCGGTATCAATCAACGCCGTTGCTAAAATCGTTAGGCTCCCGCCTTCTTCCACATTCCGGGCCGCGCCAAAAAACCGCTTCGGTTTCATCAGCGCTTTCGATTCCACTCCGCCCGACATGATCCGGCCGCGGTTCGGTTGCAAATTGTTATAGCCCCGCGCCAGGCGGGTGATGGAATCGAGTAGAATGACCACATCCTTTTTTAATTCGACCAATCGTTTCGCGCGTTCCAGCACCAGCTCGGCTACCTGGACGTGCCGATAAACATTTTCGTCAAAGGTGGAGCTGTAAATCTGGCAATCGACTTCTCGCTCCAGATCGGTCACTTCCTCGGGGCGTTCATCGACGAGCAAAATAATAAGCTCGATCTGCGGATGATTTACCCGAATTGCTTTTGCGATCTCCTTCAACAAAATCGTTTTGCCCACTCGCGGCGGCGACACGATCAACCCGCGTTGTCCGCGCCCGAGCGGCGCCAGCAAATCGACCGCCCGCGCGCTTAATGACTTTGTTTTATCATTCTCCAGCATGATCCGGCCTTCCGGATATTGCGGCGTCAACTTTTCAAAATCGATTTTCTCGCTCCATTCCGTCACGGGGGCGCCTTCGACTGTGATGAGTTCGTCCAAGACGAGGGATTTTTCGCGTTCGCGTGGTAGCCGCAATTTTCCTCCGACGCGTTGTCCCGGACGCAGCCAAAATTTTTGCAACATCGGTCGCAGCACTGCGGCATCTTCTGGCACCGGCATAAAATTTAGTTCCGGCGAGCGCAGAAATGCGATTGATTCACCCGGTTGATCGATGAAGCCTTCAGCGCTGACAGTTGAACCCGCGCCCAACGCCGCCCGCATTAGATCGAGAATGTGATAATGACGTGTCCGTGCTGGCTGCAAAAAAACACCAAACTTTTTCGCCAGCTCCGCTAAATCTTCGGGGGACATCTTGTGGAGCGCAGTCAAATCGAGCGACGCCGGAGCATCCGCAGCCGGGACCGGTGCTGTAGCCGCGGTTGTTGGCCGCGGTTCTTTTTTCTCATCCGTTTCCCTTGTAGCCGCGGTCGCTGGCTGCGGCCGCTCTGCTTCGCCACCTCCCTTTCTTCCGAGGCCACCGACCCCGGCTACAGACTCGCTCTTACTTCCGGGATCCTCCACCCCGGCTACCGAATCTTCCCTGTCCATAAGTTCCCCAAAAATCGGGCCTGCTCCGCCAGCAGGCCCTCCGGTCCATTATTCCAAACCACATGATCAGCTCGTTTTACTTTTTCCGTGAGCGACATTTGCGCCGCAATGATTGCGGTTGCGGAGTCCCGATCCAGTCCTGTCCGTTTCATCAGGCGCCCTATTTGAACCTCCTCCGAGCACGCCACCACCACCACCCGATCGCAAAGTTTTTCTCCGCCTGTTTCATAAAGAAGAGGAATGTCGGCAAAAAAGTAGTCACTCGATTGGCGATGCTTTTCCGCTTCTCGGCTCCAGTGCTGGCGAATTGGCGGATGAAGAATTTGTTCGAGCTCGCGCCGTTTCTCCGGCGCCTGGAAGACCATCGCGCGAAGTGCGCTCCGATTCAACTGCCCATTTGTATCAAAAATGTCGTTGCCAAATTTGTCGCGAATTTCGGCGAGGACGGCTTGGTCATGATGCGTGAGCTCGCGCGCCATTGCATCAGCGTCGAAAAACTTCGCCTCCGGCAAAAGCTCACGCAGGCAATTTACAAAAGTTGTTTTTCCCGTGGAAATTCCACCGGTGATCCCGATCGCTGGCATCGCAGAAGAGTAGCACAGACATCTTGTCTGTGGGGCAAACGGGCATCTTGCCCGTTTTCACCGATCCACCGATCACTCGGCGCACAGCGCCGCCTACTCCACCTTCTCTCTCAGCAAAGTTGAAGGATTCGCGAACTCGGCGAACTGTTGACCGCCTTGATAAACGCGCACCGCCAGGCCAGCCAGTGTGTCCTGCGCGTTTGGTTTTGCCCCGGAAGAGTAAATCCAGTTGCCGGCAAGGTTCGCTTTGTTTAGCTCGACCGGATTGGTGCTAAACGATTTCTTCTCGTGCGGCTTGAGTGAATCGATACTGAAACTACCGCTCTGCTGTCGCGGGTCGCGGGAGCCTTTACTCCCAACTGTTCCTGTTTAAAGAAAATGACGTACTTCAGGTCGAGGTTTGTCAGCTCCTTAAACGTCCTGTTTTCACCGTCACGTCATAGACCCAGTGTTCCTTGGTCTCGTTAGCGCCGCCATCGGACGCTTTCTTCACCGTTTGATCGACCCGCTTCGGCGAACAATGAATCTCAACGTCGAGATTACCGGCGATTGCGACATTTGTTGACCACACGGCTGTCAACAAAAAGAGAAACCGATAATCAGTCTTCATACGCTTAACTTAAGAATCGCAGACAAGTGCGAATTGTTACTTGCAGGGGATAGCGATGTCACGCCATCACAGCATCAAAATGAATGAAAGACGTCGACCAGCGCTATGCCGTTTTCTCCGTTTTTACCGGAAACGATCGCCGTGAAATTTCCAGTCGGCAGAGTCGTAAGAATCGCCGCCTCGCGGTCATTCGGCGGAGCCAGACCAGTTGCCTGAATCTCGCTCTGTTGCAATGATTTCCAATCGTCGTTAGAGGCTAGCACCGTCCCGTTGCCGTCAACCAGCATCAGAGTCGGATCTGTCAGATTACCAGTAATATTGAATGGCGCTTGAGCGAGAGTCGGGCCAAGGGCTCGGACCAAAATCTGCCGTTCCCCGCTTCCTCCGCTAAGGATTAAGCCGCCGATCATCACGTTTTCCCCGGTTCCGACAAAACCGCGGGTCGAGACGTTAGTTAATTTGGACCCTGCACCAGTGCTGAGATCGTTGATTTCAATCAAGCCCACGCCACTGCCACCATTCTTTCCGCGCAGGACTGCGGTAAAGCTCCCAGGCTGCAAAGTGGCCAAGATTGCTGGTTCGCGCGAATCGCCTGGTTGGAAGTCGACTGGAATTTGCGCCGCATTTGTCGCGGTCTGCCAATCATCGTTAGTCGCAATCGCGTTGCCGGCAGAATCGTGCAGATCAAGAGTGGGATCCTGCAAGGGATTCACGATACCAAAATTGCTCAAGCTCGCGCCAAGCCCCTTGATTAGAACCTGCTTCGGACTCGAGCCACTAATAATAAACCCGGCAATGGCAACGCCATCGCCACCTTGGACGGACACACGGGTAGAAAGATTAGTCGTTGCTGGGGGTTCGATAGCGATTCCTCCAGCTCCGCCGGGAACCGCGGCGACGGTGAACAGCGTGGTGAGAGTTGAATCTATTTCGACCACCGATTCGCCCGCAGTCAGGAATAAATTTCCCGCGCCGTCGAAGGCTAGATCGTTCAAGCCGGTTAATTCCGGGTCGACGTCACTGCTATCTATAAGAAAGACGACACCGGAGGGAGCGATCGCGTATAAGGCGCCTGCATTGGGATCCGTGACCCACAAAAATCCAAAGGCGTCAAATGCAAGGCGATGGGGATGTGCAATGCCGGACGCGAATGTTGTTCTCTTTCCATCAGGAGTAAATTTCAAGATTGAGTCGCGATCGGGGTAGGCCAGATATAAGTTTCCAAGTGCATCGAAGGCTAACCCTTTCGGGTGCGAAATGTTGGAGACAAAAACGCTGCTCTTTCCGTCCGGTGTAAATTTAAGAATCACTCCATCACTCGCGTTGCTACTCTCACTTTTGCGGGAGACAAAGAGATTCCCGAACGCATCGACGGCCATGCCGTCGACGTCTAGATCCGTGGCAAATGTTGTCTTAACTCCGGAGGGTGTGATCTTCTTAATAGAGTTAGCCTCGCCGTTGCTTACGAAAAGATTCCCGCTCGAATCGAACACCATCGTCTCGGGGTTCGAGATCATTGCGAACGTGTTTTCAGTGAAAATGATGTTGTCTGTAGAAGAGAACTCTAAGACGATGTCTTGGCGAAGGGCACCGACAAATAAGTTGGTGGTCGCCGCGTATCCTATGCCTGAAAGGAACACCGTGGCTAAACAAGCAAGAGCGAATTTAAGATACGTGCAGCCATTGCTGCAATTTACGCCTGTGCTCGGATTCATTCGTGACACACTCTTTCGAAGGGTCACTTTTTGTACATTGGCACTTCGGGCAACTGTGGTGGCTGTACCAATTCTTCTTCCTCGTCGGTGGAGTTGAAGGGAGTGCCGGCCGGCGTGACAAGATGCGCAGTGACGAAGATGACGAGGTTGCGCTTCACGTGTTGATCAACGTTGGTGCGGAAAAGTCGGCCCACGATTGGGATATCGCCGATGATCGGTGTTCTATCTTCTGTCTTTTGCACGTCTTCGCGCATCAAGCCGCCGAGCACGACCGTGGAGCCGTCGTACACACTCACGCTGGTCGTCACTTTGCGCGTACTGAAGATCGGCTGATTAATCACGTTCGCCGTGAGCAAAACGTTGGGCGAAGTTAGTAGCGTCGTCAGTCCCGTTATTGGGTTTACACTAGTAACAGGAGGGCTTACTGCAAAGATGGGACTACCGTAATTTATGAAGCCCTCGAACTCGACAACCTGCGGGACGAGGTTCAGATCAATGGTCACCCCGTCGGGGCCAACCACAGGTTCTACTTCCAGGGTCACGCCAGTATTACGCGTTTCGAATGCGGTGGGCGTCGTCGGTGTGACGACTGCCGGGGCAACCGTAGTTCCACTCCCGCCGCCGCTAAACGTCGGAACCTGCGGCGGACTGAATTGTGTCGCGTAACGAAACTCGCGTACTATTTCGATGACCGCGCGTTGACCGCTTTTAGTTGTTACGCGCGGGGCAGAAAGTAAATCGATTCCCTTCTTCTGGTTGAGCGCACGAATCACGACTTGAAATTGTGGATTCGTCATCACTCCGGCTAGGCCAAAGATGCCCGGCGCGACTGAAGCCCCGCCCGTGCCAAGAAGTAAGGCGTCTATCGCATTTGCAGTGATAGCAAAATCTCCACTGCGGTTGCCTGAGGTTACAGGAAACTGGTTCGCGGTCGAAAAGGGGAAGTTTGCTTGGTCGGCTGGAGGAGGAGCCCCCCCGGCGCCAACAATTTTCCCCGAGTTACCAGTGATGTTAAACGGGCCAAGCAACCAATCGAAACCAAGCTCCTTTAGATTGTTTTGCGTGATCTCGACAAACTTCGATTCGATCTCCACCTGTTTCGGCCCAGCTACGCTAGCTTGTTCCACCAGGGCATCGACTAGTTCCAGATTATCAATCGTATTGCGGACAATCAGGCGACTGCTTTGGGGCAGGAAGTGCGCACTCGCTCCCGGCGGAAATGGGACGCCCTGGCTCTCCAAGAACTCGCGCGCTCCTTCACGGTTTACCAGTAGCTGGCCACCTGTGGTCTCTTGTGTGTCCTTGCCCGTGCCGCCTGGCACCGCGGCCCCACCAGCCTTTGTCGGCCCCCGGTTAAGCGCGCTTACTCCCACGTTCACCGTGCTGCTTATGAACCCCGGCGGGACCCGATATTCTTTTGTCGTTAGCTCGTTGCTCTGCTCGCTCAGGGGAAGAATCAGAACCGCGTAGGGCTCGACCTTGACTTTCAAGCCGGCCTGGCTGGCGATGTAGCGCAACGCTTCTCCTAGCGGGATTTGGTTTAAAGTCAGAGTAATCCGGGCTTCAGCTGGATTGACTGGTGGGAGCGAGGGTGTCGCAGGTGTAACTCCGGGCACCGCGGTTGCGACACCCGCCGCGGGTGGGGGCGCGCTTTCCCCTGCTGGCAATGCCTCTGCTGGCGCCACGGTTCCGCCGACTGTGGTCGTGGCCGTTACCGGAGCGGGCTCACTCGAACGGCCAAGTGAACGTAACCGCAGAACAATGTCGACTCCGCGACGTCCTTCGGTCGTGGGATCGTTCGCTGCCGCCTGCTGGCGCAGGAAATCGATCGCCTCGCGAATACTGGCATCGCGAAATTCGATGCGCGGAATAATGATGCTCTCGAGCTTATTGCGGATGCGCGCGGTATTGCTGGCCTCACGCGCAACTGCGCCCTCAATCGGGCCGACGCTCGTCCCGTATTGGCGAACTGGCTGTTCCCAACCGTGCTCGACCTGCCACATGGCGCGGCCCCGCGTCTCGTTGTAGCCCTGAACGCCGTACTGATATTTGGTTAAATCAATTCGCTCCTGTCCCTTGCGCGCCGCCGTATTGTAAGGATCGAGATTGAGCACCTGATCGTAGCGTTTCATCGCCATATCGTAACGGCCTGACTGATAAAATCCTTCCGCTTCCGTCAGCAGCTTTTTCACGTCCTCGACTTTCGCGAGGAACTTCGGTCCCATCGTCTTGTTGATATAACCGGGATCATGCAAATGGGTGAGCAAGGTGCGGGCTTCGCGGCAATTCGGATTATACGCGTCGGTCAAAATCTCATTCAGGATTACCTCGGATTCCTCGTATTTACCCTCAGCCATGCGTTGTTCGGCCAGTCTCACACCGCTCTCGCAGAAACCATCCAGTGCGGCAGAGTACGATTTGCCCGCCGCCGGGGAATTCGGCAGATAGCGCAGCGCCATGCGAAAATCCTCGTGCGCCTGGGCGTATTGTTTGGCGCGCAGCTCCGCTTGAGCGCGGACCAGGACTTCTTCGCCACGCGGGATGTGGGCCTGACGACGAGCAGCTTCGCGATCAGCAATGTTTTTTACGTTCTGCGCTTGCACCACCGCGGGCAAGCAAAGGATCAATCCCGACACGATGAGTCGAGATATGGTGGAGGAGTTTTTCATGGCGCGACAGGTTTTACTGGCTGAGCCGACCGATCTCAATCGGTGTATCGGGCTTTTGACTGCTCACGATCACCGCTTTGGCCGGCTCAACATCTACCAGTTTGTACCTGATGTCGCCCTGCGGTGGCAATGAAAATTCCTGGTCTTTTTTGACAACGAACTCCCGGCGTTCCCTCCAGGAATAGACAAAAGTGGCGACCGATTCCGGGGAAATCGCAACCTTTTCCTTTACCAGCGTCAATTGCTCGTGCGTTTCGGTATTCTCCAGGGTTAACTCCGAAACATCGATGTCGGTGCCGTATCTGTCCTTGGCCGTCTTCTCGGTGAAACGGCCGATGCGAAAATGCGTGCCAGCAATGGTATCGCCGATTTTCACAAATTGAGTCGGCTGCTTTAAATCGATGGTGTTAATACCAAAGGTATCTTCCGTGCGCGAGGCAAAGACAAGGCGAAACGGTTCCTGCGAAAACGATTTCAATTTTAGTTTCGTTAGGTAATCCGGATGCGAATTGCGGTCGGTCGGGTTGGTGTGCCCCTGCCATTCGTCAAAGTTATTGAAACCGTCGCCGTCCGGATCCTGTTCCAGCACGTCGGCGTCGGCAATCGGCAGGCCGAATTGCTCGATCCATTCGTTCGGTACCGGCGGATGCACTTCGGTGGTCTGCAGGGTCGCGGGCTGTCCGTCGGTGCCGATGAAATGTTTTTCCGGAACAAAGAGCCCGGAACGCCCGCCGAAGGTCCATTGCGGTGGCTGCCGCAATTTTTGCAAAGCATCTTCCGCCTCTTTCGCTTTGCCGGGCGGCGAAGCGGGGCGTTGCGTGGGGTGGGATTGCAGCTCGGCAAATTGCGATTGGAACCCGACCGCGCGTCGGAAAATGCAAAACGCGCTCACCAGCAAGACTGCGACACCCGCGATCAAGACCACGCGCTCGTAATTTTTTTGCAACCAATCCATCAGCAGTACCTCTTCCTCTCCCTCTCCGTCTTACTCTTCCTGCTCACATTAGGATTAAAAGGAAGAGGAAGAGTCATCACAGTCTGAAATTGACGAGCTCGACGCGGGCGGAGAGGTCGATGTGTTCGTTGCCGACGATGAAATTTAGTGGCCCAGCCGGAGTAGCCGCTGGCGCGGCGCCGGTCGGATTCGGAGGCGGAATCGGCGCGGTCGGTCCTGCGTTTTCCCGAGGTGGCCCCTTGTCCTTCTGGTTCTTAACGTGGATCGCGCGAATGATGAAAAATTGCTCGTTGGTTGCCGCAATCTGATTGATCACCCTGCGTCCAGCAGTCGGCGACGCGGAGATTGTGAACTCGATCGTGCGCTCCTCGATCAACTTTGGTCCAGCCGAAGGCTTGGGTGGAGTGCGCGGCGTTGCCGCGGGCATCGGGGCAGCCGCCATCGCTGTCCCCGGATGCGCGATTCGATGAAACGCCGTTATGGCATCGACCCGCGCCTCGATGATCGTATTCAATAAAAGCTGGACTTGCGAAAGTTCCTGACCGAGCGCGGGCGCATCCTCTGGAGAGGGCAGCGATGAAACGAATTCATCGAAACCGAGAAAGAAATTAGCCGGCAGTTTTACCCGATTATTTCGCGCGTTCTCGGCCGTGTGAATTATCGCCTGGCGCAAACGCGTCTGAAATTCGTTCGGGGCCAATGGCGCTTCCGTCAACATCCGTGTCTTCAACTCGCCTTTCAGCTTGTCGAGAGCGGCTTTGTAATTATCCAGATACGTTTTCATTTTGCCCACGTTCGCCGCGCTCGGATACGGGTTACCGCTTTCCAAACTGGTTTGTTCGGCCGCCGATTCTCGATATTTCGCCATCGCATCTTCGTAGCTGCCTTTCGTCCACCAAAGGAAACCCGCGGCGAGAAGGAAAGCGCCACCCGCAATGGCGATAAACGCGCTCCAAAACGGATTTTCGCGAAACCAATTCATTGCAACGGCAGTGGTTGTTTTAGATCAAGCTGAAGCTCGTAGGGAAACGCCCACTCATTATTGTTCGGCATGGTCGGCTTGATCACCCGCTGCTGATTCTTGGGGTCAATCGCAAAAAAAGGTGAACCCACCAAGTTCTTGAAATAATCGACCACCACTTCCTGTTGCCGGGCGTTCCACAAATACAACCCCCGAATCAGCAGCCCGTCGATCGCGGGCCCGCCGGTTTGCGCGCGGCCAGGAGGGCGTGCCGGCGTAATCGGCGTTGCGGCCGGTTGGGGCGCGTTGGTCGCTGCACCCGCTGGCGCCGCCACCGCGCCCAAGACCGGTTTTCCATTCGACAACGGAACCAGCTCGGTGATCCAGATATTATCCTTCGGCAATCGCGCGTTGAGATCTTCCAATAGCTGCGGCCAGAAACTGCGTGCATTGACCGCGTTCAGCAGCGGCGAGGCAACGCCATCGAGAGAAGTCGCGTCTTTGCGAATACCGTCGATTCGTGTTTGGAATCCACGGAGGGTACCCACTTTCGCGTCCACCTGCTGTTTAACTGTGCGGAAAACTCCGGCGGCGTGCAGATAAAAAACGCTCCAGCCCAGCAGCGCCGCAATGACACATGCTGCCGCGCCAATCAGGAATGGACGTCGCCGTTGAATTTCATGGTCCCGGACAACACTGGCCGGCCGCAGATTTAACTCCATTGGGCAACTGGCGACCGCGCGCAGAGCCAGACCAACGAGTTCCCCGAGAAGATGAGCCGATCCCGCAATCGCTCGCGCATCCGCCTCGTTGGCGATGGCGACATTGCGTACGGGGTTAAAGAATTCGATCGGCACCTGCAATTTCTCCTGAAAAAATTCGCGCATGTACGGCATGCCCGAGCTGCCGCCGCAGAGGTAAATTCGCGCCGGCGCTTTGCCCTGCTGCTGCGTCCGATAATGACTGATGGACCGCATAATTTCAGCATGCAGGCGCGTCATGGTGCTCCGAATGATTTTCGACATTCGCGCTACGTCCGCATCAGAAGGGTCGGCGTAAGCACCTCCGAGACTGACAAAGCCGCTCTCTCGCTTGCGCGTTTCGGCGGCGGCAAAAGGCTCGTTGAATTCTTTTGCCAACGCCGCCGTCACCGAGCTACCGCCAATTGGCACGCTGCGCGAAAAAATCTTGCCTGGCTCTATGAAGAGCAGATTGGTGGTGCGAGCGCCGATATCGACCACGAGCGACGAATCGGTCACATCGCTGTAGTTGTAACGAAAGGCGTTGTAGAGCGCCATGTTCGCGACCCCGATCACCATCGGTCGAAGCCCCGCCGCTTCTACCGCGGCGTTGATTCCTTCGAGTAAGTCGGATTTGATCGCGACGAGGACGACCTGCATTTGTTCATCCGTTCCGCCACCGACGAGTTGATAATCCCACACCACTTCGTCAATCGGGAACGGCACGTTCTGTTGCGCTTCAAACGCGATGATGCGGTCGATTTTTTCCTCTTCCACCGAGGGCAATTTTACGAAACGCGCGAAAACTGATTGCCCCGCGACCGCGTAGTTCACGTTCGCGCTCTTTATTCCGAATTCGTTTAATATTTCGCGAATCGTGGCGGTGATCTGCGCGTGCCGAATCGGCTCGCCCGGACTCTCGATCGCAAGATCGCGCCGCTTGTAATCGCGCAGCACGAGTCCACCGCCACTTTGCGGACGAAAATCTGCTACCGAAATCGCTTGCGATCCGAGGTTAAGGGTAAGAATACGAGCTGGCCCAGGCATAATTTAAAAATCCCCCTCGGCAAGCTCGGGGCCTTGAGCCTGTCGAAACGGCAAATCCCAAAAACCAAATCCCAAGGAAATTTCAAGCTCCAAATCCCAAAACCACTCAAGCCATGAGATGCCGCACTTGTCATTTTGAATTGGGGTTTTCGCGCGCTAGCGCGGGGTTTTGATTTGGCAGTAGCGGTCCCAATACAAGGAGATAAAGGGAGTTTCGTTCTTATTCAGGACCAACCCCGCTACTTGCGGCAAAGTCGCATGCCATTGCGGCGCCGCTCGCTGCGCGCTTATCTCATCCTTTAGCGCGCCCTGCTGCACGAGTTGCACGGCGGCATTTTGCAGCGCGTTATTGGTCACGGTCCGGCCAAGCATCAGACGCTGCAACGTCTTGGGAGTTATGTACATGACAGAGCGGTTTTCGCGGCTAGCTGGAATGTTTACATGCGTAACCTCGCCGGTCAGCAATTTGCCATTAAACAAGATGAAATATTTTAGCGTCAACTCGTCGGTAAACTCAGGCGCACATGCGAACGTTACTTCTACTTCCAGCCAGCGCTCGCGCTGGTCGGCCTGGAACTGTTCCGCACCGGTGTAAGTGAATTGCGGCGAAGAAATGAAGTTGGTGTTGATTTTCAGCAATTGAAAATCGACTGCGCCCCGAGGTTGCGCCATTGCCGTGGCAACAATGGCTGACAGAATTATCGCACTCATCAGAAGCGGTCTCAAAACACCCGCTCGATGGGTCTGAGCGCAGTGCGTTACGCGCCCCTCACCCTCCCGTCTCCCCTCGGGGGAGAGGATTAAGGTGAGGGGAACGTGAGCATCCAGGTTACCACGGTAAGAACACGGCGTTTGCGAGATAGTCTTCAGAATCGTTCGGTTCATTTGGTTGTTCCGTTTACCAGCTCGATGTGTTGCTTGAAGTAGTCTATCGTTTTACGAATACCTTCATCGAAATTCACCCGCGGTTCCCAGCCTAGAATTTTTTTCGCCCGTGTGATGTCCGGCTGACGCACTTTCGGGTCATCCTCAGGCAAGGGGCGGTACTCGATTCCGGATTTTGTCCCGGTAATCCGAATGATTTCCTCGGCAAACTGTTTGATCGTCATCTCCCGGGGATTGCCAATATTCACCGGCTCATGAAAATCGCTCATCGCCAGCCGAAAAATTCCGTCGACCAGGTCGCTGACATAACAGAATGAGCGCGTCTGCGAGCCGTCGCCAAAAATCGTTAGCGGCTTCCCGGTCAAGGCCTCGCCGATAAATGCGGGCACCACCCGTCCATCGTGCAAACGCATGCGGGGTCCGTAAGTGTTAAAAATGCGTACGATCTTGGTATCGACATCGTGATAGCGGTGATAGGCCATGGTCATTGCTTCGGCGAAACGCTTGGCCTCATCGTAAACCCCGCGCGGGCCGATGGGGTTCACATTGCCCCAGTAATCTTCCTTTTGCGGATGCACCAACGGATCGCCATAGCATTCCGAAGTCGAGGCGAGAACAAAAGTGGCCTTCTTGTCCTTGGCCAGGCCGAGGGTATTGTGGGTCCCAAGCGCGCCCACTTTTAAGGTCGGTATCGGTAGCTCAAGATAATCGATCGGGCTGGCAGGAGACGCAAAATGGAAGACGAAATCGATCTTTTGTTCGGGCAGGAAAATGAAATTGGAAACGTTGTGCCGGACAAATCGATAATTTTCGTTGCCAGCCAGATGTCCGATGTTGGCAACATTCCCGGTGACCAAATTGTCGATCGCAATGACACGATGCCCTTCGGCCAACAGGCGATCGGTCAGATGCGATCCGAGAAATCCGGCGCCACCGGTGACAACGGAAACGGGCTTGGCAGGAGCAGGCATGGTGGAGTGTTCTTCTAATTCAGGCCGGCATGGCTGACGAGCAATTTCGACAACTTGCCATTTCGAACAAAGTCGAGAAATCTCTAGCCAGGGATTCTGAGTGAAACTGTTCGCGCAAAGCTGGTCCGGCGAGCGCAGGCTGCCAGCCTGTTCATCTCCGCAGCTTGGAACACGGGCCTGCGGCCTGTGCGCCCAGCGGGTTTTTGACCGCTGCTAGCAGCCACCCACATGGCATAGTCAGCGGAGTAAAACTCCGCTGGACGCACAGAGTGAAAAGTCTGTGTTCCTTGCTTGCTAAAAACGATCCGCTAAACACACCAAATAAAGGCTAAAAAAGAAAATATGCCGGAACGTTTCGCGTTTTAGCGTATTCGGCGTGTTTCGTCGGCCAAACTTTTTGCTGCAATTTCTCGGATTTTTAGCCTCTTTTAGCGTATTGGGCGGATGAAAAAACAAAAACCGATGCGTATCCTTTCTGGCATACAACCGAGCGGCATTCTGCATATCGGCAATTACTTTGGCATGATGCGGCCGGCGATCGCATTGCAGGACGAAGGCGAAGCGCTCTACTTCATCGCCGATTACCACGCCCTCACCA
>Ga0209473_1000915_pt1 | contig 16940 bp, 14 predicted proteins | sample GraSoiAngelo_133_FD_185890 | JGI IMG/M metagenome (GOLD analysis project Ga0209473, IMG submission 185890) | Grasslands soil microbial communities from the Angelo Coastal Reserve, California, USA - 14_0929_05_20cm (SPAdes) (version 2) | ecosystem: Environmental > Terrestrial > Soil > Grasslands ...
GCGACTCAGGAGCCCCGGCTTCGCCTCCGGGAGCTTGAGGTCGATCCCGGGAATCTCGTCGTTGACCGGGCTCGCGAGATCGGACTGCCCCGCCGGCAGGTTGGCCTCGCTCACGTTGTCGAGCGAATACGTGAGCCCACCCAGGTTCAGCGGGTCCCGATCGCCCGGATGCCAGGCGTGCGCGGCGCCGGCGGGATCGCTCCACCTCACCTCCAGGTTGGCCGCGGTAAAGGGTCCGGACCCGAGCCGATAGCGGAGCCTCACGACACCGCTCGCGGCGGCGAGCCAGCCGTCCTTCTCAGTCGCCTCGACCGGGACCGCCGGCCAGTCTCGCTTCTGCACGACTGCGGTGGGCGCATCCACGAACTTTGCCGAAGGCGTGTATTCCATCCGCACGAGCGATGGAGTGAGAAACTCGAAGCGGGCATTTCCGACGACGATCACGGGCGAGCTCTGCGGCTTCGCACAGGAGCCGAGCCATCCGCCGAGGAGCCCGATTCCAAGCCACCTGAGCGCGTGCAGAGGAGTATGGCGGGTAGCGAACACCGTTCACCTTGGCTGAGTGACTCCTTGAGCCCGAGGGCAGATTAGTGCCGTCCCGTGGCGATGGGAAGGAGGTCAGCGGCTTCTGGAGTCGCGGTCGGCCGGGGCGCTGAGGATCAGGAAGACGCTGGCGATCACGAGGAGCGAAGCGAGAATCATTCTCGTGGTGATCGCCTCGCCGGCCACGAAGTAACCCAGGGCGACGCCGACCACGGGATTGACGTAGGCGTGGCTCGCGACGCGGGTAACCGGCATGCGCGCCAGCAGCCATACGTAGGCGGTGAAGCCGAGGAGCGACCCGCCGACGATGAGATACGACAGCGACAGCCCCGCGCGCAGCGAAATATGGGGGAAGGGATCGAGCTCCCCGGTGAGCTGCGATAAAGCGAGCAGCACCGCCCCGCCGAGCATCATCTGCGCCCCGGCCGCGAGCGCGAGCGACCTCGGACGCGGCAGCGAGCGGGTCAGCACGGCGCCCAGCGACCAGGCGATGCCGCTCGCCACGATGACGAGACAGGGAACGGCGGCGAACTGCTGCGGACCCCCTTTCATCAGGAGCCAGGTGACTCCGCAGAACCCGAGCGCTACCGCTCCCAGCAGAGTCCAGCGGAACGGTTGCTGCCGGAATATGAACACCTCGAGGGCGATGGTCGTGATGGGGAGCGTGGCTTCGATCACCGAGGCGATGCCGGAAGGCACGTATTGCTCTGCCCAGAAGAGCGCTCCGTAGGTCGCGACGAACATGCACAGCGCGGTGACGGCGATGCTGCGCCACTCCGTCGCCGAGGGACCCGCCTCCCCGCGCAGGCGCATGAAGCCATAGAGCAGCCCACCGGCGACGAGGAAGCGCACTCCCGCGGTGAAGAACGGGGGGATCGCGAGCACCGCGATCCGGATCGCGAGGAACGTCGCGCCCCAGAGGAAATAGATGGCCATGAAGGCCAGCGGTACCCGCGCGTCGAAGCGGCGCCCGCGCGAGCGCGGCAGCGCCCCGATAACCTCTGAATGAGCCATAGGAGGTTAGGATAGACAGTTCCACTGTAACCTGTAAACTTGTATTTGGGGGTTATAGGCATCCGTGACGCAAGCCAAGGGAAAACCACCACTTTTCGACCTGTGCGGCGGGCACCCGGCGCTCGACTTCGTCAATTCGCTCGATGACCGCTTCACGGAGGACGGGCCGGTGGAGCTGCTGGCCGACTACGGCGACCTGCTGCGGTTCGCGCAGCAGTCGGGGCCGCTCGATGTCCGCGAGGCGCGGCGGCTCGCGGGCTCCGTGCCCCGGCAAGCGGCGGCGCGGGCGCTGCGGTCGGCCCGGCAGCTGCGCGAGGCGCTGGCGTCAGTGCTCTACTCCGCTGTGGACGGACGGCCTGCCGCGGACGCGGATATCCGGACGCTCGAGCAGCACTTCCACGATGCGAGCGGGCATCGGGAGCTTCGCTGGGAGCAGGCGGCGCCGAGCCGGAACAAGCGCGCAGCACTTGAGTGGCACTGGGGTCGCTTCAGCGCCCACGCAGAGCTTCCGGTCTGGATGCTCGCGCTCGCCGCGCGGCAGCTCATGACCTCGGACGCCATGGCGCTCGTTCGCGCCTGTGGGGCGGAGAGCTGTCGCTGGCTCTTTCTCGACACGAGCAAGAACCACACGCGCCGCTGGTGCAGTATGCAGGCGTGCGGGAATCGCATGAAGGCGAGGAGATTCCAGGCTCGGCACGGCTAAAAGGCGCGGTGAACCGCACGAACGAGAAAGACCACGCCGAGCACGAGAAACAGGCCGCTCGCCACGTAGTGAATGGCCTTGAACGGCAGCCGATCGGAGAAGGCCTTGCCGAGAAAGACCACGGGTGCATTCGCCAGCACCATCCCGGCGGTCGTGCCCGCGACCACGGCGGTCAGGTTGGAATAGGCTGCGGCCAGAGCGACAGTGGCGATCTGGGTCTTGTCGCCGATCTCGGCGATGAAGAAGGTCACGACAGTCGCGAGGAAGGCGCTGGCGCGACCAACGCGGGCAGCATCCTCCCCGAGCGCATCGGGCGTGAGAGCCCAGAGCGCCATGCCGATCATGCTGACACCGACCACGGCATCCAGCAGGGCCGGCGTGAGAAACCGACCAAGCCGAACGCCGATGATGCCCGCGAGCAGGTGACTGGCGAGCGTGGCGCACAGCACCCCGGCGAGGATCGGCCAGGGTCTGCGGTAATGAGCCGCGAGCATGAGGGACAAGAGCTGCGTGCGGTCGCCCATTTCCGCGATCGCCACGGTCGAAAACGACACCAGCAATGACTCCATTCTCGCGCCGCAGGATGCTCTGCACGCGGCGGCTCCGCAAGGCCGCTTCCGGCGCACAAAGTTGCCCTCGCGGCGGCGGCGCGACACGATAGCTCGGCGGCACTTGCCTTAGGGAGGCGCAGACTGTGTCGACCACGTACGATGTGATCGTTATCGGCTCGGGCCACAACGGACTGGTCTGCGGCGCCTATCTCGCCAAGTCGGGCCTCAAGACGCTGGTGCTGGAGCGGCGCGAGATCGTGGGCGGCGCCGCCGTCACCGAGGAATTCACTCCCGGATTCCGCGCGTCCCGCTTCTCCTACGTGATGAGCCTGTTGCATCCGCGCGTGATCCGGGATCTCGAGCTCGACTCCTTCGGGCTCGAGGTACTGCCGGCGAACGACCTCTTCTGCCCTCTCGGCGGCGATGACTACATCGTCTTCAGCGACGACATGCGCAAGACCCAGGCGGAGTTTGCGCGCTTCTCACCTCATGACGCCGAGATCTACCCGCAGTTCGCGCGCTATCTCGAAGAGTCTGCCGCCGTGGTACGGCAGCTCCTCCTCGAGACGCCGGTAGACCCGGTCCGACGCAGCTGGAGAGACTTCAAGAAGAGCGCTTCGCTCCTGTGGCGCCATCGCCGCATCGGCGATGGCGCCTATCGTCTGGTCGATCTCCTCACCCAGAGCGCGGTCGATTACCTCTCCGCCTGGTTCGAGAACGACACGATCAAGTCCGTGCTCGCTTACTACGCCTCGATCGGCACCTTCGCGGGCCCGAAGTCACCGGGCACCGCCTACGTCATCATGCATCACCTGATGGGCGAGCATCAGGGAGCGGGCGGCTGGGGCTTTGTGCGCGGCGGCATGGGCGCCATCACCGCCGCGATTGCGCGCTCGGGAGCGCGCTTCGGCATGGAGATCGTGACGCAGGCACCGGTGGCGGAGGTGTTGGTGAGCGCGGGGCGCGTCACGGGCGTGCGCACCGCCGACGGGCGGGACTTCCGCGCCAGGGCCGTGGCCTCGAATGCCGCGGCGACGACGCTCTTCCGTCGCCTCATCGCACCCGAACACCTGCCGGCGGAGCTGCTGCGCGAGATCGACACGTTCCGGACCTTCTCGACCGCCTTCAAGATGAACGTCGCCGCGCACCAGCCGCCGCGCTACCGCGCCTTCGACGCCGCGCGGCAGGGATTCCGCTATCCGACCTACGTGCACATCGCCCCCGGGATCGACTATCTGGAGCGCGCCTACGACGACGCCAAGTACGGCTGGTACTCGCGCAAGCCGTTCGTGACGCCGGTCGTGCCGACGATCGTGGACGATTCGCTGGCGCCCGCGGGCAAGCACGTGATCAACATCTTTGGCGGCCATGCCCCCTATAAGCTCAGGGATGGCGCCTCCTGGACGGACGAGAAGCGCAACCTCACCAAGGCCGTGCTCGATGTGATCGACGAGATGGCCCCGGGCTTTTCAGGGCAGGTCATCGAGGCCGAGACCCTGGTGGCCCCCGACCTCGAAGCGATCGTGGGCTTGCCCCAGGGACACATATTCCACGGCGAGTTGTCGGCCGACCAGCTCTTCTGGCAGCGCCCCGCGCCGCACTGGGCCGACTATCGCACCCCGATCACCGGACTCTACCAGTGCGGCTCCTCGACCCATCCCGGGGGCGGCGTCTCCGGAATTCCGGGCCACAACGCCGCGCGCGAGATCGCTAAGGACTGGAAGCGACTCCAGGCACCGCGAGCGCTATGATCTCGAGCGGCGCAGCATTTCCCAAACCGAAAGGCGAAAAGAGGCGAAGGCGTGAGCACCGAGAATTACTTCAGGTCCGACATCGGGGGCGAGGACGCCTACAACCCGATGAAGGAGCCGCGCTACAGCGAGATCGCAACCTTCATGCGCGCGCCGCTGGCCGCGACGCTCGAGAACGTGGACATCGGACTCATCGGCGTGCCGACCGATCTCGGAGTCACGAACAGACCCGGCGCACGGCACGGTCCGCGCGAGATACGCAACTCCTCCAGCCTCATGCGGGGCTTCAACCTCGGCCTGGGAGTGAATCCCTACGAGCTCTGCCGGATCGCCGACCTCGGCGACGTGCGCCTGTCACATCGCTACGACCTCGAGAAGCAGGTCGAGGAGATCGAGGCCTTCTATAGAAAGGTGAAGGCGGCCGGCATCCTGCCGGTGAGCGCCGGGGGTGATCACTCGATCACCTATCCCATATTCAGGGCCATTGCCTCGCCCTCGGCGCCGGTCGGGATGGTGCATATCGACGCCCACACCGATACCTGGGGAGAGTTCTTCGGCTCGAAATTCACTCACGGAGCCCCGTTTCGCCTCGCGGTCGAGGCGCGGGTGCTCGACCCCAGGCGCACGATTCAGATCGGCATCCGCGGGGGCCAGAACTTCATGGACGGCATCGAATTCTCCCGCTCGCACGGCATGCGCGTGGTCTTCATCGAGGAGTTCTCCGAGCTCGGCGTCGAGCGCGTCATCGAGGAGGCCCGCCGCGTGGTGGGCGACGGCCCCACCTACATCTCCTTCGACGTGGACGGCCTCGATCCGGTGTACGCGCCGGGCACCGGGACGCCGGAGATCGGGGGCATCACGACGCTCGAGGCCCAGCGACTGCTCCGCGGCCTGCGGGGCCTGAACCTCGTCGGGGGCGATGTGGTCGAGGTCGCCCCTCCCTACGATCAGACGGGCAACACCGCGTTGGTCGGCGCCACGATGATGTTCGAGATCCTGTGTCTGATCGCTGACCGGCACTTTGGCGCCGGCCGGGCGGCGCGTTCCGCGCAGGGGCCGGTCAAGCGCTAGCGCACCCGCGGTGACCCCCCACACGGCATCAGCGCAAGGTGAGGATCGTCACCTATAACGTCAACGGCATCGGCGCACGTCTGCCGAGCCTTCTGCGCTGGCTCGCGGAGGCCTCGCCCAAGGTCGTTTGCTTGCAGGAGCTGAAGGCGCCGCAGGAGAGCTTTCCCGACGGCGCGATCCGGGACGCCGGGTACGGAGCGGTCTGGCGCGGTCAGAAGAGCTGGAACGGGGTCGCGATCCTGGCCCGCAATTCGCAGCCGACCGAGATCCGCCGTGCGCTTCCCGGCGATCCGGACGATGCCCACAGCCGCTACATCGAGGCGCAGGTCGACGGCATCCACGTCGCCTGCCTCTATCTGCCCAACGGCAATCCCGCACCGGGCCCTAAGTTCGACTACAAGCTGCGCTGGCTCGAGCGGCTGATCGCTCACGCCGCACAACTCGTTTCCGCCGAGGCGCCGGTGGTCCTCGCGGGCGATTACAACGTCATCCCGACCGAGCGCGACGTCTACAAGCCCGAGCGCTGGGTCGACGACGCCCTGTTCCGGGTCGAGGTGCGTGAGGCCTTTGCACGCCTCACCCGGCAGGGGTGGACCGATGCCCTGCGGGCGATGCATCCCGACGAGACGATCTACACCTACTGGGATTACTTTCGCGATGCCTACCGGCGCAACGCCGGGCTGCGCATCGATCACCTGCTGCTCAACCCGCCGGCGGCGGCTCGGCTGGTGAGCTCCGGCGTCGACCGGGACGTGCGCGGCTGGCAGAAGCCGAGCGACCACGCACCCACCTGGCTGGAATTGCGCGACACCGGGACGGGATAGCGACCCGCACCCTGCTGCGGGTGCCCCGCCGCTTGCGCCGCCCGCGCCTTGCGCCGCCCGCGCCTTGCGCGCGGGCGCCCGCTCGCCTTACGGTCCCGCAGTGGCCGCCTCCTCCTTCGATGTCATCGTGATCGGCGCCGGCGCCGCGGGGCTGGCCGCCGCGGCCGAGCTGGTCGCGGCGGGCCGTTCGGTTCTGCTGCTCGAGGCGCGCGACCGCGTCGGCGGGCGCGTGTGGACCCGAAGGGAGCCGGATCTCCCGGCGCCCATCGAGCTCGGCGCGGAATTCATCCACGGGCACGCCCCGATCACCCGGGCGCTGCTCGCGCGCTCCGGCAGCAGCAGCATCGACTGCCCGGACCTCCACTTGACCCTGCAGCAGGGCGAGCTCAGGCCGCGGGATGGATTCTTTGCGCGCATCCTCCAGGCGATGCAGCGCTCCGAGCTGCTGGCCCGTGAGGACATGTCCTTCGATGACTTCCTCGACCGCCTGCCGCTGTCCGCCGAGGAGCGGCAGTCCGCGCGGCGGATGGCGGAAGGGTTCGATGCGGCGGACACCGCGCGCGCGAGCGCCCGGGCGCTGCGGACCGAATGGACCGGTGACATTCTCGGCGAAACGCCACAGTCGCGTCCGCGCGATGGCTACGAGCGGCTGCTGGCCGCGCTCGCGGCCGGACTGCCGCGCGAGAGGCTGCAGCTGCAGTCGCCGGTGCAGAGTGTGCGCTGGTCGAAGGGATCGGTGCAGGTCGCCGGCGAGTGCCTCGGCGCGCCTTTCGAGGCACAGGGCGCGCGCGCGATCGTCACTCTGCCGCTCGGGGTGCTGCAGCAGACCTCCCCCACCCTGGGCGCCGTACGCTTCACGCCCGAACTCGAGGCGAAGCACGCGGCGCTGCAACGGCTTGCCTCCGGACCCGTGGTCAAGGTGCTGCTGCGCTTTGCCTCGTGCTTCTGGGAGGACGTGCACGCCGGGCGCTACCGCGAGGTGTCGTTCCTTCACCTGCCCGATGCCGAAGTGCCGACATTCTGGACTCAGGCTCCCGCGCACGTACCGCTGCTCGTCGCCTGGGCGGGCGGTGCGCGCGCGCGGGATCTCGCATCGAACGCTACGCCGGCCGACATCGTGCGCGCCGCGACCGCGAGTCTGCAGCCGCTGTTCGGCAAGGGGCTCGAGGTAGCCCGCCAGCTCGAGGGCTATCACTACCACGACTGGCAGCAGGATCCTTACGCGTGCGGCGCTTACAGCTATGTCACCGTCGGCGGCGATGATGCCCGCGAGACGCTGGCACGGCCGCTCGACGCCACGCTGCACTTCGCCGGCGAGGCAACGGACACCGCAGGCGAGGCGGGCACCGTCGAGGGGGCTCTGCGAAGCGGCATCCGCGCCGCGCGCGAAGTGCTGGGCGCCGCGCCAGTGTGAGGTTGCTACCCCGGGCGCGCGGCGGTCGGCGCAAACATCTGCGCCATGAGCCAGCGCAGGACGAAGCGCGGGGTCAGGGCGCCGGACACGGCCAGAAGCTGGTTCACGAAGCCCACAACCTGAACCACGCGACCGGCGTCGTAGGCCGCGAGCGCGGCGCGCACGACTGTCTCCGGCTTTGCGAAGGGCAGGAGCCGCCCGGCCAGACCGGGGACACCCGAATCTGCGTACAGTCCCGTGCTGGTGAAACCCGGGCACACCGTCACGACGCGAACCCCGCTGTCACGCAGCTCATAGGCGAGCCCTTCTCCAAATGCCAGAACGAAGGCTTTGGTGGCCGCATACGTCGTCCAGTAAGGAATCGCCTGGAACGCGACAATGGATGCGATGTTGAGGACGCCGCCGCGGTTGCGCGCCACCATGCCGGGGAGGATCGCGCGTGTCAGCCTGTAAAGGGCCTCCACGTTGACCCGGATCGACTCGATCTCCCTGTCGGCGGGCTGGTCGAGGAAGGGACCCGAGGTGGACAGCCCGGCGTTGTTGACGAGCAGCTCGACATCGCCCAATGCGCGTGCGCGCGCGACCACCGTCTCGACACCTTCGGGGGTCGCGAGGTCCGCGGCGAGCGTCTCGATCACCTCGCCGCTCGCCCTCACTCGTGCGGCCAGCTGCGACAACCGCTCCGCGCGCCCCACGGCGAGCACGGGCTGGCCCCGCTCCGCCAGAGCTCTGGTGAACGCCGCACCCATGCCACCGGATGCGCCCGTGACGATCGCCCAACCCTTAGTCATGGTGCGCCCCTCACCGTTTTGCGAGAATTGTAACCAGGATGAGCCCTTGGGACGGAATCGCGACATCGAGGGTGCCGTTCCTGAGCGCGTGCGACTCGGGCGCGGGCAGCGCGGCAGCGGCACGGAGCTCGGCGATCTGGTCCTGCGTCGGATAGCGCGGCGATCCCATCTTCTCGTACGCCTTGTGCACGTTGCCGTGCTCCTCGTCGAGTGACTGTACGCTCGCCGTCCGCGCATCGAAGTTCTTCACGGTCAGCGTAACCTTGCGGATCGGCGAGGTCGCACCGATGTCGGCGTAGTTCCAGAGCGCGACGACCAGCGCGCCGTCGGCGCGGCGGGTCAGGAGCGCCCCCTCCGCGGCGCTGGCGAGGCGCTGCTCGCCGAGCTGATGGAGCAACGCGAACGCGTTGAAGGCGGGCTTGGGGATACCTCCCGCAGCGAGCAGCCCGAAGCCGCCGTAGAACGGCGTCTTCACCACACCCTGCTCCTCGAAGACATCGGAGAACGTCCAGTAGGACATGTCCTGCACGAGTCCATCACATTGGCGGATCGTCTCCCCGAGCCACGGCCCCATGTAGAGCGCGTCGGTTATCTCCGGGTGGTTCGCGAAGGTCGCGTTGAACTCCGTCCAGATGAGGGGCAGCGACGGCCGGGCAGAAGCCTGGATCTCCGCGTGCACCTTCTGCACGGCGCGGCACACCATCCGCTCGCGAGGAATGCGCTCTTTGGTGCCGAAGACGTCCTGCGCGGTATCGTCGCCGTAGACGTGCGTCGAGACGAAATCGACCGGGACGTGCTCGTGCTCGCAGTGCTCGATGAACGCCGGGACCCATGCCGCTTGCGCGGTCGCGGGACCCCCGACGCGCAAACGCGGATCCACCGCCTTGAGTGCGCGCGCGGTGTGGTCGTAGAGCGTCCAGTACGTGGACTGTCGCGGCTCGCCCCCCCAGAAATCCAGATTGGGCTCGTTCCACACCTCGAAGTACCAGCGGCTCACCTCGCCGATTCCGTAGCGATCGACGAGGTGGCCCGCGAAGGCGCCGATCAGCGCATCCCACCGCCCGTAGTCCTTAGGCGGCGCGACCACCGGTCGGTACCAGAAGCTCTGCCGGATGTCCGCGCCGGCGAGCTGCCGCGGCATGAAGCCGAGCTCGATGAGCGGGCGCACGCCGTTGGCGAGAAGGCCGTCGTAGATCTGATCGATGTAGGAGAAGTTGTAGACGGGCGCTCCCTTCGAATCCTCCGAGTACACGCCGACCTCGTCGTGGAGGATGGCGTGAAAACGCACGTAAGCGACCGCCGTCACGGCGCGCACGGCGCGCAGGTCCTCGCGATAGCTCTCGCGGAGGGAGAGCACCGCGCGTCCTGATCCGAACATGCGCTCCCAGAAGTGCGGGAACGGCTGCGTCGGCGCAGCCGCATCGACCGTAATGCTCTCGACCTGTGCCGGCAGCGGGGCCGCCGCGAGCGTCACGCTCACGAGCGCAATCGACCGCAGGATCGTCGTGTGCATGGCTTTGCATCCTTACATGGCTTTGTTGTGCGCTTCGCTACTACGGCCGCCCGATGCGGGCTGGAGGGTACGCGCGGGGCATTACGGAGGTCGGGCCAGCCAGCCGCCCTGGAACCCGGCCCGCTCGAGGCCGCGCCTCAAGTAGGCATTGCCGCGCATGACGCGCCACACGAGCTCGCTCCGGTAGTTCTCGATCATGGCCACGATCGGCCCCTGATCGATCCCGAGGTAATCCCGGTCGACCCAGCCGGCCGGCGACTGCTCTGCCGCCGGTGGCTGCGACTTCGGCGGACTGCGGAAGCTCGGATTGAACGCATCCCGGAATCCGTATCTCGAGTAGAGGGGCGCACCGAAGCGATGGTACATCTCGAGCGTCGCCGGCAGCACGATCTCGGGGGCGAAGGGAAGCGAGCTGACGGCTGCGGTGGGAGCGATGGTGCCGTCGTCGATGATCCGGTCCAAACCCACGCCGCGCGCCGCGTACTTGAAGAAGCGGCGCTCCGCACCGTCGTACCGCTGCCGCGCGGGTCCCGGCCCGTCGCAGGCCGTCAGGCCCCACACATTCTCCCCGTAAGCCTGCCAGTGCATGGGATTCGCGATGGCGTAGCGGCGCTCGGCGTAGGTGGCCCGGCGGCTGTTCTCGAAGTAATCGAGGTCGTGGGCGCGCATGTAGGCGTCGCGAATGCCGCGGAAGTCCACCCATACGTGGCTGTACTGGTGACCGAAGAGCGGGGCGAAGGCGAGATAGGTCTGACCGTAAAGCGTGCCCCAGTATCGGCCGTAAGTCCGCGTCCACCGTGTCCAGGCCCGCTCGCCGATCGGATGTGTCGGGGAGCCGAGCGCGAGGAGATAAACGATCATCGCCTCGTTGTAGCCCTGCCAGTCGTCACGGGAGAAGCCCTCCTCCGGGGTCCAGGCGAGCGCGATCCCCGGCGGGCGCGGCTGGGCCCAGGTCCAGTCCACGCGACGGTAGATCTCGTCCGCCAGCTTTCTGATCTCGAGCTCCTGCGGCTCCTCCGAGTCGAAATAGCTCTGACAGAAGAGCACGCCCCCGAGGAGCAGCGCGGTGTCGACGGTCGAGACCTCGCTGTCGTTGGCGCGCGCACCGGTGCGCATGTCGATGAAGTGATGGAAGAATCCGTGCTGGTTCGTTTCGTGCGCGAAGAAGCGCAGCGTCGCCAGCACGCGCTCGCGTGCCGCAGCGCGCGAGATGTAGCCGCGCTCGACGCCGATCGGGTAAGCGGTGAGCCCGAAGCCGACCGCTGCGATGCTGGCGAACGGCGGCGTCGGATAGCGGTCCGGAATGAGACCGTTGTCCGGATTCGCGGTCTCCCAGAAGAAACGAAAGGTGCGCTCCTCGAGATCGGCGATGACCGGATCGAGCGCCTGCGGCTGCGCTCGGGGCGCGCTGACAGGAATTGGCTCTGGTCGCGGCTGCGCGTTGGGTTGTATTGGTTCGCCGCGGGCCACCGGCGAGGCGGCCAACCACGCGCAGCACGCCACCATGGCCGGAAAAACGACCCGTGCCGACCGGGTGCTCGCGCGGTCAGGCGCTCCCTCGCCGCCGGCGATCACGTGTGTCGCGACCTGCGCCGTATCCGACGCCGTGAATTTGCGCCGCACGAGGCGCGCACCACCAGCTCGACGGGCAGGGTCCCGACCGTGCCCGTGTCGGTGCGCGGATCGTCGATCGCCGCGGCGAGTCGCTCGAGCGCGCGCCGCCCCATCGCCGCGACGTCGACCCGCACCGTGGTGAGCGGCGGATGGACGAAGCGCGCGACGGGAACATCGTCGAAACCGGCGAGCGCGATATCCTCCGGCACACGCACGCCCGCCTCGGTGAGCGCGAACAGGCAGCCGATCGCCATGGCGTCGTTGGCCGCGAACACGGCATCCGGCCGTGTGCGCCCCGCGGCGAGCGCCTGTCCGGCGCGATAGCCCGACTCCTCGCTGAAATCCCCGTCGATCACCCGCGCGCGGCGGGCGCCGAGCCCAGCGCGATAGCCGCGCAGGCGCTCCTCCGCCTCGAAGTTGTCTCGCGGGCCGCGTATGTGCGCGATGCGGCGGTAGCCGCACGATGCGAGATGACAGGTCATGGCGCGCGCGCCGCCGAAGTCATCGACCAGGTATGCCGCCCGCGTACCGTGCGCGACGCGCGTATTCATCAGTACCGTCGGGAGCCCGGGCGGCAACGCCTCCGCGAGGCTCCCGCCCCCGACATGCGGTGACATCATGAGAAGGCCGTCGACGCGTCCGTTCATCGATTGCAGCGCAGTGCTCGTGGCCTCGGGGCTGTCGCCGTGCGAGCTCGACACCAGCAGGTGCAGGCCGCGTGCACGTGCGGCACGGTCCACGCCGCGGATCAGCTCCGAAAAATACTCGCCATGAGTGTCAGGCAGCAGGAGGCCCACGGTATGGGTGCGGCGGTTGATGAGACTGCGCGCCGCAGCGTGCGGCATGTAACGCAGTGTGTGAGCGGCGCGCAGCACGCGGCTGCGGACTTCGGGCGTCACGGAGCCTGCGCTGTTGAGTGTCCGCGAGACGGAGGCGATCGACACCCGCGCGCGCCGCGCCACGTCCTTGATCGTTGCCGCCACATCATCTCCGCAGCAGCCGCGATGTCAGTCCCTGCACCTCCGCGGCAAGTAAACGTTTTCAGAAACTGTAGCCGGCACCTTCGCCGCGTGTCAAACTCCGACGCCGTCTCCGCAGCGTACGGGAAGCAGCTCGGCGTCTCACATGCATCGCCCCCTCATCGTGACGCTGCTCGCCGGCTTGAGCCTGATCGCAGGCTGCGCCGCGCGGCACAGCTGGATGCTCGCGCCCGGCCAACACCCTCAGTCCTTCGAGCGCCGGGTAACGGTCGAGACGCACGGACGGTTCCTGCTCTACCTGCCGGCCGGGTTCGACCCCAGCGGCCGCACGCGCTACCCGCTGCTCATCTTCCTGCATGGATCGGGCGAATCGGGCGAGGATCTCGAGAAGGTCAAGACGCACGGTCCGCCGAAGCTCGTCGCCTCCAAGCCGGACTTCCCGTTCATCGTGGCGTCACCCCAGGCGCGCAACCACTTCGAGGCCTTCGGTCCGGCGACGCTGAACGCGATGCTGGACGATCTGCTCGAGCAGCTTCCAGTCGACCCGGACCGCGTGTACCTGACCGGGCTCAGCATGGGTGGAATCTGGACTTACGGCTGGGCGATTCAGCATCCCGAGCGCTTCGCGGCGATCGCTCCGGTCTGCGGCCTGTGGGATCCGGCCGACGCCTGCCGGTTGAAGGACGTGCCGGTCTGGGCGTTTCACGGCGCGCAAGATCCGGTGGTCCCCCTCGAGGGGGATCAGGGCATGATCGACGCGATCAAAGCGTGCGGAGGCGACGCGCGCCTCACGGTGTATCTATACACCGGCCACGATTCGTGGAACCAGGCGTATGCCGATCCGGAGCTCTACACCTGGCTGCTGCAGCAGCGGCGGAGAGCGGTGCGCAAGCCCTGACGAGCACCAGCGCCCCGCCGCGGGCAGTACTGGGCAATGAACTGCTCGTCCATCGGCCCCGCTATGGCTGAGCGCGCGGGTGATGCGCCGGCTTTCCCGTAACCGTAGCGAGCTTGCCCAGCATCGTGCCGATTTCCGGATTCGCCATGAAGTTCTTCCACACGAGCCCGCTCCGGTAGTTTTCAACCATGACGACGATTGGCGCCTGATTCAGTCCCATGTAGATCGGAGAGATCCAGTTGGCTCCCGGATTAAACGCGTCGCGCGGCCCGTAGATGCCCCACAGCTCTTCGCCGAGATCTCGATAGAAGTGCTTGAACGCTGCCATGGAGGCCTCGGGCGTGTACGGAAACGAGGCCAGGGCCCCCGTTGGAGTGAGCGTTCCACGGTCGCTGGCGTCGTCGGGCGCGTGGGGCACATAGCCGTCGGGACCGTCGCTCGCCGTCAGGCCCCAGGCATCAGCTCCGTATCCTTTGAAGTGTTTCGGATTGGCGATGCAATAGGCTCGATTGATGAGCGCGAGATTGCGGTTGTTCACAAAGTACGAGGATGTAAAGCGGTCGTGCAGACTATGGGGATCGAAGCCGAAGAACGAATAGTGAGTGAAGAACAACGGGCCTCCCGTGCCGACACCCACGTCGAGCTTGATGCCGTAATAGATGTGCCCGTTGCGATAGTGGTTCCCGTCCGTGGTCCCTGACCATCCCTGCCGATAGTCGAGCGCGCGTTGCGCCTGGCTGGCCCAGCCGGAGTAATACATTTCCGCCGGGATCGCGTGAGTCGGCGATGCGATTCCCAGCAGATACGTAATCATGACCTCGTTGAAGCCGGTCAGCGGATGCCGAATTTGCCAAGCCCACTCGGGCGACCAGTGCCAATACAGGAACTCGCCTCCCTCCGGACCGCGGTACCAATCCCATTCAACCGCCTCCCAGAGCTCCGTGATCCGCCGGAATAGATCTCGTTCCGCGCTGCTCGGGCCGCGAAAGTACTGCCGGGCGGCGAGCAGACCCTCCATCAAAAACGACGTTTCCACCAGGTCTCCGCCGTTGTCGAACATGCCGAAGACCGCCATCGTCTTGCCCGTGCTTCCGTCCATGTAATGCGACCAGGCGCCGTGATAACGCTGCGCGTGTTCGAGGAAATTGACGATCTTCGTCAGGCGCTCGACGGCTTGCACTCGTGTGATGAACCCGCGGTCCGCGCCGACAATCAACGCCGCGATGCCCATACCGCTGGCGCCGGTCGCCACGATACGGTCGTCGCCGGGAATGCTTTCTCGCGCCATCCCTGAATGCGGATCGGCACCTTCCCAGTAGTAGTGAAAGCATGCCTCCTCGAGCATCGTCAAGAGCTCCTCATCGTTGAGCTCGCGAGTCGAGGCGCTGGCCGGTTGTGAAAGCGCCGATGTTCGATTGCGCCAATCCGAAGCAGCCACTTTGTACTGCGCCGTGACTCCCGCCTTGCCCAGAACATCCGAGTAACGCTCGCTTCCCGCGAGCTGGATGCCGACGGGCTCGAAGACTTTGCCATCAAGCGAGCGGTAGATGATGTACCTCGCGAGCGCGAGACTCTTCACCGGATCCCAGCGCACTTCGACGTGGCGGTCGTAGCCCATCGCGCGGACACCTTCCGGAGCCGCCAGCAAAAGCGATTTCTCGTCCGGGGGATCGTCACCCACGCGTATTTCATCGATGATCAGCGTATGCCGCACGCCATCGGGGCGGCCCTGATGAAAGACAACATCCCGCAAAAACTGCGGGCGAAACGGGTAAATCGATGCGGTGGGAAGATCAGCCAGCGGGATCCGTGCCTGAACCCAACGGCCAGCCGGGATGTCGCCCGTGTAGGTTCCCAGCGGCACAGGCGCGGTGAAGGATGCGGGCAATTCCGCGACTTGCAAACCCTCGCCGGCGTCGGAGAGCACGATGAGGGGCAGATCGCCGGCTGCGATCGCGCTCGGCGCGTAACACCAGAAATAAAGATTGTGCCCGATGAGCTCGGGAGACCGATTGCGATACCCGTCCACCCGGACTTCCGCTTCCCAGCCGCCACCGGGCCTCGATTCCCATTGCAGCCGCAGCGCATTCGGCGGCGTCAGGAACGTGCGGGTCTCGACCGGAAGTCGCCGGTCCTTGACCTCAAGATAGCTGCCGCCATTGGCCATGCCCCGGCTGTTGAAGTACGCACCCGCAGTTAAGCTGTTGTCGAAGATCACGTGCCGGTAGTAATCCGAGGCTCGGGCTGGCGGCGCAAACAGGGAAGAAGCCCCAAGCAGCGACACGAGCCCACATGCGCTGAGGAAGTTGGATGTAGGGAAACTCATCTCATTTCTCACCTGTCCGTGTAAAAGCGGCCGCGCCCATGGCGATCCTGAAGAGCAGTAAGCCGTGCCCGGCGACGCCTGTTTCGCCCCTCACGACACTAGAGCCTATCTCAAAACCTCAAAATTGCCTGAGGAGGATGCAAATGGCCGCGAGTTGGACGAAGCCGAGAAAGTTGATTGGGTAGTACTCCCAGCGAACCAGTAGCCGGCGACGCCATTGAATCCAGGCAAAGAAGCGCTCCACGATCCAGCGCCGCTCGTAGCGTCGCAGCCGACGCCCGTCCTGCGTCTTGCGTTTGCGATTGGAGCGGTGCGGCGCAATCATCTCCACGCCTTCGCGCCGCAGCTGCTCGTCGAGCTGATCGCTGTCGTACGCACGATCGCCGATCAGATTCTCCGGCTTCGCTTCGATCATGTAGAACTCGAAGCTCAGCTGCACCAAAGTGACTTCGTGGTGATTCGCAGCGTAAGTACTGACCGAGAGCGGCAAGCCATGACGATCCACAATCGCCATGATTTTCACGCCTTTTCCGCGTCGCGTCGGCCCGATCTCCTCGCCACCGCCCTTCGCCGAGGCGAACGTGGCGTCGATGAAGCATTCCGACTCGTCGATCTCGCCTTCCTCGCGCAGCACGTTCGCCAGGTCGGTAAGTACCTTGCGCAGCACTTCCTCGCGGCACCACTGTTGGAACCGCCGATGCACCGTCTTGTAGTTCGGGTATCCCTGAGGAAGCATGTGCCACTGCGCACCGGTGTTCAGAATCCACAACACCGCTTCCAAAACTCGTCGCGTGGGGATCGGCTTGCGACCGGGACGGCTGTCCGGCACATTTTCCTCTGGAAAGTGCTCGCGAATCCGCTCCCATTGGTCATCGCGCAGTTTCAATACGCACATCATTTTACGGCACTACATTGATGTGCGAAACGATTTTGAGATAGGTTCTAGA
>Ga0209473_1000916_pt1 | contig 16924 bp, 13 predicted proteins | sample GraSoiAngelo_133_FD_185890 | JGI IMG/M metagenome (GOLD analysis project Ga0209473, IMG submission 185890) | Grasslands soil microbial communities from the Angelo Coastal Reserve, California, USA - 14_0929_05_20cm (SPAdes) (version 2) | ecosystem: Environmental > Terrestrial > Soil > Grasslands ...
TGCCGATGATCACCACCACGATCAGCAGCTCAATGAGCGTAAAACCCTTGCGGTTCATGTGACCCTTACCCCCGTTTGAAGCCATAATGGTCTCTTGGAACTGACTGATGATCGAAATGTCCCCTACAGAGAGGAGGCAAGGCTCATGCCCGACCCGGCGAAAATCGTGGAACTGTAAAATCTGATTAGATTTACGAGGTTGTTGAGTGTCGCCTCCCGGTCCCGCGCCTCTCGAGTAAGCCGGGCGTTTTGCAAGTGACGTGGACGACCGCAAGACCCGTCGCGTGCGGCCTCTATTCGGGCCGGGGCAGGCGGCCCACTCGTGCGAGCAGCGAGTCGGCCGCCTCGGGGTAGCCGTGGGCCCGAGCTACCGCCGCCTCGCTTCGATAGTACCCGGGACAACCCCCGCGACACAGGCGCTCCAAGCCAGCGAGCATCGAGTCGGCCGCCCTGACGTCGCCCGCGGCGAACGCCGCGACGGATCCGGTCACGTAGACCCCAGCGTCGCGCTGATGGAGGCGTGCGGCTACTCGCGCAGCGTCGAGGGCCAGGGCCGGCTGGTGCCGGTCGAGGAACAAGCCGATCATCCGCTTGTGCCCGACGTAGGACCGCGGGGAGTCGCGCAGGATGCTGCGAGTGACGTGGGCGTCATCGCGCCACACGGGCACCCGCAGCGCGCTCCGTACCCCGCCCAAGAGGACCAGCGCCGCCGTCAGGGGCCGGAGCCGCTCGCGCGGCAGCCGGCCAAGCCACGCCGCCGCCGCGAGAACCAACCCGGCCGAGGGAAGGTAGAGTGTTCGCTCCGCGAGATAAAAGCCGGCGGGATAGAGCAGGTTCGCGACCGGCAACAAGGCGATGCCGGTCCAGCCCAGCCCGAACGCCTCGAGTTTCCGGCCGCGTTTCCAGGCGACGATCAGCGTTCCGACCCACGCCAGCGCGCACACCAGGCCGGCAGCGAAGCGCCAGTCGAGCGGCGTAGTGACTGCGGTCCGCTCCTCGGGGGAATAGTCCACGCGCAGGGTGAGAGGGAGGACGAGGAGGCGCAGCACGTCGGTGAACGCGCTCACGGCCGTGAGCCGGACGGTCAGGCTGGACTCGCCCACGAACATCGGCGCGATGCTTTGGTACTCTGTGAACGGGTGGCGCACGACGGCGCGAACCGCGGCGTACGCTCCACCGACGATCACCCAGCTCGCCACGAACCACGCCACCCGCCGTCGTTCCGGTCGCGCAAGTCCGAGCAGCCAGCCCCACACGATCAGCGCCGGTGCGACGGCCGCGTTCTCCTTGGAGAGCAGGCCGAGCGCCAGCGCGGCGGCGCTCCAGGCGACGCGTTCGTGCACCAAGGCGGCGTAGACCGCAAGCAGGGTGAACAGCGCCGCCATCAGCTCCGCCCGGCCCACCACGTTGGCGACCGCCTCGACGTGCAAGGGATGCACGGCGAACAGCAGCCCGGCGACGAGCGCGCCCGTCGAGTCGGTCCAGCGCCGGGCGAGGGCCGCCACGGCGACCGAGGCGGCCGCGTGCCAGGCGAGGTTGACCGTGTGAAACCAGGCGGTGGAGCCGAGCAGCCAGTCGAGGGCGAATCCCGCGATCACCAGGGGGCGGTACATGTGGCCACCCAGATCCGGTAGCCAGTAGGGAGCGGCGAAGGCACGCCAGATGCCCGACGGGCTCGCGACCAACGGGTTGTGCAGGATGATCGGGACATCGTCCACGGCGAACCCATTCCACAGGGCGCCGAGATAGACCACGACGGCGCAGCCGGCCACGGCGCCGTACAGCCGCTTCGTCATCTCAGCGCTTGGGCCGCTCATCGAGCTGCGCACGGTACCACGCCGCCTCCCAAGGGACGTGTGCTCGCGCGGTGTCGGCGAGAGCGATCGCCCGGGCTCGCTCGCCATGACCGAGCGAGAGCACGAACTGCGCGCGCAGCGCGTCCGGCTCGAAGGGGAGGCGCCGCCGCGCTCGGTCCACGAGCGGCCGGGCGCCCGCGGTATCCGAGAGACCGACCAAGAACAGGGCCCGCGTCGCGTCGAGGTGCGGGTCGCCGTCGAACAGGGAGTCGGCCCGGGCGTATTCGCGGCGAGCTGCGCCCGTATCGCCTATTCCGGCGAGCACCGCCGCCGCCGACCAGTGCGCCCAGTACGATTCCGGATGCTCCGCCAGGAGCGTGAGCAGAAAGGTGCGATTGTCACGCCACACCGGCAGCCGCGCCAGCGTCATGCCCGCGAACACACAAAGGGCCGCCCCAGCCACCAGGCCGACGCGTTGCGGCCTCCAGCGGCTCCGCCCCCAGTCCACCGCGCAGCCCGCCGCGGCCGCGAGCAGCAACACGGGGACGTACAGGGCACGTTCCGCGAGCACGACCCCTGAGGGAAACAACAGATTCGACGTGGGGAGATACGCGGCGGCGGAAGCCCAGGCCGCGAACGTAAGCTCCGGGGCCCTGCGTCTCGCCCACCACCCCCCTACGAGCGTCCCAACGACGATCAATGCCCCACCCAGCGCCGCCAGCGAGAAGCCGCTGTAGGGGGGAATCACCTGGGGGCTGTAGTCGGCGGAGAGGCTCGCCGGCCAAGCCAACAGGCCGGCGGCGCGAAGTACGGCGGGGAAGGCGATCGCGAGACGTTGTGCCGTTCCGGCGTTCAGGAACACCGGCGCCACGTCGCCCGTGGCCCGGCGGCCGATCACGTACCAGGCGGCAAGGAACCCGGCAGTGACAATTCCCAAGGCCACATAGAAGCGGCGGGGGTACGGCGGTTGCTCGCGGCGCTGGAGCCAGCGATCGAGCACTATCAAGACACCACTGATGACACCGTGCTCCTTACTGAGCATGGCTGCGGCCGCGCACGCCACCGCCGCCGCCCAGCGACCGTGACGCGCGCATAGCACCGCCCCGAGCATGCCGACGGCTGCGAGCAGCTCCGCCCGGCCGACCAGACCGGCCACGGCCTCGGTGTGCACCGGGTGCAGGGCGAACACGAGGCCGCCGGCGACGGCCGCAGCGGGCGACAACGCAGATGCAAGGAGCAGCGCGACCAGCACCGAAGCGACTCCGTGCCACAACGCGTTCATCAAGTGGAGCCAGCCGGCGCGACCCCCGCTCACGGTCCAATCAACGGCGAAGCTCAGGACGGTGAGCGGCCGATAGAACTCGTCGCCCCAGTACGGCTGGTCGAACGCGCGCAACGCCTGGGGGATGGAGTGGGCACGGGGGTTGGCCGCGACGGCGGCACGGTCGTCCTCGACGAACCCGTAGCGGGCGGTAGGGAGGTACACCGCGACGGCCGTCGCGAACACGAGTGCGATCCACCGCTTGTCGATCGAGGTCAGCGGCCGCGCCATGCGCCGCGTGGTGGGAACAGGTTGTACCGGATGACATGAAACAGCGCCGCGACACCATCGCGCCAGGTGATCTTCTTCCCCTCGGCATAGGTGCGGCCGTTGTAGGTGATGGGGAGCTCCCAGATGCGGGCGCCCGCCTGCGCCAGCCGCGCCGTGAGCTCCACTTCGATTCCGAAGCGCTCCGACCTGAGCGGCAAGCGCTTGAGCAGGTCGGCGCGGACCAGCTTGTAACACGTCTCCATGTCCGTGAGGTTCAGGTTGGTGAACATGTTGGAGACGAGGGTGAGGAAGTTGTTGCCGACGGCGTGCCAAAAGAACAACACACGATGCGGGCCTCCCTGGAAGCGCGAGCCGTACACGGCGTCCGCCTTGCCGTCGCAGATCGGCCGCAGCAGCGCCGGCAGCTCGGCCGGATCGTATTCGAGGTCGGCGTCCTGGGGGACGATCACCTGTCCCGTCGCGGCGGCGATTCCACTTCTGAGCGCGGCGCCCTTACCGCGATTGGTCGGGTGACGGATCACCCGCTGGACCAGGCCTCCTCCCTCGGACGCGAGCCGCTCGAGGATGGCGCCGGTGCCGTCGGTCGACGCGTCGTCCACGACGATCACTTCAAGCCGCAGCGGGACCTGCCTGAGCTGACGCACCGCGGCTTCGATCGTCGTCGCCTCGTTGTACGCCGGCACGACGACCGACAGCAGCACGTCGTCGCGGGAGGAGCGCGGTGACCTCACCCGCCGACCTCGCCGATGGCGATGAGCGACTGACCGATGCGCCAGGGGAGCAGCCGCTCCAGCCGGAACAACGGCACCAGCGCCTCGTACCAGCGCAGCGCGCCCGTGGGGATGAGCCGGCGGCGCAGCAGGCGACCGGTGAGCCACCAACCGGGCACGCCGGCGAGGTTGAAGTACTCGAGATGGCGCACCCGGAACCCCGCCGTCCGGAGCTGGGCCGCGAGCTCGTCGGGGACGTAGCGGCGGAAGTGCCCCAGCGCCTCATCCAGGGTCCCGTACAGGACGCGGAGGGCGGGTACGAGCAGGATGAGCCGCCCCCCCTTCCCTCCGCCCGGTCGCAGCAGGTCGTGCATGGCGCGGAGCGACGCCGCGTCGTCCTCGATGTGCTCCAGCACGTTCAGGCACACGACGGTGTCGAGCCGTTCGGCGAGCAGTCCGGAGCTCACGGCGGGGAGCCGCAGCTCGGCGACGGACACGTGCGGCCGCCCGGCGAACCGCTCGCGCAGGCGGCCGAGGTAAACGGGCTCGGTGTCGGTGAGCACGACACGGTCGACGGGTGCCTGGTCCACGAGGAAAGCCGACATGTTGCCGATACCGGCGCCGATCTCGAGCACCCGGCGCCCGATCCAGGGGCGCAGCCGCTCGAACATCCAGCGATTGAAGCGGGGAGCCGCGGCCATGCGCTCGAGCGTCGCGGCCCCCACGTGATCAGCCGTCTGAGCCGGTGGCATCGCCCTCGTAGCGACTCAGCTTGCGATACAGCGTGGACGGATCGATGCCGAGCACCTCGGCGGCCCGCGTCTTGTTCCCGCCCTCGCTCTGGAGCACCCACGTGATGTAGGCGCGCTCGATCACGTCGAGCGTGGGGTTCGGGTGCGGCCGCTCGGCGACCAGGGGCTCGGAGCGCCGCTCCGTCAGCTTTTCCGGCAGCGCGGCGAGGTCGATCGTGTCACCCTTGCTGAGCACCACCGCCCGCTCCAGTGCGTTCTCGAGCTCGCGCACGTTGCCCGGCCAGTCGTACGCGAGCAGCACGCCCTGCGCCTCCTGAGACAGCGGCTTGGGCTGCTCGCCACGCTCCTGCGCGATGCGGCCGAGGAACTCGTCACACAGGATCTGGATGTCGTCGCGCCGGTCCCGCAGCGGCGGGAGATGCATGGCGATGACGTTGAGCCGGTAGTACAGGTCGGTGCGGAACCGCCCCCGCTTGATGTCGTCTTCGAGATCGCGGTTGGTGGCCGCCACCACCCGCACGTCCACCGGAATCGCCTCGGTGCCGCCCACCGGGATGGCTTCGCGCTCCTGCAGCACGCGCAACAGCTTCACCTGCGTGGCCGGGGACATCTCGCCGATCTCGTCCAGGAAGAAGGTTCCCCCCCGCGCCGCGGCGAACAGCCCCTGCTTGTCGCGCACGGCACCGGTAAACGATCCCTTCACGTGACCGAACAGCTCGGATTCGAGCAGGCTTTCCGGCAGCGCGCCGCAGTTGAGCGAAAAGAAGCCGCCGTCGACGCGAGCCGACAGCTCGTGGATGTAGCGCGCGATGACCTCTTTGCCGGTGCCCGACTCCCCCTGGATCAACACCGTGCTCTCGGTGGGCGCCACCTGCTCGGCCAGCTTCAGCACCTCGACGAACGGGCGCGACTTGCCGAGCGGCTTGACCAACCCCGAGCGCTCGCGCCGCCGGATCTCCTGCTTCAGCTGCTTGTTCTCGGCCTTGAGGAGGCGCTGCTCCGCCGCGCGGCGGCAGATCGCCACCAGGTCGTCGTTGGAAAACGGCTTCTGGATGTAGTAGAAGGCGCCCTGGTTCACGGCCTGGATGGCGCTTTGCAGCGACGCCTGGGCCGTCATGAGGATCACCGGCGTCTCGGGATCCTGCTCCCGCACGGCGGCGAGCAGCTCGGTCCCCGAGACGCCCGGCATCTTGATGTCGGTGAGCACGATGTCGGGGGCGCCGGCCTTGAGCGCCTCCAGGCCCGCCTTGCCGCCCTGGGCCGTAGTGACTTCGAACCCTTCCCCCTTCAACAGGATCCGGAGCACGTCCAGGATCCCCATTTCGTCGTCGACGACGAGAATGGACGGTTGTGCGCTCATATCACGCGGCTTCCTCTCTCCGTCGGGCTGCCGGCAGGTACACCGTGAACGTGGTCCCGCGTCCCGCGGTGGAATCCACCAGGACCAGGCCGCGGTGCGCCTCCACGGCGCGCTGCACGATCGCGAGCCCCAGCCCGGTCCCGCCCACCCGCCCCGTGACGAACGGCTCGAACAGGCGGGCCCGCAGGTTCTCGGGGATGCCGGGGCCGTTGTCGGTGACGGTCAGCATCACGGGGTGCTCGAGCCCCGCCCCACCCGGGACCTCCTGCGGCCCGGGCCGGCCGGTACGCACCACGACGCGGGCCTCCTTGCCGCCCGCCTGCACCGCGTTGAGGACCAGATTGGAGACCACGCGGTGCAGCAGGTCTTCGTCCCCTTCCATGGGGGTCGCTCCGCCCGCCAGGTCGATCACCGCATCGCCGGGACAGTCGGGGTGCTCGCGCACCAGGCGGATCGCCGCCCCGGCCACCGTGTGGAGGTCGAGCGGGCGGCATTCGGTCGCGCGCACGCGGGAGAAGTCGAGGAACTCCGACAAGAGGCGCGACAGCCGATCGCTCTCGCGCACCACGAGGGACGTGAGGAACTTCTCGTCCGGGTTGGCGCGCTTGGCACGCCCCAACTGCTCCACCGACGACCGGATCGACGCCAGCGGATTCTTGATCTCGTGCGCCAGGCTCGCCGACAGCTCGGCGACCGCTTCCAGCCGCTCGGCTCGCAGGTGCAGCTCCTCCAGCCGCTTCGAATCCGAGATGTCGGTGAAGATCGCCGTCACCCGGGGCTCGGCCCCCTCCACCTCGAGCGTCGTCGTCGTCACGCCGATCGGGAAGGTGCGGTCGGGACGCCGCACGACCGCCTCGACCCGCATGGCCCGCACGCCGCGTCTGGCCGTGGCGGTGATCGCCGCCCAGAATTCCGGCGCGATCCTCGCGAACTCGGGCATGATCGGCCGCCCGCGCCACTGCCGCTCTTTGAAGCCGAAGATCTGCTCCGCCGCCGGGTTACAGTAGAGCAGGTGGCCAGCTTGGTCCACGGTGACGATCCCCGTGGGAACGCTGCGGAGCACATCGGCCGCCTCCAGTCGAGCCTGCCGCAGCTCGCCCGCCAGCGCTTCGCGCTCCGCTCCCATCACCGACACCCGGCTCGCGAAGTACGCCGTCACGAATGCTACCCCGACGAAGACCAGCAGCTGCAACGCGACCTGCCCGGTCATGGGCGTCGTGTGGCCGAAGAACACATCCGCGAAATACACGATGCCTACGAGCGCGGTGATCAGCGCCGTGCTGGCGGGGGGCATCAGCACGGCGGTCACCGCGATCAAGGGGACGTACAACGGCGTCAGGTCGCTCTGCGGCCCGCCCGTGATGTGGACGACCGTGGTGATCAGCCCGACGTCGAACAACGCCTGCCCGTACAGGAACGTGCGGCCCGGCGAGCGCCTGAGGAAATGGGTGTACCAGAACGAGCCGCTGGTCACCACGACGGTGGCCACCAGCACGAACGAGGTGACCAGCAGGTCGAGCGGCGCCGCGACGGCGAATTTGAGCGCCGCGGCCAGATAGATCGCGACCGCGACGCAGATCCGCCCCACGTACACCGATCGCAGCAGGCTCTGGGGGGTCGGTATGGCCGACCCTCGCGAGCCGACGCCGAACCAGCTCATGAAGCGATACCTCCGGGACAGCCGTAAGCCGTGAGCCTCCAGACCGCGAGGCAATTGCGTAACATATTTATTGCAAACAAGTTACGACACTGTTGCGGCTCATGACTGGCGGCTTGGGGCTGGTAAGTATTGAGAGTGGTCTGGCAAAGTGCAAGAGCGACGCGCTGCGGGGCGAGCACTCCGGCGCCATTGTATCGTACGGCATGTCGCCCGGGTCTCGTCGCCTGGCCGTCAGCGCGCTGGTCGCGGCTCTGACCTGGCCCGTCTCCGCTCACGCCCAGGCGCCGCTCACCGCGGCGGATTCGGCGATCCTCGCTTCCCAACCTCTCAAACGGCTCGCTCTGGCGCCGTCACTGTTGCGACGGGTGAGTCTCCTGGCGGCCGGGCTCGATCGCGAAGTGGTGTTGTGTCTGCAGGGGACGGTGACGGGCGACAGCGCGCTGGTGGATGATTTCGTGATGCCCGACGTGCTCAGCTCGACGGTCGACCAGGTGCAACCTCTGCCCTGCGGCCGTGCGACGCTCGCGGTGTGGCACAATCATCCCTGGACGGGGCCGGATTCGACCTTCGGCGTGAAGACGCCGGAGGACCTGTGCTCCCTGAGCCAGCCCGATCTCCGGACCGTGGTGGCGGACTCGATTCCCTTTGCCGTAGTGAGCGTCGGCCGAACCGCCCAGCCGATCCTCTGCTGGTGGCGCCGGGTGCAGGCCGTGGTGAACCGCCACGTCAAGTTCCTGCCCCGTTTCCCGCGACAGTGGCTGGAGCTGCCTTCGGGAGGTCACCTCCACCAACCTCCAGAACCTCCCCAACCTCCTTATTGCACCGCGTTCACCATGTCGAAGATGGGCAGGTACATCGCGACGACCATGCCGCCCACGATCACGCCCAGCACCACGATCATGATCGGCTCCATGAGCGACAACAGCGCGCTGACGGCGGCGTCGACCTCGTCGTCGTAGAAGTCCGCGATCTTGGAGAGCATTTCGTCCATGCCGCCGGTCTGCTCGCCCACGGAGATCATGGAGATCACCATCGGCGGGAACACTTTCGACTTGGCGAGCGGGGCGGCGATGGTCTCGCCTCCGGCGATCGATGCGCGCGATTGCATCACGGCGTTGTGGATGACCATGTTGCCGGCGGTGCGCGCCGTGATTTCCAGGCCGTCGAGGATCGACACGCCGGAGGAGATCAGGGTGCCCAGCGTGCGGGTGAAGCGGGATACGGCGGACTTGCGGAGCACGTCGCCCAGCACGGGCGTCTTGAGCAGCAGCGTATCGATTTGCAGCCGGCCCGGCGGCGTCTTGTAATAGCGGTTCAGGGCGAACACGGCTGCGCCGACGGCCCCCAGCATGGCCCACCAGTAGTTCTTGAGGACGTTGCTCATCCCGATCACGATGCGGGTCGGCAGCGGCAACTGCAGGTTCACGGACGCGAACATGTTCTGGAACGTCGGGATCACGAAGATCAGCAGCACCGACACCGCGATGACCGCGACCGACAGAATCACGCCGGGGTAGATCATCGCGCCCTTCACCTTGCGCACGATCGCGTCGTTTTTCTCGAGAAACTCGGCGAGGCGCACGAGAATGGTGTCGAGAATACCGCCGGCCTCGCCCGCCGCCACCATGTTGACGTAGAGGTCGCTGAACGCCTTGGGATGCTTACGGAGCGCGTCGGCCAGGGTCTGGCCGCTCTCCACGTCGTACACGACCTGCCGCGTCACGTCGGCCAGGATCTTGTTCTCGGTCTGCTGCGACAGGATGTCGAGGGCCTGCACCAGCGGCAGGCCGGCGTTGATCATGGTGGCGAACTGGCGGGTGAACACGACGACGTCGCGCGTCTTCACGCCGCCGCCGAACTTCAGGTTGAGCTTGAATTCCTTGGGCGCCGCGCGGACCTGGACGACGACCATGCGGTTCTTGCGCAGATGCGCGATGACGTCGTCGCGGGACGGCAGGTCGATCTTGTCGTTGACAAGATCGCCTTTGAGCGTACGGGCGGTGTACTGAAAGACCGGCATGGCTCCCTCCCCCTCCCCTTCGCTTCGGGCGCCTAGCGGCGGGCCGCGACCTTACCCGCGCCGACCGCGGGCTGGCCCGCAGAGGGGGTGGGCTCTTTTTCGTCGATCGGGGCCTCGCCGATCATCCGGAGAAACTCGTTGGGCGTCGACGTCACGCGCAGACACTCGTCCTTGGTGACCTCGCGGCCCACGTACAGCTGGTACAGCGCGTCGTTCAGCGTCTGCATGCCGTGCTTCTTGCCCGCCTGCATCATCGACGGGATCTGCTCGATCTTCTCGTCGCGGATCAGCGCCCGCACGGCGGGCGTCATGATCAGGATCTCGCACGCCATCACGCGGCCGCGGCCCTTGGCCTTCTGCAGCAGCGTCTGCGTGACGATGCCCTCGAGCACGAACGACAGCTGGGCCCGCACCTGCGCCTGCTGGTGCGACGGGAACACGTCGATGATGCGGTTGATGCTCTCCATCGCCGAGTTGGTGTGCAGCGTGGCGAACGCCAGGTGGCCCGTCTCCGCGATGGTCAGGGCCGCCCCGATCGTCTCCAGGTCGCGCATTTCGCCCACCAGCACCACGTCGGGGTCCTGGCGCAGCGCGTACTTGAGCGCGGCCGCGAAACTCGACGTGTCGGTGCCGATCTCACGCTGGTTCACGATGCAGCTCTGATGACGGTGGATGAACTCGATCGGGTCTTCCACCGTGATGATGTGCCCCTTGAGCTCCTTGTTGATCTTGTCGATCATGGCCGCCAGCGTCGTGCTCTTGCCGGAGCCCGTGGGACCGGTCACCAGCACGAGCCCACGCGGCTTCTCGGCCAGCTTCGCCACCACCCCCGGGAGCCCGAGCTCCTCGAACGCCTTGACGTTGAAGGGGATCTGCCGGATGACGAGCGACACGCAGCCGCGCTGCTTGAAGCAGTTGCCGCGGAACCGCGCCAGGTTCTGAATCCCGAAGGAGAAGTCGAGCTCGTTTTCGGTCTCGAACCGCTTCTTCTGATTTTCGGTGAGCACCGAGTACGCGATCGAGAGGGTGTCCTTGGGCGTGAGCACCGCCTCCACCCCCGAGTTCACGATGTCCCCGTCCACGCGCAGCTTGGGACGCTCGCCCGCCACGATGTGGAGGTCGGACGCGTCCTTCTCGATCATCTCCTCGAGCAAGGAGCGGAGATTCACGACTTGCGACGCGCCCGCCGTCATGCCGCCGTTTCCTTCACGACTTCCTCCAGGGTGGTGATGCCGCGTTTTACCTTCAGCATGCCGTCCATGCGCAGGGTGAGCATCCCTTCCTTCACCGCCTGCTCCCGCAGCTCCTCCGTGGAGCCGCCCTTCAGCACCATGCGCCGCAGCGCGCTCGAGAGCGCCATGACTTCGTACAGCCCTTGGCGTCCCTTGTACCCCGAGCTGCCGCAGGTGTCGCAGCCGCTGCCTTTGTAGAACGTCAACTTCTGCGCCTCGGCCTGGGGGATGCCGAGCGCCTTGAGCTCCTCCTCGGAATACGTGTGCTGCTGCTTACACTCCGAGCAGATACGCCGGACCAGCCGCTGCGCCACGATCAAGTTCACGGCGCTCGCCACGTTGAACGGCTCGATGCCCATGTCCACCATACGCGTCACCGTGGAGGGCGCGTCGTTCGTGTGCAGCGTGGACAGCACCAGGTGGCCGGTCAACGCCGCCTTGATGGCGATCGACCCGGTCTCGAGATCGCGGATCTCGCCCACCATGATGATGTTCGGGTCCTGGCGCAGGAACGCCTTGAGCGCGGCCGCGAACGTCATGCCCACGTCGTTGCGCACCAGCACCTGATTGATGCCCATCAGGTTGTACTCGACGGGATCCTCGGCGGTCATGATGTTCACGTCGATCTGGTTGATGCGCGACAGCGCCGAATACAGCGTCGTGGTCTTGCCCGACCCCGTCGGGCCCGTGACCAGCACCATGCCGTACGGGTTGAGGATCGCCCGCATCAGGTCCTGCTCGGCCTTGGCCTCGAACCCGAACTTCGTCAGGTCGAGCGTCAGATTCCCTTTGTCGAGAATTCGCAGCACGATCTTCTCGCCGAACAACACCGGCAGCGTCGAGACGCGGTAGTCGATCACTTTGGCGCCGAACTTGAGCTTGATGCGGCCGTCCTGCGGCACGCGCCGCTCCGCGATGTTGAGCTGCGCCATGATCTTGATACGCGACGTCAGCGCCGCGCGCATCTTGATCGGCGGCTTCATCACCTCGTGCAGCGAGCCGTCCACGCGGTAGCGCACCCGCATCTCGTGCTCGAACGGCTCGATGTGAATGTCCGACGCCCCTCGCTTCACCGCGTCGGTGAGCAGGCCGTTGATCAGCTTCACGACCGGCGCGTCGTCCGCCAGGTCCTGCGCCTTGACGTCCTCGTCGACTTCCTCGCCGATGACCTCGAGATCGTCGGCCGCCTCGATGTCCTTGAGCAGTGACTGCAGCTGCGCGTCGGACTGCTGGTAGTACTTCTCGATGGCGTTGCGGAGCGTGTACTCCCCCGCGATCACCGGGAACACGTCGCAGCGCGTGATGAACTTGATGTCCTCGATCGCCGTGACGTTGTTCGGGTCCGCGATCGCCACCGTGAGCGTGCGGCCCTCGCGCTTGAGCGGCAGCACGGTGTGCTTGGTCGCCACGTCGGGCGGCAGCAGCTTCAGGATCTTGGGGTCGACTTCGAAGCGGGAGAGGTCGACGGCCGGCATGCGGTACTGCCGGGCCAGCATCTTGGAGATCTCCGTCTCCTCGACGTAGCCCAGCTTCACGAGCGTGTAGCCCAGACGCATCCCCGTGTTCTTCTGCTCGAGGAGCGCCTTCTTGAGTTGGTCCTGGGTGATCAGCCCCTCCCGGAGGAGGATTTCACCCAGTTTGTCGGAGGTGGCTGCTGCGGTCGCCGTACGCAACTCGTTGAAAATGAACAGCATAACATACAGGCCGACCGGGGGAAGTCAAGGCGCCGGCGGGATTACCCCCGAAAACATCACGTAGGGTCGAAGGGCGTCGAGGAGCTTCGGACCGACGCCCGGCACGCTGTCAAAGCGCGCAAGCCCGCCGAAGGGACCGTGTTGCTCACGCCACGCGACGATGCGCTGGGCGAACGCGGGGCCGACGCGGGGCAGCCGCGTGATCTCCGTCACGTCGGCGCGGTCGAGGTCGACCCGCTCGCCGGGGAGGAGCGGGCGCGCCAGCCGGGCGGCCAGCCGCGCCGTGGCGCTCAGGCCGCGCGGGCCGGGGGGCGGGGTGTCGCGTTCGACGAGGCGAACGTCGCCCGGTGCGGCCGCGGTGGACGGCGCGAGCGCGAGTCGAACGCCTGCGCCGGAGAGGGTGAGGAGCGCCAGCAGGAGGGCGGCCTTGCGATCATCCATGGGACGAAGAATAGGACCGGCCCGTCGCCGTTCCACAACCGGATTGTTGCGCGCGGAGTCGGGAAAACGCAGGCAATGCAACATCTAGACGCACAGACGCACAGCGGTGAAGAGATGGGAGAAGTGAGTTAGGCCCCTCCTCTCCCCTGTTTACGGTTTTCCGCTGCGCGTCTGTGCGTCTAGTCTTTGCGTTTCCTGGCGAGACTGTTCGCTACCTCACGAGCGCCACCGCGACGTCACCTACGACTTGCAGGGAAGCCGCCGATACCTTGTCTATCGTGTCGTCGGTGGTATGCCAGTACGGGTAGTCGAAGTCCACGACGTCGATCGCGTGGATGCCCACCTTCTGCAGGGCCACGTGGTCGTCGGTGAGGGTGGGTCTCACGCCGGGCACGAAAATCCGGCCGTAGCCGAGGTCGGCGGCGGTGCGCCACACGCGGTCCACCACCTCGGGGGCGAAGGCCTGCGAATTCCCTTCGTAGTAGAACTGCTGGTCCTTGTCCGCGACCATGTCGAACAGCACGGCGAAGAGCGGCTGGTAGCCCGAGGGCTGGTGGCTCGCGAAGTAGCGCGAGCCGATCAGGACATCGTTCGAGTCGCGCGCGAAATCGCCGTAGTCCTCCCCGTCCACGAACAGCAGGTCCACGCCGAGGGCGGGCGGCTTTGCTTTGAGGGCGTCGGCCACGCCCAGCAGCACAGCGACGCCCGATGCGCCGTCGTTCGCCCCGGGGACGGGAAGACGCTGCTGGCCCAGGTTCTGGCTCTGGTCGGCATGCGGCCGCGTGTCCCAATGCGCGAGCAGCAGCACCCGGTCGGCGGCGCCGGGCCGGAAGCGGGCGAAAAAGTTGCGCAGGTGCAGCGTCTCGCCGTGGCGCGTGACGTGGGTGATCGATTGCACCACGACGCTGTCGGCCGTGGCCCGGAGGTGCTGCAGGATCCAATCGCCCGTGCGCTCGTGCCCCGCCGTTCCCGGGATGCGCGGTCCGAACTGCATCTGCTGCTCGAGATAGCCGAAGGCGCGCGTGCCGCCGAACTCTCGCGGCTTTTCCCCGCCGCGCGCCGAGCAAGCGGATACGAGGGCGAGGCACGTGGCGGCGCCCCACAAGCGGCTCTTTCGGATGGTCACAGGGGTAGTGATGTCTTGTAGAGGCTTGGACTTCCGAATATAATGGCGCCACCGACCGTGCGCACTATCAGCCGCTACCTGCTGCGCCAGCACGTCGCGCCGCTCGGCTTCGCCCTGGCGGCGCTCACGTCGCTGATGCTGATCCAACAGATCGCGAAACAGCTCTCGAGCCTGCTCGGCAAAGGCCTCCCCACCAGCGTGATCATCGAGGTGTTCCTGCTCTCGGTGCCGTTCATCGTGGCGGTGACTCTTCCGATGGCCGTGCTCGTGGCCGTGCTGCACGTGTTCACCCGGCTCGCGGGCGACAACGAGATCACGGCGCTGCAGGCCGGGGGCGTGAGCGTGGGGCGCGTGATCGCGCCGGCCCTCACGGGGGCGGCCGGCATCGCGCTGCTGTCGTTCCTGTGGAACGATCAGCTGCTGCCGCGCACCAACCACCAGCTGCGGACGCTGCAGATGGACATCCAACGCAAGAAGCCGTCGCTGGCGCTCAAGGAGCAGGTGATCAACGAGGTGGTGGCGGGGCAGTTCTTTCTGCGCGCGGCGCGCATCGACGGCAGCTCGAACAAGCTGAAGGACGTGACGATCTACGACCTGGCGGACGCGGAGCGGCGGCGCATCATCACGGCGGACTCGGGCCGGATGGCGTACAGCGCCGGGGGTCGCGACCTCTACCTCACGCTCCAGGACGGCGACATCGAGGAGGTGAGCCGCGCCGACCCCACCCAGTTCAACCGCACCTTCTTCAGTACGAACCGCATGCGGGTCGCGGGCGTCGCCAACACCTTCCAGCCCACCACCACCGACACCTACAAGAGCGACCGCGAGATGTCGACCTGCGAGATGCAGGAGGCGGTGGAGTCCGCGCGGCGGGACGTCGAGAGCGCCACGGGCGACGCCCGGCTCGTGGTCGACAACGACCTGCGCCGCCTGGCGGGGCTGGCGCCCCTGCCGCCGAGAGCGCTCGCCGCCGCGGGGGGGGACCTGAAGCTGCCGAGCCCGTACTGTCGCGCGCTGCGGCGGCTCGCCGCCTGGCTGCTGCCGGCCGAGGCGGGCGCGCAGACGCCGCGCCCGGCGCAGCGGCCGACGCCGCCCCACCCGGGTCCCCGGCCGCTCGCGCCGTCGACGGGCCGGGCGGCGCCGTTTACGCCGCCCTACGTCGCCGCCGGGCTGATCACGCCCGGAGCCGGCACGGGCGAGGAGCAGCGGCTGCGCGCGGCGCGCGAGCGGGCCGCCGCGTACGAGGTCGAGATTCAGAAGAAGTACGCGATCGCCCTCGCCTGCCTCGTGTTCGCGCTGGTGGGCGCGCCCATCGCCCTGCGCTTCCAGCGCGGCGGCGTCGGGCTGGTGCTCGGCGTGAGCGTCGCCGTATTCACGGTCTACTATATCGGACTGATCGGAGGCGAAGAGCTGGGGGATCGCCTGATCCTGTCCCCGTTCTTCGCGATGTGGACGCCCAATCTCATTTTCGCGACCGCCGGTCTGTTCGGCCTGTGGCGCATCCGCAAACCGGGGAACTCGCCCCACGGCGGTGACTGGAGCGATCTGTTGCCGGCGTGGATCGCGGCCGCGTGGAACCACCGGTGAGTACGCTCGACCGCTATCTGCTGCGCGAGTGGACCAAGGTGTTCCTCCTCGCGGCCTTAGGATTTCCCTTCCTGGTGATGGTGATCGACCTGACGGACAAGCTGTCGACCTATCTGGGACGGGGCATCCCCAAGACGCGGCTCGCCTATTCGTACGTGTTCTTCCTGCCGGAGACGATCTCGCTCGTGCTGCCGGTGGCGGTGCTGTTCGCGGTGGTGTTCACGGTGGGCGCGCTGGGCCGGCATTCGGAGCTGGTGGCGGCCAAGGCGTCGGGGATCTCGTTTCACCGGGTGGTGCGGCCGCTGCTCGCGGCGTCGCTGGCGGCCGTGGTGGTCGATCTGGGGTTGACCGAGCTCGCGCCGGTGACGTCGGCCCGGCGGGCCGAGCTGCTGGGGGAAAAGGCGGTGCGGCAGGTCGCGTCGCGCTTCAATCCGTTCGTGTACCGGGCGGACTCGGGCTGGGTGTATTCCATCCGCTCGCTCGAGCTGCGCGCGAGCGGCGCGGAGATGCGCGACGTGATCCTGGAGCGCGGCGGCACGGGCGAGGACTACCCCACGATCGTAGTGGCGGCGCAGCGGGCGGCGTACGACACGGCGCCGGCGAAGCGCGGCTGGACGCTCAACAAGGGTGCGCTGCGCTACCTGCTCGGTCCCGGTCGCGAGACGACCTTCGTGTTCGACACGCTGCGCACGGCGGCGCTGCGCGAGTCGCCCGCGGACCTGTTGGCGGAGCCCAAGGCGCCCGACGAGATGCGCTACGCCGAGCTGGGCCGCTACGTGGACGCGCTCTCGCGCTCGGGCTCGGACACGAAGAAGCTGCGGGTGGAGCGGGCGCTGAAGCTGTCGGTGCCGTTCGCGTGCATTATCATCGCCCTGTTCGGGGCGCCGCTCGCGATCTCGACGCCGCGCAGCGGGACGGCGTGGGGCGTGGCGGTATGCCTCGCCACGACGTTCGTGGACCTGCTGATGTTCCAGCTGTCGAAGGCGGTCGGGGC
>Ga0209473_1000919_pt1 | contig 16888 bp, 12 predicted proteins | sample GraSoiAngelo_133_FD_185890 | JGI IMG/M metagenome (GOLD analysis project Ga0209473, IMG submission 185890) | Grasslands soil microbial communities from the Angelo Coastal Reserve, California, USA - 14_0929_05_20cm (SPAdes) (version 2) | ecosystem: Environmental > Terrestrial > Soil > Grasslands ...
AAAACACGGCTTCAAGATCGAATATCTCGAAGAGTCCCAGGGCGAAGAAGCCGGCATCAAATCCGCTACCATCCAGATCAGCGGCCACAATGCCTATGGCTGGCTGAAGACCGAGGCCGGCGTGCATCGGCTGGTGCGGATCTCGCCGTTCGATTCGAATGCGCGGCGGCACACGTCGTTTTCGTCCGTTGCGATCTTTCCCGTAATCGACGACAGCATCAAGATCGACATCAAGGAGCAGGACGTGCGCACCGACACCATGCGTTCCGGCGGTGCCGGCGGCCAGCACGTCAACAAGACCGAATCGGCCGTGCGCCTGACCCATATTCCGACCGGCGTCGCGGTGGTCTGCCAGGCCGGCCGTTCGCAGCACAAAAACCGCGCGCAGGCCTGGGACATGCTGCGCGCGCGCCTCTACGACATCGAGTTGAAGAAACGCGAAGAAAAGGCGGCCGCCGACCAGGCCGCCAAGACCGATATCGGCTGGGGCCATCAGATCCGCTCCTATGTGCTGCAGCCCTATCAGATGGTGAAGGATCTTCGTACCGGTGTGCAGACCTCCGACACCGAGGGCGTGCTCGATGGCGACCTCGACGAGTTCATGGCTGCGACGTTGGCGCAGCGCGCCTTCGGGACCACGCCAGACGCGGTCGAGGATGTGGATTAATGAAGCGGGTCGCCTTCATAGGCCTGGGGCGCATGGGCCAGGGCATGGCCGGCCGCTATCTCGAGGCTGGCTTCGCGGTCGCAGTCTGGAACAGGAGCAGGGCGAAGGCGGAAGGTCTGATCGCCCGCGGGGCCAGGTGGGCAACCTCACCAGAAGATGCCGCGATTGATGCCGACGCGGTCGTGACCATGGTTGCTGACGATGGCGCCTCACGCGCGGTCTGGCTCGGCCAGGACGGCGCCTCCGCGACCATGAAGGCCGGCACGCTCGCGATCGAATGCTCCACCGTCTCCTACAACCATGCGCTCGATCTCGCGCGTGAATTGCGCAGCCGTGGGCTCGTCTATATCGACAGCCCCGTGACCGGTCTGCCCGATGCGGCAGCCGCTGGAAACCTGACGCTATTGGTCGGCGCCGATCCCGCCGATCTCGAGAAAGCGCGGCCGTATCTCGCGCCGCTTTGCGCCACCATCCGGCATTTCGGCGGCGTCGGCAGTGGTACCGTCTACAAGCTGATCAACAATCTGATGGGCGCGATCCAGATCGCGGGAATCGCCGAGGGCCTTGCGATTGCCGAACAGGCCGGCCTCGACATGAAGCTCGTCGTGGAAGCGATCGAGAGCGGAGTTGCCGCGAGCCCGCAGGTGATCCGGCATTCGAAGCGGATGGCCGCGCGAAATTTCGCCGGCGCGACGTTCACGGCAGCGCTTCGGCACAAGGACGCCGCTTATGCCGTGAGGCTCGCCGAGAGCCTGCTCTCCAGCCCGCCTCTGGTGGCACGCGCGGCGGTAGAGGCGTATGAGCGAGCCAAGACATATGCGCCTGACGCTGACGAAGGCAAGATGATCGAGATCGTGTCGCGGCCGAGAAAAACGGGCAAGTAGCCGATGGCGCTTCCTTGCTGGAGCGTCCACCAATCGGAATGGGCGCTTGCCAGACGATAATTGTTTTGCGCCGCGGAATAAGCGGGCGCTTGCAAGCGTAAGCGCGACTTGCGAGACTTCAAAAAAATAAGTCGTCAAGCGGGAGAGAACGATGCCGGTTCGCGCGCGCAATTTGATTGCCTTGACGGTTTTCGCGGTTGCCGCAATCGCCACCCAGGCCAGCGCACAAAAGAAATATGATCCTGGCGCGAGCGACACCGAAATCACAATCGGCAATATCATGCCGTATAGCGGCCCCGCCTCCTCCTATTCCGTGATCGGCAAGACGGAAGCAGCCTATTTCGACAAGATCAATGCCGAGGGCGGCATCAACGGCCGCAAGATCAAGTTCATTTCCTATGACGACGCCTACAGCCCGCCGAAGGCCATCGAACAGGCGCGCAAGCTGGTCGAGAGCGACGAAGTGCTGTTGATCTTCCAGTCGCTGGGCACGCCGTCCAATTCGGCGATCCAGAAATATATGAACGCCAAGAAGGTGCCGCAGCTCTTCGTCGCCACCGGCGCCACCAAATGGGGCGATCCGAAGAATTTTCCGTGGACCATGGGCTGGCAGCCCAACTACCAGAGTGAGGGGCGCATCTACGCCAAATACATCCTGGAGCACTTTCCCAACAGCAAGATCGCGGTGTTCTGGCAAAACGACGACGCCGGCAAGGACCAGGTCAAGGGACTGCGCGACGGCCTCGGCGACAAGGCCAATATGATTATTGCGGACAAGTCGTATGAGGTGAGTGATCCTTCGATCGATTCACAGATCGTCGCGTTGCACGATTCAGGTGCCGATACCTTCTTCTCCTGGGCCGCCCCGAAGGGGTCGGCGCAAGCGATCCGAAAAGTCGGCGAACTCGGCTGGAAGCCGAGGTTCTTTCTGGCCAACGTGTCGACTTCGGTGGCCGGCGTGTTGAGACCGGCGGGCCTTCAGTATGCAAAAGACATCATCTCGACGGCCTACCTGAAGGACCCGACCGATCCTGCTTGGAAGGACGATCCGGGCGTGAAGGCGTGGCAGGCTTTCATGGACAAGTATTATCCGAATGGAGACAAGTTGGACTTGAACAACGTCTATGGCTATGCGGTGGCGCAGACAATGGTTCAGGTGCTCCGGCAATGCGGCGATGACCTGACGCGCGAAAACATTATGAAACAGGCGGCCAGTCTCAAAGACTTTTCATCTGATGTGATGCTGCCGGGCATCAAGATCAACACAAGTCCCGACGACTTCTTTCCGATCGAACAGATGCAGTTGATGAAGTTCGACGGCGAGGCCTGGCACCTGTTCGGCGACGTCATCGACGGCGAAGTTGGCCACGAACTCAGCCATTGAGGTGCTTTTTCGCAATCAGCCCGCGCTCAAACGCACGCCAGCGCGCAGGAATTTCTGGGGATCGACGGCTTCACCGTCGATCCTCGTTTCATAATGCAAATGCGGTCCGGTAGAGCGGCCAGTCGAGCCGACTTCGCCGATCACCTGTCCGATCCTGATGCTATCGCCGACCTTGACGTCGATTTCCGACAGATGGCCGTAGCGCGTCGAAAGCCCGTTGCCGTGATCGATTTCGACCATGCGGCCATAGCCGCCGGACCACCCGGCTGAAACCACCTTGCCGTTTGCGGTCGCGCGCACGGGATCACCGGTTTGTGCCCGGAAATCGAGACCGGTGTGCATGGCCGGGCGGCCGAGGAACGGATCGCTGCGCACCCCGAAGCCAGAGGTGAATTCGACCTCGCCAACCACCGGTTTGCGATAGGGCACCAGCGCCAGGGTCCGGTTCAGGCGATCGACCTGGGCGCGCTTGATGTTGATTCGATAAAGCTGGCGCTCGAAGGCAGTGGCGTCGGGCGCAAGCTTGACTGGAACGAAGGGACCGCCGACGCCTGCGCGCGGGGTCGCCGCTTCGAGTTGCGCCATATCGAGGCCTAGATCGGTGAAAACGCCGCGCATCCGCCGCGCCCGCGATTCCATACCGTCTTCGGCCGCATTCAGCGCCGCCAGTTGGCGGCCCTCGATCTGATCAAGCGAGGTCTGCAGGCGGACCAGAACGTTGTCGACGCCCCGATTCCTGGCGAATTGGTTTGGCTGCGGCGTCGACACGATCGGAGCGCGCGATTCGAGCCGCGCTTCACGGTCCGGCGGCGCCACGAAAATCACCGTATCGCTGATTGGCGACGGCTTTGGCGTGCCTGACAACGCCGGCTCGCTTGCTGCCGCGCCTCGCGAGGGCGTCCTGATTGATCCCGTGACGTCAGGCATGGCACCGAGCGCCGTGGCACGAGATTCCAGCGCCGTCTGGCGCCGCATGATCTGTTCAAGCTTCTGGTCGAACTGCTCCTGGTCAAGCAATTGGCGGCTGGTGGTGCGATCGACTTTGGCGCGCAGCTCGGCGATGCGGTCTTCATAGGCGTATTGCATTTCGGCCTGGCGGGCGATCAATCGCGTCAGGACGTCGTCGTGGAAGGCGAAATAGGTCGCGGTCGCGGCCGACCACATGCCGAGGATGGTCACGCTACCCACCACGATCCAGAACACGACCGGGCCGAAGCGCACCTGCCTGCCGGCATGGGTGAAGGTGTAGCCGTCAGGGGCGTCGCGTGCAGCAGAAGCCGAAGGCGAATTCGCCGCGGCGCGGCGGGTGAATGCCCGGCCGTGGTCATGGGGATGGTGTTGGGCGTACTCTGAGTGTTGACCGGACCGGTACGACATCGGCACTCCCGCGCCGGTCGGAGATCACGTTCCGTACGGCCAAATTTGCGCGACCGATTTGACCCGGTCATGGTTAATTTTCCGGAAATGGGGTCGAAATGGGGCGCCGATTAGGCGGCCCGAGCTTCCTCCAGTACCGCTTCGGCGTGGCCATCGACCCTGACATTGCGCCAGACCTTGACGATCCGGCCATCCGCGCCGATCAGAACCGTAGTGCGAATGATTCCCTGGAAGGTCCTGCCGTAGAGGGATTTTTCGCCCCAGGCGCCGTAGGCCTCGAGCATTTCGTGCTGGCAATCGGAAATCAGAGGTACCGATAGCTGGTGTTTGTCGCGAAAGGATTCCTGCACCTTCAATGGATCGGCGGAGATCCCCAGCACCTCGGTCTGGATTTCGGCGAATGCGCTTCTCAGCCGGCTGAAATCGATCGCCTCCTTGGTACAGCCCGGCGTGTCCGCGCGTGGATAGAAGAACAGGACGAGCTTCTTGCCAACATAGTCGGCAAGCGAAACGGTGTTGCCGCCGTCGCGCGGCAAGCGGAACGCTGGCGCCTTGGCGCCGGCGACAAGCACCGATGATTTCCCTGCAGGCGGGCTTGCGGCTGCGGCATTTGAAGGTGCCGCGCCGGCCGATTTGGACGGTCTTAACCGTTTGGACGGGGCCTTGTGCGAGGCTTCGCTGACGGCACTCTTGCTTGATTTGACCGTTGTCGCACGGCCGCTTTTGGCGTGTTTTGTCTGGTGCTTTCTCTCGGTGGATGCTGTGGACGGCGCGCGGGCTGGCCTGCGGGCAGGCGTTTTGGGGGATTTCTTGCGCGTTTTCTTGGACATGCGCCTTCCTTTCGTCGCTTTCGGCGGATCAATCATTAGGCTATTGCAGGTCTCTTCGCCTCACCTGGATTCGGGCCGGCGGCTGGGCAAATCTGATAGCCGCGGAGTATGGTTGGAAGAAATTCGACGCACCACCCGCCTGCTTGTTGAGTGTGCCTCCGAGGTCCAATGACAAGCAACGGGATTAATCGAGGATTGGCAGTGATGCCGGCACAGGAGCGCTCGTTACCTGTTGACGGGCGAAGCCATGGCGGCGATCGATCCCATCAAGAGCGTCAGCACCGAGAGGCAATGGCCAGAAAAACGCCGCCCCAAGGATCTAACCAAAGATCCAGTTCGTGCTCTGACGGCCAGCCCTCGCACTGGAAGGATGGCGAATGGGGACAGGACCATGACGAGGCGGCGGGCCATCGTGCGCGCCGACTGCTGTCGCGTTCAAACTCGAACTTTCATCGGTTCGGCGATCGGCTCGCGGCGCTGCGAATGTGGATCGCGGGAGAGCGCTGGGTAAAGCGCGTCGCGATCGTGATCGCGGCGCTAATGGCGATCTTCGCCGGCTGTTTCGGCACGCTGTGGTGGCGCCTCGGCGCGGGCCCGATCAATCTCGACATGGCGACGCCATGGCTCGCGGCGGCGATCGAGGACAATATCGGTCACGGCAATACCGTCGAAGTCGGCGGCACCCAGATCGAGCGGACGGGGCGGATTCGCATCGCGGTGCGCATCCGCGACATCGTGGTCAGGGATCGCGACCACGCCATCGTGGCAAGCGCGCCGAAGGCCGAGGTGAGATTGTCCGGCACCGCGCTGTTGATGGGCCAGCTTCGCGCCGAGAGCCTCAATCTGGTCGATGCCGAACTCGCGGTGCGGATTACGCCGGACGGCTACGTCACCGTTTCGGCGGGCGATACCGCAAAGCCGCTGGCGACCGGCGTCACTTCCAAACGAGACGCGGGTCTTCCGCCGACATTTCCCCGGCAAAATCAGCTAGCGGCGCCGCCTGGAGCCGTTGCGCCGTCTTCGCCACCTATCGAGTCCGCCGCAGCCGCACCGCCGCCCGCAAGCACCGCGCAGAACGGATTGCTGGCGGGCCTCGATTGGCTCGACAGCCTGAGCCTGACGGGTCTCGACGGACAGAACCTCAACGAAATCGGTTTGAAGAACGGCAATCTCGTCGTCGACGATCAGCAGCGCGGCAACAAATGGACGTTCGATAACATCAGCCTCAGCCTGCGGCGGCCACGCGCCGGCGGGGTGGCCTTGAGTCTCGGCGAAGAGGGCGCTCATCCCTGGTCGCTGCGGGTTACGGTCGGGCCTTCGGAAAACGGCGTGCGATCGGTCGATATCCGCGCCGACAAGGTTCCGACAGCCAACATCCTGTTGGCGCTGCGCTTGAAGGACCTGACCTACAGCGCGGATCTACCGCTATCGGGCGAGTTGAAAGGTGAATTGGGGCGCGACGGCCTGCCGACCTATTTCCGCGGCAAGATGGTCGCCGGTGCCGGGACCATCATCGACAGCGACACGCCAGATTACCCGATGGGAATCGATTCGGCCGAGATGAGCGTCGAATGGGATTCTGGGCGGCGGGTGCTGGTGGCACCGTTCAAGATCATTTCCGGCGCGAATCGCATCACTTTGCTCGCTCATCTGGAGCCGCCGAATGACAACGTCGCCGACTGGCAGCTCGGCTTTTCCGGTGGCACCATCGTGCTCGCCGGCATCGATAGCGAACCGCCACTGATCTTCAATCGCATTGCCATCGGGATGCGCTTCGACACCGACAAGAAGCGCGTGCTGCTGACACAAGCCGACATCAGCAACGGCGAGATCGGCATCGCCGGGACCGGCAATATCGACTATTCCAGTGAAGCGCGGCTGCAGCTCGGGTTCGCGGGCACGCCGATGACGGCGTCCACGCTGAAGCGGATATGGCCGACCGTGATCGTCCCGGAAGTTCGCGAATGGGTGATCGAGCGCATTGAGCGCGGCTCGCTGCAGCGTATCGAAGTCGGCATTAACACCGCGATCAAAAATCTTCCGCGCAGGGGACCGCCCATCCCGGATGACGGGCTTGCCGTCAATATCGTTGCAAGTGGCGTAACGGTGCGTCCGGTGGATGGCCTGCCGTCGGTGCACGACGCGGATTTGAAAGCGCATGTCACCGGCCGCACCGCGTCCGTGACGATCGGGCAGGCGGTGGCCGACACGCCCGCTGGCCGCAAGCTCAACTTCTCGGATTTCGTTTTCGAGGTGCCAGACACGCATGCCAAGCCGGCGCCCTCGCGCGTGAGGATGAAGATTGACGGCCCGGTGCCGGCGGCCGCCGAAATTCTCTCGTCCGATCGCCTCAGTGATCTGTCCGGGGCCTTGGTCGATCCCAATACGAGCAAGGGTACGTTTTCGGCGAGCGTCAATCTGGGCATGCCGGTCAAGGGTGAGCTGACGAAGGCAGACACCACTTACGCCGCCACCGTCGACATCAATGGATTTGCCGCCGACAAGCTCGTCATGAACCAGAAGCTCGAGGCGAGCAATTTGAAGATGGTCGCCAACAATCAGGGCTATCAGGTCAAGGGCGACGTCAAGATCAACGGCCAGCCGTGCACCCTCGATTATCGCAAGCCGGCCGAGGGCGACGCCGACGTCAAACTGCAGGCAACGCTTGATGATGCGAGCCGCGCCCGCCTCGGGCTCGATCTCGGTCCGGCGGTCTCCGGCGCGGTCCCGATCAAGCTGACCGGCAAAATCGCCGGCGGCGCGGATCGTGACACCCGCATGGGGATCGAGGCCGACCTCACCGCGTTGAAGCTCGACAATATCTTGCCGGGCTGGGTCAAGCTGCCCGGCAAGTCGAGCCGCGCCACCTTCAACGTCGTGTCGAAGACGCAATCGGTCCGTTTCGAAGACATCGTCATCGATGGCGGCGGCGTGTCGATCAAGGGATCGCTCGAGGTCGACCAGAATGGCGATCTGATGAACGCCAACTTTCCCACCTATTCGCCGTCCGAAGGCGACAAGACCACACTAAAGGCCGAGCGCGGTCAGGATGGGGTTGTAAGGTTGACGATGCGCGGCGACGTGTTCGACGCCCGCGGTTTCCTCAAATCAGCGATCTCAGGCAAGGAACCCGACGCCAAGAGCAAGACCAGGAACATCGATTTCGACGCGGATCTCAAGCTCGGCGCGGTCGCGGGCTTTAACGGCGAGGCAATGCGCAGCGCCGACGTCAAGGTTTCCCGTCGCAATGGGGTCTTCAAGGCCTTCACGCTCAACGGCAAGCTTGGGCGCGATACGCCGGTCACGGCGGAGATGCGCAACCGCGCGCAGGGGCAAGGGCGCGACGTGATCTACCTGCAAACCAACGATGCCGGCGCGTTCTTCCGCTTCACAGATACCTACTCCAAGGTGGTTGGCGGCCAGTTGGCGCTCGCGATGGAACCTCCGACCGCCGAATCGAGCGCCAAGGAAGGCCTGATGAACGTCCGCGATTTCACCATAAAGGGCGAAAGTGCGCTCGATCGCGTCGCCGCAGGCGGCCCGGCCAGCGTTCAGAGCGGCATCTCCTTCTCGGCGTTGCGCGCGGAGTTTACCCGGCAGAACGGCCAGCTCATGGTCCGCGAAGGGGTTGTGAAAGGACCGACCATCGGCGCGACCATCGAAGGCAGCATCGATTATCCCGGCAATCAGGTGCGCATGAGCGGCACCTTCGTTCCGATGTACGGACTGAACAACATGTTCGGCCAGGTTCCGGTGCTCGGCCTGTTCCTCGGCGGCGGCAGCAATGAGGGCCTGATCGGCGTGACCTACGAAATCGTCGGCACGCCCGGCCAACCGGTGTTTCGCGTCAATCCGATTTCGGCGATGGCCCCCGGCGTGCTACGAAAAATCTTTGAATTCAACACCGGCAAGCAGAACAACCCGGTCGAATTTCCGCCGAATAACTAATCCGGTTTCCTGAGATCAGCGCCGCAATGCCGGCACCACCAGGAACGGGATCATCCCCAACACGACGCTGATCAGCGAGAACGCGATGAGTGGATTGTAGCTGTGCGTGAAATCGTGGATCAGGCCGCCGCTCCATGAGCCGAGCGCCGATCCTAATCCGCTGCCGATCGAGATCGTGCCATAGATCGTGCCGACGCGCTTCCCCCGAAAGATCTTCATCGCGGTCGCCGTCAGCAGCGGGCCGCGCGAACCGATCATGCTGCCGAAGCAAACGACGAATCCCGTCAGGATCCAGAAGTTCGGATACCGCTGCAGCAGCCAAAGCAGGATGATGCCGACAATCGAAATCGCATAGCTGATGAGCACCGACGGCCGGCGGCCGATGATGGCGTCGAGCGAGGTGACGCCGAGCATGCCGAACAGCAGCACCACGCCGCTAAAGCCCCAGGCGGTCGCCGCCTGCAACGGTGGAAATCCGGCGTCGATCAGATAGGCCACGATCTGCGCCGCGATCGCATACATGCCGACCGCGGTGAAGAAGAATGTCGAGAACAGGGCCCAGAACGCGTGGTGACGCATCGCGCCCAGCAGTGTCCAACCTCGATCGACGAAATTAGGATCGGCCTTTTTGAGGACGTGCGGCGATCCGCCCGCAAGCAACCGCCAGGGCAATAGCAACAGCGGCACCAGCAGGCAGAGCGCAGCGATGCCGAAGATCTGATAGGCGCCGCGCCAGCCAAAATGATCGATCAGAAGCTGCGAGGTCGGCAACAGCAGCAAGACGCCGCCGCCGGCGGCGGAATAGACCACCGCCATTGCGGTGGGCAGACGCCGGCCGAACCATCGTCCGAGCAAAATCGAGTTCGGCACATTGCCGATGAACGCGATGCCGATGCCGACGCACAGCCCGACGCTCAACTGGAACTGCCAGAGGTATTGCGCATGGGCTGCGGTCAGGAACGCCGCGCCGAGCAGGAGCATGCCAAGCGAATAGACGGTTCGCGGGCCCGAGCGGTCAAACAGCCGGCCCACCAGCGGCGCGGTGAGGCCTCCTGCAAACCAGGTCAGCGAATAGACCGAGACCACCTGGGCGCGGTCCCAGCCAAAACTTTCCGAGATCGGCTTGAGGAACACCGTAAAACTCTCACCGAGCCCGCGGCCCATCACCGACAGCGCAAAACACAGCGCCAGAACGTTGAGCGCGGTGCGCGCCGGTTTCAGCGGTTTTGCGAGAATATCCTCCCGGGGCGTGTTTTGATCCATGCAAAGGAGGGAGCGCGTTTCCACCCTCCCTAGCAAGCCTCTAAAAGCGAATACGGCTATGCAGGCTTGAGCAGCACGTGGCGCTTTCTGCCGAGCGACAGCTTTGTCACGCCTTCCGGCGTGAGGTTGGCGGGCGTCAGCATCATCTTCTCATCAGTGACGGCGACGTCGTTGACGCGAAGCCCGCCACCCTTGATCTGGCGCCGCGCCTCGCCGTTGGAGGCGACAAGGCCGGCTTTGACGAAAGCTGCCAGCACGCCCAAGCCGGCGTCCAGTTCACTTCGCGAAACATCCACCGTTGGAAGATTTTCCGCAATTGCACCTTCCTCAAAGGTTTGCCGGGCGGTGTCGGCGGCCTGGCGGGCGGCATCGGCGCCATGCAAGAGCGTGGTTGCGGCGTCCGCCAGCGCCTTCTTGGCCTCGTTGATCTCCGCGCCCTTGAGCGATGCGAGCTTCCCGATCTCGCTCATTGGCAGCGTCGTGAACAGTTTGAGGAAACGCGGTACGTCGGCGTCTTCGGTGTTGCGCCAGAACTGCCAGTACTCGTAGGGGCTTTTCATGTCGGCGTTGAGCCACACGGCGCCGCTTGCGGTCTTGCCCATCTTCTCGCCGGAGGAGGTCGTGATCAGCGGCGTCGTCAGGGCGTGCAATTGCGGCGTGCCCATGCGCCGACCGAGATCGATGCCGTTGACGATGTTGCCCCATTGATCGGAACCGCCCATTTGCAGGCGGCAGTCGTAACGTTGGTTCAGCACGACATAATCGTAGGCCTGCAGGATCATGTAGTTGAACTCGATAAAGCTCATCTCCTGATCGCGGTCGAGCCGGAGCTTCACCGAGTCCATCGCCAGCATGCGGTTGACCGAGAAATGCCGGCCGATGTCGCGCAGCATCTCGATCCAGTTCAATTTCGTCAGCCACTCGGCATTGTCAGGCATGACGGCGTCGTCCTTACCCGCGCCGAAGCGCAGGAAGTGGGAGAACACCTGCTTGATGCCGTCCTTGTTGCGCTCGATGTCCTCGATCGAAAGGATCTTGCGCGTCTCGTCCTTGCCTGAGGGATCGCCGACGCGGGTGGTTCCGCCGCCCATCAGCGCGATCGGCTTGTTGCCGGTCTGCTGCAACCAATAGAGGCACATGATCTGCACCATCGAGCCGACATGCAGCGAAGGCGCGGTGCAGTCAAAGCCGATATAGGCTGTGAGCTCGCGTTTGGCCGCCAGCGCATCCAGCGACCGGGGGTCCGAAATCTGATGAATGAAGCCGCGTTCCTGCAGCACATTAAGAAAATCAGATTTAAATGCAGTCATTTTTGCGTGGCTCTGATCATTCTTGTTTTACGGTATTTGCAGCAATTTGCGGAACCATAGCGGAATTGGCTGCCGCAGGCCGGCGCGTTGTGGCATTATAAGATGTGCTTGTTTGGCACAAGCTGGACGTCAGGGGCAAAAGCTGGGCACGGCGTCGAAGGCGCTACCTACGATGATGTTGACGACGATCGGTCTGATGAGCGGGACCTCGCTCGACGGGGTCGACATCGCCATGATCGAAACCGACGGCAAGCGGGTCAAGGCCTTCGGGCCGTCCGGATACCGACCTTACACCAAAGATGAGCGAAACCTGTTGCGCCAGGCCCTGACCGAGGCGGTCGACTTGGCAGAGCGCGATGCGCGGCCGGGCATCCTGCGCGAGGCCGAGCGCGCCGTCACCATCGCCCACGCCGAGGCGATAGCGGCCTTTACCGCGCAAAACCGCATCACCTGCGAGGACATCGATATCGTCGGTTTTCATGGCCAGACCGTGCTGCACCGCCCGGAACGGAAATTGACGGTGCAGATCGGCGACGCCGCTGCGCTGGCGAAAGCCATCCATATCCCCGTGATGCATGATTTCCGCGCCGCCGACGTCGCCGCAGGCGGGCAGGGCGCACCGTTCGTGCCGGTCTATCACCGTGCGCTGGCGCAGTCGCTGGAGCGCGAGGGGCCGATCGTCGTGGTTAATATCGGCGGCGTTTCCAACATCACTTATATCGACGGCAACGACACCCTGATCGCCTGCGATACCGGGCCGGGCAACGCACTGCTCGACGATTACATGGTTCGCATGACTGACCAGCCGTTCGACTGCGAAGGCCGCATGGCTGCCCAGGGCATGGTGGATGTTGCCTGGGTGATGCGCGCGCTGGAGTTGCCGTTCTTTGCGCTGCAGCCGCCCAAATCGCTCGACCGTAACGACTTCGCCTCCTTGAAGCTGAGCGACCTGCCTCCGGCCGACGGCGCCGCGACCTTGACGGCCTTCACGGCAGAGGCGATCGCCAGAATCGTACCGCTGTTGCCGAAGGAGCCGAGGAGCTGGATCGTGGCCGGCGGCGGCGCGCGCAACCTCACCATGGTCAGGATGCTTCGCGAGCGGCTACAGCCCGCCACCGTCGAGGCCGCCGAGGCGCTGGGCTGGGCAGCGGACGCGATCGAGGCACAGGCCTTCGGCTTCCTGGCGGCGCGTGGCTTGAAAGGCCTGCCGCTGAGCTATCCTGCCACGACCGGCGTGCCGATGCCGATGACCGGGGGGATCATCGCGCGGCCGTGATTTCAATGCGGCTGCATCGATCTTGACAGTTTAATGCAAATGCATGTACATTACATGCTACTGCATCTAATTGCGAGACAACACCATGCCGGTGCCTCTGAAACTGATCAGCCACAAGCTCTGTCCCTATGTGCAGCGCGCCGTAATCGCGCTGACCGAGAAGGGTGTCGCCTTCGAACGGATCGATATCGATCTTTCCAACAAGCCGGACTGGTTCTTGAAGATTTCGCCGCTTGGCAAGGTACCTGTGCTCAGTGTCGGGTCGGACGCCGGCGAAGTGGCGCTGTTCGAGAGCAACGTTATTTGCGAGTACATCGAGGACACTCAAAGCGGGATTAAACTGCACCCACAGGATCCATTGGAGCGCGCTCAGCACCGCGCGTGGATGGAGTTTGGCTCCGCCATTCTGAGCGACCTGTGGGGTCTCGAGACGACCGCGGATGCTGCGATATTCGAGAGCAAACGACAGGCAGTCGCTGGGAAATTTGCGCGCGTCGAGGCGGCCTTAGGCTCGGGCCCTTTCTTCCGGAGCGAAAGCTTCAGCCTGGTGGATGCGGTGTTTGCGCCGATATTCCGCTATTTCGATGTATTCGACGAGTTCGTCGATCTTGCCGTCTTCGCCGAGAGACCGAGAGTGCGGAAGTGGCGGAGCGAGCTCGCGAAACGGCCAAGCGTTCAGGCCGCCGTCGGCTCTGATTATCCCAAGCTGCTGCGTGCGTTCCTCGTCCGTCACGATGCGCATCTCTTGAAGCGCGCCGCGTAACGCCAACATGTCACCGCCGCTTGCCTGGCTCGTCCTCGTTACTGCCGGCCTTCTTGATGTCGGCTGGGCGATCTCGATGAAATATGCGCAAGGGTACACGCGTCTCGGCTGGAGCGTCATATCGGTCGCGCTGCTGCTGGCCTTCGTGTTCCTGCTCGGGCGAGCGCTGCAGGTGCTGGAGGTCGGAGTGGCCTATCCGGTATGGACCGGGATCGGTGCGGTGGGCACGCTGATCATGGGCGTTTTGCTTTTCGGCGAGGCGTTGAATCCCGCGAAGATCGCCGGCATCGCATTGGTGATGATCGGGATCGTCGCTTTGAAGCTGGCCCCGGGATAATACGACAGCCTGGAGCGCGGCAGCGCCAAGGCGGGCCTAACGCACGTTGGCGAGCCGCATGTCCAGATAGGCCGTCACCGTCTGCATCAAGGGCTCCAGCTTGCCATCGAAGAAATGATTGGCGCCAGGGATCACCTGCTGGTCGATCACGATGCCCTTCTGGGTCTTTAGCTTTTCGACCAGCGTGTTGACATCCTTTGGCGGCACCACGGCGTCCCTATCGCCATGAACGATCAGGCCTGACGACGGGCAGGGCGCGAGGAACGAGAAGTCATACAGATTGGCGGGCGGCGCGATCGAGATGAACCCTTCGACCTCCGGCCGGCGCATCAGCAATTGCATGCCGATCCAGGCACCGAACGAAAAGCCGGCGACCCAGCAGGCACGCGCTTCCGGGTTGATGGTCTGCGCCCAGTCGAGTGCGGAAGCCGCGTCGGAAAGCTCGCCGGTGCCGTGATCGAACGATCCCTGGCTGCGGCCGACGCCGCGGAAATTGAATCGCAGCACGGAGAATCCGCGATGCGCAAACGCGTAATAGCACTGATAGACGATCTGATGGTTCATCGTGCCATGAAACTGCGGATGCGGATGCAGGATCATCGCAATCGGCGCGTTCTTCTGCTTGGCCGGATGATAACGGCCTTCAAGGCGGCCCGCCGGGCCGGTGAAAATGACTTCAGGCATAAGTGATTCCTAGATCATCAACCGTTTTGTGCCGGCGGCCTGACTGGTTCAGCCGAGCCTTGCGAGACGAAAGGGTGATCGGCGTCGCTGGGCGATGCGCGAACGGCGCTGGGTGAATTTGAGGCCGCGTTCTAGCATGAGGCGAGGGGCAAAAAGCAAGCTTCTTGAACATCGTCCAACGCGTTCAAAGCGTTAGCGGCAGCAATTGCTGATCGGCATGTGGATCACCAATTGCGCTTAAGCCGTGAGCAGGGTACGCCGGGCGCGGCCTGCTACCGCAGATAGTGAAGGTATTATCATACTCGATGCCGGACAGGGTTTATCTCGACTGGAATGCGACGGCGCCGCTGCGCCCCGAGGCGCGCCAGGCGATGGCGGCGGCTTGGAATCTCGTCGGCAATCCCTCATCGGTCCATGCGGAAGGCCGTCATGCCCGCCGCCTGGTCGAGGAAGCGCGTAGCGTGATCGCGTCTGCGGTCGGCGCGCCGGCGCGAAATGTCGTCTTCACGTCAGGGGGAACAGAAGCCAACGCGCTGGCGCTGACGCCTGGGTTGCGCGGGGGCGCCGGGACACCAGGCCTGAGGCTGGTGGCGTCGGCGATCGAACACGCCTCGGTGCTCGCGGGCGGTCGATTTGCAAACGGGGCGATGACCATCATCGGCGTAACAAGCTCTGGGGTTCTGGATCTCGGCCTTCTGCGTGAGACGCTTGCATCCGGCCCTCCGGCGCTGGTGTCCATCATGGCGGCGAACAATGAGACCGGAGCGTTGCAGCCGATTACGGAAGCCTCCGAGATCGTTCACGCGGGGGGCTCTTTGCTGCACGTCGACGCGGTTCAGGCGCTTGGAAAAATACCTTTAGATATCAATTCAATGGGTGCCGATATGGTCACCCTTTCGGCGCACAAGATCGGCGGTCCCAAGGGCATTGGCGCGCTGGTTTTGGGTGACGGCCTTATAGCGCCGGAGCCGCTGTTGCGCGGCGGCGGTCAGGAACTGGGGCGCCGTGCGGGCACCGAGAACCTGGCGGGGATCGGAGGCTTCGGGGCCGCCGTGAAAGCAGCGTTAGAGACGCAGGGGAGCGATGCCGTCAGGCTTGAAACCTTACGGAATCGGCTCGAAAATGGCCTGCGGCAGACCCCCGATGTCCTGGTATTCTCGGCCGACGTACCCCGCCTGCCCAACACGACCCTGTTCACCGTTCCCGGCCTCAAGGCCGAGACTGCCGTGATCGGCTTCGATCTCGAGGGAATCGCGGTTTCCTCGGGTTCCGCCTGCTCTTCGGGCAAGGTCCAGCCTTCCCACGTGCTGGAAGCCATGGGATTTGGCCCCAAACTTGCTCAAGGAGCGGTGCGGCTCAGTCTGGGCTGGTCCACGCAGGAAGCGGACATTGATCTCTGCCTTAAGGCTTGGCGAAAGCTCGCCAATACCTTACTTAAGGGGAGCAACGAAACACTGCTTGAACGGTTCTAAGTATGCTTCGTCGGAAACGCACGTAAGAGATTTTTGGAACTGATCCACCGCGGTCCTTGAAACCGCGAGCGGAGGATAGAATGCCAGCCGTACAAGAGACGGTCGAACGCGTCAGGCGGATCGACGTCGATCAGTATCGATATGGGTTTGAGACGCTGATCGAGTCCGACAAGGCTCCCAAGGGCCTGTCGGAAGACACCGTCGCCTTCATTTCCGCGAAAAAGAGCGAGCCGGCCTGGATGCTGGAGTGGCGGCTGGAGGCCTATCGCCGCTGGCTGACCATGACCGAGCCGAAATGGGCGCGCGTCAACTACCCCAAGATCGACTACCAGGATCTCTATTATTACTCGGCGCCGAAGCCGAAAAAGCAGGTCACCTCGCTCGACGAGATCGATCCGGAAATCCTCAAGACCTATGAGAAGCTCGGCATTCCGCTGCGCGAGGTGGAGGTGCTGGAAGGCGTGGTGCGCAAGGATGGCGAGGACGCGCCGGTGGAGCGCCGCATCGCTGTCGACGCCGTGTTCGATTCGGTTTCGGTCGCCACCACCTTCAAGGAAGAGCTGAAGAAGGCCGGCGTGATCTTCATGCCGATCTCGGAGGCGATCCGCGAGCATCCCGAGCTTGTGAAGAAATATCTCGGCAGCGTGGTGCCGACCTCGGACAACTTCTTCGCGACGCTGAACTCGGCGGTGT
>Ga0209473_1000922_pt1 | contig 16846 bp, 15 predicted proteins | sample GraSoiAngelo_133_FD_185890 | JGI IMG/M metagenome (GOLD analysis project Ga0209473, IMG submission 185890) | Grasslands soil microbial communities from the Angelo Coastal Reserve, California, USA - 14_0929_05_20cm (SPAdes) (version 2) | ecosystem: Environmental > Terrestrial > Soil > Grasslands ...
GGGCGTGAACCATGATCCCGTGATGCCGATCAACGTGGTGTGGGGAGAGCTGTCGGGCTACGCGTCGATGGACCTGAGGGCCGCCGCGGCGAACGAGGTCCGCCGCAAGCGCAAGCCGCCGTGGCTTGTAACAGATTCGGCGACGAGCGTTCGCGCGGCCACCCGAAAGGGCGTGCTGGCGACGCTTCCGGCGGATGCCTACGAGGTCACGAAACGATGGACGGATGGCCGGCCGTGGATCGTCATGTTCAAGGGGGATGTCGAGGTTGCCGGCGTCCCGTGCCGAGGCGAGGCCGCGTTCGGCCGCAAGGGCGACCTCATCTGCGCCACGCTGTCCCGCGAATGGCTGTTCGGCGCGCGGCGGTTCGTCGCCGACTCTCACTTCCGGTACTACCGGGGAAGCGAGGACGGACGCCTCAACGATGTGACATTGGGCGCGGATCAAGAGATCGATGGCCTGCCTTGCCTTGGCGGAACGCTGGTGTGGTTCCACCCCAACCAGCGCGTCAGCTCTCTCCACTTGGCAAGCGATCGCGACGTCGACGGCATCCCCTGTGCCGGCGGTAAAGATTTGCTGTTGGCGTTGAACTTCCATCCGAACGGGCGCCTTGCGGGCGCCACGCTGCCGCGAGAGCACGTCCTCATCGGTCGGGCGTTTCCACGCAGGACACATGTCAGCTTCGATGCAAAGGGACGTCTTGTCCGTGCTGCCTTTCCCGAGGACTGGGACATCGACGGCATCCCGGTCAAAGCGGGCGCGCCACCTCTCGCGTTTCACGATAACGGTCGCCCGCGGGAACTGATACTGGCCCGTAGCCACGCGGTCTCGGGCCGGCGATACGACAGCGGGACGCTTCTTCGCTTCGACCGCGACGGTCGGCTGACTTATGTCCAGCCATGAGTCATAGTCGACCGGGGCGGGCACCGCGTCGCGACGCTGGCATAAAGCCCCGGTGCCGCTTCATAGCGTCAGGGAGAAGCTAATGCCCATCTTCGTCAACCTTGGCGCGCCATTCATGATATTGGGTGGACCTTCGCCCTCATTCAGGCCTGCCATCGATGACCGCGCCAACCGTCACCCCCTCGCAAGTTCGCTGCGCGCTGCTGCTGCGCGATGAAATCGCACTTCTCGATTTGCGGCACGAGGCCGCTTACGCCACAGGCCATCCGCTATTTGCCGGCAACATGGCGGCCGACAGGATCGCGCTCGAAGCCGAGACGCGATTGCCCCGCAAGAATGTGCCGATCGTTGTTTATGACGCCGGCGAAGGTATTGTTCCGCAGGCTGCGGATCGCCTCAGGGGGTTGGGATACACCGACGTTCGTCAGCTCGACGGAGGACTGCAGGCATGGCAGATGGCGGGCTCTGAGCTATTCAGGGACGTGAATTCCTACGCCAAGGCCTTTGGTGAAATGGTCGAGTCCCGCCGGCACACGCCCTCGCTGTCCGCTGATGAAGTCGCCGGGCTGATGGCGAGCAAAGCCAATATCGCCGTGCTCGACGTCCGGCGGTTCGATGAATATGCGACCATGAACATCCCCGGCTCCATCAGCGTGCCCGGCGCAGAACTGGTGCTGCGCGCGGGCCGCGCCGCGCCTGATCCCGAAACGACCATCATCGTGAATTGCGCGGGTCGCACCCGATCGATCATTGGCACCCAGTCGCTGATCAATGCCGGTGTCGCCAACAAGGTGGTGGCGCTACGAAACGGGACGATCGGCTGGACTCTCGCAGGGCAGGACCTCGAACATGGCGCGGATCGGTGTGGCGAGATCGGCCCGTTCGAGGGCGCGAAAACCAATGCCCGCGAAGTTGCCTATCGCGCCGGCGTTCGGCATATCGGCATCGCAGAAGCGATGGCGCTCGAGGCGCAGACGAATCGTACGCTCTATCGCTTCGACGTTCGCGCGAGCGAAGACTATGCGGCCGGCCACCTCCGTGGTTTTCGTCACTACCCCGGAGGACAGCTGGTCCAGGAGATCGACATGGCGGCGCCGGTGCGCGGGGCGCGCATCCTCCTGACCGACAATATGGGCATCCGCGCCGACATGACCGGTTCCTGGCTCGCGCAAATGGGGTGGGAGACCTACGTGCTTGAAGGCGGCTATGATCGCACGCTCGAAGTGGGGCCGCCGGAAGTATTGCCAAAGCCCGATCCCTCCCACCGCTACCGGCGTCCCTACGAGGGCACCGACGCAGCTCCGGGCGCGATGCAGGCCTATCTCGATTGGGAATATGGTCTTGTCGAACAACTCCGGCGCGACGCAACCCACGGGTTCTTCGTGATTTGATGAGCACGCTGGGGTCGTCGCGGATTCACAAATATTCAGAGCGATAGTACTTCAACGCTCGCATCAACGGCTCATCGGACAAGCAAAAAAGCAGCGAATCCGAAGTTGTCTGGTGGTGAAAATCGGTCCAGGTGGGGACAACGACCGTATCGCCTCTGCGCCACACGAACGTCTCTTCACCTACCCTGGTTTGTCCGGCCCCTTCCATAACCACGAAGATCCGATTTGCCGTCGAGCGGTGGCGGCGTGTTTGGCTTCCGGTGCCCAGCTTCTCGACAGTCAGACCCATGGTGGGCATATCGGGCGCCTCGAGCGTGACGCGCGGACCATGAGCGCCGGCAGGATCGCCTTTTGCGCTATCGAGCCTGGTCAATATCGAGTCACGTGAAAATCTGAACCGCGACGAGGCCGCGACGGAGGTAATTTTTTCGTATTTGTCGGGATGCTCCTCGAAGAACATCGGTTCCATCAGGTGGACAGATGGAATGTCCAAACCGTCCAACCAGTAAGCGGGCTCCGCCCCCTCGTGGCCATGACCGTGCCAATGCCCTCCGGGAGTCAGCACGATATCACCGCTCTCCATCGGTGTCTTTTCACCATCCACGATCGAATAGGATCCTTTGGCATCCAGGATAACACGCATCGCATGCGCCGAATGGCGGTGCGATGGCGCAACCTCCCCTGGCAGGAGCATTTGATAGGCGCAGACCAGGGTTTTGACAGTTGCGAAATTGTTGTTCGGGAAGGAGTTACGCAGAATGAGATTGCGGCGCTCCGCAAGCGCCACGTCAATCAAGGCTCCGGCCGACGCCAGCGTGTCCTTCACTTGTTTGTAGTCCCAATGCATGGGTACAAAATCGGTACGCGGCTCTTTCCAGAAAATTGGCCGGTCACGCGACACCCAGCCCGGGGTGACATCGAGGCGCTCCGCTTCGCGGTAAAGATCGTCCAACGAAACGATCTCGGCCTCACGTGTTGTTTTGGTCACGACTTGGTTCATCGCTTTCTCCCATGGTTGGCAGCGTAGCTATCTTTTCAGTCTGGCAATTCAATCCGCTGGATCTTCCGCATCCGCGAGAATCTGCAGACACTTCAGAAACACGGGCCGCAGATAGTCCGGCAGCGGGGAAAGCAGAGCTTCCTGAGCCTCGAGTGCCTGCCGGACCGCAGCCAGCAGCGCGCTCTTACCTGCGTCCGTCAGGGTGATTTCCACAGCCCGCCGGTCCCGTTCGTGAGCCCGCCGCTCTACGAGTTTCCGCTCGACCATTCGCTGCAGCATCTCGCCCAGCGTACTGCGATCGAGATGCAAACGGTTGCCGAGCTCGGTTTGGGGAAGCGCTCCCGCCTGGAACAGCGTGAGCAGAACGCCGAATTGCCGGGGCGTCAGATCTGATTGTCCGGTAAATGTTTCATAGAGCGAAGCTGCGCGACTATCCAACCGCCTGATAAGATGGCCGGGCAATTCATGAAGCGAGATACTTCGCGCGAAGGATTCCGTCTGCGCAACATCCGGCTTTCCGGAAGCGGTCGATGAGAGAGCAGGTTTTCTTGCCAAGGCATATTTCCTGTTTGGAACTGCGATTAGGTATGACCACGGCTTTGGGACGCTCTCAGATGACGACAGGCACGGTCATTTCGCCAAGCCCGTCGCAGCCGGTAAAAATGATATCTCCAGGGACCACCGCTCCGACTCCCTCCGGCGTGCCCGTCATCAGAATATCGCCCGGATAAAGCGTGTAGGCGCTTGATGCTATTTCGATCAGCCGTCGTATGCCAACAGTCATCGCGGCCGTCGAGGATCGCTGTCGTGGCTTGCCATTCAATGTCAGCCAAAGGGTGAGTTGTTGCGGATCGGCGATCTCGTCAGCGGTCGTGAGCCACGGTCCCAGCACGGTATAGGAATCCGCCGACTTACGAAAACTTCGCTCCTCTGGGCCGCGAACACTCATGTCCAGACCAACACAGTATCCGGCTATGTAGTCCATCGCATCTTTGGCGCTGATGTTTTTGCCACCCTTGCCGATGACAACGACGAGTTCAGTCTCATAGTCGTTCCTCTTCTCGTGCCAATTCAAGCTGATGCCTGGACTTGGTCCCGTGACCGAAGACGTCGCCTTCAGGAAAAGGCCCAGGGCTTCGACAGGTCGATCGAGTCCGGCAAGCTGCGTGTTGTGAACATTGTGATGGACTGCCGGATCCTTTGCGTCGATCTCGACGTGGAGACGATAATTCGCCGGCGCCGCCATGATTTTACTCGGGTTGGCGACCGGACTGCGCAACTTGACTCCTGCTAGTTCGAATTGCCTTGCGTGCGCCTTGAGCTTCTGCGCGGCGCTGCAAACCTCGGGAAGATGCGCGACGAGTGCATCGCCCATTGGAATTGGCCAGCGACAGGGTGGCACCGCCTCGATCGCACCGGTGACATCGTAGACCACAACGTCCTCGACCAGACCCAGCCGATCGTCGTCGAAACGGCATAGACGCATCACGCGTTTCCTTTCCTTTTGATGGACTTTGGGCCCAGTCTATCTCAACTGTAGGTATACGTACATTTCTTTTTGAGGAATTGCGCAAGCTGTTCTATTTGTGCGCCGCATTATTGACTCGCGTCTCAACAACTTGTACGTATACATACATACTAATGCCCCGAAGAGGGTGAGCCGGGGAACGTGGGGAGGACACGATGAGATCAAGCGTCGCGGTGGTAGCCGTCACTGCCGTGCTTTTAATCTCGGGCGCGCAAGCCGAGATTTCCGGTGGTGTCGTGAGGATTGGCGTGTTGAACGACCAATCGAGCCTCTACGCCGACGCCGCCGGCCCGGGTTCAGTACTCGCTGCGCAAATGGCCCTCGAGGATTTCGGCCCCATTGGGCCAGGAATCAAAGTCGAAGTGATATCCGCGGATCATCAGAACAAGCCTGATGTTGGGACTGCGATCGTGCGCCGCTGGCTGGATGTTGACGGCGTGGATGCAATTCTCGATGTGCCAAATTCCGGGGTCGCCTTGGCGGTTAATGAAATCGTGCGCGGCTCCCGCCATGCTTTTCTGGCTTCGAGTACGGCGTCCTCGGATCTGACCGGGAAGGCATGCTCTCCGAATACCGTGCAATGGACGTTCGATACGTGGTCCATCGCCAACGCGACGGTCAAATCCGTCACCGAACGCGGCGGACCATCATGGTTCTTTCTCACGGCAGACTATGCCTTTGGATATGCGCTGGAGCGTGATGGCACAGCGGCCATCGCAGCCAACGGAGCAAAGGTCGTCGGATCTGTTCGTCACCCGATTGGAACGTCCGACTTCTCATCGTTTCTGCTCCAGGCCCAATCTTCAAAAGCCAAGGTCATCGGACTGGCAAATGCCGGCGGCGACACCAGTGTCGCAATCAAGCAAGCGTCCGAGTTCGGGATACCGCAAAGCGGCCAAACCATGGCCGCTCTGCTGGTCTTCATCTCGGACATTCATGCCATTGGATTGCAAACCGCTCAGGGGCTGCTCTTTACGGAAGCCTTCTATTGGGACCTGAATGACAAGACCCGGGAATGGAGCAACCGTTTCGCGGCGCGCAACAACGGTAAAATGCCGACGATGAATCACGCCGGAGTTTATTCCTCGGTCCTCGCATATCTCAGCGCAGTGAAAGCAACGAATTCCGATGACGGCCCCCTGGCGATTGCGAAAATGAAGGAAAGTCCCATTCAAGACCAGCTATTCGGCCGAGTCGTCGTGCGCGCCGATGGTCGCGCAATCCATGACATGTACCTGTTCAGGGTCAAGAAACCGGAAGAATCGAAGGGGCCCTGGGATTACTACACGCTTATCAACACGATTCCAGCCGATCAGGCCTTCAGACCACTCGACCAGGGCGGCTGCGTGCTCGTGCGGAAGTAACAAACACATCTTGTGGCATCGAGTGTGCCGTCGCTGCCAGCAGAACCAACAACCCCACGTGAGACCCAGGATGAACCAAAATCCCAATCAAGTTCTGATCGTCGGCGGAGGACTGGGCGGTCTTTCCACTGCGCTGGCGCTTGGTAAGAAGGGGATACCGGTCCGCCTCCTGGAGCAAAGCGAGCAGATCGGAGCGATTGGTTACGGGATCCAGATGGGTCCCAACGTGTTCCCGGCTTTCGAGCAATTAGGAATGGCGGACGCCGTCCGCAAGCAATCGCATATGCCAAGCGCCTTGTTGATGCTTGACGCCTATTCAGGCGAACAGCTGGCCGCCGTCCCTTTCGATGCCAGTTTCAGGAACTGGTTTAGCGAGCCTTACGTAGCGATCCATCGTGTCGATTTGCACAATATTCTCCTCGACGCCTGCCGAAAGCTTCCTAACGTACAGCTCGATCAATCGGTCACGGTGTCGGAGTTTCACGACCTGGGTGATCGCGTACGGGTATCGACAGCTGACGGAAGATTTTTTGAGGGCGCAGCCCTGATTGGCGCCGACGGGCTGCGGTCTGTCGTCCGGTCTCAAATGCATCCAAAGGACGAACCTCGCTCAATCGGATACGTTGCACATCGGACAATCGTGCCGATGGAGTCCGTTCCTGGAAGCGTTCGGCGTGACGAGGTCGTTCTGTGGGCCGGACCTGCCTTTCATATTATCTACTATCCGCTGCGAAACTGTACCGAACTCAACATCGTCGCAGTGTTCAAGACGGATACTTACGCTCAAAAGAAAGATCCTGAAGCGCATAAGGCTGAGTTGCGCAACATCTATCGCGATACCCATCCCGAAATGCAGGCGGTTCTGGATCTGATGGACCTTTCGAGGCGCTGGCCGCTTGCCGACCGCGATCCCATCCGACATTGGGCCAAAGGCCGGGTCACCTTGCTGGGCGACTCTGCCCACGCGACCCTCCAATCTCTGGCTCAAGGCGCGGGCATGGCAATTGAAGACGCCGTCTACCTGGCCGCTCTGCTGGATGTTGCAAACGGCGACATCGCCTCCGCATTCCTAAAGTTCCAGCAAGACCGCGTCGTCCGAACGTCTCGCGTGCAGCTTGAATCTCGCGCGTTGTGGGACGTCTATCACGCAGAAAACGAGATCGTCCGTGACGTGCGGCGTCAGCAGTATCAGGAACGAGCGGCTGAAGACTACTACCGGTGTTTGGCCTGGCTTTGGAAGCCAATCGAGATGCCCATAGCGTTGGGCATCCAGCGCAACTCTGGCGCCAATAATAACAGATGGAACCATCGGACAAAATAGCGAGGGCCATTGTGACACTTGAACGTGAAACCGTACAGCGCGTCATGATCGCGCTTTCGGCATGTGTTTAGAACGCAAAGCGCGGGTGCGCCGGACCACGCCGCCACCTGAAAGCGTCGTTGCAGGCTGGTACGAGAACGCCAGCCTACTCGATAGCTACAGCATCGATTTGAGTTCATCGAAACAGTACAGCATGCGCTTGCTGGCGACGCGGACAGTCGGCGATCCGCCCGCGTGGATCAAGGCGTTGGTCGCGGTGCGCGACGCCATGGTGACGCCCTTTAGCGTCAAAGCCTCCGGCGAGGTCCGAGCGTCCAGGGCCGATAACGAACGCGTGGACTTTTTCCCGGTGCAATGGGAAAGCAACGACGAGATTGTGCTGGGTGAGGATGATCGACACCTGGACTTCCGATTATCGCTGCTCCGTCGCAATTCTCCAACCGGCACGCAGCTCATCGCGACAACTGTCGTGCACTCCCACAATGCCTTCGGCCTCACCTATCTCAACGTGATCAGGCCCTTTCATCACCTCGTGATCAGGGCCAGCCTGGCACGCTTTGCACGAGCACAAGGTTAGGTGGCCACAAAAATCTTGATTTCTGCACCCCTCGAACTCCCAGGTCCGCGACCTTTTGAGAAGTGAGAAACAAGAATGAGTTTTGAGAGACTCTTTCGGAGCGTCCGGCGCGATCTGTTCCTCGCCTCGCGGTCAGAGAGCAAGCGAGCCGACCCGCGGCCGGACCCCATACCCGGATCGACACTTATAACCTTTGCGCCGTCACCACGCCGCGCGCCATTCGCCCGGGGAACTTTGGATGGGTTTGCCAAGCCGTGGTTATTGACAGAGTGCCGCCGTCAACATTGAAGAATCGAAGTTGCTCAGAGCCGACCCAAGCCGGATGCCACGCTGCGTCTACCTTTATGACGAGCCTGACCTCATCCTCGATACGGCACGAGCCAGAGTAGGCCATCATCGTTTCGAAGAGCGCTGCGGCGTCTTTGTCGGTGCGCTCTCTGGATGTGAGGATCGACATCATCCGGTCATCGGTGATTACCATGTGGCCGAGAGGGTCGACGCCGTAAGTGTCCACGCACTCACCAGTATCTTCCAATTCGACATGAAAAGACGTGATCTTCCACCATCCCAGCAATGCGCCGCGCACCAATGCCGGAGCCGACATGACATATCTCCTCTCTCACACCGGACATTATCCGATATCCGTGGGATGTTGCACAGTGGCGCGTCAGTTCGCAAGGTAATGAAGCCACTTCGCTCGCTACGTCTCGAAAATCCGAGAATTCCCGGCTAAAAACGCGTCGTCAAAATTCTTAATTTTCGGTCAGGCTCTAAGCACCGCGCGGGACGGGCCACACCATGGAGAGCGTCGTGATGCCCAACTCGACAGCGCGGGCCTCGCGCGCTGCTGGAAGGATCTGATCGATTTCGATGCCGGCCGCAACGCCACCGGCGAAGCCGCGAGGCGGTGAGGTCGCGGCGCCGGACTTGCAGCAAAGCGCTAATTTGCTGAGCCGGATCAACGTGATTTGGGTCGTCCAGTCCCCTCACGAAAAATATTTCGCTTGTGCCGTCGGGCAAATCACCTCCACTAGTTTCAGCCATCCCGTCCCGCAAGAGGGGCGTTGGCCATCGTCACGAACGTTGGGACGGGACGCAGTGGACGCGATAGCGTCGTGCGCGCCAATGGCAGTTGCGGGGCGGATCCCTATGGATTTCCGTGAGCGATCAGCCGGCGCGCAGACGATCGGCGCTGAAGCGGACGGCAAAACCGTGTGGTCCTGGCATCCGTTGCTGATGTCAAGTTTGCGGAGGCGCGTCGGCCCAACCGGGCTTGGACGTTTCCTTAATCCGCAGATGACGGTGGCAAGACGAATTCGTCGCCGGGGAGAGCGCGCTATAAGCCGTTAAAACCATTGCGCAGGGAAGGCCGGACTGTTCGGCGAACCTGTGGTGACTACGCTCGTGTGCTTTCTGCTTGTTGCACGCGAGGCTGCGGGTGCTCGCTGAGCACCCGGCTTTCCCTGCGCCCTCTACTTGTTTCCGGGCGGCAAGTTCATGCACGACTCGGGCGCTATCGCGCCGCGAGAATGCGACACTGCATCTGGAATTGCAGTGACGGTTAGAGAAGCTACAACGGCAGATGGTTGCGCAATGCCGGCATGAAGAAGATCGCGAGGTTGATCGCAAAACCGGTGTTCCACAGGATCGAGCGCAGCGTCGGCCGATCGCCGAGATAGGTGAAGACGTATGCAATTCGCACGATCAGGAACAGCACCGCTAGTTCATCGATCAGGCGTTGTGGGCCGAGGCGGAATTCCGCCAGCAACACGGCGGTGGCGAAGAACGGAAAGCTCTCGATGCCGTTGATGTGCGCGCCCAGCGCCCGAGCGCGAAGCGGGTCTTCGAAGAATGCGGGATCGCGTGGCTTGGAATTGTCGAAGCGGGGAAGGCCGATCGCTTTAAAGGGCGCGATCGTCAGCAGGTAGAGCATCACCGCTCCGAATACACACCATTCGGCGATCGTCATGGCACCCTCCGAGCACGCAAGTGCCGGACAATATCGAACCGGCCATTATCTTGACAAGGACGATGCAACGCGCGATGGCACGGCCCGTTATGACAGCGATGATCCCGATCGAGAAAACGATGGCTGCGGCGGAGGCAAAGCCGGGGTGCGTCGGCGTGCTCCTGGTCAATCTCGGCACGCCCGACACCGCCGATGCCAGGGGCGTGCGGGTTTACCTGAAGGAATTCCTGTCCGATCCCCGGGTGATCGAAAACCAGGGATTGTTCTGGAAGCTCGTATTGAACGGCGTCATCCTGCGCATCCGTCCGCGGCGCAAGGCACGGGATTACCGAAAGATCTGGAACACCGAGAACAACGAATCGCCGCTGAAAACCATTACGCGCGCGCAGTCGGAGAAGCTCGCTCGCGCTATCGCCGACCACGACCACGTTGAGGTCGATTGGGCGATGCGTTACGGCAACCCATCGATCCGCGCCGGGATCGAAGCATTGACTGCGCTTGGCTGCGATCGCCTGCTGGTGGTGCCGCTCTATCCGCAATATTCGGCTGCGACATCGGCGACCGTCTGCGACGAGGTGTTCCGCGTGCTGGGTGAGATGCGCGCGCAGCCGACGTTGCGAGTGACGCCGCCCTATTACGACGACCCCGACTACATCGAGGCGCTGGCGGTTTCGATCAACGCGCATCTTGCCACGCTGTCGTTTCAGCCCGAGATGATCGTGGCGTCGTTCCACGGCATGCCGAAAGCGTATGTCGACAAGGGCGATCCTTATTATGCGCAGTGCGTCGCCACGACGCAAAGCCTTCGCCAACGCATGGGCCTGGATGCGTCAAAACTGATCCTGACGTTCCAGTCGCGCTTCGGCTTCGATGAATGGTTGCAGCCCTACACCGACCAGACCATCCTGCGGCTCGCGCAGGATGGCGTGCGCCGCATTGCGGTGATCACGCCGGGCTTCTCCGCCGATTGCCTGGAGACGCTGGAAGAAATCGCGCAGGAGAACGCCGAGACCTTCAAGCACAATGGTGGCGAGCAATTCGCCGCCATCCCCTGCCTTAACGACAGCGAAGCAGGAATGGATGTGATCCGCCAGCTCGTATTGCGCGAGCTGCAGGGCTGGATTTGACGTTTACACGACAAGCCAACGTTCACATCCAATACTTCTGGTGGCCAGAAAACCGTGCCGTCGCTATATAAGCAGAACTTGAGAACGGCCGGACTGAACCGGCGTCGCGTGTTGCTAGACAAATCACCGACATCAGTGACACCGCGGGCACGGGATTGCACAACGGCGTCTTTCGCCCGGCATTGGAGGATTTATGACTGGTTTCGACATTTTCGCGATCGTGTTTGCGCTGCTCGTCGTCGTGACGCTGTTCTCAGGCGTCAAGACCGTGCCGCAGGGCTATGACTGGACCATCGAGCGGTTCGGCAAGTATACGCGCACGCTGGCGCCGGGGCTGAACCTTATCGTTCCCTATTTCGATCGCGTCGGCCGCAAGATGAACATGATGGAGCAGGTGATCAACATTCCCGAACAGGAGGTGATCACCAAGGACAACGCCACCGTGACGGTGGACGGCGTCGCCTTCTACCAGGTGTTCGATGCGGCGAAGGCGAGCTACGAGGTCGCCAATCTCAACCAGGCCATCATCGTCTTGACCATGACCAACATCCGCTCGGTGATGGGCTCGATGGACCTCGACCAGGTGCTGTCGCATCGCGACGAGATCAACGAGCGCTTGCTGCGCGTAGTCGATGCCGCGGTCTCGCCCTGGGGGCTGAAAGTCAATCGCATCGAGATCAAGGACATCGTGCCGCCGGCCGATCTCGTGGAAGCGATGGGACGGCAGATGAAGGCCGAGCGCGTCAAGCGCGCCGACATCCTGCAGGCCGAGGGCCAGCGGCAGTCCGAGATTCTTCGGGCCGAAGGTGCCAAGCAGGGTCAGATCCTGCAAGCCGAAGGCCGCCGCGAAGCCGCGTTCCGCGATGCCGAGGCGCGCGAGCGCTCCGCGGAAGCGGAAGCCAAGGCGACGCAGATGGTCAGCCAAGCCATCGCGCAAGGCGACGTCGCCGCGCTGAATTATTTTATCGCCGACAAATACATCAAGGCGTTCGGGCTATTTGCGGAATCGCCGAACCAAAAGGTCATCATGCTGCCGGTCGAAGCCATGAGCATGCTCGGCTCGCTCGCCGGCATCGGCGAGATCGCGAAGGCGACGTTTGGCGAGAGTGCTGCGTCCGCCATGGCCGCCGCGCGCCGTTCCTCGGTGCCAAGTGCCGGGGCGAGCCCGCCGCCGGTGACGCCGCAGTAAGGAAAAACGCGGAGGTTGTCATGACCGAGACGTTTGTCACCCTGGGTACCTGGAACTGGCTGATCTTCGGCTTCATCCTGATGGCGCTGGAATTGGCCGCACCCGGCGTCTTCCTGTTCTGGCTCGGATTGGCGGCGCTGCTGGTTGGCCTCGTGTCGTTCGTCATCCATCCGTCCTGGCAGGCGCAGCTTTTGATGTTTGCGGTGTTCGCCGCGGCTGCGGTGCCGCTGTGGCGGCGCCTCGCCTGGGGCAATGCCGGCGCGAGCGCGAGCAATCCGTTCCTGAACAAGCGGGCTGACGCGCTGGTCGGCCGGGTTTTCACGCTGGAAAAGCCGATCATCGACGGATCGGGCACGGTGCGGATCGACGATACGATCTGGCGGGTCGCCGGTCCGGATACGCCGGCCGGAAGCCGGGTCAAGGTTGTTCGAGCCGACGGCGCGAGCCTTACGGTAGCCGCTGCGTGAGATCAATTCTCCCGCCGCTTGCTCCAATGCTCCGCGAAGCGAAGCAGTGGCACGAAGCTTTCATGCAACTCCCGCCCCAGCGGGGTCAGGCCATACCCGCCTTTGGGACCAAGCTCAACCAGGCCGGCTTCGCGCAATTCGGTCAGCCGCGCCTGAAGCACGGTCGGCGAGGCCTCGTCGCAGGCGGTGCGCAAGCCGCGCGATGTCAAAGGTTGCTCGCGCAATTCCCACAATATCCGCAAGCTCCAGCGCCGGCCCAACAGGTCGAGCAGCGCCATCACCGGCCGGCCCGACCGCGAGCCGCGGACGGCGCGTTTCTTTACGGCCGGCATCGGTTTTGGCATCGGCAGCCCTCTTGCATCGCGCTACGGATATTGTAGCATAGTGCTACTGATACTGTAGCACAGGAGTCCGCCATGTCACGCATCGCGCCGCTTGAGCCGCCTTATGAACAGGAGATTGCCGGGCAGTTCGACCGGATCATGCGCGGCGCGCCGCCGCTGTTGCTATTCCGCGTCATGGCGGGCAATCCGCGCGCCTGGGAGAAATTCCGCGCCGGCAGCCTGCTCGATCGGGGTCCGCTCTCCCTGCGGGAGCGCGAGATCGTCATCGACCGCACCTGCGCCTTGACGAAGTGCGAGTACGAATGGGGCGTGCATGTCGCGACCTTCGCGGAAGCGGCGCATCTGACCGAGGAGCAAGTCCGCGCCACCGTGCTTGGCGGGCCCGATGCGCCGTGCTGGTCCGCGGATGAAAGGGCGCTGATTGCAGCCGTCGACGCGCTGCATCACCGGGCGAACCTGAGTGACGCGTAATTCGGCGCGCTGTCGGAGTATTATGAGGACACCAAAATCTTCGAGATCATCCTGCTGTGCGGCTTCTATCGCACCGTGTCCTATCTCGCCAACGGGCTTGATCTGACGCTGGAGCCAAAGGCGGCGCGGTTTCCCAAGTGACGCTGTAGCCGTCACGCCACGCCGGCGCGCAACACGTCATGGAGGTGAACGATGCCGACGGGTTTCCTGCCCTCGGCGACGATCAGCACCATCACCGCGGGCTTCGACGCCGTGACGCTCTCCCGCATGATTTCGCTCGCAAGCATGCCGGGGGCGATCGTCCGGGGATCCCTGGTCATGACGTCTTCGACACGGGCCGTCATCAGGTCAGGGCCCATGTGACGGCGCAAATCGCCGTCGGTGATGATGCCGGCGATTTCACCGCTATCGTCCACGATGCAGACGCAGCCGAAACCCTTCGACGACATTTCCACCAGCGCGTCCGACATCTTCGTGCCGAGCGGTTTGATCGGGATGGCATCGCCGGCATGCATGATGTCGCGGACGAATTTCAGCATCGCGCCGAGTTTGCCGCCGGGATGGAAATTGGCGAATTCCAGCGCGGTAAATCCGCGGCCTTCGAGCAGCGCGATCGCGAGCGCATCGCCGATTGCGGCCTGCATCAGCGACGAGGTGGTCGGCGCCAGATTGTGCGGGCAGGCCTCGCGGGCCTTGGGCAATTCCAGCACGATCTGCGCGGCTTCGCCGAGCGGGGAGGTCGCATTGGAGGTCACGGCGATCATCGGGATCGCGAAGCGTTTCGAATAGTGCACGAGATTCTTCATTTCCGGCTGCTCACCGGACCATGACAACGCGATGATGACGTCGTCCGCCGTGATCATGCCGAGGTCGCCGTGGCTCGCCTCGGCGGCGTGCACGAAGAAGGCCGGCGTGCCGGTGGAGGCGAGCGTCGCTGCGATCTTGCGCGCCACATGGCCGGATTTGCCGAGCCCGGTGACGATGACGCGGCCCTTGGCCTGCTGGATGATCTCGACGGCCTCGGTAAACGCCGGCCCGAGCGGGCCTTGCAGGGCGGTCGCGATCGCGCTGACGCCGGCAACACCGGCATCGAGCGTGCGCAAGGCCGATTGAATGGCGGCATCGGCGTCTTGGATAGCGGATGATGATGCCGTCAGCGGTTTCGGATTGGCCATATCTGGTTCCAGGGAGGGTGGGCCTTCTTAGCATGGCCCTTCTTGCGGCGCGACGCGCGCTGCGGCCCGCAACGGCTCATTAACCATAATTGTTTTAACTCCATTAACGACGTTTCCGCGCGGTCGGTCCGAGGTGCGGCTGGAACCGTCCGACTAAGTAGATGAATTCGCTGGGGTAGTTCAATCGTGACGTCGGGTCCGGCCGAGGGCCGCGAAAAGCGCGCAACCATGTTCCGTGCGCTTTTGCCATGCCTTGCGCTGGTCGCGCTCGAAGCGGCCTCCGCGCAGGCCCAGACCGTTACGTCCGACCTGTTCAATCCGGTCCGCGGCAGCTTCGTCGCGCCGCAGGATTCGCCGCTGCGCAAGACCGCGGACACCAGAGCAGTCGGTGGTAGTACCGGCGACGCGGGAGGCGATCGCAGCGACAGCCAGCGTGGCCGCGACGGGCCTGCGCCATCGCGGATCGGCCAGATCCCGACTTACGGCTTGCCAGCCGCCAGCGGCGCCAAGGATTTCGGTTACGATTCTCTCAATCGCAAGCGCAAGCAGCCGAAGTTCTATCCCGGCCAGGCCCGGCCGAAGCCGCCGCCCGGTCCCGGCACGCCGCCACCGGTCAACACCGGCGGACAATTGCGGCTGTCGGTCCCGCCGTCGGACAGCGCCAACAAAGCGCCGCTGCCGCCGGCGATGGCCGGCACCGTCACAGGCCAGCCGCCGCGCAAACGGCTCAAGCTCGACGACGATCCGTTCGGTGCGGTCGGCGATTACGCCGGCGGTTTCCTGATCAAGTCGGCGGTCGAGCTCTCCGGCGGCTACGACACCAATCCCGGCCGCAACTTTGAGCCACATGGATTGCCGGTCTATGTGGTCGCGCCGGAGTTTCTCGCGGTCTCCGACTGGGAACGTCACGCGGTGGTCGCCGATCTCCGCGGCTCCTTCACCGGCTACGGCGGCAATCTGCCGATCACGGTCGACAGCGCGCCCAACTCGGCGCCGACCGATGTCGACCGGCCGGATTTCACCGGCCACGTCGACGGCCGCCTCGATGTCACCAGGGACACGCATCTCGCCGCGCAGGTGCGTCTGCGCGTCGCCACCGACAATCCCGGCAGCCCAAACGTGCAGGCGGGCCTTGCCAGATATCCGATCTATACGACGCTTGGCGGCACGCTCGGCTTCGACCAGAGTTTCAACCGCCTGCAGGTTTCCGCCGGCGCCACTGTCGACCGCACCGATTACACCAACTCCAGGCTCACCGATGGCTCTTCGGCCTCAAACGACGACCGCAACTTCAGCCAATATGGCGGCGTTGGCCGCGTCAGCTATGAGCTGACGCCGGGCGTGAAGCCGTTCGTGGAGGCGGAGGGCGATACCCGCGTGCACGACCAACAATTCGATCGCGGCGGCTTTCAGCGCGATTCAACCGGCGGTTACGCCAAGGGCGGCACGTCCTTTGAGTTCACGCGGCTTCTGACCGGCGAAGTCGCGATCGGCTATGCCGCGCGCAATTATATCGACCCCAGGCTCAACCGCCTGGAAGGTCTCTTGACCACGGCCTCGCTGATCTGGACCGCGACGCCGCTCACGACGGCGAGATTCTATTCGGACACGCAGATCGCCGAGACCACGCTGCCGCTGACCTCGGGCGTGCTGGTGCACACCTATACCTTCGAGGTCGATCACGACTTCCGCCGCTGGCTCGCGGCCGTAGGCAAATTCACCTACGGCACGTACGACTACCAGGGCGACATCCGCAAGGACCAGACTTACTCGATCGAAGGCGATCTGATCTACAAATTGAACCGCAACCTCTGGATCAAGGGCACGCTGCGCCACGACATCCTCGATTCCAACGTGCCGCTGTCGAGCTCAAACGCGACGGTGGCGATGCTGGGGGTGAGGGTGCAGAATTAGGTAGAATTTGTAGATTCCATGGGGCGGTGAGCGTGGCCTTTCCGATAGGTTTGGGTTTCCAACACTCGAACCATCGGAGAGAGAGATGCAAGCATCCTCTATGGACAC
>Ga0209473_1000924_pt1 | contig 16830 bp, 15 predicted proteins | sample GraSoiAngelo_133_FD_185890 | JGI IMG/M metagenome (GOLD analysis project Ga0209473, IMG submission 185890) | Grasslands soil microbial communities from the Angelo Coastal Reserve, California, USA - 14_0929_05_20cm (SPAdes) (version 2) | ecosystem: Environmental > Terrestrial > Soil > Grasslands ...
CGGCGCAGTCCATTGGCGAACCGGGAACGCAGCTCACGATGCGTACCTTCCATATCGGCGGTACAGCATCGCGAGTCTCCGAGCAGTCGCGGCTGGACGCGAAAAACACCGGTACGGTCCGGTTCATTAATGTTCAGACGGTGAAATCCAAAACCGGAGATCTGGTGGTCATGAACCGCCAAGGTTCGATCGCTATTGTCGATGAGAAGGGCCGGGAGCGGGAACACTACTCTGTAGTGTACGGCGCCAAGGTCAAAGTCAACGAAGGAGATCAGGTCCAGCTCGGGCAAGTGATGGTCGAGTGGGATCCGTACACCTTTGCCATCCTGACTGAGATCGGCGGCACTGTGCAGTTCAAAGACCTACAGGAAGGGGTAACACTGCACGAGGAAGTCGACGAAGTCACTGGATTGTCACGCCACGTGGTCGGCGATTCTCCGGACGAGAAGCGGCAGCCGGCGATCGTGATCAAAGGCAAGAACAGCAAGCGCTATCTCATGCCTTCACGCGCTCACCTGATGGTGCAGGACGGCGATACGGTTTATCCGGGCGACGTGCTCGCCAAGATTCCGCGCGAGACCACCAAAACGAAAGACATCACCGGAGGTCTGCCGCGCGTGGTCGAGCTGTTCGAAGCCCGCAAGCCGCATGAGACTGCGGTCATCAGCGAGATCGATGGCACGGTCAAGTTCGGCGAGGTCGCGAAAGGCCAGCGCAAACTCTATGTGCAAGCCGATAACGGCACGGAGAAGGAATACTCGGTGCCGCGCGGCGTGCACATCAATGTGCAGGAAGGCGAACGCGTCCGGGCAGGAGAACCGCTCATGGATGGCCCGCTCAACCCGCACGACATCCTGGCCGTGCTCGGCGAGAAAGAGCTGCAGGCTTACCTGGTAAACGAAATCCAGGAAGTTTATCGCTTACAGGGCGTCAACATCAGCGACAAACACATCGAGGTGATCGTTCGCCAGATGATGCGTTGGCGCAAGGTGGAGGACGTTGGCGATACGAAGTTCCTTCTGGAAGAGCAGGTGGACAAGTTCGCATTCGCCGAGGAGAATGAGCGGGTCATCAAAGAGGGTGGGCGTCCGGCGACGGGCCGGCCGCTGCTGCTAGGCATCACGAAAGCTTCGCTCTCGACGGATTCGTTCATTTCAGCGGCGTCGTTCCAGGAGACCACGCGCGTTCTCACTGAAGCCTCCATTCAGGGTAAGGTTGATCACCTGAGAGGATTGAAAGAGAACGTCATTGTTGGACGCCTCATCCCTGCCGGTACGGGCATGGAGTACTACCGCAACGTGCGCCTCTCGCCAGAAATGGAAGAGGCCGCCGCCAAGGTGCAAGAAGAGGTCTCTGCCGCCTACGAGGAGGCCGAGCGCGCGCTCGAGCTGATGCGTCACGAGGGCGAGACCGAGGAACTGACAGCGGAATGATTCAGCAAGGCGCAAAGGGCGGAGCGATCCGTCCTTTGGCTTCCTTAGCATCTTAGTTCCCCATGCACGCCAACGCCAAACGATTGCCAGATCAGGAACGCAACCACATTTCTGAGTTGCAGCCAGTACCCTCTCCGGATACTCTGGCCGCACACGTGTTGCGTTTCATGCGCTTGTTACGGCTGGCGTTCTGGCGGGCGTTTCAGCACGATGCATTCGCCATCGCCAAAGCCTCCGCCTATTCTTCCATCCTGACTTTTTTCCCGCTTTTACTTGTGGTTGGCTCGGTGCTCGCGACCTCACACAAAACTGAAGCTTATCTGCGCGAGATTTCCTATGCGGTTGGACGAATTCTGCCCGCAGGTAGCGGGACGGCGCTCGCCTACTTGAAGGGCAGCGCACAAAGACCTGTCGGAGTGCTGATTTCTGCTTCGTTGATTACTCTGTGGACCGCATCCGGCGTCATGATTTCCTGGATGGAAGGTTTTCGGCGATCTTATGAGTTGCCCAAAATATGGGGACTGCTGAAAGAGCGTCTAATTGCATTTTCGCTGGTGATCCTGGCGGGCACTCCCCTCACCTTCGCAACTGTGCTGGTCGCGTTCGGAAGCCGCATTGAAGCGCGCGTCATATTTCATCTGAATCACGAGTACAGTTACCTCATTCTGTTTATGTGGACAGTGATCCGCTGGTTGATCGCGGGGCTGACGAGTATCGCCGTGATTGCGCTGATCTATCACAATGCCGTGCCGCGCACCCAGCCCTGGCACAGCGTTCTTCCAGGAGCGACTTTGGCTACCGCCGTTTGGTTCGCGGCGACCGCTCTATTCGGCTGGTATCTCCAACGTTACGCCGACTACAGCATCATTTACGGATCGCTCGGCGTTGGCATTGCGCTGCTGGTGTGGATGTACATGATCTCACTCATCATTCTGGTGGGAGCGGAATTCAACGCTATGATCTTTCCGCGTTCGCGCCTGGGGCAGGAACTGGTTGCGATGGCGAGCCGGACCCTGACAAACGGCAGTAGCGACCGGGCTCGTTGAGGATTCTCTAATTTCACCCCGCAATGTGCTTAGCCTTAAGGACAACTTGGAACGAAGCAAGTTGGACGCGGCTCCTGCCGATGTGTCTTCCAGTTCTACCCAACCATCTGTGCGCCGCGCCAAGATCATCTGCACCATAGGCCCTGCCTGCAATACCGAAGCAATGCTTCGCGACCTAATGCGGCTGGGGATGGATGTCGCCCGCCTGAATTTTTCACACGGCACACACGCCGAGCACACGCGCAATATTGCGCGGCTGCGCCGAGCGGCCAGGCTTGAGCGGAGATCCATCTGCATTCTCCAGGATCTTCAAGGCCCCAAAATCCGCACTGGCAGCCTAAAAGGGCATGAGCCGGTCACATTGAAAACAGGGTCGCGGGTGACGATTACCCCGCGTGACATTTCTGGGACCTCAACCCTGATCCCGACTACTTTCGAGGGTCTGGCACGCGAGGTGAGAGCCGGGGCGCGGATTCTTGTATCCGACGGATTGATCGAGCTGAGTGTCACGCGCGTTCGCGGTGACGACGTGGAGTGCGAGGTGATTAACGGCGGAGTCCTGGCCGAGCATCAGGGAATCAATTTGCCGGGCATCGCGTTGTCGATACCCGCGCTCACTGAGAAAGATCGCAAAGACCTGGAGTTTGGGCTTAAGCACGGCGTAGATATGGTTGCGCTCTCGTTTGTCCGCTCGGCGAGTGATGTCCGCATGGCGAAGCAAATCATAGTTGGCCGCGGCAGCGATCTTCCCGTGATTGCCAAGTTGGAGAAGCCGCAGGCGCTGAAACAACTGGAAGAAATCTTCGAGGCAGCCGACGGTGTAATGGTTGCGCGCGGAGATTTGGGTGTGGAGATGCCAGCAGAGAAGGTTCCGGTAATTCAGAAATATGTGATTCGCCGCTCCTCGGATTGGCGCAAGCCGGTGATCATCGCCACGCAGATGCTCGAATCTATGATTGAAAATCCGCGTCCCACGCGGGCTGAGGCGAGCGACGTGGCGAATGCGATATTCGACGGGACAGATGCCGTGATGCTCTCTGCCGAAACTGCCAGCGGCCTTTATCCACGAGAAGCGGTGGCGATGATGGCCAGGATTGTGCAGGAGGCAGAGAGTAATATGGCTGAGTTTACTCAGCCTCGACGCCGAGCGCAGCGGCGGCTTTCGATTGCGGAAACGATTTGCGAATCGGTGGCCCATGCGGCTGAAGACCTGCACATGGCGGCCATCGCGGTGTTTACAGAGTCAGGGAACACCGCGCGTTTGATTTCGAAGTACCGGCCGCCGACTGAGATCTACGCTTTCAGCCATACGCCAGCAGTTTGCAACCGCATGAATTTGTTGTGGGGAGTACAGCCGGTGCGGAGAGGGTATTCGCTTACCGCCGAGCAGATGCTGTCCGCTGCCGAGCAGGAATTGCTGCGCCGCGGAAGCGTGAAAAGCGGTAATGTGCTGGGAGTCGTGGCGGGTACGCAAATGGCCTCGGGCTCAACCAATTTTATGCGCTTGCATGTAGTCACCGCCGAGGAAGAGCGAAAGGCGGCGCGCCGAAAACACCGGGCCGGTAAGCAGAAAGATTGAGCGAAATGGCTCAAAAAATACTTTCATTGGCAATTTATGAGCCTGTGCCCGACCAGGAGCAGGCCTCGCTGGCGACCATGCGCGATCTGGTGGCGGTGCTCGCTGCTCGTGGTTACAGCCGGGACACGCTCTATCGAGACGGTGCAGGACATTACGTATTGTTCCGCTGGTGGGCGTCTGAAGCAATGCGGCAGGCGGCACATGAAGATGCGGACGTCTTGCGGTGCTGGGCGAAGCTGGGGAATGAGATTCGAGTGATCAAGATTTACGAAACGTTGGACGAAGTGAGTCTGAAATAATCTGACGCGAATCATGGCTGCAGAATTCTTCCAAGACAAATCGCTGGATCCAGCCGTCAGCGGATTTGCTTATCGTGCTGCCGATTCCGCCGCAGACGCGCTGGTCCTAACCCACGGCGCCGGCTCAAATTCGAAATCTCCACTTTTAATTGCTCTCTCGGACGTCTTTGCTGGCGCGGGAATCACGGTTTTGCGATGCGACTTGCCATATCGGCAAGCAAGACCTTATGGTCCCCCGCGCCCGGGCAATGCGGAGCGTGATCGTTCTGGGCTGAAAAATGCGGCGGCGGCCGTACGCAAGCTTGTTTCCGGAAGAATGTTTCTTGGTGGCCAGTCTTATGGTGGGCGGCAGGCTACGATGCTGTGCGCCGACGAACCTGAGTTGGTGGATGGGTTACTCTTGCTCTCCTATCCGCTGCACGCGCCAAGCCGGCCCGACCGGCCACGGATTCAACATCTGCCAAGCCTGAAGGTGCCTGCGGTGTTCGTGCATGGCACCCGCGATCCCTTTGGATCGATTGAAGAGATGCAATTGACTTTGAAGCTGATTCCTGCCAAAACGAAGCTCTTGCCCGTGAATAATGCCGGACACGATTTGGGATTCAAAGGGAAGTCCGGAAATGAGGAGTTGCCTGGCAGAGTGCTAGAGGAATTTCAGACTTTTTTTATGTGATGATCCACACCGAGCTTCGCTCGGACTGGACAGCCGGGGGCGGGTGTCCCTACATAAATCTTCCTCGCGGCTGCCCACCGGTTAATTCACCCAGCCAGATTTTGATCCACCGTTCTTCTTGTTTAGATCATCGGGTGGAATGTAGTTTCCATGCTCGTCAAATTCCACGGTGCGGTTATGCTCCCGCATATAGACTTCGAACTTCCTGGCGGCTCGCCGGCGCTTCCAGCGGTAGTAGGCATTTCGCAGACTGAAGTAGCGCTCGCTCATTCCAAGCGTCAGGCCGCGTTTTGGGAAAAATTTGATATACAGGAACCCGAACAGCAGGCCACCAAGATGGGCGAAGTTGGCTATGCCGCCTTGTGAAGGCTGAAAAGTCGCGATGATGACCAGGAAAATCATGATGGCCACCATGTACTTGGCTTTCATCATGAAGGGCAACGGAAACATGATGATCTCGCGATCGCCGTAAAGCATGCCGAACGCCATGAGGATGCCGTAAACGCCTCCGGAAGCGCCCAGGGTCGTTGTCGCAGGTGTGACGCCGGGCAGCGGCGAATAGGCAACGGCAATTGTCACCAGCCCCGCGCCCGCTACGCAGAATAAATAGAACTCAATAAAGCGCTTCGGCCCCCAGTCTTGCTCCTCCTGGGCGCCGAACATCCACAGCATCAGCATATTGATCAGGACGTGGCCAACGCTGCCATGCAGAAAGGAATACGTCAGGAGTTGCCAAATCATCCCATAGTGGATTACCAGACCAGGCACCAGGCCCGCATAGAGTTCGAAATACCGCCCGCCAAGCGGCAAGAAGGCGCCAAGCAGGACTTGCAGAAAATAAATAACGACGCTGGCGATGATGATGCGCTTCACCCAAAAGGTAAAGGGAGGAAAGCTCAGCGTGAGTGTTCGCCCGCGATACATGAAAAGTTGTCAGTTCTCAGTAGTCAGTTGCCAGTGAGCCGTCGAAGGTGCCCACCGCCCCCATCAAGTAATCCTACCAGTTTGCGCTTCAGCGCTCTGGCATGGGTGTCACTGGAAGGCTCCTATGGCCTTCTCCGTCCACCGCCCGTAGGGCGAAAATCACATTATCCTTCGAGATCGGGAGTGTGGCGCGGGTTACATTGCCCACATCCTTCGCGTGTTCCCAATCTGGACTAGAAGTTGACCTCCACAGAACCTCGTATCCCGAAGCACGCGGCGATTTGTCCCAGGTTAACGTCGAGTCATTTTCCAGCTCTTTGGTCAGCAGATGAACATTTTGTGGCGGGGCAGGCGCCGACGCCAGCGCCGCCAACGTCGCGGCGTTCAGGCGCGCCACATTGGCCACGTAATCGAAGTTGACGAACTTGGGCAAATCGCCATATTCGATGCCATTTTCGGTGCGCACGTTCTGATGCTGGTGGTGGTAATCTTCGCGGAATTCGGTAAATCTGACCGCCGCGAAGCCGTATTGGTTGAAAGACGTGTGATCGCCTCCGCGCAGATAGCGATCAGGCCGGAATGTAAGAAGGGGAGAAACATCTGTTGAATACGCCTGCGCGACTTCCGCTATATAGCGGGCCAATTGGCGTGAGGATGAGTCGTTCTCTCCGCCAAGCAAGCGCAATTGCTTCAGATTCTTTCCAACAAATACTGCTTCCGTCTCTAGCGATGCTGGGCCGCGCATCGGATTTAGCATGTCCGAAGGTATGCCTTCTGAAAAGACCCGCACGGTGCTGGGATCTTGTTGCGGATTCTTATCGCCGCCCACGATGTCATTGTTCAACACAGCCTCGATCTGCCATTCATCCCGCTTTTGATCTGCAATCCATGCAAAATGATGGCTTCCGTTAAGCCCTTGTTCCTCGCCTGCGACGGTGAGAAAGATGATCGTCGCCGGGAATTTCATCTTGCTGAGAATGCGAGCGCATTCCAGGCTCACAGCCGTGCCGCTGGCGTCGTCGTTCGCGCCCGGAGCATCTCCGTTAACATCTAATGTGTCGCTATTGCGCGAATCATAATGGCCGGTGACCAGGACGACTCGCTTCGCGTTCTCCGGATCAGTCCCGCGCAGAACCGCATAAACATTGGCGATTTCCGTCGGCTTGGGAATGCGATCGGCGGCCGGCTGGGTGAAAGTGTCGGTCCTTACTTCGAGGCATCCGCCGCAATCGTGCGAGTAGCGGTCGAATTCGCTTTTAATCCACTCACGTGCTGCGCCGATTCCGTGACCCGCTGCAATGGAACCTGGATCCTGTGCGGAAAGCGTCAGCCGAGTCCCAAAGCTCACCAGTTTCTCAATGGTGCCCTGAATCTGCTGCGGCGATATTTCCTTCAAAGCGGCAGCTATTTTCGGATCAGCGGGCAACTTAGGCTGCGGGAACTCCCTCTTTTGTGCGTCGAGGCAAAGGGGAATTGTGGCAAGTGCGAGAAGCAGGGTCAGCACTGAGCAAATTCTGAAATGATGCATGTTTTATCCAGAGACCATGCTAGGACAGCTAAAAATCGCGGCCTCCCAGCCACTTGACCTCTGGCTGCGGAGAAACTAAATATTAACAGGTGACGTCCTGAATCCAGGCGGAGGCAATCATGGTTTTTTGTCCAGAATGCGAAACCGATCTCGACATCGAGGAAGATGATATCGATGAAGGCGAGGTCGTTTCCTGCCCGGAGTGTGGCAGCGACTTCGAAGTCATCACCATCAACCCGGTTGAGCTGAAACCGGTAGAAGAAGAATACGAGGAAGAAGAAGAGGAAGAGGAAGCTGACGACGGTGACAACGCCTAGGCTCCGCACAGGCTTTCCTTTCCTTCAGGTTTCGACCCTCCGCAGTCTTTTTCGCGTGGTTCTCTCCGGGTTCCTACTTTGCGTGCTGTGCTTTGGATGGGTGTGGCCAGCAACGGCTGCCGCTAAAGGTCCCCACGACAAACCGAAGCCCTACGCCCTGATCTTCGGAACAGTTTGGGCACCGGACAATCGGCCACTGTACGGCGTGAAAATAAAGATTCGCCGCGCCGATCAAAAGAAGGCGCGTTGGGAGTTATATTCCGATCGCAACGGGGAGTTTGCGCAGCGGTTACCTCCGGGCAGGGCCGATTACCTTGTGTTGCCGGATTTGAAGGGATACAACCCCCCTGTTGGCAAGCAGTTACAACCGGGCGAGGAAGTCAAGGTGCACATTGAAGGTGACGAGCGGGTAGATATTGGTTTGCATCTAAAATAAGCAGAGACTCTCATAAATGATTAGTGTGGAATGAGGAGTTGGGGAGGACCTCATGAGAACACATCGAATCCTGGCTTTAGTTGTGCTCATCAGCCTGGCCGCATGCGTGCATGGCTATGCCAAAGATAAAGATAAGGGGGAGTCCGGTCGGCTACTCACGGGCAGAGTAACCGACAAGCAGGAAGCGCCCATTGCCGGTGCCGTTGTATACCTCTCAAATACCCGTACGCGCGCGGTGAAGACATTCATCGCCGGGCAGGATGGAATTTACCGCTTCCCCGCGCTCTCCCCAAGCATTGATTACGAGGTCTACGCGCAGTTCGATGGGCACAAGAGCGACACCAAAACGGTAAGTCAGTTCGATACGCGGCCAACCGTGAACATAAATCTGAGGATTGATACAAAATAACCAAATGTGGCGCGGGCGCCCTCGCCCGCGTGCAGCCTCGGTTCTCGACTCTCAATTGAGAAAAAAATAAGGGCCGCCGTTTCTGGCGGCCCCATGTTTTTCGCGGGCGAGGGCGCCCGCGCCACATTTGAGATCCTTCGCTCAGTTGTTTTCGCTGCCGGCGCGTTTCCAGGACACCAACTCGCCAATCGTAGATCCGCCGGTGCTGGAGGCTGGGTGTTTGTACGCCTCCACTTCGGTACGCGAGGCTTCCTCACCCACGGCGCGAATACTGAGCCCGACTTTCTTTTCATCCTGGTTCATTTTGATGATCTTAAAGTCGTGTTCCTGGCCGGGCTCCAGATGAACCGGCTGGCCGTTGGCATCGACGGCTTCGGAATTGTGGCAGAGACCTTCAACTCCGTCGGCCAGCTCGACAAACGCGCCGAAGCTGGCTACGCGCAGCACTTTGCCGTGCAAAACGTCGCCGACATGATGCTGCTCGAAGAACGTCTCCCAGACATCAGGCTGAAGCTGCTTGACGCCGAGTGAAAGACGACGCTTATCCGGCTCAATGGCTAAAACGACTGCCTTGACGCGGTCGCCTTTTTTCAGAACCTCGGACGGATGCTTCACGCGCTTAGTCCAACTTAGATTACTCACGTGGACCAGGCCATCGATGCCATCTTCAATCTCGATGAACGCGCCGAAGTCGGTGAGATTGCGCACGCGGCCTTCGACGTTCGCGCCCACGGGATATTTGTCATGCAGAGCGTCCCAGGGATTAGGGGCGAGTTGCCGCATTCCCAGCGAGATGCGTCGCTCTTGCGGGTTCACATTAAGAACCACGCACTCGACTTGATCTCCAACATTGACCAGCTTCGAGGGATGCTTCATGCGCTTGGACCAGGTCATCTCGCTCACGTGAACCAGACCTTCGATACCCTGCTCCAGCTCTACGAAAGCGCCGTAATCGGTAACGCTGATCACTCGTCCGGAAACGTGTGCGCCCACGGGATAGCGGTGCGAAGCATCCAGCCAGGGGTCAGGAGTGAGTTGCTTGAATCCCAACGAAACGCGCTGCTTGTCTTTGTCAAACTTCAGCACTTTCACTTGGATTTGATCGCCTACGTTCACCAGGTCGCGGGGATGCGTGAGCCTCCCCCAGGACATATCGGTAATGTGCAACAGGCCATCAATACCGCCGAGATCGACGAACGCGCCGTATTCAGTAAGATTCTTGACCACGCCGGTGAGCATCGCGCCCTCTTCCAGATGCTCCAGCGTTTTGGATTTCTTCTCGTTCTGTTCCTGCTCCAGGATCTGTTTGCGCGAGACGACGATGTTACCGCGCTTCTTGTTTAGCTTAATAACAGCAACTTCCAGCGGATGCCCCTTGAGGGCATCGAGGTTGCGCACGGGGCGCAAGTCGGCTTGTGAGCCAGGCAGGAATGCCTGGGCGCCGAGGATATCGACGGTAAGACCGCCTTTGATCCGGTCAACCACGCGCGCTGTGATGGGCTTGTTTTCGTTGTACGCCTTCTCAATTTCATCCCAAGCGCGCAGGCGTTGCGCCTTCTGGTGGGAGAGATTGATATAACCTTCCTCGGTTTCGCCCTTCTCCCGCATGACGTCGATCTCATCGCCGGGCTGGAACTTGGGGTTGCCCTGGTGATCGAGCACCTCGGCGATGGGCAGCATGCCTTCGGATTTGGCGCCAATATCGACCACGACGTGAGTCGGCGTAAGCTTCAACACGGTGCCTTTGAGCACGTGATCTTCGCTGACTGCCTCCTCGCTCTCGCTAGTGAAATTCTCCAAAGCGGCAGCGAAGTCGTCACTGCTTCCGGGCGGTTTTTCGTCTTGAGGCTGGGAAGTTGTTGTTGGCTGGGGCGGGACGCTGTGCAGGGTCGAGCCTTCGGAGGAATCCGCGGGATGCTCAGCTACTTCGGTGGTCGCGGAATCCAGGCTATGGGCGGTATTATCGTCGAACAAGATTAATGGCCTCTCTGCGGCATTTCGGATGCGGGCTGTTACTCTGCGGACTGCTGGCGTGAGTCTACGGTTATGTTGAGCCCGTCCTGGCGGACGAACTGGACAATCCCAGCGGCCGGACTGTTAAAGCGAACCCGCGTCCAAAGGTGAACTCTTCGACTATAGCAACGGTTTCGGAAGAGTGTCAAACAAGAATCAGCACGGGCAGCAGAGATTTTTTTCATCGCGGAAAGATCGCGTGAGTTCCCGAAAACTGCGGCTATCTGGTACCCTGCCGTGCGATGGATTACCTCTGGACGCCATGGCGCTATGCCTATGTGACAACTGCGGAAAAGGACTCCCGCTGCATCTTCTGTGAATTGCCCAACACTGGAGATGACGCTAAGGCGCACATCGTCCATCGCACGCACCATTGCTATATCGTGCTGAATACGTACCCATACACATCGGGTCACGTTATGATCGTGCCCTTCGCTCATGTAGACGAACTGCAGAAATTATCAGCAGATGCGGCGCATGAAATGATCGAGCTCACGCAACGGATGGAAGGAGTGCTACGTCAGCTTTACGCGCCCGAAGGAGTCAATTTGGGAATGAATATTGGTAAAGCGGCTGGAGCAGGTGTGGCCAGCCACGTTCACATGCACATCCTGCCGCGGTGGATCGGTGACACGAATTTCATGACAGTTGCGGGAGAGAGCCGAGTGCTACCGGAGTCGCTGGAGATTACGTATGAGAGGATCAAGGGAGCGATGGATCGCAATTGATCAGAACCTCACTTCGGCCAGTCCTGCGCACCGTGAAGGATACGAAGAACCTCGACGCTGTCTCCGTGGTATCGGCGAGCCATCTCTGTCTCAGAGCTGAATGCGTTCATCAAAGTGAAACGCAAACGCCTCACGTGTGCGCGCTACCTGAACAGACCAGTTGCTGTCATTGCAGCAGCTCCGCCATCCCTTTCTCCTCAATTACCTTCACTCCCAACTCTTTCGCCTTATCCAGCTTAGAACCCGTGTCCGCCCCGGCGACAACGTAGTCCGTTTTCTTGCTCACCGAGCCTGTGACCTTCCCGCCCGCATCTTCGATCATTTTCTTGGCTTCGTCGCGGGTGTAATGGGCCAGGGTTCCGGTAAGCACGAATGTTTTGCCGGCCAGTTTGGTGCCACGCTCTTTCTTCTTGCCTGTGAACTTGAGGCCGGCTTCGCGCAGTTGCTTGATCAGTTCGCGATTCCTCGGCTCACGAAAAAATTGCGCGATGCTCTCTGCTATGCGGGGTCCGACTTCGTTTACTTCGAGCAGTTCCTGCTCACTCGCGTTGATGAGCGCGTCCATGGAGCCGAAATGCTCGGCCAGAAATTGCGCCGTGCGCTCGCCCACGAAACGGATGCCAAGGCCATAGATAACCCGCTCCAGCGGCAACTTCTTGGAGTCCTCGATTTCGTCCAGCACATTCTGGGCAGATTTATCACCCATGCGTTCGAGTTTCAGCAGATCGGTCTTAGTGAGCTTGTAGATATCGGCGACATTCCTCACCATGCCGCGATCGGTGAGCTGATTTACCAGAGCATCGCCCAATCCATCGATGTTCATTACGCCGCGAGACGCGAAGTGGAGGATGGTCTCGCGAAGTTTGGCTGGGCAATTGGCGTTGACGCAGCGATGATCGGCTTCACCTTCCGTGCGTACGACCTGCCCTCCGCAGACCGGACACTTCTCCGGCATGCGGAATGATTTGTGACCGCGTGGATGATCTTTGTCCTCTAGGACGCGAGTGACTTTCGGAATGACATCGCCACCACGCTCAACTTCCACCCAATCGCCAATCTTCACGCCCAGCCGCTCAATTTCATCCATATTGTGAAGAGTGGCGCGGCTTACCGTGGTGCCCCCGATCGGGACCGGCTTCAAAGCAGCGACTGGAGTTAATTTCCCGGTACGGCCAACCTGAACCAGAATGCCTTCAACTCTGGTTATGCCCGAACGCGCAGCGTATTTGTATGCGATCGCCCAGCGCGGGGCCTTTCCGGTGTAGCCCAGCTCGCCCCACAACGCGGTGCTATCCACCTTTATGACGATGCCATCAATCTCATAGGGAAGCTGTTCGCGCTTGTCTTCCCATTGCTGAATGAAGGCCCACACTTCATCGAAATTCTTCGCCAGCGCCCGCCGGAGATTCACTTTGAAACCCACGGCTTCAAGCGCATTCAAAGTTTCCCAGTGCCGCTTGAAAAACGTACGTCCATCTTGCAGCAGTGAGTAACAGAAATAATCCAGCCGGCGCTGTGCGGTGATACTGGGTTCGAGCTGGCGTACCGTACCAGCAGTGGCGTTGCGAGGGTTGGCGAAGAGCGAGAGGCCTTTCTGCTCGCGCTCTTCATTCATCTTTTTGAAGGCAGCTATGGGCATGAGCATCTCGCCCCGCACTTCGAAATCCAACGGAACCCCGGTTTTCTTCAGCTTCTCTTTTGAAATGGATAACGGGATCGAGCGAACCGTTCGAACATTGGATGTGACATCTTCACCAGTGGTGCCATCCCCGCGCGTGATGCCGCGCACCAGTCGTCCATCTTCATAGCGCACTGCCAATGACATGCCGTCCAGCTTGAGCTCGCAGACGTACTCGACGTCCTTGCGGCCACTGAGCTCGTGTACTCTCCGCTCCCAATTGCGCAGCTCTTCTTCGGTGTAGGCGTTATCCAGCGAAAGCATGGGCGAGGAATGCCGGACTTTCACGAATCCCTCGCGCGGCTTGCCTCCAACGCGCTGCGTAGGAGAATCGGGGGTGATCAGATCAGGATGTTCAGCTTCCAGATTCTTAAGCTCATTCATGAGCCGGTCGAATTCGGCGTCGCTGATTTCGGGATCGTCGAGTACGTAGTAGCGGTATTCATGCTGGCGGATTTTTTCGCGGAGGGATTCGAGCCTTTGGTCGATGTTCTTGGCGGCACTGGGCATCGCAGAAATTATAAGTCGTTGTCCGAGGGCACGCTGTGGGTTAGAAGAATAGAAAAAGGGCTGGCCTGTGGCCAGCCCTCGTCAGATTTCTTGGGACTACACCAGATCCTCTACCCGTAGCTGCGCGCCTTGCCCCTTCCACGATGACTGGAACTGCTTCTCAACAAATCCGGCATCGTAGTCGCGTTTCTGGGTCTTCAGCGCCTGCTGCAGGCCAAATAGCGAACGCGGATTGCGCGGATGAGTTTCGATATCTTCGCGGAAGATTTTCTCAGCCCCAGCAGCATCACCGTTCATCAGAAGCGCTGCTCCTAGGGATTCTCGCACCGGGAAGAACCAGTCTTCAGGCTCACTGTATTTGAGCGTGTCCTGAGTCGCTACCGCGCTTTGCAATTTTGCGATTGCGGTAGCGTTATCTTTTCTCGCCAGGGAAATTCTCGCTCCGAGCACATCTCTGGCGATTGCTAGAACGTCCTTGGCTTTGTTATTCACAGGCATGGAAAAGACTACGTCCGGCGAAGTAGCTTCCTCAGCATCAGAGACAATTTTGTATTCAGCATCAGCATCGGCCACTTTGCCTGTGGCCGCCAACGCCATGCCGCGAGCGAAATGCCAAAAAACGGTCGCGGTCTTCATGGCCGGGTCAGGCTGCGGCATTTTCAGAATGTCGCCCCAGCGATGGAAGCGTACATTCACCGCGGTTGGGATGGTCATGAAACCTTCCAGCGGAGGCATGTCTTTCACGTGCGGCCCCACGTGAGCGGCAAGCAGGTCTGCGGTTTTCTTCGCCTCGTCGTAATTTCCATTCATGGCGGAGCACATAGCGATGAAGGACAGATTGTGGCTGTAATACATCATCGGGTAAATGCCCTGCGCGCCGCTTGCCTTGAGGTACGCTTGGTCGACGGCCGCAGCTTTTTCATTGGTCTTGACAGCGGCGTCGTAGTCGCCAGTGCGGATGTAAATGTGGGCAGGCATGTGTACGATATGTCCCGCACCCGGCGCCAGAGCGGCAAGTCGATTGGCTCCAGCCAGTGCTCGCTCGGGAGAACGCGAACCCTCAACGGAGTGAATGTAATAGTGGACAGCGCCCATGTGATTGGGGTCGCGTTTGATCACGGATTCGAGCGTGGCAACGATCTCTTCCGTGCCCGCCTCGGGCGTGCCATCGGGATGCCACAAGCCCCAGGGGTGAAGATTCATGCCAGATTCGGCGAAGAGAGTAGCGGCGTCGAGGTCATCCGGGAATTTCTTTGCAACTTCGCGCATGGCATCGTGATAAGCCTCGGCAGCCTGTCTGCGGTCGGCGTCTCCGCCGGGAAAGCGCAACGCCATAGCTTGGATGTAGGCCTTTTCGACGGGTGAAGCGGCGGCCGAGAGATCACCGGCTTTCTGGATCGCCTCGTGTGCCCGTTTGAAACGATCATCGCTGGCAGGATCGTTGTAGTTCGGACCAACCGCTTCGGCCACACCCCAATACGCCATCGCCAGCTTGGGATCGAGTTCCGCGGCATGGCCGAAGGAGCGTGCTGCCTCATCGTGATTGAAGGCGTAGATGAATCGCAATCCCTGATCAAAGAATTTTTGCGCCTCGGCATTGCTGGTCGAGACGGGATGGTGCAAATCGCCCAAGCCGGACACCATGGTCACTGGCCGCGATTGAGCATGATTCGCGTGGTCCTGGGCAGAAAGAGCGCCGCAAAGCAGCAAGGTGAGCAGAGCTAAAACCCAATACCTCATTGATTGACCCTCCTCGAAATAGGAAACAGAAAGAGATGAGCCCCTAAGCAGTCACCTAGCTTAGTCAAAAGGTGAGTAGGGCGCAATCGAGATTCTGTAGAATCGCAATTCCATGCGGAAAGCTGCGCTGCTTTACAACCCACTTTCGGGGCGACGCCGCGAGCGGCGGGTGAAGGACGTAGAAGCAGCGCTCGCCGTTTTGCAAGAGGCGGGCGTGGAAGCAAATGCGGAGCCGACTCTTGGACCAGCAACCGCCGGAGATCAAGCTCGCGAGGCAATCGCGCAGGGCTGTGACACGATATTAGCCTGTGGCGGCGATGGCACAGTCAACGATGTTCTGCAGGGGATGGTCGGAACCGATGCAGCCCTCGGTGTAATTCCTTTGGGCACGGCTAATGCGTTGGCGCATGATCTCCGGCTGCCGTTTTCGGTGGCGGCATCAGCCCACGCGGCTCTGGCCGGCCAGCGGCGGCGCGTTGCCGTAGGACGAGTGGATTATCAGAAATTCGATGGTGGGAGTGACTCTCGTTATTTTACAGTCGCGGCCGGCATCGGTGTCGATGCACATCTTTTCTATAAGCTAAACATGCTGCTGAAGGGCCATCTCGGCATGGCCGCGTACTACTTCCAGGCGACACGGCTGTGGCTCACGCATCGCATGCAGAACTTTGCAGTTGAGATCGGCGGGAGTTGCTATGAAGATGTGTCGCAGCTCTTGGCCGTTCGCATTCGAGATTTCGGAGGAATCCTGCGCGAATTGGCGCCCGGGGCGTCACTGGCGAGCGATGATCTGCGGCTGGTGCTTTTTCGTACGACTAGTCGCGCTGCATATCTGCGATACATCATTCGCGGATTGCTTGCCAGTAAGGAGGAAGTGAAGGGCATTGAATTGCACTCGGGCGGGAAGGTGATCTGTCGTGCGTCTGGGCAGTCGGCCGGGACTCAGCGAAAGATCTATGTCGAAGCTGACGGAGAGCTGTTGGGAACTTTGCCCGCCGAGATTTCCGTTGTGCCGGATGCGCTGACCCTGCTAGTGCCGGCAAAGGCGTGAACCTGCTATCGTTGCGAACGCATCCAAAGGATTTTTACGCGCTCTTGCTTTGGCGTCATAAAACACAATTTTGGAACCCATCACTCACTTTCTGACTGGCGCATGTCTTGCGCGCTCTGGATTTAATCGGAAAACGGCTCTAGCGACCGTCACCATGACGCTGGCGGCGGAGGCGCCTGATCTCGATGTGCTCGGCAATTTCAAAGGCCCTGTGTTCGGATTTGCCCATCATCGCGGATTTACGCATTCATTTCTTGGCCTGTTTTTGGTTTCGGCCGTTGTAGTCGGATTCATGTATGTGGTTTGGCATTTGCGTAGGAAGAAAATCAAAGAGCCCAACCTGCCGCCGCGCTGGGGACTGCTGTATTTATTCTCTCTTGTCGCCGGCCTGACGCACATCCTGCTGGATTTTACGAACGGCTATGGCGTGCGTCCGTTCTGGCCGTTTTCTGAAAGATGGTATTCG
>Ga0209473_1000934_pt1 | contig 16667 bp, 11 predicted proteins | sample GraSoiAngelo_133_FD_185890 | JGI IMG/M metagenome (GOLD analysis project Ga0209473, IMG submission 185890) | Grasslands soil microbial communities from the Angelo Coastal Reserve, California, USA - 14_0929_05_20cm (SPAdes) (version 2) | ecosystem: Environmental > Terrestrial > Soil > Grasslands ...
GCAAGTAGCCGCTGATTTCGCGGCGCTGGCCGACGCGCTCGCCAGTGTTCCCCTTGGCGACCTCGGACCGTTCCAGGCCGCGGCGGAATAAAATCCGGCGATTCACGGTCTGTTGTTCGTTCCAGGCCAGTCCGCAAGGACCACCCCACTACCCTGGAATCCTGTCATTCCGGGCTTTGCGCTTTTGCCCGGAATGACAGTGCGCGGGAAAACCGCCTTCCTCACGAAAAGAAAAAAGGGCCGCTTGAATGAACAAGCGGCCCAAGTCTAGGGAGGAAACGCCCAAGGAGGGCAGCGATAGCGCGAGGCGCTACCGCACCGCAACAATATGAGACCGCGCTGCACAAAGTGCAAGTGGTTTCGAATCATATCCAACGCAAAATTAACGCGGCGGGTGTTCTGGCAACGGTTTGATGCTTCACTATTTTAGTTAATATTTTCAATATGTTACCTCGCGGCATGTGCGGAGTTAACAGGAGCTTGAGCGTTTTGCCGTTAACCTCTCGATTTCGTGATCAGCGTTATTGCCAAAAAATAAACCGCCACGGGGGTGGTGATTCGCATTCAAAATACCAGCGCGTTACTGCCGGATAGCCGTGCGCCGCGCGTCGGATTGGGATAGGCAGAACGGGAATCTTCGGCGCGCGCGCACGCTCTGCTTTCCAAGGAATAGCCGTGACGGTTATCGATTTCACTGCGTTCATCGGCCGCCTTGCGACCGCCTCCGGAGAAACCATCCTGCCGTTTTTCCGAACCTCGCTCCTGATCGACGACAAGTCGGCGAGCCATGATTTCGATCCGGTCACCGAAGCCGACCGCGCCGCGGAGGCGGTGATGCGGCGGCTGATCAAGGCCAATTTTCCCCAACACGGCATTGTTGGCGAGGAATTCGGCAACGAGCGCGAGGACGCCGATTATGTCTGGGTGCTGGATCCGATCGACGGGACGAAGTCCTTCATCGCGGGCTTTCCGATCTGGGGCACCTTGATCGCGCTCCTGCACAAGGGCACGCCGGTGTTCGGCATGATGCACCAGCCGTATATCGGCGAGCGCTTTTCCGGCGACAACGGTTCGGCTCATTACCACGGGCATGGCGCCGAGCGCAGGCTGACGGTGCGGCGCTGCGGCTCGCTGAAAGAGGCGACCTCCTACACGACCAGTCCGCTCCTGATGAACGCCGCCGATCGCGCAGCATTCGGCCGTGTCGAAGCGGCGGTGCGGCTGACCCGCTATGGCGGCGACTGCTATTCCTACTGCATGCTCGCCGCCGGCCATCTCGATCTCGTGGTCGAGACCGAGCTCAAATCCTACGATATCGCCGCCCTGATCCCGATCATCACCGGCGCCGGCGGAATCGTTACGACCTGGGAAGGCAAGCCCGCGCAAGGCGGCGGCCGCATCATCGCCGCCGGCGATCCGCGGGTGCACGAAGCCGCGCTGAAGCTGCTCAATAGCTAGGCTGCCGGGACCATAGGCCGCGGCGGCGGCATTTGCACGACGCCACCAGAGGGACCGCGATGGCAGCCATTTCGACCGCCGCAAAGGATCGGGTTGCAGAGAGACCGCCTCCGGGCGGTAATTTTTTGTTTTCCGTTCGAACCGACCCGGAGCGCCAGCATTTAGCTTAACGATCGTTGCACCACCCGTTAAGGCATTTATCAACTTCCCCTACACGAGATGAAAGCTTCTGCTTAAGAGAACATGAAACGGCCCTGACGCCCGGAAGGCACCGCAGTGATTCTTAGCACGCATGCGATAGTTGGCGCCGCAATCGCGAGCCTCATGCCGGATCATCCGGCGCTCGCGTTTGCCAGCGGAATGGCCAGCCATTTCGCAATCGATGCCATCCCGCATTGGGATTATCCGCTCCGCGCGATCTCAGTTAAGCCCAACAGCAGGGCCGCACTGACGCTGAGTTGGTTCTTATGTCGGGATCTCGGATTGATTGCGCTTGACGCGTGCATCGGCTTAGCCATTGCGCTTTGGCTCTATGCGACTCCTGCGGCCGAATTTTCCGTCCTCCTTGGGGCGTTGGGCGCGATGCTGCCGGATCCCTTGCAACTCGCACATCGGCTTTATCCGCGGGAACCCCTTCGAACACTGCAACGATTCCACGTCTGGATTCATACCAAACGAAGGCTTACTTGGCCGATTGGCGTGAGTTCTCAATTGTCTTTCATAGGGCTGGTTGTTTTGGTTTTCGCCGCGATGCGGGCAATTGTATCGACGAGCGCAGCAGGTTAGCTGCGTCTTCAGAAATCCAGCCTACGGAATCTTGCCGACCAGATTGACGGCCGATTGGCGAACCAGGAGCGGGACGTTGGCGATGACGATATTTTGCTCGTCCAGAAAAATGAGATTGGTGGCTCCCGGAGCCAACGGCTCGAGAATGACCGAACGATTGTCGTGGGTATGAACGTCGACGACATTTGAATCGCCGATCAATACGGTCTCAAAGGCCCGATCGAGCACCAGTGACGATCCGAAACCGACTCTCAGATCGATCGTCTGGTCCTCTGCTCGGGCCGTGGCGATTGCGGCCAGGAGCAGCGTTGCCCCGAGGACAAGGGAACGAAGAATTGCGGTCATCGTAAATCCTCCGATGCGGTGGCAGCAGCTTCCAGCAACCCGTTCAATCGACCTCCGCCAGGCGCAACTCGCGTCACGTCGGGGTAACCGACGGGGCAATCACCATCCGTTTCCTGCCGAAGTTGGCGACGTCCTTTTCAGCGATGCCGAAATTATTCGCGAGCAGATGACGGGGTGCCTTCGCTAGCCAGTCCGACAGGCTGCTTTCGTGGTAGGCAGCGTTGTCCAGCACGCCGACGATCTCGGCATCTTCCGGCCCGACGTTCTGGATCGAGTGTCCGCAATTGCGCGGAATGTAGGCGCACTCGCCCGGTGAAAGTTCGGCCACGGCGACGCGCTTGTCAGCCGCAAAAAGCGTGACCCTCGTTCGTCCCTTCAACACATAGTGCCACTCATTGGCATCGGTGTGCCAATGAGGTTCATGCATCGCGCCGCGCTTCAGTTTCAAGACCATCCCCGTCAATGTCGTTGAGACCGGAAACTCCTTTGCCGAGGCGACATAGAGCGCGCCTCCGGGCGTGGAGACCTTGGGCTTTTGCGCCATCAGCGCATGGCGATGACTTCGCCCGCGGTCGAGCTCGCGCGCCGTGCGGGCCTGCGGGCCATCCAACGGCAACACTTCGCCCTGCATGATGTAGGTCTCGGCCTTCGGGATCCGCGCAAGGGCTTCCGCCGATACGCCGAAGGCTTGCGAAAGCACCAGGGTGTCGTAACGGCTCATCCAGTCGCTGATGCCGAACGTGCCATGTTCCGAATAAAGCCCATCGTCAAACGCGAGAATGGCGTGACACGGCGCCGCACCGAGGGTCTGAATCGAGTGGCCAAGGCCTTTCGGGAAATACCAGAGATCGCCGGGGCCGAGATTGACGACTTCGGCCTGGCCCTCGGCGTCGACCACCGCCACCTGGCAATGTCCTTCGACGATGTACGCCCATTCGGCGGAATCGTGCCAATGCATTTCGCGGGCGCCGCCCGCGTTGAGAAACAGATGCGCACCGGCAATATGGGTGGCAATCGGAAGCCCGCGCGTGGTGATTTCCCGCGCCCAGCCACCGGACGTGGCCTTGATAGGCCCCTTGTCGAGGGACGCCGTGAAGACGACAGGGTCGCCGGACTTTCGCGGAATTGTTTTCAGATAATCCGACGCCGGCGAAACATCATAGCCCGCGGCATGTCCATCGGGCGCAGCCCCGAACGCCTGTGAGCTCGCAAGCACGCCGGCACCAATCGCAAACGACTGAAGGAAGATACGGCGATCCGCTTCGAACATGATGCGCTCCGATCTTTCGTTGGCAGAAAAGGCTTTCGTTAGGCTGATAGCGCCGAATTCATCGCGCAAGTGTGAGATGCCCGACACTTCGTCAAGATATTCGTCGATCGTTCGCACCATCGCCCGCGGTGGCGCGCCGGCCTCTAGCATCGTGCAGCGTCAAGCGGCATACTCTTTCGCGTCATGCGCCAAGGACGCCTGGCAAAGGCCGATGTGCCCGCGCCGCAAGAGCAGTCCGCGACCTGGGAGGCTTGCTTGAATATCTTGCGGACGATGCTCGTCGGACTACCGCTAGCGCTGTTGCCCGCCGCGGCCCTCGCCCAGGATTTTCCGATCAAACCGATCAAGCTGATCGTGCCATTTCCGCCCGGCGGTCCGAACGACATCATTGCGCGGGTGGTCGGACAGCGCATGTCGGAGCTCGTCAAGCAACCGATCGTGATCGACAATCGCGGCGGACAGGCCGGCGTGCTGGGTACCGACGCGGTCGCGAAATCAAACCCGGACGGCTACACCATCGGCATTGTGAGCGCGAGCGCGCTCGCCATCAGTCCCACGATGGAAAAAGTCGCCTACGACGTGGCCAAGGATTTCGCGCCGATCACGCTGGTCGTGACCGTGCCGGAGATGCTGGTGGTGGCGAGCAATGTTCCGGCAAAGAATATGGATGAGCTCGTAGCACTAGCAAAGGCGCAACCGGGCAAACTCAATTTTGCCTCCGCCGGCGTCGGCGGCCTGCCGCACCTGGCCGGTGAGCTGTTCAAATTGACCGCGAAGATCGACATCGTGCACGTGCCTTATCGCGGCGCGGCACCGGCCATCAACGATCTGCTGGGACAGCAGGTGCAGATGTCGTTCCTCGACCTGCCGGTGCTCTTGCCGCACATCAAGGCCGGCACACTGCGCCCAATCGCGCTTGGCGCGCCTGCGCGCGCGCCGACCGCGCCCGATGTGGCGACCACGGCGGAAGTCGGCATGCCGGACCTTTTGATCGAAAACTGGTACGGCATGATCGCGCCGGCGGGAACGCCCGAGAAGATCGTCGCCATCTTGAACCGCCTTGCAAACGAGGCGATGGCCGACGCGCGCGTGCAACAGAAGCTCGCCGATCAGGGTCTGACGGTTGCCGGCGACGCGCCGGAGCATTTTCGAGACTTTATCGCCGCCGAAACCAGGAAGTGGGCCGATGTGATCAAGCACGCCGGCGTCGAGACGACGAAGTGAAGGTTCAGCGCTGCGCGGCACCCCGCAGATGCTCCACCAATTGCTTGGCCGGCCGTGGCAGAGCCTTAAAACTGCGGGCGCAGATCACGAGCTTGCGGTTGGCCCAGGAATCGCGGATCCGAATCATCACGATCGGCAGGGACCGCGCGCAGCGCCGGGCGGCAGCTTCCGGCACCACGGCGACGCCGACGTCGGCCGCCACCATCTGGCAGATCGCATCGAAATCCCGCAACCGCGCACGGAAACGCAGGCGCATGCCGAGCCGGGCCGCGTGCTTCGATATATGCATCTGGAGCGCGGTCGAGGTCGTCAATCCCACGAAGTCGAAGGCGGCCACGTCGGTAAAATCGATCTGGCGGCGGCCACCGAGCGGGCCGCGTTTTGCCGTCACCAGCGTCAAGCGATCCTCGCTGAACAGAAATCGCTCGACATTGTCGGGCAAGGCATGCTCGGCGGCAAAGCCGAGATCGGCGGACCCTGCCGCGATCGCATTGGCAATATCGGCGCTTTCGCGCTCCTCGACATCGACATTGATATCGGAGTGCTCGCGCAGGAACGCAGCCAGCGCTTTCGGCAAATGCTCCGACAGTCCCGACGTATTGGCGAGCAGGTGGACGCTGGCCCGCACGCCGCTGGCGAAACCGGCGAGATCGCCGCGCATCGCCTCCACATTGTGCATGACGACCCTGGCGTGATCGAGCAGGCTTTCGCCGGCCGCGGTGAGCTCGACGCCGCGCCGGCCGCGTTTGAGAAGCGCGACACCGAGCGCTTCCTCGAGGCCCTTGATTCGCGCGCTGGCGGAGGCGAGCGCAAGATGCGCGCGGTCGGCGCCGCGCGTGATGCTGCGTTGATCGGCAACGGCGATGAACAATTGAAGGTCGATCAGATCGAACCGCATGGCCATTTTCCCGTAACCCTCATGGTGGGGAGGCGCGGTTGCGCCGTCTCCGGACGATGCTTCGCATCGCCGGGAGAACCATGAGGCCCGTGGCGCATCCTTCGAGACGCCGCTTCGCGGCTCCTCAGGATGAGGGCGGTGCCTTCGTCCCCTACGAAGGCTGCCTCCGTAAGCTCCAGATTGTGCCGGTTGGGCGGATCAGTCAATCTCACAGGTATGTTCGATCCATTTCTGCTTCTGATCGCATGCGCCTTCCTGCTGGCGGGTTTCGTCAAGGGCGTGATCGGGCTCGGCCTGCCGACGGTGTCGATGGGGCTGCTCGTGGTGACGATGCCGCCGGCGCAGGCGCTCGCGATCGTCATCGTGCCGGCCGTCGTTACCAACATCTGGCAGACTTTTGTGGGTCCTTACTTGCGCGACATCGTCCGGCGCTTATGGCCGCTGATGGTCGGCACCGCCGTCGGCATTTGGCTGAACGCGGGATCGCTGACCGGCGCCTATTCGCGCTATAGCGCCGTCGCGCTTGGGCTGTTGCTGGTAGTCTATGCGATCATGAGCTTAAGCAAATTCAGCTTTTCCGTCGGTCGCCGGGACGAGAAATGGATCGGCGGCCTCGTCGGCCTGATCACCGGCATGATTTCGGCTGCGACCGGCGTGCAGGTGATCCCGTCGATGCCGTTCATGCAGGCGATCGGCATGGAAAAGGACGAATTGGTGCAGGCACTCGGGGTGTTCTTCACGGTGGCGACGCTGGGGCTCACCATCAACCTTACGGCTTCCGGACTATTGACGGCGACCACCGCCCTGCCCGGCGCGGTGGCGATGGCCTGCTCCTTTACCGGGATGTTCATCGGCCAAGCCGTGCGAACGCGGATGCCGGCCGAAGCCTTTCGCCGCTGGTTCTTGATCGCGATGATTTTCCTCGGGCTTTATCTCTCAGGCAGCGCGATCTACAAGCTCGCGCACGCCTGAAACCACTTCAGCCAAACAGCGGCGTGCCCGGCACGAAGGCGTCGAACGCCGCCCAGAATTGGGCGCGGTAGCGGTCCTGCTCCTGGAGGATCTCGTGCTTGGAACCGGCGATCACGAGATGCGATCCGGCGCGCAAGTGATAGGCGAACTCCTCGATGGCCGATGTAGAGACGATGGCATCGTTGGAGGCTGCCAACATCAGGATCGGCTGGCGGATCTGGGAGGGGTAGTCCATGGCGCGAAAGCCGCGCATGGCGCGAAACGCAGTATCGGCCCAGGCGACCGTGGGCGAGGCGATGCCCAGCGTCGGGTCTTCCTCCAGGATCGCGGCATTGCGGGCGTAGCGCACGGGATCGCTGGTCAGGGGATTGTTGATGAAGGACTGCGCGCCGACCAATTGGTCGCTGCCGCCGGGCACATAGCGGCTGCCCTGGCCTGACAGCCGCATCACCCGCAGCAGCGCGCGCACCGGAAACGACGTGCTGCGCCCTGGCAGATCGATCATCGGCGCCGACAGCACCATGCGGTCGAACCACCGTTTTCCCGCATGCGCGAGCCGCAGCATCACGGCGCCGCCCATCGAATGGGCGAGCGCAAAATGCGGCGGCGGGCAATCCGGCAGCACCACCTGCTGCACGAAGGTTTCGACGTCGACTTCGAAATCGGAGAAGTCGCGCACATAGCCCTTGCGCGGATCGCGCAGACGGCGCGACGAATGGCCCTGGCCGCGCCAGTCGATCATCGCCACTGCAAAGCCGCGGTCGCGCAGGTCGCGTACCGTCTCGAAATATTTCTCGATCTGCTCGGCGCGCCCAGTGAAGACACAGACCGTGCCTTTGCGTCCCGCCGGCGGCGCCCAGCGCGCGAAACGTAACTCCGCGCCGTCGGGCGTCTTGATGGTCCCGGTGACGACGTCTTCCGGAACCGGATTGGCGGGAATAGAGACGAGCGTCATGGAGGGGAACCGGGCCAGGCGAATAGGGCTGGGAATCACGGGTGGGCAACGGGCAAAACGTCAAAAAGGCAATCATTCCGCCCTCTTGAACGCGATCTGGGCTTTTCCCATATCACCTTCGTGCAGGCCGCTACCAGTGTTTCGGAACCGAAGCAGAAGGCTGCACACAGACTAAGCCCGGCCCGATGGCGGGCGGGTTACCTTTAACAGTCGCTCAATGGAGGACTACTATGCGTACCTACGATCTTACTCCGTTTTATCGTTCCACCGTCGGCTTCGACCGGCTGTTTTCCCTGCTCGACCAGGCGGCTTCCGACGGCAGCCCTGGCTATCCCCCTTACAATATCGAGCGGACCGGCGAGAACACCTACCGCATCAGTGTCGCGGTATCGGGCTTCTCTCAAGGCGAGCTTTCGATCGTCGCCAAGGAGAACACGCTGACGATCAAGGGCGAGAAGACCGCCAATGAGAACGGCAAGGACAAGTCCGAAGTACTGTACCGCGGCATCGCCGCGCGCACCTTCGAGCGGGCCTTCCAGCTTGCCGATTTCGTGCAGGTGAAGAACGCCTCGCTTGAGAATGGCCTGCTCCACGTCGATCTCGTCCGCGAGATCCCCGAGGCCAAGAAACCCCGCAGCATTCCAATCGCCTCGGGCGAGAAGGCGGCCCAAGTGGTTGACGGCTCGACCGGCAAGGTTGCGGCCTGACGTGATCCAATCCTCGGCAGACAATTGCTGAACGCGAAAACGCCCCGGACAAACCGGGGCGTTTTTTTTGCGTCGCCGCGCCATTCCGGGCTTGTTTGCTTCGCTCGCGCACCGGAATGACGGCGCTATTTATTTAGAGCATGATCCGGAAAAGTGGATACCGGTTTTCCGAAAAGATCATGCTCAATCAAAGACCTAAAGCGCGATGATGATTCGACCCATCTCATCGCGCTTTAGTGGATCCAAGCGGCGCCTCACTCCAGCCCCTGCACCTTCGGCATTTCCAGGGTCGGCTGAATGGTGGGTGCCGGCTTGGCCTGAGCGACGGTGGGCGCCGCGGCGGGCGGTGGCGCGGCCGGCGCGTCAGCTGGCTTCGCCTGCACCGCGGCCGACTGCTGCATCGGCTGTGGCGCCGGCTTGACCGCCAACTCCGCCGGCTTCGCTGCGGGAACCGGCACCGTGCGGCTTGCGATGCGCGGAATGGAGGCTGGCGGCCGCGGCACGCCTCTGACATTGGTCGCCGCCGGCCACGCTCCCGCACCTACCGCATCATAAGGCCCCGGACCTGCCGCGCTATAAGGCACCGGACCCGCCGCACCATAGGGCGCGGGGCCGGACGGACCATAGCTTGACGGACCATAGGGCCCCCGACCTGGCGAACCGTAGCGCGGTGGATAATCCTCGTCATAATAGCCGCCCGTCCGGAACGCGGGCGTGAAGCGGATGATCCGGCCGTCGCGCGCGTCGATGCTCAGCCTTCCATCTTCGCCGTTGCGATCGAGGACCGCGATCACGTAGACGTAACCGCGCTGGTGCGGAATTCCGAGCGGCGAAAAGCCGTTCTCCCGAACGATCGTGTAGACCTCCAGCGGTGGCAACAACGCCGGACCGTAGCGCGTGGCTGGCGCCTGTGGCGGTACCCCCGCATAGGGCGCGGCGGGCGGCGGCATTGTCGTATAGGGGCCTTCCACATCGGACGCTGCCTGATAGCGCGCCTTCCCGAGGTCAGTCGGCGCCAGCATTTGAGCACTCGCGGCTGAGGCCGCGAGAACCAGTCCAGCCGAAACGGCCCATCCTGTGAACAGCTTCATCGCCATCGCTCCTGTAAGACCGCTATCGCCAGAGCATTTCGCGCTCTCGCTTGCCTGCGGTCCCGGGCAAACCTTCACGTCCGAATTCGGCGGTCCTTGGGCCGGATCGCGGCGGCGTTGCCTCAAATCCGCAAAGCCGCCGCCGCGCAGCAATCGAAACGGCGACTTTCACGCGCTTGTGTGATAGAGAAAAATTTGGCATGTTCGGGGCTAGGACAGTATTGCTGTCTCAATTTTCGAGACGATCCCGGCACGGGGATTGCAACGAATAGTGGGCGCTTTTCAGCCCCGAGAAGGTGCAGGCGGGGCCGTCTTCGTAGGACGCTAGCCTGAATTTATGAAAATGCGGCTCGCTTCAGGACGAGCGGTGGCCCGGTGGGTGCCGCGGAACGCCCAAGGTGCGCCAAAGACGACGGTCCGGGTCCTGGCATTCGCGTTCGCCGTGATTTCTTTTGCGAATGGTAGAACCGGAGGGGCACTAGAACATATAGGACGTAGTGCGGTTTTGGATTTGACATTCGCGATCACGGTTCGCGGGAATAGTTGAGCGGAGCGGAATGTCAAATCCACCGCATTGGTGGGATGAGAGGACGCAAAATGAGCGGTTCGGAATTCGAGCGCGAAAACATCGTGGCAGATGCACTGTCGGCGACGGCGGCCTCGAAACCGGCCGCCCCTTCGCATGAGGTGCCGGCGCGCGAGCATGACTGGCGCCCGCCGGCCGAAGGCCTCTACGATCTTTCGCTGGAGAAGGATTCCTGCGGCGTCGGCTTCATCGCCAACATCAAGGGCAAGAAGTCGCACCAGATCGTCTCGGACGCGCTCAACATCCTCTGCAACCTCGAGCATCGCGGCGCGGTCGGCGCCGATCCGCGCGCCGGTGACGGCGCCGGCATCCTGGTGCAGATTCCGCACGCCTTCTTTGTCCGCAAGGCGGCCGAGATCGGCTTCCAGCTCCCGAAGCCCGGCGAATACGCCATCGGCGCGATGTTCATGCCGAAGGAAACGGCGTGGCGCAACGTCATCAAGAGCATCATCGCCGAACAGATCAAGGCCGAGGGCCTGATGCTGCTCGGCTGGCGCGACGTGCCGACCAACAACTCCTCGCTCGGCGAAACCGTGAAGCCGACCGAGCCTACCCATATGCAGGTGTTCATCGCCCGCAATGGGGCGGCCAAGACGGACGATGAATTCGAGCGAAAGCTCTACATCCTGCGCAAGTCGATCTCGCAGGCGATCTATCAGCGCCGCGATCGCGGGCTCGCCGGCTATTATCCGGTGTCGATGTCGTGCCGCACCGTCATCTACAAGGGCATGTTCCTCGCCGACCAGCTCGGCAAGTATTATCCCGACCTTCATGAGCCGGATTTTGCGAGCGCCCTGGCACTGGTGCACCAGCGCTTTTCGACCAACACCTTCCCGACCTGGTCGCTGGCGCATCCCTACCGGATGATCGCCCATAACGGCGAGATCAACACGCTCCGCGGCAACGTCAACTGGATGGCGGCGCGGCAGGCCTCGGTGAGTTCGGACCTCTACGGCAAGGACATCAGCCGGCTGTGGCCGATCTCCTATGAGGGACAAAGCGACACCGCCTGCTTCGACAACGCGCTCGAATTTCTGGTGCAGGGCGGCTACTCGCTGCCGCACGCCGTGATGATGATGATTCCGGAAGCCTGGGCCGGCAATCCCCTGATGGATGAAGAGCGTCGCGCCTTCTACGAATATCACGCGGCCATGATGGAGCCGTGGGACGGCCCGGCTGCGATTGCCTTTACCGACGGCCGCCAGATCGGCGCGACGCTCGACCGCAACGGCCTGCGTCCGGCGCGCTATCTGGTGACCAGGGACGACCGCATCGTGATGGCGTCCGAAATGGGCGTGCTGAAGATCCCGGAGGAGCAGATCGTCACCAAGTGGCGGCTGCAGCCCGGCAAGATGCTGCTGGTCGATCTCGAACAGGGCCGCCTCATTCCCGACGACGAGATCAAGGCCCAGCTCGCCAACAGTCATCCCTATAGCGAGTGGCTCGACCGCACCCAGCTCGTGCTGGAAGAACTCCCCGATGCCCCCGCCAAGGCCATCCGCTCCAACCTGCCGCTGTTGGACCGGCAGCAGGCATTCGGCTACAGCCAGGAAGACATCAACATCCTGATGACGCCGATGGCGGCCACCGGCGAGGAAGCGGCCGGCTCGATGGGCAACGACACGCCGATTTCGGCGCTGTCGGACCGGCCGAAGCAGCTCTTCACCTATTTCAAGCAGAATTTCGCGCAGGTGACCAATCCCCCGATCGATCCGATCCGCGAGGAGCTCGTGATGAGCCTCGTTTCGATCATCGGGCCGCGGCCGAACCTGTTCGACCTGCAGGGCCTTGCCGACACCAAGCGCCTCGAAGTGCGCCAGCCGATCCTGACCGACGCGGACCTGGAGAAGATCCGCTCGATCTCCGACATCGCCGACACGCATTTCAAGTCGCGCACGCTGGACACCACCTTCCATGCCGGCTTCGGTGCATCGGGCATGGAACAGGTGCTCGACGAGCTATGCGCGCGCGCCGAAGGCGCGGTGCGCGAGGGCGTCAACATCATCATCCTGTCCGACCGCATGGTCGGCACCGACCGGATTCCGATCCCCTCGCTGCTCGCCTGCGCCGCCGTGCATCATCATTTGATCCGCACCGGCTTGCGCACCTCGGTCGGGCTGGTGATCGAATCCGGCGAGCCGCGCGAAGTGCATCATTTCGCGTGCCTTGCCGGTTATGGCGCCGAAGCGATCAATCCCTATCTCGCCTTCGAGACCATCATCGCGTTCAAGGACCGCCTGCCGGGCTCGCTCGACGATTACGAGATCGTCAAGCGCTACATCAAGTCGATCGGCAAGGGCCTGTTGAAGGTGATGTCGAAGATGGGGATTTCGACCTATCAGTCTTACTGCGGCGCGCAGATTTTCGACGCCGTCGGGCTGAAGGCGGATTTCGTCGGCAAATATTTTGTCGGCACCCACACCCGCATCGAGGGCGTGGGGTTGGCCGAGATCGCGGAAGAAACCACGCGCCGCCATGCCGACGCGTTCGGCGACGCGCTGGTCTACAAGGGCGCGCTCGATGTCGGCGGCGAGTATGCCTATCGCACCCGCGGCGAGGACCATGCCTGGACCGCGGAATCCGTCTCGACGTTGCAGCATGCCGTGCGCGGCAACTCGCTCGAGCGCTACAAGGCGTTCGCGAAAATCCTCAATGAGCAATCCGAGCGGCTATTGACCTTGCGCGGCATGTTCCGGATCAAGACCGCCGAGGACGAAAAGCGCAAGCCGGTACCGCTTTCGCAGGTCGAGCCGGCCAAGGAAATCGTCAAGCGGTTTGCCACCGGCGCGATGAGCTTCGGCTCGATCTCGCGCGAGGCGCATACCACGCTTGCGATCGCCATGAACCGGATCGGCGGCTTCAAGCCGTTGGCGAATGGCGATTCCATGCGCTCGGCGATCAAGCAGGTCGCCTCGGGGCGCTTCGGCGTGACCACGGAATACCTCGTCAACTCCGACATGATGCAGATCAAGATGGCCCAGGGCGCCAAGCCCGGCGAAGGCGGCCAACTGCCCGGCCACAAGGTCGACGCCGTGATCGCGCGGGTGCGGCATTCGACGCCCGGCGTCGGGCTGATCTCGCCGCCGCCGCACCACGATATCTATTCGATCGAGGACCTGGCGCAGCTGATCTACGACCTCAAGAACGTCAATCCGGATGGCCTGGTTTCGGTCAAGCTCGTCTCCGAGATCGGCGTCGGCACGGTAGCCGCCGGCGTTGCCAAGGCGCGCGCCGATCATGTCACCATCGCGGGCTTCGAGGGCGGCACCGGCGCCTCGCCGCTGACCTCGATCAAGCACGCCGGCTCGCCGTGGGAGATCGGACTTGCCGAAACCCACCAGACGCTGGTGCGCGAGCGGCTGCGCAGCCGCATCCTGGTTCAGGTTGACGGCGGCTTCCGGACCGGACGCGACGTCGTGATCGGCGCGCTGTTGGGGGCTGACGAATTCGGCTTTGCCACCGCGCCCTTGATCGCGGCCGGTTGCATCATGATGCGCAAGTGCCATCTCAACACCTGCCCGGTTGGGGTCGCCACCCAGGATCCGGTGCTGCGCAAGCGCTTCACCGGGCAGCCCGAGCACGTCATCAATTATTTCTTCTTCGTCGCCGAGGAAGTACGCGAGATCATGGCGAGCCTCGGCTACCGCACCTTCAACGAGATGATCGGCCAGACCCAGATGCTCGACCAGTCGACCCTGGTGGCGCATTGGAAGGCCAAGGGGCTCGACTTCTCAAAGCTGTTCGTCCGCCAGAAGGAACTCGCTGGCCAGAAGATCTATCGTGCCGAGCCGCAGAACCATCATCTGGAAGCAGTCCTGGACCGCAAGCTGATCGAGAAGGCGCAAGCAGCGCTCGATCGTGGCGCTCCGGTCAAGATCGACGTCGAGATCAACAACACCGACCGTTCCGCCGGCGCGATGCTGTCGGGCGCGGTGGCGAAGATTTACGGCCACGCCGGGCTCCCTCACGATACCATTCAGGTCAACCTCAAGGGCACTGCAGGCCAGGCGTTCGGCGCGTGGCTGGCGCGCGGCATCACCTTCGATCTCGAAGGCGAAGGCAACGACTATGTCGGCAAGGGCCTTTCCGGCGGCCGCATCATCGTCAAGCCGCCGCACAATTCCGGCATCGTGCCGGAAGAGTCGATCATCGTCGGCAATACCGTGATGTACGGCGCGATCGAGGGCGAATGCTATTTCCGCGGCATCGCCGGCGAGCGCTTCGCGGTGCGCAACTCGGGTGCGATCGCGGTTGTCGAGGGCGCCGGGGATCATTGCTGCGAATACATGACCGGCGGCATCGTGGTGGTGCTCGGCAAGACCGGACGCAATTTCGCGGCCGGCATGTCGGGCGGTATCGCCTATGTGCTGGACGAGGCCGGCGACTTCGAAAGGCTGTGCAACCTGTCCATGGTCGAGCTCGCACCCGTACTGTCGGAAGAGATGATCAACGAGAGCGCCTATCATGCCACGGGCGATCTCGAAGCGCATGGCCAGGTGGATGTGTTCCAGAACCTGCTCGACTCCGACGTGGAGCGGCTGCACATCCTGATCACACGCCACGCCAAATTGACCGGCTCCAGGCGCGCCGCCGACATTCTCGCGAACTGGAAGAGCTACGTGCTGAAATTCCGCAAGGTGATGCCGGTGGAATACCGCCGTGCGCTGAAGGAATTGAAGGCGAATGCGGACGCCGAACCGAAAATCGCGATCGGGGCGTAGTTTCACCACGCGTCATTCCGGGGCGCGCCAAGCGCGAACCCGGAATCTCGCAAAGCAATATCGAGATTCCGGGTCTGCGCCCGAAGGCGCATCCCGGACTGACAAGAGTGCAGGGGCTTCAGGTTTAATGGGCAAGGTTACAGGTTTTCTGGAAATCGAGCGGCACGATCGCAAGTACGCGCCGGTTGCCGAGCGCGTAAAGCACTTTCAGGAATTCGTCATTCCGCTGACGGAGAAGGAAACGCGCGACCAGGCCGCGCGCTGCATGAACTGCGGCATTCCTTATTGCCATGGCACCGGCTCGGTGGCGCCGGGCACGCCGGGCTGCCCGGTCAACAACCAGATCCCCGATTTCAACGACCTGGTTTATCAGGGCAATTGGGAAGAAGCCTCGCGCAACCTGCACTCGACCAATAATTTCCCGGAATTCACCGGACGGATTTGCCCGGCGCCATGCGAAGCATCCTGCACGCTCAACATCGACGACAATCCGGTCACCATCAAGACCATCGAATGCGCGATCGTCGATCGCGCCTGGGAAAACGGCTGGGTCAAGCCGGAGATCGCGCCGGTCAAGACCGGCAAGAGGGTCGCGGTGATCGGCTCGGGCCCGGCCGGCATGGCCTGCGCGCAGCAGCTCGCGCGCGCCGGCCACGACGTGCATCTGTTCGAGAAATACGCCAAGGCCGGCGGCCTGCTGCGTTACGGCATTCCCGACTTCAAGATGGAAAAGCTCGTCATCGACCGCCGCGTGGCGCAGATGGAAGCCGAGGGCGTCACCTTCCATTACGGCGCCCATGTCGGCGGCTCTTCGCCAGCAAACGGTCAAGTCGCGATCGATCCGCGCGAGATGCTCAACCAATATGATGCGCTGGCCTTGACCGGCGGCGCCGAAGCGCCGCGCGACCTCGTGATCCCCGGCCGCGATCTCGACGGCATCCACTTCGCAATGGACTTCCTGCCGCAACAGAACCGCCGCGTCTCCAGCGAGCCGCTTGGCAACGTTTCCGAGATTCTCGCGACCGGCAAGCATGTGGTCGTGATCGGCGGCGGCGACACCGGCTCGGACTGCATCGGCACCTCGTTCCGGCAAGGCGCCAAATCGGTGACCCAGCTCGAGATCATGCCGGCGCCGCCGGAGCGGGAGAACAAGGGCGTGAGCTGGCCGAACTGGCCCTTGAAGATGCGCACGTCCTCGAGCCAGGCCGAAGGCGCCAAGCGCGAATACGCGGTGCTGACGCAGAAATTCTCGGGCGACAACGGCAAGGTCGCAAAACTGCATTGCGTGCAGGTCGACGACAAGTTCAAGCCTCTCGCCGGCACCGAGTTCGAGCTGGAAGCCCAGCTCGTGCTGCTGGCGATGGGCTTTGTCCATCCGGTGCATGAGGGCTTGCTCAAGTCGCTTGGCGTCGATCTCGACCAGCGCGGCAACGTGCGGGCCAACATGTCCGACTATCAGACCTCGCGGCCGAACGTGTTCTCCGCCGGCGACATGCGCCGCGGCCAGTCGCTCGTCGTATGGGCGATCCGCGAGGGCCGCCTCTGCGCGCGGGCCATCGATCAGTTTCTGATGGGGAAGACGGATTTGCCGCGGTGATTCGTAGGGTGGGCAAAGCGAAGCGTGCCCACCATCGCTGACCACTTATTCGCTCGG
>Ga0209473_1000935_pt1 | contig 16655 bp, 15 predicted proteins | sample GraSoiAngelo_133_FD_185890 | JGI IMG/M metagenome (GOLD analysis project Ga0209473, IMG submission 185890) | Grasslands soil microbial communities from the Angelo Coastal Reserve, California, USA - 14_0929_05_20cm (SPAdes) (version 2) | ecosystem: Environmental > Terrestrial > Soil > Grasslands ...
GGGGCTTGACCGGGCGAGGAGCTGCTCGAAGGTCACGCCGCTGTGGAACTCGGCCAGGTAGCGCGTCAATGACGGCTTGACGTCATGATTCTGCACGGGATCCGTCGTGAGCTCGATCAGGCGCTTGAGCTCCGGGAGCTCGCCTTCGACGAGCTCGACTCCGGCGGCCTTGAGTCTCGCGAGGGCAGCGTCCGTCACCCGCTCGGTCTCGACGTCCAGCCCGGAGAACCAGAAGGACCGAATGACTCCGAGGCGTACACCCTTCAGAAGCTTCGTAGATGCAGTCGCTGCACCACCGCTGAGCGCGGCGTCGAACAGCAGCAGATCGGCGACCGACCGCGCGTGTGGCCCGACCTGGTCGAAGAGCGGCGAAATCGGCGCACAGGCGTGCGTCGGGTACCGGCCGGTGGTGGGGCGAAAGCCCGCGAGCCCGCAGAGGGCCGCGGGCACCCGGATCGATCCTTCCGTGTCCTCGGCAACACCGAGCGGCGCCATGTGGTAGGCGATCGCTGCGGCCGTGCCACCGCTGCTGCCTCCGGGTATGCGCGTCGGGTCGTAGGGATTGTGGATTGCGCCGAAGGCGTGGTTGTTGCTCGTGTAGCCGTAGGAGAGCTCATGCAGATTGGTCTTGCCGAGCACGATGGCGCCCGCTTCGCGCAACGCCCGTACCAGGGGCGCATCCTCGCTCGGCTGGAAGTTCCTGAGCGCCGGTGTTCCCGCAGTGGTCGGGAGGTCCTTCGTATTGACGCTGTCCTTGATCGGGATCGGCAGGCCGTGCAGGGGGCCGAGCGTGGCGCCGACGCTGCGCTTGTGATCGCAGGCGCGCGCGGCCTCCAGCACGCGGTCCGGCCGCAGCGTAATGAAGGCGTTGAGGCTCGCACCCCGTTTACACTGGGCGAGTAGCGCACTCGCATAACTCTCGGCGCTGATCTCGCCGCGCCTGAGTGCGCGCGCCGCCTGAGTCGCCGTGAGTGCGAGCAGGGTCTCTTTCAGCGGCGCGGCGTGGGCCTGCCCCGGTGCACCTGATCCGCTGAGGGCCACCGCCGCGGCCGTCTGAGCTACGAACTGACGGCGAGTCATGTTGTTGTCGTTTGTCATGCGATGCGCTCTGCGGGGCGATGCGCCGGGGTGCTTACGACCCCGGCTCGGCCGATCGACGCAGCGAGTCTCGACGGAATCGAGGCGGCTTGCAATTCCCGCTCGGATTTCACAGCGGGCCTCGAGGTGTGCCAGCATTCGGGCACCTCGATGCCGGCGCTAAGGCGTACTCGCATGATCATCGGCTCCTCTTTCCGCGTACACTGCGCGCACGGCGCACCTCGCTAGTGGCCGCGGGACTTGAGGAAGCCCGGTCGGCTGCGAGTGCGCGCCCCTGGCATTTCCCACGCGGCGCACAACTGGTCATCGGGTTCGAGTTCTGCGAGCGCGTCGGCTTCTATTCGATGGTCTCGTTGCTGGCTCTGTTTCTCTCGGCCAGCCGCGCGGCGGGCGGGTTCGCCTGGGAGGACAAGCCGGCGCTGACCCTCTTGGGAATCTTCAGCGGCCTGATGTATGCGCTGCCGGTGGTGGGCGGCTGGATTGCCGACCGCTTGCTCGGCCATCGCCGGGCGCTCACCGTCGGGGGCACGCTCATGTTCGGTGCCTACCTGCTCCTGACGGCGGTGGTCTTCATGACGCGTGTGAGTCCGGTTGAGGCTCCGATGGGGCTCTGGAGCATCCCGGATGGCCTGCCCACCGCCCTGCGCAGCGCGTACGTGTCGGTTTCGGCGGGCTTCTGGATTTCGATCATCGCACTGGTCGCGGGTAACTCGCTGATCAAGTCGACCCTGGTGGTCGCTCTCGGGGATACGTTCTCGGGAGCGGACACGCGTCGGGAACCCGCGTATGCCTACTACTACGCGGGTATCAATCTGGGCGGCCTCGTGGCGGGAGTGGCCGCCGGTTCCGTGGCGGCCGCCAATGGATGGGCACCGGCGTTCGGGGTGTCCGCGATCGCCATGGGGATCGCGCTCGTGGCCTATCTGACCTTCGGTCACCGGTACCTGAATCCGCGCGCGGCGAGTGTGCAGGGCAAGTCTGCGGCAGGGGCGCCGGCGGACACCGCCGGGTCCGGAGTGCGTCTCTTCATCCTCGCGGTATTCGCTTTGCTGCTTCTGGTCTACTCGATCGGCTCATTTCAGCTCTGGGGAACGATGTCGCTCTTTCTCGAGCGCAGCGTCAACCGACACGTGAACGCTTTTGAAATTCCAACCCAGTGGTTCACGTCGATCGAATCGGCGGCTTTGATACTGGCCGCACCGGTCTTCGCCGCCTTGTGGGGAGCGCTGGCGCGGCGCCGCCGGGAGCCCGATAACCTGGTCAAGTACGCCCTGGCGTTGTTCCTTGGTGCGGCGGGGCTGCTGCTCTTCGCCATCGCCGCCTGGCCGCACGCCGGAGCAACAAAATCCGGTTGGTTTCTGCCGGCGCTCGGCATCTGGATCCAGGCCACGGGCGAAGTGGCGGCCTGGACCGTCACCTATGGACTCGTGTATCGACTCGCGCCGCAGCGTATCGTCTCCGCAGTGATGGGCGCCTTCTATGCCATGACCTTGGGTCTGGGAGGTTATCTCGCCGGGCAGGTCGGTACCTTCGCGGAGTCCTTGGGGCAGGGCCGCTACTTCCTCGTGCTGGGCGTCGCGACCGCGGCGGCGGGGTTGGTGGCGCTCCTGGTCCGTCCGGGATTGCGAGCGCTTGCGGCGACCAGGTCCATCGACCTGTATTCACGAACAGCATGAACGGGAGGTTGAGTTTCGCCGCACTGGCGGCCATCGCCAGCGGGGCGCTCGGCGCGGCAAGTCCCCCTCAGTTGACCGTGATGCCCGAGTCGGGGTTGATCGATGCGCCCTTCCACGTTGAGCTGCGCAACGTATTGCCCGGCGCGCGCGTCACGCTCAGCGCCTCGCGGCCCGATGCGCGCGGGCGCACCTGGACGGCGGTCGGCGAGTACATCGCCGACGCCGGTGGCACCGTAGACGTCGATCTCGCGCCTTCGCTCGGCGGCAGTTACGAGGGAGTAAGCCCGCACGGCCTCTGGTGCTCGGCGTTGCCGGTGGCGCCCGACAAACTGACTGCGTACATCGCCGGGCTGCCGAGTCATCCCGAGATGGGAACGGCCCCTGAGCTCGAGGTGACAGGCGAGTATCGCGTGGCGCTCGGCGCCAGCATCGACGGCAAGCCGGTCGCATCGGCGACTGCAGTCCGGAGCTTCGGGCCGCCCGCCGCGGCGCAGGAGGTCACCGCTCCCGGAGGCGTTCGCGCCGTGCTCTATTCTCCGCCTGCCGGTGTTGCTGCTCGGGTGCCGGTGGTTGTGCTCGCGGGCTCGGGCGGTGGGTTGCCGCGTGCGCAGGCAGCGCTCCTCGCCGCTCACGGGCATGCCGCCCTGGCGCAGGGACTCTTCGCGTACCAGGACCTGCCGTCGACGCTGCGCGCCATACCTCTGGAGAGCATTCGCGCCGGGGCGCACTGGCTGGAGCAACACACGGGCGCGAAGCGCGTGGCCGTCATGGGCACCTCGCGCGGATCGGAAGGCGCCGGTCTCGCGGCCAGTTATTTTCCCCAGGACTTCGCCGCCGCCGTCCTCTACGTCCCTTCGCACCTCAGCAACGGTGCCTTCGCGCCTGGTGTGACGCAGCTCGAGGCGGCGTGGACCCTCGGCGGCAAGCCGTTGGCGGCCGACCAGGGCGAGACGGACTCCAACAACGCCGCCGACGCCATGCACGCGCTCGAGCCGCCGGGCTTCATCGGGACACCGTACTACCTGAAGACCTGGAGCGATCCCAAGGTTGCCGCCGCGGTGGGTATCCCGTTTGAGAGGATGAGGGGCCCGGTGCTGGCGATCGGCGCGGGTGCCGATCAGATGTGGCCATCGTTCATCGGTGCCGAGCGGATTCGCGAGCGTCTCGCCGCTCATGGCAGGCCGGAAGCCGCCGAGGTGCACGTGTATCCCGGTGCCGGGCACATGATCACCCGAGTCGGCTACGGTGGACCCCTCTCGTCGTTCGTGTTTCATCCGGTAGCCAAGGACTTCGAGGCGACGGGCGGTTTGCCGAACGCCAACTGCGAAGGCTCCTACGACGCGTGGGACCACGTGCTCACGTTCCTGTCCCGAATCAAGGACCACTAGTCGCCGAAGCCGGAATCCACATCTGGGTGCGACGCAATCGTAGCCGCTTCCCCGCCGATTTTCTCTTCGAGCTCAGCGCCGAGGAGTTCGCTAACTTGAAGTCGCATTTTGCGACATCAAGTTGGGGCGGCCGCCGCAAGCTCCCCTGGGCCTTCACCGAGCACGGCGCCATCCAGGCCGCCAATGTTCTGAACTCGCCCCGCGCGATCGCGATGGGAATCTATGTGGTGCGTGCGTTCGTGCAACTACGCGAAGTTCTCGCCTCGAACAAGGATCTTGCGCGCAAGCTCGCGGCGCTGGAGCGCTCGCTCGTGGCGCTGGACCTCAAGACGCGGAGCCAGTTCAAGGAGGTGTACGAAGCCATCCGTGCCCTGATGAACCCGCCGCCACCCAAGCGCCGCAGCATCGGCTTCACCGCCGATCTCGGAGAGAACCGCTAATGGATCAGCGTGGACACGGCTTGTCGGTTGTGCGGCTACGCGGCGAAGACGATCGGGTGTTTGACCACGGTGCTCAGCACCTGAATCTCGCGCCCTTCGGTGCGGTGCGGGATCCGTTGCTTCCTCAAGTACGCTGCGCAGCGATCAAGATCTTCCACTTGGAAGGCGAGGCCCGCCAGGTGCGGCGACGCCTCGGCGCCGGAAGTGGATGGCACACGGAAGCGGCTGCGGTAGGTGTCCGCGGACAGATACTCTATATTCGGCTCTTCCCCCCCGCCCGATCCGAGCAGCACCTTGAGGCTCCGCTCGGCGCTCGAGCCGCTCGGCCCGACCGCGTACAGCGCCTTGAGGCGAAACGCCCCGTTGGGGTGCACGACCCGGTCGTGCGGCCACACGAGCTCCGGGGTCAGGTGCTGGCAGAAGAAAAAATACACATCCGCCGGCGCCGCCGGGGCGATCGGTGCAATCGTGAAGCGCGCGGTATGCCACTGCCCGTCGACCCGGACCGGGCGCGTCACCGCTTCGGTCGCGCCCGCCGAAGCGCCGAGACGCGCGGCCGCGGCGGCATCGCGCGCGGCGTCATCTGTCCGCAGCGCACACCCCACGAGAGTGGTGGCCTTGCCGAGCAGCGCGCTGGCGGGCCCGGGCTCATCGATCGCGAGCAGCTCCCAGTAGCAGCGTCCGAAGAACATGAGGTGGTTCGAGGTACCCCGCCCGGGATGCTCGCCGCGCTCGGTGAGCTCAAAGCCCATGTCGGCAAGCGCCGCGCGTGCGACTTCGCGATCGGTGGTCACGGTGAACAGATGGTCGATCGGGAAGGCCATGGTCGATGCCCGGCTGCGAGTGTCGCCCGCGGCTACTCGTGCTTCCAGTCGCGGGGCAGGCGCCCGTAGTAGCGCTTGAACGCGCAGCTGAAGTTGGCGGGATAGTCGTAGCCCACGCGGTAGGCGATCTCGGCTACGGACAGCTCCGCTTCGACGAGCATCTGCGCCGCGACTTCCATGCGCCGCTGCAGCACGTACTCGTAGATCGTCACGTTGAGGAGCTGCTTGAAGGCCGCCTTGAGCTTGGTCTGGTTCATCCCGACCATGCGCGCAAGTTGCGGAATGGTGGGCGGGGAGGCGTAGTGCAGCGACAGGTAGTCGCGGGCCTCCTGCACGCGCCGCCGATCGCGCGAAAGAAGACTCCGTCCGCATGACTGCGCGCTGCCGCCGGCGGACAGGTCGGTCACGATCTGGCAGACCATTTCCATGGCCAGCGCCTCGAGGTACGCCGCGCGTACCGTCGACAGGACGCTGTAGCGGGAGGCGTGGATCCACTGGGCCGCGCGGAACAGTTCCGGCGTCAGGCTGACGCGGTTGCTGACTCCCGCCGCAAGCCCGGGACCCGCGAGGGCGCGCAGCGGATCGGGCGCCTCCCCGAGCGAGAGGCCCAGGCGCTCGCTGAGCAGTTCCGGTCCACAATGCAGGACCACCAGCGTGGTCGGCACCTGGCCGGCGATCTTGTAGCCGCCGCCGCGCGCGCCGGCGCACACGTGCAGCTGCGCCTGGGGACTCGCGAGCAGAGTGCTCCCGTCGCGACTCAGCAGCCGGCCCGCGAGCAGCACGCGTATCTTGAAGAACGACCCGCCCTCGACCGAGATCCATCGGTCTCTGCGATAGACCGCCTCGGTAATGGAGAGCGACAGGTGATCGGACAGCCTGAAGTAGTCCCACCAGCCGTCACCGTCCTGCGGCGCGACGTACTCGCGCACACCGGCGCGGCGGTTGGCGGGGGTCCTAAGGGGTGCGGCCTGCGTTTCGTCGCGGGATAGTTCGGCGCTGCTGATCAGCGCCTCGATGGCGGTGCCGTAGTCGAGCCACGACAGCCCCGCGATGGGCCGGTCCGCGACGATCAGATCCGCAAAACTGCCGCGCTGCCCGGTTCGCGCGTGAGCCGAACCGGGCCCTACGAAGTGGGGCGTTTCGCGGCATCCGACCACTTCCTTCCGACTCTACGGCAAAGCCCTCCTCAAGCCAATAGCGTCGCGACGTCCGCTTGCGGTATCCATCGGTCGCACGCCAACATTTCCTCGCGCGGATCTGCGCTAACCTGAACGGAATGAGAGCGGTCCTCACAGTCGGGCATGGCGCGCGGGATCGCCTGCAACTGGACGAGAACTTCCCCGATCCGCAGGCGGCGCGCGACGAGGTGGTAGTGCGCGTTGCCGCCACGGCGGTGAACTATCACGACATTTTCACGCGCCGTGGCATGCCGGGGATCAGAATCCCGCTGCCGGTCATCGTGGGGTCCGACATCGCCGGGGAAGTCGTGGCGGTCGGTGCCGACGCGCACGCCTGGAAGCCCGGTGACCGGGTGCTGGTCGACCCGGTGTTCCGGGATGGCAAGCGCACCGGGATGATCGGAGAAACGACCCACGGCGGCCGGGCCGAGCTCATCGCGGTGCCCGCCGCCCAGCTCATCGCCGTGCCTCGGGAAGTATCGCTCGAGGATGCCGCCAGCCTGCCGCTCGCCTACGGCACGGCGTACCGCATGCTGGTGACCCAAGGCCAGCTGGTCCGCGGCGAGAAGATCCTGATCCTGGGCGCCAGCGGCGGCGTCGGCGTCGCGTGCGTGCAGATCGCGAAGCTCCTCGGAGCGGAAATTCTGGCCGGCACCAGCTCGAGCGCCAAGCTGCGTGCGCTCGCGGCGCTCGGTGCCGATTACGTCGTCGACTACTCGAAGGAAGGGGTGGTCGAGGCGGTAAAGCGCATCTACGGCAAGCCGCGCGTCACGGGCGGAGGCGGGGTGGACGTGGCCGTCAATTTCACCGGCGGCGACACCTGGCGCGACACGCAGCGCACCGTGAGGCACGGCGGGCGCATTCTGACCTGCGGGGCGACCGCCGGGTTCGAGGTGGTCACGGACGCGCGCTATCTTTGGACCTTCGAGCACCGCTACATCGGCTCGAATGGCTGGTCGGTGGCGGATCTCGAATCGCTCCTCGGCCTGATTCGCGACGGGCGCCTCGAGCCCGTGATCGACCGCGTGCTGCCGCTCGCTGAGGCGGCGGAAGGCGAGCGGCTGCTCGAGGAGCGCGAGGTGATCGGCAAGGTGCTGCTGAAGCCATGACGGCTCGCACCCTGCCTTTCCCTGCGAGCGGCAATCTCGGGGATCTGATCCGCCCAGACGTTCCACGCGAGAGCCTCGCGGTGATCGACGTCTCCGCGTCGGGCCGGCGCTGGAGCTGCGCGAAGCTGAATGCAGCGGCCGAAGGATTCGCGGCCTCGCTGGTGCGGGCGCCGCTGGCCACCGACGCGCGCGTCGCGATCCTGGCCGAGAACTGCGCCGAGTACCTCATCGCGTACATGGGCACGATGCGCGCGGGCTGTGTCAGCGTGCCGGTGAATCACCGCCTGCCGCCGGACACGGTGCGCTACATCCTCGCCGACTGCAGGGCAGAGCTGTGCGTCGTGGATGCGGCCCGCGAGGCGCTCATTCCGCCGGCGCTGGCGCGCATCGTGATGCGCTCCTCGGGCGCGGCGGCGCTCGAGGCGCGCGGGCCTGCAGCCGTGCCGCTCGAGCGGCGCACGCCGCCACCGACCGGCGAGATCCTCTACACCTCGGGGTCGACCGGCCGGCCGAAGGGCGTGGTGCTGTCACACGCCGGGCAGCTGTGGGCGCTCGGCGTGCATGTCGGCGCGACCCCCATGGCGGGCGAGCGCTCGCTCATCGTCGCGCCGCTCTATCACATGAACGCGCTCTTCAATGTCTCCGTGTGCCTGCTCAACGCCATCGAAGTCGTGCTCATGCCGCGCTTTGATGCGGCCGCGTACCTGAAGGCTGCGGCCGAGTACCGCTGCACGCTCCTGAGCGGCATCCCGACCATGTTTGCGCTCATGGCCCGCCAGCGCGAGCTGCTCGCAACGCTCGACTTGAGCTCGGTGAAGGCCGTGACCATCGGCTCGGCGCCGCTCACCGAGGCGCTGGTAGCGCGCGTGCAGGAGATGTTTCCGCAGGCGGCGATCAGCAACGGCTACGGCACGACCGAGGCGGGACCCTCGATCTTCGAGGATCATCCCCAAGGGTTGCCGCGGCCGCTCCTGTCGCTCGGCTATCCGCTGCCGGATGTCGAAGTGCGACTGGTTGGCGGAACGGGCGACGAAGGGGTGCTCGAGGTGCGCTGCCCGGCGATGTTCACCGAGTACCTGAACCTGCCTCAAGTGACCGGTGCCAAGCTGCGCGACGGCTGGTACGACACCGGGGACGTGATGCGTCGCGATACCGAAGGCTTCTACTACTTCACGGGCCGGGCCGACGACATGTTCGTGTGCGGCGGCGAGAACGTCTATCCCCTCGAGATCGAGAAGATGCTCGAGCGTCACCCCGCGGTGCTGCAGGCGGCCGTCGTGTCGGTGCCCGATGAGATCAAGGGCGAGATCCCGATCGCGTTCGTGGTGCTGAGGGACCGCAGCCTGCCGATCGAGGAGCTGAAACGTTTTGCGCTCGAGTCGGGACCGGCCTACAGTCATCCGCGCGCGTTCGTCGTAGTGGACGAGTTGCCCGTGGCTACCACGCACAAGCTGGACAAGCGCCCGCTGAAGGCGCAGGCGCTCGAGGCCGCCAAGGCACTCAAGCGCTGACGCGGCTAGCCTTCCTTGGTGCCGTAGGTACCGCGGCCGACGGCGATCAAGCGACCCTGATCATCCAGCACGTCGATATCGACGACGCCTACGGTCCTGCCCGCCTTCCGGACGCGGGCCTGCGCGCGCAGCCGGGTGTCGGAGGCGGGACGCAGATAGTCGATACGGATATTGATGGTGGGCACGCCGTAGCCGAGCATTGCCCACAGCGCGTAGTCGCCGGCGATGTCGATGAGGCTCGCGATCGCACCTCCGTGGTACTGGCGCGAGCCGGGCGAGCGCTCCACGGACGCCGTGTAGCCCATCACGATTTCCACCTCGCCGGTCGTGCGCTCGAGACGGGTGCAGGACAGATCGAAGAGTTGCTGGAAGGGCGACTCCTTGAGGAGCTCCGTCAAGGTCGATTCTTCGCTCACCCGCGTCTCCCGTAGCGCGTCTTCCGTAGCACGGCTGCGCTCGACTGAATCTAGCGCCTTCATAACCGGATCGCTACGGCGCATAGCGCATCGCTACTGGATTATGGCGCGTGCGGACCAAGCTGCCCTGGAACCGCAGCGTTGGCGAATCCCGCGTCTGCAAGCATGCTTTTCGCGTCGACTCGCATGCTGGGGCCAAGGGCCGAAGTCCCTAAGATGTCAGTGGGTCTGGGCAGGCGCCGTGCGGATTCCGCCGGGACGCACGCGTCAGGGGGGTGTGTATGGGTACGCAGCGATCTGTTCCGTTGAGCTCGATCGCGCTCGCGCTCCTGGTCGCGTCACTCGCCGCACAGCCGGCCGCGGCACAATCGACGGCGACGGGCACCGGCAGATCGGGGAGCGATGCGCTCGAGGAAGTCCTGGTCACCGCGACCAAGCGCACCGAATCCGTTCAGGACGTGCCACTGAGCATTACCGCGCTCTCGGCCATCCAACTGGAGTCCAAGGGCGTCGAGCAATTCTTTGACTACGGAACCGCCATACCGAATCTGTCGTTCGGCATTGGCGCATCCGACGGCAATCTCTCCGGCCGGGGAATTGCGCTACGGGGTATCGAGGGCTCGAACACCACCGGCTTCTACATCGACGATACCCCGGTGCTCGAGACGCTCGACCCGCACATCGTCGACATTGCGCGCATCGAAGTGCTGCGGGGTCCCCAGGGCACTCTCTATGGCGCGGAGTCGATGGGCGGCACGGTGCGCCTCATCACCGGGCAGCCGAGCTTCAAGGGGCTCGATGGCGAGGTGCACGTCCTTGGCTCGGACACCGACCATGGCTCCTTCAATCAGCTCGTGGAAGGGGTCGTCAACGTTCCGCTCGTGCCGGACACGCTCGCGCTCCGCGCCAGCGCGTTCTATGAGTTCGACGACGGCTACTTCGACAAGGGCCTGGGTCCGGAAGGCGCGCCACCCACCGCCACCCTCACGCACCTCGGCAGCATGAAGTACTACGGGGGGCAGATCGCACTGCGCTTCGAGCCAGTGAGCGGACTCGCCGTTACCCCGCGGATCATGTATCAGAGGACCAACCAGGACGGTTCCCCTTATGCCTACGATACTGCAACCAACCTCATGCAGCGCGAGGTGTTCAATCTCAGCCCGGGGGGCACGGACAAGTGGTACCTGGCGAGCCTCACCATCAACTACACCGCCCCGTTCGGGGGCTTCGTATCCTCGACCGGCTACTTCGATCGCAAGACCTTAGAGCTCGAGGATGATACCGACGTGACACAGTTCTTCCTCAGCTCGCCGACCACCACGCCGCCGCCGATAGCGAGCCCGATCACGCGCGAACAGGACCTGCGTCGCTTCGCGCAGGAAGTCCGCTTTTCCTCGACCTTCCAGGGGCCAGTGCAGTTGCTGGTCGGTGGCTTCTACTCCGACAGCACGCGGCCGCGCGACTACGAGTGGACCGCGCCCGGGGCGTCCCCGGCTTTCGCGTCGAGCGATCTGCTGCTCAGTTTCATCGATTCGCGCAACGCCAAGGAGTACGCGCTGTTCGGCGATGTCTCCTACCAGGCGCTGCCGACCCTCAAGGCCACCGTAGGCATGCGCTGGTTCCGCGACACGGCGACCTTCCACCAGGTGACGGACGGCTTTTTCTTCGGCGGCGCGCAGAGCATCTATGACGCACCCGGGAGCAGTGAAAGCGGCTTCACGCCGAAGTACCTGCTTGAATACAAGGTCCTCCCGGATGTGCTGCTCTACGCCGGCGCGGCCAAGGGCTTCCGCGAGGGAGGCAACAACATCGCACTGCCTCCAGGCCCGCCGCCGGCCGGGTGCGACAAGGATCTCGCCAACCTCGGCGTCACTGCGGCCAGCATCGCCGCCTTCAAGTCCGACAACCTCTGGAACTACGAGGCCGGGTTCAAGTCGAGCTTCGCGGACCGGCGCTTCACGCTCAACGGCGCGGCATTCTCAATCGATTGGGACAAGATCCAGCAGGCGGTTCACCTCCCGTTGTGCGGGTACGGTTACACGGGCAACGCGGGTCGCGCGCGCAGCACGGGCTTCGAGCTCGAATTCAACGGGCGACCCTTGCCCGAGCTGACGCTCGGCCTCGGCGTCGGCTACACGGATGCACACATCACCGAGCAGGGGCCGGGCACTCCGCAGCGGGCCGGCAGCCCCGTCTATCAGGTTCCCGACCTCACGATCGCGAGCAATCTCCAGTATGAGCGGACTCTCACCGCGGGCTGGGCCGGCTTCGCACGCGTCGACTACGCCCACATCGGGTCGAGCTACTCGGCGAACAACGACGTGCAGAGCCCGCGCTACCGCCCCGGATACAGCCTCGCAGATCTGCGGATCGGGGGCCACAACGAGCGCTACGAGGTGGCGATCTTCGTCAAGAATCTCACCAATGAGCGCGGCAACCTGGGTGACGCCATCCTCATCGGTTCGGAAGAGCCCGGTCATCCACGGTTTGTGATCAGTACTCCGCGGACCGCTGGCATCGAGGCCCGGATGCGCTTCAAGTAGCCGACGGCGGGAGCTGTCGCGGAGCCGTCTCATGCGAAAACGGAAGCCGAGAGCTGACACTGGCACGCGGCGCCCTTCGCTGCGTCGTTTCTGCGGCGTACCCGACGGGCGGCTCATCCTTGCCGTCGTTGTGTTCGCCACCTCCCTCGCGGGCGCCCGTGCCGGCGCTGGCGGGCCGGCAGCACAACCCGCACAGGCCTTCACCAACGCGGTGCTCATCGACGGCACCGGTGCCCCCGCCGTCGAGCACGCGACCGTCGTCATACGCGGCGCCACTATCGAAGCCGCAGGTCCCGCGGGCCAGGTGAAGATCCCCTCTGGCGCCGCGGTCACCGATCTGCACGGCAAGGTGCTGATGCCCGGGCTTGCCGACATGCACGTGCACCTCCTGGGTGGCTGGGATGGGCACGCGGTCGACATGCTCGGCTATCGGCGCTACATGAACGCCCTGCTGTACGCCGGCGTCACGACAGTGCTCGACACGGGCAACGTGCAACCCTATATCGTGCAGCTGCGCGCCGAGACCGCCGCCGGCCGGCTGCTCGGGCCGCACATCTACTGCGTCGGCGGAATCGTCGACGGCGCGGATCCCGTCTGGCCGCCGATCTCGTACGCGGTCGCCTCAGTGGGGCAGGTCGCCCCGGTCGTAAAGGGTCTGAAGCGGGACAACGTCGATTTGATCAAGGGCTACGTCGGACTGTCGCACGCGGTGCTCGAGCGCCTCGTCGAAGAGGGACGCAAGGTATCGCTCAGGGTCATCGTCGATCAGTGGCAGCGCAACGGCTCGCCCGATCTGGTGGAGGATGGCATTTACGGTTTTGCGCATCTGCCGACCCGGCTGTTGTCGCCGGACACCGTGCGATTCATGCGGGAGCACAACACGGTATTCATCTCGACGCTCATCGTGCACGAGAGTCAGACCCGCAACCGACTGCGGGATCTCACGTTCCTCGATGATCCGCTGGTGCGCGATACCAGCCCGCCGTCGTTCCTCGAAGGGCTCCGTGCTGAAGCCGCGCGTAAGCTCGGTTCCGATGAGGCTGCCCACGCCGAGCGGTGGGAGAAGCTGCAGCAGAACGCCATGGCCAACGCCAAGGCGCTGTTCCGTGCCGGCGTGCTGCTGGCCGCGGGAACCGATGCGCCGTACCCCGGCGACATGCAGGGCGAGGGCCTGCATCATGAGCTCGAGCTGCTCGTGGCGGCCGGTCTCACGCCGCTCGAGGCGATCACGGTGGCTACCCGCAACGCCGCCCGCCTCATCGGCGCCGGCGACTGGGGCACGATCGAAGCCGGCAAAGCTGCCACGTTGATCGTCGTCGACGGCCGGCCGGACCGCAACATCTCGGATACACGTAAAGTGGTCGAGGTCATGCTGCGCGGCCGAAAGATCGACCGCGAGTCGCTGAAACTGGTGCACCAGAACGACCCGGGATACGAGCCCGTGTCTCCCACGGACTTCTGACCGACTGTGATGAAGAGCATGCCCGCGCGCCGGCCTCTCGCCCTCGCCGTTGCCCTCCTGTGGCTTGCGGTCCTGGGCGGGCTTGATGTCGCGCGCCCTGCGTTGCCGCAGACTCAAGTCTCCGCGGTCGACTACGAGCATGTAGCCGACCTGATCGTGAACCGCTCCTGGAAGCTCGCCCCCGGTGAGCGGGTCGTTCTGTTCTCCGACGCCAGGCGCGACCCTGGCATCGCAGCACCACTGCGTGAGGCGATCAAGAAGGCCGGTGGGGTGATCGAGGAGATCGCGGCCCCGGACTCGCGTGCGGATGCCGGACTCACGTCGCTCCAGCGCGCCGATCGATTCGAGCAGTGGAAGTCTCTGTTCCAGCGTTCGCAGGCGGCCATCTGGCTCCCGTCCGACCTGAGCGCGGTGGGGGACGAGCCGTTCGAGCACCTGGTCGAGGCCTCGAAGGTCCGCTCCATCCATTTCCACTGGTTCCTGCCGCCGGATGCGCCGGACGTACCGGTCATCGAGGCCATGTACCGGCGGGCGATCGAGATCGAGCCGGCGGAGATTGCGCGCCGCATAGCCGTCATCGAGGAGGGAATACGCGGCGCGACCGTGCGGGTGACCGCGCCCAACGGCACCGACTTCACCTGCAGGATTCCTCAGAATGCGCACATGCACCGCAACACCGGTGAGGCGACGAGGGAAAAAACGCGCGATGCGCGCTCGGTCCGTGACCGCGAAGAGGAATTGCCGGCCAGCGTGCTGCGTACCACGGATATCGAGAATGCGCAGGGGACGTTCGTCGGCTACGTATCGTTCGACACCCGATCGGGACTCGTCAGGGCAACCTTCAAGGACGGAAGGGTAACCGCCCTCGAGCCGTTGCACGGAGCGGAGGCGCAGGTAGAGTCCTGGAGGAAGGCCAGTGGAGCCAAGGACCGTCCCGGAGAACTCGTCATCAGCACCAACCCCGCGCTCGCTGCCGTGCTGAAGTCGGGTTACATGCCCTACTACGGCTATGGAGCTGGAGTGGTCCGGCTCGCGATCGGGGACGACTGGGAATCCGGCGGGCCCAATCGCTCATCGAACGGGGAATTCCTGCTGTTTCTCCCGGGCGCCACACTGACCGCAGGACCGAAAGCCCTGATCACCGCGGGAGTCCTGTCCCTCAAGTAAATACGCGGTGGATGCGCACTGGTTACACAGGCGGCCGATGAGCGCGCCGGCAAGCGAACGCTTCGTACGGGTGTTCTCCCCGCCGAGGAACGCAGCCCGCGGGCTCGCAAGGGTCCGCGCGCTGCAACCCGACGGCCACGATTAAGGGGTCAAGCAGCCACGAAGCCAAAAAGCTTCGACGCCCGCACATCGAGAGTCGCGGTGGCGCGGCATCCAAGAGCACGATGACGGGCGTTGATCAAGCAATCGGCAAATTCTGTAGCTGAGTCCTTCCAGATAAACACCGCCTCCTCGACAGACGGCTCGTCCTCGAACTCTAGCTCGACCGCATCAAGCAATGCGGACAGCGCCGCGACGATCTCTGCCTTGGCTACATTGTAGCGGCTGCGCAGCACCCATTCCGTCTCGAGCAGGACGAGGAGGCTTATCAGCACTGTTTCGCCGCCACCGAGTTCGCGCTTGATAAGTCGCCGCGCTCGCTCGAACTGCTCCGGGTCGTCGCGAACCAGAAAGCGAACGAGCACGTTGGTGCCGATGCCGAGCATCTAGCGCGAGAGCTGCTCAACCGGTACGGGCTTTCGCCCCTTCTTGTACAGGCTACCCGCAAGAGACATGACGCTCTTGTTCTTGACGCGCATAAGGACCAGACCGTCAGGCATCACCGTGAACGTCATGCGGTCGCCGGCTTTCATGCCCAGGCGATCGCGGATCTGCTTGGGTATGGTGGTCTGTCCCTTACTTGTAAGGGTGGCATCGGTATTCATGACAATAGGCCCCTCTCCTTACCAAAGCTATTATAGTAAGGAGGTGTTCGTCGTGCAACCTCGAATGAGCGCTCGTCGTGGCGACGGCATCGCGCGTCTCGTCTACCAATTCACTGCCCGAGCTGTCCCTACGCTGCTGCGAACCTTCGGCGATGTGCGGCGCAGTTTCGAGCGACGGAACTTCCCGCCGGCGCAGCGGTTCCCATGCACGACATATGGGGCCTGAAGGCCGGTGTGCCGGCGGAACGAAGTTATCGTGCTCCGCTGATGGAGCGGGACCGCGACCGTAAATACGCCTCAGATCCGCCGTCGATTTCCGTGGCACTCTTTCGTCATACTTGGGACGGGTGCACCGACCACGAATGAGGAGCGACAGACGATGGCTAAGAACGTGATTTGCCTTTGGTACAACGGCACGGCAGAAGATGCCGCCGGGTTTTACGCCCGGACCTTCCCAAACAGCGCGGTCACCGCTGTCCATCACGCCCCCGGCGATTACCCGGCTGGCAAGCAGGGACAGGTGCTGACGGTCGAGTTCACGGTGCTGGGAATACCCTGTCTCGGCCTGAACGGCGGCCCCGCTTTCAAACACAGCGAAGCCTTCTCGTTCCAGGTCATCACCGAGGACCAGGCCGAGACCGATCGTTACTGGAATGCGATCGTCGGCAACGGAGGAGCCGAAAGCGCGTGCGGGTGGTGCAAGGACCGATGGGGCTTGTCCTGGCAGATCACCCCGCGTGCACTCCTGGAAGCGACGACCAGTCAGGATCAGGCGGCCGCCAAGCGCGCGTTCGAGGCGATGATGGGAATGAAGAAGATCGACATCGCCGCGATCGAGGCAGCGCGGCGCGGCAAAAGTCACGCCTAGCACGCGATGACAGGGCTAACAAGACCGGGTCCCGGTTTCTTTGGCCCGACTGATTAGGCCCTCGAACCCTGTTGATATCGAATCCGCCCGGTTCGCCGGGCGAAAGATGACAGGGGACGACACACCGGCGATCTTCCCGCGCGCGCGCGTCCCGTTTTGCCTTGTGTATCAAATGAGGCTACTATATGTATCAGTTGGTACAAGACAGGAC